>CAJIAA010000118.1_pt1 | contig 16608 bp, 16 predicted proteins | sample 9199011 | NCBI WGS metagenome assembly CAJIAA01 (sample SAMEA7708266, study PRJEB35096) | sediment metagenome | biome: marine neritic benthic zone biome [ENVO:01000025]; feature: sediment [ENVO:00002007]; material: shallow marine sediment [ENVO:03000034] sea grass bed [ENVO_01000059] ...
AACACGGCGGACGCGGATTCAACCGCACGCGCCGGATCAGGGGTAACGGGCAATGCTGTTCCATTCTTATGAGTTCATCTTCGGCTTCCTGCCGGTGGTGTTTGCGGTCTTCGTGATCGTCCACAAGCTGCTGGGCCGGTCCCAGGCTCTGTTGTGGCTGATCGCCGCGTCCTTCTTCTTCTACGCACAGTGGAGCCCGCTGCACGCGCTGTTGCTGGGTGCGTCGATCGTGGTCAACTACGGCTTCGTGCGCGCGCTGAGCGCCTGGAAGGAGAACAAGGCCGCTGCCAGGACGGTCCTGCTGGCCGGTGTCACCGCCAATCTGGGTGCGCTGGGCTACTTCAAGTACACGAACTTCCTGCTGGAGAACGTCAACGCGCTGGCCGGGACCGGCTTCAGCAACCTGGAGGTCTTTCTGCCCGTCGGCATCTCCTTCTACACCTTCATCCAGATCGGCTATCTGGTGGAGACCTATAACCGGCAGGTGAACGAGACCAAGCTGGCGGACTATGCGCTGTTCGCCTCCTTCTTCCCATACATCACCGCCGGACCGATCGTGCTGCAGCGCGAGATGATCGCTCAGTACACCGCCCAGCAGTCCAAGCTGCTGGACCCGGCACGAATCGCCACGGCGCTCAGCGTCTTCGGCATCGGCCTGTTCAAGAAGCTGGCGCTGGCCGACTCGATCGCGCCCTACGCCGATACGGTGTTCAACGGCGTCGCCGGCGGCGCGCCGGTGACCATGGACGTCGCCTGGATCGGATCGGTGGCCTATACGCTGCAGCTCTATTTCGACTTCTCCGGTTATTCGGACATGGCGCTGGGCGTCGGCCTGCTGTTCGGGCTGAAGCTGCCGCTGAACTTCAACTCGCCGCTGAAGGCCGGCAGCATCATGGAGTTCTGGCGCCGCTGGCACATGACCATGACGCGGTTCTTCACCAACTATCTGTACACCCCGCTGGCCGTTTCGATGATGCGCCGGTCGCTGACCAACCGTTACGGATCGGCCCGCCGGTTCCTGCTGGCGGTGGCGATGCCGATCAGCTTCACCTTCCTGCTGGCCGGCATCTGGCACGGCGCCGGCTGGACCTTCGTGGTGTTCGGCCTGATCCACGGGGTGGCGCTGGCCGCCAACCACGCCTGGCACGAGGCGAACCTGCCGCGCCTGCCCCACTCGCTGGGTTGGCTCTTGACCATGGGTGTCGTGGTGACCGGTCTGGTTGTTTTCCGCGCGCCCGACATGGCAACCGCATCGGCGATCCTGCTTGGCATGACCGGTCTGGACAGTCTCTTCGCTTCGGGCACAGCCCTGGCGGCGGCACCGGTCGCGGTGGACCTGATTGCCGGACAGGGCTGGATACTGCTGTTGGCGGCAATCGCCCTGACCTGTCCGAATGCGCAACAGATCATGCGCGGGCACTGGTACAGCTCGGACCCGAAGCCGGAAGAAGACACGCCGGAAACCGGCATGCCGGCCTGGATGCGCTGGCGGCTGACGCCGGGCTGGGCGCTGGCCAGCGGTATCGTCCTGACGATCGCGCTGGCCTCGCTGTCGGGCGAGACCCAGTTCGTCTACTACCAGTTCTGACCTGAACCAGGAGCGATGGGGAATAACGGGAGACAACGATGAGTACGATAATAAACCTGGATCGCAAGGTTAACGAGGAACTTGCGGCCGACATCGAAAAGGAGAGCGTGTTCGTCTCTCCCTATCTCAACCGCCTCAGCGTGCGCCCGGACGGCACCGCGGTTGAATTCGAGATCAGCGACGCGGGCAGAGAGGCCGAGGTCGCCCCGAAGGTACAGCGCTACCTGGAGGCGATGCTGCAGCGGACCCACAACTTCGACACCAAGGTGTTCCTGAAGAACCGGCGCAAGGACGCGGGCCCCTACACCACGGCCGTGCACGAGGAGCTGAAGGCGCGCGGCTGGCTGCACGACTACAATAAGGGCTATGTGGCGATTTCCGGGCCGGTGTTGAACCTGGCACGCCTGGTGGACGCCAAGGCGGGCGAACTGTACGAGGCCCATTTCGGCGCCGCGGCGGGCCAGTATCCGGCCTTCATCGACGCCGAAACGCTGGCCAAGTGCGGCTATTTCGACAGCCATCCGAACGCCGTCTCCTTTGTCGGCCACATGGTCGAGGATTTCGACGCGATCGAGGATTTCCGCCGGGCGAACAGCTGCGCGGAAGGCTGGACCATGCCGCAGGACGCGCATGTGCACATGCCAGGCCAGTGCCTGAACCCGGCCGCCTGCTTCCCCTGTTATCCGACCCTGGAGGGCCGGCGCATCGACGGGGACGGCACGGCCTTTACCTGGATGGGCCGGGTGTTCCGCTACGAGTCCAAGAACATCTCCGGCCTGGACCGGCTGTGGGAATTCAACGTGCGCGAACTGGTGTTCGTGGGCACGGAGGACTACGTCAAGGACTGCCGCCGGCGCGCCCTGCCGCTGATCGGCGAGCTGGCCGCGGCGATCGACGTGGACTGTTCGATCGAGACCGCTTCGGACCCGTTCTTTGCCACCGTAGCCGCGGCCAAGAAGTTCTGGCAGCAGGCCCAGGAGGTGAAGAACGAAATCATGCTGCCGGTGGAACCCGGGCCCGACGGCGCGGAGCGGCGGCTGGCCTGCGGGTCGATCAACCTGCACGGCAATTTTTTCGGCACCCGCTTCGACATCGAAGGGTCCGACGGCCAGCCGGCGTTTACCGGCTGTATCGGGCTGGGCATCGAGCGCTGGGTGCTGGCCGGGTTCGTGCAGCACGGGTTCGATCCGAGCCGCTGGCCGCACGGCATCCGGGAAAAGGTGTTCGGCTAGGCCGAATACCTCCGAACACGACAGATCAACCAGACGAGCAACCGATCAATCCATTTCGACAGAATGGTAGAGAGGGGAGAGGGAAGAAAGATGCGTATCGAAGAAGTCTTTGCAGACATCCTGCAGGAGCCGGTGGACACGATCAACGACGACACCAGCCCCAAGACCACCCGGAACTGGGACAGCCTGAAGCACATCCAGGTGGTGATGGCGATCGAACAGGCGTTCGGCGTCTCGTTCTCACCGCCTGAGGTAATGACGATCACCTCGGTGGGCGCGGTAAAGGGCCTGTTGAAGGAAAAGGGCGTCGCCGACTGAACCACGGCGGCAGGCCGGCGGGGGCCGGCCGCTCCCTCTTGCCCAACGACGGAGGCCGGGGTGACGCCCCGGCCTTTCCGCGTGCGCACGGGGCCGGGCCGCGGCCGGGGCCCCTCCTCACCCTCTAGGTGAGAAGGCGCGCACAGCGCACCGTATCGAACCGTATGGCGGCCTCAGGCGGGATCTATCGTCACACCGTCTCGGTCTGCCGCATCGCCTCGGCATAGCGCGTCATCGCGGCGAGGAAATCGTCGATCTCCTGGCGTTCGACGATGGACTCGGCGCCGAACCGCCGGATTGCCCGGACCCGCGCCAGATAGTCCTCTGCGGTGAAATAGCCTGGCGAGACCAGGACCTCCTCGGGCGTATAGACGGTACGGTCAATCACCACGGCATTGGCCTCGGCGCGGCTGACGTTGGGCGGCGTCGCCAGGTCCCACCCGTCGGGCGTGATGTTGATCAGGTTCGTCTCGTAGAAGGCCAGCGCAAAGCCCGGCAGGCCGTCGCGGATCGCCTCCAACGTCTCGCGCTGGCGCGCATAGAGGCCGTACGGCCCGTCCCCCTCGCGGCTCTCGATCAGCGCGACCACCGCGCGCCCGGCCGTGCTCATGTCGGCAGCCTCTCGCGTTGTTGTGCATGCCCCCGAGAAGCGTAGAGGACCACACCGCCGGCAGACTGTGATGTGGGTCACAGAAACGGAAACGTGACCCTAACCGGCTAAAGAGACCTGATCCCGTCGAGCAGAACGCGCGTTGCGATACAATCGTCCTCGTTGTAGTCGAGGATCCGCTGCTTGATCGCGGCATCGCCAGTCTGGATCCAACTATCGAACCATTCGATCGACGCAGCGCCCGACGGGTGGGTATCCCGCCACTTAAATCCAAGGAACGTTGCCAAGGTCTTGATCGAGTAGTCCCGTGTCGGCCACTCCGTCGCTTTCTTGACCACGTCGTAAAGAAGATCAACCGACCGGCTTGGGTCGAACAGCGCCTCAACGTCCTCTACCGAACAAACATCGGGGTACTTCGACTGAAGCCGGCGCCAGATCGTGCGTTCGTATTTCGAGTAGTAGTAGATCACGCATGGCTGCCGATCCCGAATGAATTGCCAGGCTTCCGCGAAAGCGCGCTCTTCCTCCTCAGGGCTCACGTCTTCGGCGAAGAACGCGATATAGCGCTCGGTCGTACTATCGCCTCCATGGCGTTCGACGAAGCCGTGCAGGTAGCAGACGTCACGCATGGGATCGACTTCGATGTCGAAGAAGAGTTCCGTTTCAGAAAACGGAAGATCAATCGGTGCCGTGAGATAGGGACGGGCACCGGGCGTTTTGATCAGTTTGGCCCGTTCTTGGAATTTGCGGAGCGTGCCGGGTCCGATTCCTTTGAACGCGCTCTTCTTTCCGTGAATGTAACCCTCGATGTCTGTCACTGCGAGATCCGATGCCGTGGAAATCTCTCCGACCATCACGTCACGTTTCGCGCGGCCCAGATCCGGAAGCAAGGTCAGGTCATCCGCCTGTTCAAGATCGATCAGGCAAGCAGTGTACCAGTGGCAGAGCTTGCAGGCGCTTGAGTAGGCGGGGCCTGTCCTTGTCGCTCCCGCAACGATGCCGCGCGCCTGTGCGAGCGTATCCTGGTAAATCGTCCACATGGTCGTCGGGTTCCGCTTGCCCTGCGGCGCGTCCAGATCGTAGGCGACCTCCTCGCCGTGGATGTCCCAGACGAATGGCTTGCGCGAACTTGCCAGGCCCTTGCGTTCTAGAATGTCGGTATAGAGGGAGAGTTGAACGCCGTAGTGTTTTTTCAACTCGGCATCGTCTTCCGGTCCTTCCTCTCCGGACCCGGACTTGATGTCTCCCGCCACATAGCCGATACCCTCTTTGCGCAGCAGATCGGGATCTCCTAGTAGATCGTCCGAGGCAATGCGTCCGCTGTAGATCAGCGATTCGCCCCGCTGCATGGCCTCCAGGGTAAGCCGCCCTTTCTCATCACCCGAATAGGACGACAGATCGAGAAAGGGATACTCTAGGCCCGCAATCACCTCCTGCTCGTAGGCCGTGCCTTTCTCCCACAGCAGTTGCACGAAAGGGTTGATTTCGTCACGCCGCACGGGATCGCTAAACAGGTCCATTGCCGGCCTGTGCGGACATTGGACCATGTCATAGAGCATCGCGGCGGTTATTGCGGGGGACATCTTCGCCCCGCTTACCCGGCGTTCGCGCCGTCGCCGGCCTGCTGCTCCTCATCGGACTCTTCCTGCCACTGGATCTTGGGCGGCGGCACGGTGCAGCCTTTGCGGTGCGCCAGTTCCCTGAGCCACTGGTTCCGCTTGCGCAGCGCCCTGATCTCGATTGCTTCGGCGTCCTTGAAGTCCATGAAGAACAACGGAACGATGAGAAAATACCCCGTCACTCCTAAAGCGACGTTTTTTCCGGTTGCGTCCTCGTACGGCAGGAGTTTGAGCATCTCCTGCTCATTGTCAGCGATTTCGACCTTGAGGCCCTCGCAGGCCCGGTCCTCGTCGCCGATTTCATAACGCGATACCGGATTGGGGTCCCGCCCCCCGCACGCCGACACTGTCATGAGGGTGACCCCGAGCAGGCCGATCAGCGAATTCCGCGACATGTTCTTCCCACCCGGCCGACTGCCGCAGCATCAGCCGTTTCTCTATGTTGAACACAATCAATCACTTGCAAGCCGTGCATCGACCCCGCCATCAGCGCGTCCTTGCGCGTGCGGATAAGCTTCCCACCGCGTGTCTCATGGTCAGACCTGCACCTTCCCGACGGGACGGCAGGGCCGGCCGCGGCCATAGCGCTAGTATAGGCGCGACCGCGGTCGAGTCGTTTGATAATTGGCGCCAAACCTTTGGTTCCCGACGCCAGTAACAGAAAAGGCCGGGTTTCTCGACCCGGCCCTGTGACACTTCCGCCCCGTCAGGCAGCCATCGTCTTGTCTCCGCCCCCTACTCCGGCACCACGGTCACGATCTCCAGCCAGTAATTGCTCAGCGCCTTGATCACGTCGACCAGGCCTTCCAGGGTCACCGGCTTGGAGATGAAGGAGTTCACGCCCAGGCCATAGGTGCGGATGATGTCCTCCTCGGCCTGGGAGGTGGTCAGCACCACCACCGGCAGGTGCTGCAGCTTGTTGTCGGCCTTGATCTCCTGCAGCGCCTCGCGGCCGTCCTTGCGGGGCATGTTGAGGTCCAGCAGCACGAAGCCCGGCAGGGCCTGGCCCGCCTTGTCGGCGTAGTCGCCCTCGCGCCGGAGATAGGCCATAAGCTGCTCGCCGTCTTCGACGAAATCGATGTCGTTCTTGAGGCGGGCCTCCTTGAAGGCCTCCTCGATCATCGCCCGGTCCTCGCCGTCGTCGTCGGCCACGAGAATGGTTGTCGCTCTGGTCATGGCACTTTCCGTCCCTGATGTCCCAAACAAGGCTGAAAAGACGCTCTGCCCGGCCCTGCCAGCGGCCGGTGCACCTGCAGTCTAAGCAGGATTTTGCGAAGAATTCGGAAACGTTCGTTGCCCGTATGCAGTTTCTTCGTGTTTCGTACCCCGGCGCTTCCGCTTAGCTCGTCACCGTGTGGTCCCGCGGGATGGTCACAATCTGAAGCCAGTAGTCGTTCAGCGATTTCACCACATCGATCAGGCCGTCGAAAGTGACCGGCTTGGTGATGTAGGAGCTGACACCCAGCTTGTAGGCCCGGCTTATATCCTCGTCCGCCACCGAGGTGGTCAGCACCACCACGGGGATCCGCCTCAGCTGCGGGTCGGTTTTGATCTCGCGCAGCGCCTCGCGGCCGTCCTTGCGGGGCATGTTGAGGTCCAGCAGAACGATACCGTGGAAGGGTTTGCCGGCGCGGTGGGTATAGGCGCCCTCACCCCGGAGGTATTCCAGCAGCTCCTCGCCGTCCTCGACGAATTCAAGCCCGCATTTCAAATCCACCTCTTCGCAGGCGTCCTTGATCATCATCCGGTCGTCGGGGTCGTCATCGGCCACGAGGATCGTGGCCTGTGTGGTCATGCCCATGCGGTTCTCACCTGTAACAACTGTTTTGGGAGTGGGGCGCCGTTCCGCGCCGTCCCGACCGTAAGAGTGAAGGGCCGAAGGGATCCGCCCGGCCCCATGTGCAAATCGGCTCGTTCCGTTGCCTGCCCCGCCTAGTCGGCCCCCGTGCACTCGGGCGGGAAGGTGACGATCTCGATCCAGTAGTCGTTCAGGGCTTTCACCACGTCGACCAGTCCCTCGAAGGTCACCGGCTTGGTGATGAAGGAGCTGACGCCCAGCCCGTAGGTGCGGATGATATCCTCCTCGGCGCGCGAGGTGGTCAGCACCACCACCGGGATCCGCTTCAGCTCCGGGTCGGCTTTGATCTCGCGCAGGGCTTCGCGGCCGTCCTTCCGGGGCATGTTGAGGTCCAGAAGGATGATGCCCGGATAGGCTTCGCCGACCATGTTGGCGTACTCGCCATCACGCCGGAGATAGGCAAGCAGCTGCTCGCCGTCCTCCACGAAGTGGATCTCGTTGTTCAGGCGAGCCTCCTCGAACGCATCCTTGATCAGCATGCGGTCGTCCGCGTCGTCGTCGGCGACGAGGATTGTTATCGGTTTAGTCATTCTCACCATCTTCCTCTTCCGAGCCTTTCTGCGATACGGGCAAGCGGACGATGAAGGTCGCCCCCTCGTCTGGTATTCCCTGTGCCTCGATGATGCCATGGTGGCGTTCGGCGATCTTGCGGCATGTCGCAAGGCCGATGCCGGTCCCCTCGTACTCGCCGCGCCCGTGCAGACGCTGGAACACGGCGAAGATCTTGTCGACGTATTTGCTGTCGAACCCGATGCCGTTGTCGCTGACCTCGATCTCGACGATGTCGCCCATCGCCTTCAGGGCGCCGTCCTCCACCGTCGTGGTCGGCACGATCGTGGCCGTGACCGAGACCACCGGCGGAACGTCCGGCTTTTGGAACTTAAGCGCGTTGGACACCAGGTTCTGCAGCAACTGGCGCAGCTGGGTTGCATCGCCGGTGATCTCCGGCAATTCGCCCGCCTCGACCGTCGCCGCGCATTCCTCGATCCGCACGGCCAGGTCGGACACCACGTCGTCCATCACGGCGCGCAGGTCCACCTGTTCGAACGGTTTGGCCCTGGTCGTGATGCGCGAATAGGAGAGCAGGTCCTGGATCAGAACCCGCATCCGCCCCGAGGCATCCAGCATGCGGTCCAGATACAGCGCGCCGTCCTCGCCCAGGGCTTCCTGGTATTTCTTGGTCAGCCGGCCGGCGAAAGTCTCGATCTTGCGCAGCGGCTCCTGCAGGTCGTGGGAGGCGATGAAGGCGAAGTTCTGGAGTTCCTGGTTGCTGCCTTCCAGCTTGGCGGCATAGTCGCGCAGCTGCTCCTCGGTGCGCACCCGCTCGGTGATGTCTTCGTAGGTGGCGACCGAGCCGCCGTCGGCCATCGGCTCGTGCATCACCGCGATCACCCGGCCGTCGGCCAGCCGCTGGTGCAGCGTGATGCGCTTGCGCATGTTGGCGTGCATCGGGCGTTCGACCAACGCGCGGCCGCCGTCGTCGTTGGCATAGTTCCCGATCGAAATGCTGTGCTCCATGATCTCGCGCAGCGTCATGCCCGGCTTCACGTGTTCGGGCGAGAAGTTGTACATTTCCATATAGCGGTCGTTGTGCACGATCATGCGCTGATCCGCGTCGAACATGCACAGGCCCTGGACCATGTTGTTCAGCGCCGTGTCGAAATGCAAATTGCGGGCTCTCAGCTCGTCGCCCAGGGCCGCCAGTTCCTCCTCGCGCCGGACCAGTTCGGTGATGTCCTCGTAGGTGGCGACCGAACCGCCGTCGGACATCGGCCGGTGCGCCACGGCAATGACCCGCCCGTCGCCGAGCCGCTGTTTGACGGTCGTCTCCTCGCGCAGCGCCGCCTGGGCCGGCCGCTCGGAGACGGCACGCGACGCGTCCTCGCGGCTGTAATTGCCCAGCGCCACGGAGTACTCCATGATCTCCTGCAGAGAGATGCCGGGCTTCACCACTTCCGGCGAGAAACCGTACATTTCCAGGTAACGCTGGTTGCAGACGATCAGGCGCTGGCCCGCGTCGAACATGCACAGCCCCTGCGCCATGTTGTTCAGGGCCGCGTCGAAATGCACGTTCTTGGCGCCGAGGCTGTCGGTCAGCCCTGTCAGTTCCTCCTCGCGCGCCTTCAGGTCGGTGATATCGGCATAGATGCTGACGATGCCGCCGTCGGACGTGCGCCGCTCGTTGAGCTGAAGCCAACGGCCGTCGGTCAGGTGCAGGAGATGGGATTCGCCCGGCTGCCGGTGCACGTCGATGCGCCAGCGGATGAAGTCTTCACCGGACTTGAAGCTGTCGGCAAACAGGCCACCCGCCCATTTGTGCCGAACCAGGTCCTCAAATGCGATGCCGTGCGCGATCTTATCGCCTGCCGGGGCAAAGAACTCCCGATAGCGCGCGTTCGCCGCCATCAGCCGGTCGTCGGCATCATACAGCGCGAAGCCGTCCGCCATCGCGTTCAACGCCTCCAACAGCGAGGCGTTGTTCGCAGCAGCTTCCGCCATGTCGGCGGCGGGTGGTTTCTGGTCTGCCTCGATCATCGGTTCTTGGGCCGCATGCCTGTTAACGAACTGTTAGCGTCGATGAATTGTGTTTTGTCAAGAGTCCGCACAGAAAGCGCGTCCTTCGGGACCGTGATCCAGCCCGCTCGCGATTGTGGTTGCCGCTTTCTGAGTTTACCGGAACTTGCATCGAATGGTAGTCCGGCGATATTGCTGATCCCTTAAATTCCCAGAAAATCCAACCGGTTCACGCACTCGGCGTGCCGATGCCGAGCAGATTTTCGCGGCACGCCGCATAATAGCGTATGTATCAGGCGCGCATCCTCACGCGTTCCTCCCGGGCGGTGGGTCGTTCCCGGTTGGAACCGCCGGACTGCGGAAAGCGGACCCGGACGGTCGTGCCGACGCCTTCCTCGCTTTCGATGTCCAACGAACCGCCGTGCAGTTCGACAAGCTGGCGCACCAGCGCCAGGCCCAGGCCGGTTCCCTCGCTGGGCGCGTCGAAGCGGTTGTCGACCTGATAGAACGGCTGGGTGATGCGCGAGAGCTGGTCCTTGGGGATACCGACGCCGGTATCGCGCACGGTCAGGGTCGAGGTGACGCTGGACTGCCAGGCGGTCACCGTGACCTGACCCAGCTCGGGCGTGAACTTGATTGCGTTGGAAACCAGGTTGAACAGGATCTGCTTCACTGCGCGGGCGTCCGCCCACATGGTCATTTCATGTTGCGGGATGTCCACATCCAACGAAATGCCTTTCTGCTTGGCATTGCCGGTACACAGCGTCACGACCTGATCGACGCTGGCGCGCACGTCGATGTCGCCCTGCTTCAGCTCCATCTGCCCCGCCTCAACCTTCGACAGGTCGAGAATGTCGTTGATCAGCTCCAGCAGATGCTGCCCGGAAGAGAAGATGTCCGCAGCATAGGCGCGGTAGCGCGCGTCGGCGTCCTGCCCCAGCAACTGGTCCTTGATCACTTCGGAAAAACCGATGATCGCGTTCAGGGGCGTGCGCAGTTCGTGGCTCATCACCGCCAGGAAACGGGACTTGGTCTGACTGGCGGCTTCCGCCTCGTCTTTGGCCCGACGCAGCGTCTCTTCGAACCGCAGGCGGTCGGTGATGTCCCGCAGCGTAATGACGTGGCCGGAGGACAGGGTGGCGCGGCTGACCAGGACCGGTGTCACATGGCCTGAGGCCCGGCGCACGCAACCGTCGATGGCCCGGTAGCTGCCATCGGCTTGGGCGCCGCTGCTGTCGGCTTGGGTGCCGCCACCGTCCCCGTCGCCGTTGTTGCCCATCACCGTCAGGAATTTGTCCACGTCCTGGCCCACCAGCTTGCTCCGGTCGGCACCCAGGATCTTGCAGGCGGCCGGGTTCACCATGCGGATCGAACCGAGCTCGTCGACGACCAGAAGAGGATCCAACATGCTGTTCAGGATCGAGTCCAAATAGGCGCGCGACACCGTGGTGTCCTTCAAGGTATCGGCCATCGACTGGAAACTCCCGGCCAACTCGCCCAGCTCGTCGGTCTGGTCCGTGGCGACATCGACCAGATACTCGCCGCGGCCGATCTTCTTGGTCGCCTCGGACAAGGCCAGGATCGGCTGCGACAGCTTGCCGGCCACAACCGTGGACAGGATCACGCCGAACAGCACGAGAATTGCGGCGACGATGCCGAACTTCAGCAGCATGTCACGCACCGATTCGGAACGTGCGGCCTCATAGCTTTCGGTGACGAACTGAATGTCGTCGGCGATCGACGCCAGCGGCACGCCGATCCGGACCGCGCCCAGGAACTCGTTGCCGATCTGGACCGGCGTTGCGATATGCATGACGCCTGCACTGATCCAGGTGATCGTCGCGACCTGGCGTCTCATCTCCTGATGGTGATGGTCCTCGACCTTGTTGCCGAACCTCTCCAGGGTCTCGGTGCCGTCGTGAATGATCACATCGTCACGGTCGATGACGAAGACGTAGTCGATATCAGCCTGCGCCAGGGTCGGCCGGGCGATGTCCCGGATCACGTCGACGTCGTCGATGTAAAGTGCGTTCGCCACGGCCGCGGCGATCAGTTCCGCCGTCACGCGGCCGCGGTTCTCGAGCTGCTGGTACAGGGTCGACCAGACGATACGTTCGGACGACTCCTGAACGGTCTGTACAGCATCTCGAAACTGCGCGAACATCCCCGATCCGCCGACCAGCATGATCGCGGTCAGCATTGCGAGGATCGTCGCCGTATAGCGAGACCGGAGACGCATCGCCCTAGAAGATGCCGTTCAGGCGTCCGTAGAGTTGACGCATCCGGTTCAGATTCGCCAACGCGTCCCCCTCAAACTCCGTGTAACGCTTGACTTTGTAGTAAGCCTTCAGGGCAACGCGTCCCTCTTCGTCGCCGTCGGCCTCAAGCAGCGTCCGTTTGATCGCCGTCTTCAATTCCGCGCCGAGGTTGCCGTTGACCAACAGCACCGAACGCAGGATCGGCGGGCTTTCAACCAGCGTCACAAGCTGTGAGCGGACCGCCGGCGGGACGCGTCTGTCGTCGTTGAAGTCCTTGTCGGATATCGCCCCGGCGTCCAAATGGCCGCGGGAAATCCAGGCCGCCACGTTAATCTCGGCATGGGCGAACACGTAGCCCACTTCACCGGCGGCGGGTTTCGCGCGCGGACCCGACAGCTGCTTCATTCGCATGTTCCGTTCGCGCAGCAGGGCGAAGGGCACCAGGAACCCGCTGGTCGAACCGGGATCCTCAAAGGCGACGGTCCGGCCGGCCAGATCCGCGATCGAGGCAACGTCGCCGTCCTTGTGCACGATCAGGAGTGACTTGTAATAGCCCTGCCCCTTCTTCCATTCGTGCAGCAGCAGTTCGGCGCCGGCATGCCGTTCGAAATACTGCGCCGACATGACCGTTTCCGAAATCACGTCGACAGTGCCGCTTTGCAGCAGCTTCAGCATTTCTTCATTGGTTTTCGCGACGAGGGCGCGGCCCTCGGTGATGCCGAGATGCGACAGCCGCTTGGCCAGATAACCGGCCATGGCCTGAAGCCGCGGCAGGTTCTTGACCGGATCGTCGGAGACCCGGGCCAGCGTTATTACCGTCTTGCGCGGCGGATCCGCCGCCTCGGCCAGGCCGGCCACGGTGCCCACCAGGACACACAAGGCGGCGGCGAACAGGCTTCGTCTTCCCATCGAACTTCCCCGCGGTCTTTAAGCCGCCCCCGCCTGATTGTCCCCGTTCTGGACACCCCGTCCCAAGGGCGTTAACCGAGGTTTACAGGATCGGGCACTCCCCCAATCTCGATGTGTCGAGACTAGCGGTTAAGTCATTTATATTCGGTAAAAGTCCGACCGCGCCGAGACCGCAAGGTTATTGAAACCTAACGGTTTGCGGGCATTTCGTCAGGCGGCCCGTGAATACTCCATGGCGCAGGAGACGAAGCCATCGACATCCTTTTCCACGGTGTTCCAGGCGGTTACCAACCGGTGGCAGCCGGGGCCGCCCGCCGCCCAGGGATAAAACGCGAACCCGGCCTCCAACAGGCCGGCGCTGACGGCCTCGGGCAGCACCACGAAGATCTCATTCGCCTCAACCGGGTGGATCACCCGAACGCCGGGAACCTGTCCCAGGCCGGCGTTCAGGCGTGCAGTCATGGCGTTAGCATGCGCTGCGTTTTTCAACCATGTGTCGTCCCTGAGATAACCGTCCAGTTGCGCCGAAATGAACCGCGTCTTCGACAGCAGGTGCCCGCCGCGCTTGCGATGGAGGGCGAACCGTTCGGCCAGCTCGGGCCGGAAGAAGACCACTGCCTCGGCCGCCATGGCGCCGTTCTTGGTGGCGCCGAACGACAGCACATCGACCCCCGCCTGCCAGGTCAACGCCGCCGGCGACGAGCCGCTGCCGGCAACGGCGTTGGCGAACCGTGCCCCGTCCATATGCAGCACCAGATCGTGCCGCCGGCACACCGCCGCGATGGCGGCGATCTCGTCAGGGCGGTATAGGGTTCCGCATTCGCTGGCCTGGGTTATCGATGCCGCCGCCGGCTGGACATGGTGCACGACGCCCTGCCAGCCGGCGCCCAAAGCCTGATCCAGGGTTGCAGCGCTCAGCTTGGCGTCGGCGCCATCCAGCGGCACCAGCTTGGCGCCGCCGGTGAACAGCTCCGGCGCGCCGCATTCGTCGACGTTGATGTGCGCCTCGCGGTGGCAATAGATCGCGCCGTAGGGCGGCGTCATGACGCTGAGCCCGATCACGTTGGCCGCCGTGCCGGTCGCCACGGGGAGGATCGTGCAGTCGGTCTCGAATAATTCCTTGAAGCGGGCCTCGACGCGCGCGGTCAGCGGGTCGGCGCCATAGGGCATGGCCGCGCCCTCGCCGGCCCGGGCCAGGGCGTCGAGGATCTCCGGATTGGCGCCGGTCACGTTGTCGGAGCAGAAGTTGGTCATAGCCTATCCAGATCCTCGACAGCGCCGGCCGTCACGGCGCCGGCCGCCCGGTCACACTGCCCAGCTCCGCGCCGCTTTTCAGGTCGAACAAGACGACCATCTGGCAGCCCGCGGCCGCCGGGCCGTCCAGGCGCAGCAGCAGGCGGCCGTCGGCGGTGTTGGCCTCGGCGATGGTGCAAGCCGCGGGCAGCGCCAGATCGCGCACGCCGAATCCGGCGACCTGCTTGTCCGTCGCCGTCGAGCCGTCGCCGACGCGCTGGACGATGGCCACGACGATCACCGCCAGAATCGCGACGATCGCGACTGCCATCAGGATCACCAGCACCTTCAGGGCTTGCATGCACCGCTTCCCTCACATTACATCGGCGCCATGGCCGCCGACCGGACCCAAGAACTTTACCAGGTGACCGCCGGCGAGGACGATGCCGGCCAGCGTCTGGACCGAGTGCTCGCGGCGCGCCTCGACGGCCTGTCGCGCTCGCGGCTCAAGAGCCTGATCGAGTCCGGCATGGTGAGCGCGGGCGGCGCGACGATAAACGAGCCCTCAACCCGGGTCAAACCAGGCCAAACTTTCGCCATAGTCGTGCCGGAGACTGAGCCCGCCATTCCCCAGGGCCAGGCGCTGGCCCTCGACGTCGTCTACGAGGACGAAGATCTCATCGTGATCGACAAGACCGCAGGCATGGTCGTCCACCCGGCGCCGGGCAACCCGGACCGGACCCTGGTCAATGCGCTGATCGCTCATTGCGGCCCGTCGCTCCAGGGCGTCGGCGGCGTGCGCCGGCCGGGCATCGTGCACCGCCTGGACAAGGACACCAGCGGCCTGATGGTCGCGGCCAAGACCGACCGGGCCCACCAGGGCCTGGTGGCCCAGTTCGCCGCGCGCAGCATCGAACGGGTCTACGCCGCGGTGGTCTGGGGCTGCCCCCGGCCGGCCGAGGGCGAAATTTCCGGCAACATCGGGCGCAGCCCGCGCAACCGCAAGAAAATGGCGGTGTTGGCGCGCGGCGGCCGGCCGGCCCTGACCCGCTACCGGCTGCGGCGCAGCCTGGCCGGTGGCGCCGCCAGCCTGCTGGAGTGCCGCCTGGCGACCGGGCGCACCCACCAGATACGCGTTCACCTGAGCCACAAGGGCCACCCGGTGATCGGCGACCCGGTCTACGGCCGGCGGCCCCAGCGGCGCCTGGACCGCCTGCCGCAAGCGGCCCGGGCGGCGGTCGGCGCGATGAAACGCCAGGCCCTGCACGCCCAGAGCTTGGGGTTCATCCACCCGAGGAGCGGTGAAAATCTGCAGTTTGAGAGCGATTTACCAGAGGAAATTAAGCGCTTGATATCTTCTTTAGAAGTGTTATAATATGAAACAAATCCGAGAGCAGCTCGGCAATCATGACAAGAGGGGGGCAGTGGTCCCGAACCGGCGTAAGCGGTTCGGCGACACGTTGCGTCGTCATATGCCGGGATTGTTGAAAGCACAGCATCGCGCGCGGCATTCGCTTTCGAGGCGACACCCCGCGCAACCGGCAACAAGTGGAGACACTGCCTGATGGCATCCAGTCCCAAAGTCCCAGTCCTCGTTTCCGAAGGCAACCTGTCCAGCTACCTTCAGGAAATCCGCAAGTTCCCCATGCTGGAACAGAACGAGGAGTACATGCTGGCCAAGAGCTGGCGGGAACACGACGACATCGACGCGGCCCACAAGTTGGTGACCAGCCACCTGCGTCTGGTGGCCAAGATCGCCATGGGCTATCGCGGCTATGGACTGCCGCTGTCGGAGCTGATCTCCGAGGGCAATGTCGGCATGATGCAGGCGGTCAAGCGTTTCGATCCGGAGCGCGGCTTCCGCTTGGCGACCTATGCCATGTGGTGGATCCGCGCGGCGATCCAGGAGTACATCCTGCACTCCTGGTCCCTGGTCAAGATGGGCACCACGGCGGCCCAGAAGAAGCTGTTCTTCAATCTGCGCAAGCTCAAGGGCCAGATGCAGGCGATCGAGGAGGGCGATCTCGCGCCCGAGCATGTCGCCAAGATCGCCGAGACCCTGGCCGTGCCCGAGGACGACGTGGTCCAGATGAACCGGCGCCTGGCCGCGCCGGACCATTCGCTGAACGCCCCCTTGCGGATCGACGGCGACGGCGAATGGCAGGACTGGCTGGTCGACGAGACCGAGAGCCAGGAATCCGTGCTGGCGGAAAGCGAAGAGCTCGGTAAGCGCCGCGTGCTGCTGACCAACGCCATGAAGGCCCTGAACGAGCGCGAGCGGCACATTCTGAACGAGCGCCGCCTGAAGGAGAACCCGACCACCCTGGAGGACCTGAGCCAGGAGTACGGCATCAGCCGGGAGCGGGTCCGCCAGATCGAGGTGCGCGCCTTCGAGAAGCTGCAGAAATCGATCCGCAACGCGGCGATCGAGGAGCGGCTCGCCAGCCACTAGATCGGATCGAGAACGAG
>CAJIAA010000230.1_pt1 | contig 16584 bp, 14 predicted proteins | sample 9199011 | NCBI WGS metagenome assembly CAJIAA01 (sample SAMEA7708266, study PRJEB35096) | sediment metagenome | biome: marine neritic benthic zone biome [ENVO:01000025]; feature: sediment [ENVO:00002007]; material: shallow marine sediment [ENVO:03000034] sea grass bed [ENVO_01000059] ...
GATCGGCCCGCACACCTCGCCTTGCGTGCCGCGGCGCGGTGCGCCGATCCTCAGCATGGGGTGCATGTCGAGTCGCGGCGCTGCGCACCGCGCATTGGCATGATGGGTGGGTGGGAGCGGCGCGTTGCGCCGCTCCTCAACGTGCGGGTCGAGTTCCATCCCTACCCAACCGTCACCCGGTCCAAGTCGACCAGACCGGGAATGCGGCTGACGGATGGGAAGTCAACCGATTTGTGGTGGATCAGCACGTCCGTGTAGTGGAACAGGAAGGCGCAGGCCACCTTGTCGGAGGTGATCCTGTTGGCCTGCTGAACCAGCTTGCGCCGCGCATCGGGATCGGCCGTAGCGCTTTGTTCGGTGATCAGCCGGTCGGCCTCCGCCTCGGAGAAGAAGCCGAACGGATATTTCGCCTTGTCGCGCTTGCGGCCGTTGAACTTGGATGCGGTTTGCATCCAGTCCACGACGCCATCGTCAGGATCGAAATCGCCGCCACTGCCCAGGCGGACAAGGTCCCAGTTCATCGTGTCGAAATCGTCGATCAACACCGGGAAATCCTTGGTCTGCAGTTCCACCTGGATATTGAGGTTGCGTTTCAGGATGTTGGCGACCACCGTTGCCTCGCGCCGCGCGGAAGGCGTCGCCAGCAGGCGCAGCTTGGGAAAACCCTCGCCATTCGGATAGCCCGCGTCGGCAAGAAGCTTGCGAGCCTCTTCCAGGTCGAACTTCTGGGCGCTGTTTTCCGCCAGGCCCTCATCGTAGTAGAAACCCATCGCCGGGTTGATCGTCCCGTAGGCGGGGGTGCCGCGGCCGAATTGGGCCTGCTTGATGTAGAGTTCCCGGTCGATCGCCTTGGCAATGGCCAACCGCACCTTGAAGCCCTTTTCCTTCATCAGTTCCGCAAGCGGCTTGTTGAAGTCGGTGACCTTCATGTGCTCGTTCCAGGGATTGATCCAGACCGACTGGAAGCCCGGCCCCGGCGTCTCGTTGACGACCAGGTCGGGGTTTTCGACGAACCGGTCGACCAGTTCGGGCGCCACCGGATTGCCGCCGATGAGCTGGATGTCGCCCGCTTCCATCGCTGCCGCCAACGGTTCGGCATCGGTGATGGGTTTGATGACGATCTTCTCCAGTTTCGGGCGCTCGGGGTCGTAGTAGTCCGCAAACTTCTCCAGCGTAACGCCCTGGCCAAGCTGGTGTTCGGTGACCCGAAACGGCCCGGTGCCGACCGGTGTCAGGCCGTACTGCGCCGTTCCCAGCGCCTCCAGCCCGCCGCGGCTGACGATGGTCATCGCCCGGCCGCTGGAACGCTCCAGGGTCTTGGTCAGGAACGACGCCTGCGGCTTGTTCAACTTGAACCGGACGCTGTAGTCGTCGACCTTCGCGACCTCCGCCACGTTGGCCAGGACCCGGGAATGGATGGACTTTTCGGGATCCTTCGACCGGTTATAGGTGAAGACCACGTCATCCGCCGTGAAGGCGTCGCCGTTGTGGAAGGTGACGCCCTCGCGCAGCTTGAACAGGTACTCCGTGCCGTCTTCCGAGACGCGCCAGCTTTCGGCCAGATCGCCTTGGGCGACCAGGTCCGCATTGATATGCGTAAGGCCGCTGAGCACGTTCGAGGAAATCTGGAACTGCAGGACCTGGTTGATCTGCGCCGGATCCAGGGTGCGGATCTCGCTGACACCGGCCCAGCCGCAGGTCAGTTTCAGATGACCGGCCGCCTGTGCCGGACGGACCGAACCGGTGCCCGGGATCAGGTGCCATGCCGTCAACGCGCCCGAAGCGGCCATCAGGCGCAGCACTGCGCGTCGCTCCAGCCGCGATCCGGAGAGCTGCTCGGCCGACAGGCCGACCATGGGATCGCGCGGATCGAAATCGTAGGCATCGTCCAGTTCCGTCTGGATCCGATCCTTCTGGGCCTGGGTCAGGCCGGTTGTTTTTTTCAGTGTCATAAGTGCCTCCTCTGACTTTCACATGACGTTTGACATTGATTGCCGCCCGCTCATGCGGGCTCGAACGCGGATTGTCCCGCCTTGATGCAGGCGGCCTGGTGCCCGTCGCCCAGATCCCGCATCTCGGGCGCGCCGTCGCGGCAGGCCGCCTCGGCCAGCGGACATCGGGGATGGAAAACGCAACCCTGCGGTGGATTCATCGGGCTGGGAATTTCGCCTTCGATGATCTGGCGCGGGCGGCGGGCCTCGATGTCGGGGTCGGGAATCGGCACCGCGGACAGCAGCGCCCGGGTATAGGGATGTTGCGGGTTTTCGAACAGGGCGTTGCATTCGCCGACCTCCACCAGCTTGCCAAGATACATAACCGCCACCCGGTGGCAGATGTGGCGCACGACACTGAGATCGTGGCTGATGAACAGATAGGTGAGTGCAAACTCTTCGCGCAGGTCCTCCAACAGGCGGATGATCTGCGCCTGGATCGAAACATCCAGCGCCGACACGGCCTCGTCGCAGATGATGAAATCGGGCCGCAGGATCAGCGCCCGGGCGATGCCGACGCGCTGGCGCTGCCCACCGCTCATTTCGTGGGGGTAACGGTCGGCCAGCCGCGCTGGCAAGCCGCAGGTGTCCAGTATTTCCGCGACACGGCGTGAGATCTCTCGGCGGTCGCGCGTGATTTCGTGCACGATCAGGGGTTCGCCGATGATTTCCAGCACGGTCATCCGGGGGTTCAGCGAGCTGAAGGGATCTTGAAAGACGACCTGAACACGGCGGCGGAACGCGGCTGTCTGTCGACGGTCGAAGCGCGCAACGTCGTGGCCGTCGAACAGAACGGAGCCCGCTGTCGGCTCTTCCAGTTTCAAAACACAGCGGCCGATGGTCGACTTGCCGCAACCTGATTCTCCGACCAGCCCGACCGTCTCGCCGCGTGCCACGCGCAGGCTGACGCCGTCCACCGCCTTCACCGCGCCGACAGTGCTTTCGAAGACGATTCCCTTGCGAACCTCGAAATGCTTGCGAAGGTCCTTGAGTTCCAAGAGGGGACCGTTGCCGCTCACGCCGGCACCTCCGGACGCAGGCGCGCCGCCTCGAAACAGGCGGCCCGATGCGCCCCGTCTATGGACTCCAGCGGCGGCACGCTGTCGCCGCACCGGGGCACCGCAAGCGTGCAGCGCGGCCGGAAGGCGCAACCTGCCGGCAGGGCAAGCAGATCCGGCGGGCTGCCCGGAATCGGATCCAACGGCGTGCCGCGCGGCCGGTCCAGCCGCGGCACCGAATTCAACAGGCCGACGGTATAGGGGTGGCCCGGTTGGCGATAGACCGCCGCGGCCGGTCCCTGCTCGACAATCCGCCCGCCATACATCACATCGACACGGTGGGCGTAGCGGGCAACGACGCCCAGATTGTGGGTGATGATCAACAAGGCAACGCCCAGCCGCGTGCAAAGGTCCTGCATCAATTCCAGGATTTGAGCCTGGATTGTCACATCCAGCGCCGTCGTCGGTTCGTCGGCGACGATCATCTCCGGATCGCAGCTCAGCGCCATGGCAATCATCACACGCTGGCGCATGCCGCCGCTCAGGTGATGGGGATATTGTTTCAGGCGCCGCTCGGGCTCCGAAATGCCGACGGTGCCCAGAAGTTCGACGGCACGCGCCCGCGCCGCCGCCGCGTTCAGCCCGAGATGCAGCCGCATGGCCTCGGTCAACTGCCTTTCAATGGACAGGACCGGGTTCAGGGATGTCATCGGCTCCTGAAATACCATACCGATCCGGCGTCCCCGCACGTGGCGGATACCCGCATCGTCCAGTTCAAGAAGATCCTGGCCGCCGAACAGGATACGTCCGTTCGCGATCCGGCCGGGCGGCTGGGCAATCAGGCGTAGGATGGACAACGCAGTGACCGATTTGCCGCTGCCGGATTCGCCCACCAGCGCAACGATCTCACCGGGGTCGACCGTGAAGGAGACGCCGTTCACCGCCCTGACGAGGCCATCATGCGTCGAGAACTCAACGACGAGGTCGTCGATTTCAAGCAACGCAGCCAATTCGGCGGCCTCCGCGGCTGAAGAAATCGGTCCGGCAGCGCTTACCGTCGCTGATCATACTTTGTTGTTTTCCCCGGCCGTCCCGTTCGGTGCGGTGGGTTACAAGGCACCGAAAATGAACTATCGTTATCGATATTGATTTTAGAACGTGGAGCGCACCCGTCAACCGATGTCCGACCTTGCGACCATACTCAGTGAGGACTCAACGGCACTGAGACGCGAGCGAAAGAGCAACGCCGTCTACCATGCGCTCAAGCGGGCGATCATTCTCCGGTCGGTCGAGCCGGGCACAACCCTTGGCGAACAGCAAATTGCGGCCGCGATGGGCTGCAGCCAGGGCACGGTGCGAGAGGCCCTGTTGCGCCTGGAGCAAGACGGCCTGGTCGCGCGCCGCGGTTATCATGGAACCGTTGTGTCGGACACCTCTGCTGAGGAAGCCGCGCAGATGGCGCGCATCAGGATCGACATCGAGTGCGAGGGCATCCGGCGCGCGGCACAGACGGCAAGCGAGGAAGATGCGGAACGCCTGGACGACATCGTCGCCCAGATGGCGACGGCCGAAGCAACCGGCGACGGCTATGCCCTTAGCGAGCTGGACCGGCAGTTCCATATCGCGCTTTACCGGATTGCCGACCTGGCCGCGTTGGAGCCCGTGCTGCTGCGCTGCGCCTTGCACATGCACCGCTTCACGTTCGGCAACGGCGCCGCCGGCGCCCCGCATCCCGATACCGCCCCCCTGCCCTCAGCGGCCGAACAGCACCGTGAAATTGTCGCCATGCTGAGGACCGGCAACCCCGACCAGGCAGCCCGGACGATGCGGGCACATATCGAAAACGTCATCGGCTACTGGTCGCCGCGGCTGCAACGTGCGATGGCCCGTCCCTAGCCTCCAGCACACGCCGATGCCGACCACACCGGCAAATCGACGTGTGGTTTTGCGATTTGACGAACCACGCGACTCAGATACCGTCGGAATCGGGTGCATTCGTACAATCACTAATTGAGGCAGATGTAATGAAGGGTCTCGCCAGACTAGCCGCGGGTCTTGCCGCCCTGTTTCTAGCCGGCTGCGGAAACATTGCGGTCAATCACGTTCCCCATCAACCAGAGTCCAAGCCGAAAAAGCTCGCCGTGTTCTTCGACGGCACGGCCAACGACGAAGGCAGCTACACAAACGTCGCCAAACTGCACAATCTGGTGACGCTGCAGGCAAGGCCCGACGTCAGCACCAGCTATATCAAGGGTGTCGGGGTGGACGGCAAAATCCTCGGCATGGCGACGGGATGGGGAATCGGCCTGGACGTACGCCAAGCCTACTTGTACCTGGCCGAGAACTACAGTCACGAACCGGAAGACGAGATCTATATCTTCGGGTTCAGCCGGGGCGCCTATGCCGCGCGGATCCTGGCGGCGCTGATCCATGTCGCCGGCATTCCCGACGTTCGCAGTATCGAAAACAGAAACGCACGGATCGGGTATATCGAACAAATATACGACGCCTACAAAAGCAACGGCGAGCGATCGATTGAAGATCGCCGCAAACGCGTCGAGGCCGTCCTTAAGACCCCGACTGTGCATGCGCAGATCAAGTTCTTGGGTATCTGGGATACCGTCGAAGCGCTGGGGTTGCCAAACTACGCAGAGACGGTCGACGTGCCCAATCCCCGCTATGCCGACCAGCTTTGCAATGTCACGAAGGCTGCCCATGCTGTCGCTTTGGACGACAATCGCGCCCGAATCTTTACGCCGATCTTACTGACAAGGGCGCACCTCACCGAAGCATGCGAGCACGTTGATATCGATCAAGTGGTGACGGAGGTCTGGTTCTCCGGCGCTCATTCCGATGTGGGCGGCGGCTACAGCGACACCCATCTCAGCGGCGTGTCGCTGAACTGGATGATCGGGCAGATCAGAAAGGCAGAATGCCCGGCAAACAAGGATCAGAATGCCAACTGTGATGCTTCTGACGGGCTGTTGCCGAAAACAGCCGGGGTTTATTAGGACTTCGCCGGCAAAAGCCACAACCCGGAAGGCGGCCTCTGGGGGCTGATCTACCGAGACCGGCGCCGCGACCTGGACACCTACACATCAGACAACGGCCAACACCGCGGCGACAAACTGAAGATCCATCAATCCGTCGTCGACCGACTGGGGATGTGCAAGGTGGAACAGCACGAATCCAGATGGTTCACGACGGGGAAATACGCATCCTGCGCGACAGTCTCGGGTGAAACGATCACGTTCCATTGGGACGACCCGGCCTGCAAACAGTTCGTCGAGATCGAAGACAAGCACTACCGGCACTGCTCGCCGCCCAAGTGCGTCAAGAACGATGCGAATACGCCGGGCGAGTTTGCCGTCGACAAACGGAAGGGCGGCTCCAAGGCAAACCAGAGCTGCCGTTGGACCTCCTCTCATATCGCCAAACGGGACGCCGTACGTTCCACCCAGATCGGCGAGTCGCCGGGCCAGTAGCCAAACCGCACCGTGGACCTCCGCCGTCGATATGTGTCGCAATGGACGATCCGCCATCGCAGGTGCTAAGCACAAGGGCCGCGCCGGCGGTTCGGCGGCGGCTTGCGGTCCGGGGTATGAAGTCCAGTGGAATCGAAAAGCGTTGCCGCCGGCATCGCCTGGATGCTGGTGACGACATTCTTTTTCGTCTGTGTCCATGCGACCGGCAAATACCTGGTCGTCACCCAGCCGGTGGGTCAGGTGGTGTGGGGCCGGTATTTCTTCCACCTTCTGTTCGCCACGTTGATCCTGGGGCCCCGGCTGCGGGCCCTGGTGCGGACCGATAACCTGCCGGCACAGCTTGTTCGCTCGGCTTTCATGCTGGGCGCGACGGCGTTTTACTTCGCCGGCGTACAGCTTCTGCCCCTGGCCGAGGCAAACGCCATCAGCTTCTTGACCCCGATTTTCGTGGTAATGCTGGCCCGGCCGATGCTGGGCGAACGGGTCGGCCCCCACCGGTGGGCCGGCGTGTTCTTCGGTTTCGTCGGCGCGCTGGTCATCATCCGGCCGGGCAGCGGAACAGCCGACCTGGCGGCGCTGTTCCTGGTCGCCAGTTCGTTCTGCAACGCGCTCTACCAAATCGCAACGCGCCAGCTCGGCAACCGGGACGACCCGCTGACGACGCTGTTCTATACGGCGATCGTCGGCACTGCAGGCGCCAGTGCGGCGCTGCCCTTCACCTGGGCCCCCGTGGCGCCGTCCGGCTGGGCTCTGTTCGCCGCCATCGGCGCCTTTGCATGCATCGGGCACCTGACTCTCATCAAGGCCTACCGTGCCGCACCGGCCGCGATCGTCGCGCCGTTCAACTATGTGAACCTGGTCTGGGCCGCGCTATTCGGTGCGATTATCTTCGGCGACCTGCCCGACGCCTGGACCCTGTCCGGCGCGGGGATCATCGTCGCCAGTGGGCTCTACATTTTATTCCGCGAACGCAAGGCGGCGATGGCGATGCGCGAAGTCGTGTGAGGCCAGGAACCGACAGAAAGGGCGAGCCATGTCCAGATTTGCACAACGCTACCGGGACCGCTTTGGCGGCCACCCTCCCGAAGGCATGGACGACCCGCCTCTGACAGACGGTGTCCTGGATCTGCTGGCTCGCCGCAGCATCCGGCGCTACAAGCCCGACCCCGTTCCGGAACCGCTTCTGACCGCGCTGTTGGCTGCGGCGCAGTCCGCCCCGACCAAATCCAACCTGCAGCAATATTCGATCCTGTTGCTGGAAGACCCCGATCGCCGCAAGCGACTGGCCGAGCTTCTCCCGACCTGCCGATGGGCGGCCGAGGCTCCGGTGTTCCTTCTGTTTCTGGGCGACATTCGCCGCGGGCGGCGGATCGCGGAAATCCGCGGCTACCAGCATCGCAACGACAATCTGGATACATTCATGAACGCCGCGGTGGACGCAGCATTGGCCATGCAATGCCTGATCACGGCCGCCGAGGCCTCGGGTCTGGGATGCTGTCCGATCAGCATGGTGCGCAACGACCCGGACGCGCTGGCGGCACTGGTGGGCCTGCCCGTCGGGGTCTTTCCCGTGGCCGGTTTGTCACTGGGCTGGCCGGACGAGAGCCCCGCGGTTTCGCTGCGGCTGCCGCCGGCGGTGGTGGTGCACCGCGACAGCTACGACGACGAGAACCTGGAGGCGGAAACCGACGCCTACGACGACCGGGTCTTTGCCGTGAAGCCGATCCCGCCGGAAAAACAGCGCCACGTTGACCGGTACGGGGCTGCGGAACGCGGGACCTGGTCGGAAAACCTGGCGCGTCAGCTTTCGGTGCCTGAACGTGACGGGTTCAGAGGGTGGCTTGCAGCCAGAGATATAAAGGCCGATTGAACTCAGAACCGGTCAGGAGCCTCTGGCCGCCGCGATCTGCATCAGAACGTCGAATTCGTTGAACAACAGCCATTCGCGCGTGATGCGCCCGTCCCGGATCTCCTGCTGGGCAATACCCCAGATCTGCACGACCTTACCCGTGGGCTCACCGTACAAGGATCCGCCATCATGGGTCCCTTCTGCGCTCCATCGTGTCGAGACCAAAAAACCCTCAGCCTCGTTTCCCATCCAGTAGACCTCATCGACGCGCGCATCCAGATCGGAGAAAGCGTTCCAGATCACCGAGAGCGCGCCGCCCAACGCAGCATGGCCGGCGGATTTTCGGCTTGTCGGGCCAGTGAACTCGAAACCGGGTGCGTAGAGGGTATCAAGCCCGTCCAGCGTGCGGCGTGACCAGACCTGGTCGAATGCCTGCCTGACAAATCTGTCCGCGTCGAACCCGTCGATCGGCTCGGCCTCGCACAGCGGACGGACCGGACGGGCCGCCCGGCGCAAATCGTCCCATGTCTGGCCGTTTCGCGGCCAGCCCGGAAAGGGGTCCGCCGCGATCCGCTGAGCCATCTCCGTGACATCAAACCCGAGCTGCTGAAACATGCCTGCGGTGTTGTAAAGCACGTGTTCCAGGAATATGTCGTTCTCCAGCGCCACGCAGTTTGCAATGACAAGGAAGTCGACCCGCCTGCCTGTGGCAGGACCATACTTGCTGGCGCCGTCATTCGTGCCGCGGATCAAGGTCCGGTGCGAAGTGTGAAAGCCGACCTCGTCGTCGCCGGCCCAGATGACCTCGTCGGCTATCAGCTCGATGTCGGAGAACGCGCCTGTGGTGTGTTTGGTGTCCGATACGATCTTCTCGTTTCCAAGTTGAAGGCCGTAGTCGTCGAAGACCCGCGAACGCGGCGCATAGCAGTCGCGAATATAGTCGACGTCGCTGTTCTCCCAGATCCGATAGGTGATGCGGACGATGTAGTCGATGATATTCCGATAGGTCCCGTCGAACCCACGCAGCCGCTGGGACGGGCCGAAGTCTTCGGGGATGCGCGTCTCGTGCGGCGTCCCTCTGCCGGTATAGCGGGCCAACGAGATGGAGTAGTCCGTTGGCATGTGACGGCGGCTGAGGGGAAGCGATTTGTATGTCCGGCTCTTGACCATAATGCCCGTCTCCGTTCGGACTGTTGCCACACTGTGAAATTCTCCCGTCGTGCGACGAGAAACACAACATGTCGGCGCTTCGACACATCGCCGCACCGTGCCTTTTGAGTGCCTCTTTAACATCGGCTGACTTGGCATTACGACGCTTGTGCTAGACTCCCGCTTTCAACCGGAGGTACCGATGGCAGATCACGCGCCGCGTCGGTTGGCGGCAATTCTGGCTGCGGATGTCGTTGGCTATTCCCGTATGATGGGGGCGGACGAGGCCGGGACGCTGGCGGCGCTGCGGCATTTGCGAAAGGACCTGTTCGAACCCGCCGTCGCGGATGCGGGCGGCTTCGTGGTCAAGAGCATGGGCGACGGCTGGTTGGTAGAGTTCCAATCGATTGCCGATGCCATCGCTTGTGCGTTGCGTATCCAGAAAGGGCTGGCCAGCCATGAGACCGTCAGTCTCAGGATCGGTATCCACCTCGGTGACATCACCCATCAGGACGAGGACATCTATGGCGACGGAGTCAACATCGCCGCTCGGCTGCAAAACATCGCCGCACCAGGCAGCGTTCTCATCTCCGACATTGCGCGGCGCAGTCTGGACGCGCGGCAGGCAGGTGATTTCACGGATGCCGGAGAACGCCGGCTGAAGAACATCGCAGAGCCCGTGCGACTGTTTGCATGGGGCGAAATGCCGGCGCCAGACGCGGACACTGCCCGGCGCGAAGGTCTCACCTTTGCCGTTCTGCCGTTCCGCACCGTCAGCGATGCCGGCGACGAAGAGCTGCTGCGCGAAGGCATCCTGAACGACCTGACCGACAGCGTGTCGCGCCTGAAGTGGCTGCGGGTGATCGCCTCGGGCACGACACGGCAAATTACACCCGAGGACAGAGACATCGCTGCGATCGGCCGCGAACTGGACGCCGATTATCTGCTGGAGGGCGACCTGCGCAAGGCCGGCGAACGAGTCCGAGTGTCCGTCCGCCTGATTGATGCGCGGAGCGGCCGGCAGATCTCCGCCGACCGGTTCGATGGCCGATACGCCGATCTCTTCGACCTGCAGGACGACATCGTCGCGCGCGTCGTCGGGGTGATCGAGCCAAACCTGATGGACGCCGAATACCAAGCCCTTAAGCGGCGACCAACCCAGAACATCGACCTGTGGCCGCAGATCGTCGAATTGCGCCGCGCCGCCTATAGTATGCGCCCGGAAGAGCTGGACCGTGCAGTGGACCTGGCCGACCACATCCTGCAGAAGAACCCGGACAACGCCTATGCCTGCGGGCTGGCCGCCTACGCCCTGATCACCAAGATCGCCAACGGCTGGCACGACGATCCGCAAGAGGGCTTCACACGCATGGCACAGTTCGCCCAGCGCGGGGTCGCCCTGGATCCGACCGACGAACTGTGCCAATGCATGGCCGCAACCGTTGATCTCTTTACGGGACACGCCTGGTCGGACCCCTCCTCCGGCGACGCGGCCAACGCCTTGAAACGCATAGAAGATGCCGTCGCCCGCGATCCAAGTTCGGTCTATATGCGGGCAATGCTGGCCTTTGCCTTTGCACGGCGCGGACGCCTGGCGGAGGTATTGCGGGAGACGGAGATCGCAGAACGGCTCAGTCCGCGGGACCCCAATCTGTTCCTGTTTTTCTACATCCGCGGTTTGGCCGGGTATTTCGCCGGCGACTTCGAAGAAGCGATCGTCAATTGCCCCCGGTCCACAGCGTTGCAGCCCAATCACCTGCCGTCGCGCCGTGTCCAGATCGTGGCGCTTTTGTCTGCCGGCCGAGAGCAGGAGGCGCGCGAGGCGCTTGCCGAATTGTTGGCGATCGCTCCCGATGAAACAGCCGCAAAACTGCGCGCCACCGGACTCACCACGGAAAAAACGCTCAACGCTCTGATCTCTCTCGGCCTGCCAGAAGGATAATCCGATATGGGTGTGCGAAAGCTACTGATCGGTTTGGCAATCCTGGTGGTGGTTGCGGCATCGGCCGTTGTCGCGTTGCGCAAACCGCTGCTGAAAGAAGGCGTGGAATGGTGGCTGGCGGATCTTGGGATTCCGCTCGGTGCCCTGACTGTCGCGCACCTGGACCATCGCAGCCTTGTTCTGCGCGACCTGTCCGTGGGGCCGGGGAATGTACTGTCTGTCGGATCGGTGGAGGTGGAATTCGCGCTGCCGGACCTGTTCTCGGGTCAGATGCAGGCAGTTCGAGTCAACGAACTCCGGATCGCGGTCGACCTGGCGCGTGACCCGGCGCAGCTTGAAAAGGTCGTCGCCCACTATCACCGCATCAGCGCGCACTTGGCGACCGGGACCGATGCCGCCGGATCGGCGATCCCGCGGGTGTTCGTCGACGACGGGCGCTTCTCGTTCCTGGGCGCTGTGGGATCGATGGACATCGCATTTGCGGCACTCGTGCTGCCGGATGCCGCAGGCCGTCCCAACGTGGCCGCTGACCTGATCGCTGGAAACATTGTCACCCCCACCGCGGTGCTGGACGAGATCAAAGGACCGGTCTCCGTGGCGGTGGCTCCAAACGACGCGATCCTGGTTTCCTCCGACCTGTCCATTGCGGCTGTGACGACAAGCGGCGAAGCGTTGGAGCCATTTGCGTTGCGAGCCCAGGTCGAGGCGGATTTCGATGCCAGCGGCGATGCGCTCGACCTGGCACTCGCGCTCAAGTCGCCGGACGCAGGTGTCGACATTCGCACCGAGACACGCCTGTCGAACGTGCTGACCCAGCCTATGGGTTCGCTTGTCCTTTCCGGAACAATCGACGCCGCCGGCAAAGCGTGGAATGCCGTGGACACGCTGGCCGGCGGTACCGGAAAGGTCATTGGCGACTTCGCCGGCACGCTTGCCGTCACTCCTCTGGCGGCCGAAGCACCATCGCCATCCGAAATGCCACCATTGGTCCAGATTTCGGGAACCGGCCAACTTGCCCTGGACGCCTTGGTCATCCCTGACCTTGGTCGTGCTGCAACGCAGAGCGTGGGCTTCAACCTGACCGCAACGCAAACTTCGCTCGACGTCCAGATCAGCCCCGGCTCCGTTGTGTCAGTGGTTCCGGCGGACAAGGTCCGCGCCGGTTTGCCGGCGGCGGCCGCGGATCTCCTCGAGGGTGAGATTTCGGTCGATCTTTCGCAATCCGCGCTTGCGGCTGTCCGGATGCCGCCCGGCGACGACGCGACGCGCTGGTCGGCAGAGCTGCGGCCGCACCTCGACCTTCGGGCAGAGGATGGTGCCCGGTTGACGATGCGTTCAAAAGTGGTCCTGGAGGGCGCAAGGATTCCAGGTTTGCAATCTGTGGAAGGCGACATGGACCTGGCCCTTGCGAACCTCTCCGTCGCCATGCCGGCGTTGAGGGCCAGCGATATTCGGGCCGATCTGGCACTGGGCTTCAGCGCAAACAAAAGTTCATTTGATGTGCGTCTGGCACGTCCCGGAACGGTCTCGGTTGGCGCACTTTCGGCAAAGAACCTGCTGACGCAGGCACCGGTAAGGCTGGCTTTGACGGCCGGCACCCTCAAGGCGAGCGGGCGGGAAGCGACCATGCAACAATATTTGGCTTTCCTCGATATTCGCACCGATGACGCGATCCGGGCTGTCGTCCGTCTGCCCGGAGCCGAAGACCGCCCCCTGGAGGCAAGTCTGGGATCGGTGCGCCTGACCGGATCGGGCATCGCCGGCGACTGTTCCAACGGCGCTGTTGCAATCGACGAAACAACGCTGGAAACGGCCGGCGACGCCATCGAACTGCGGGACGTGCAGTTCACCCTGTCGGACGACTGCCAGGGCGGCGGGCTTCTGGCCTCCGCAAGCATCGGTGCCGCCCGTCACGTTGGTGACCAGCCCCTGGTCGCCCCAGTCTCGGTTCGTGCGCACCTGACCGACACGGATAGCGGCTATGCGTTCGACGGCACGGTCGCGCTGACCGACGGCACCGAATTGTTCGTCGTCGCCGGAGGGGCCGAGGCAGACGGGTCGTCAGGAGAAATCACGGTCGCGCGCACCGCGCCCCTGGAATTCACAACCGACGGCCCTGCGCCCGGCGATCTCAGCCAGACCCTGCGCGACCTGAAGCGGGTCCGGGGCCAGGTCGACGGCACAGCACGCTATCGCTGGTCGGCCGACGGGACATCCAGTACGGCGCGGCTGGATGTCCGCGGCCTTTCTTTCGATCTCGGCGCGGCCGCGGTTCGCGATGTGGAATTCGACCTTGCCTTGCAGCCGGCCTGGCCGCCCGTCACGCCCACAAGCCAGGTCCTTTCCATCGGGCGCATCGACGTCGGCGCGGCCTTGGAGGATGTCGAAGTCGACTACGATCTCCTGCAGACCGAACCGACGCAGCTTCGGATCAACAATCTCACAGGCCGGTTTCTGGGGGGGACGGTGCGCCTGGCACCTTTCACCGTGGACCCGACGCGGATGAGAACCGAGACGGCGCTGCACATCACCGGGCTGGACATGGCCGCACTGGCTACCTTGACGAAACTGGAGGCATTGAACGCCACCGGCCGCCTGGGCGGCAAGATCCCGGTCGTCATGGAGGACGGTAATCTCGCGATCCGCGGCGGCAGGCTGGACGCGGACGGTCCCGGCAGATTGTCCTTCCGGTCGGCAAAGGCTGCGGAACTGCTGCGCGGCCAGGGCACGGAAGTCGACCTGATGCTGCAGGCCCTGCAGGACTTCCGCTATGAAAGCTTGGGTATGGACCTGGACAAGACCGCCGGCGACGACCTGTCCCTGAAGCTGTCTTTGTTGGGAAGCAATCCGGATGTGCTGGACGGGCATCCGTTTCGTGTGAATCTGAACCTGATAAGCCAGATCACGCCACTGCTGGACGCGCTGGCGACCCTCTACCAGGTGTCCCGCGAGACGCTGGAACGTGTCTGGACAACACAGTGACACTTGCACCACAGTGACCGTCACCCCATCTGCGCATCAAGCTGGTATGCGCAAGCCCGGAGCCAAGTCCATGATCATCCCGCTGCCATCGATCCGGACGGTCCTGCACACCACTCTTGTTGTGCCTGTCGTCGCCCTAGCCGTGGCCTGTTCGCCGACGGTCAAGGTCGAGACGCCGAAGGAACCGATCACGATCAATCTCAACGTCACCCTGGATGCCAACATCCGGGTGCAGTTGGAAGAAGGCGCGCGCGAAGATATCGCGGCAAATCCGGACATATTCTGACCGGACAACGGAACGGCGCGACGTACATTCAAGGAGGAACGCATGCTTGACCGCAGACGGGCTATAGCCGCACTCGCTACTGCATTCTTCGCCGGGGCCGTTGCGCCATGGCCTGCGGCCGCACAGGATCTGGACACCCTGCGCAAACAGGGCGCGGTCGGCGAACGCTTTGACGGCATGGCCGTAGCCCGCGACCCCAGTGCGGACGGCTTCGTGCAAACCGTCAACGCGCAACGCGAGAAGGTCTATGCCGATCGTGCCAAGGCACAGGGCGTGGAGACGTCCGTGGTCGGCCAGATTTTCGCCAAGGAGATCATGGCCAAGGCGCCACCTGGCACCTGGTTCCTGGGTCAGGACAACCAGTGGGTCCAGAAATAGCAGTCGAACAGGATTTCTTCGCTGTCGACCGACCAATCCGAGGATGTCCTTTGGCCGCCTCCTCTTCGGCCCGGGGACCGTATCCGCTTCGTCTCGCCAGCCAGCACGCCCGACAAGGCCGGCGTTCTGCAGCGCGCGGCGATCCTGGAAAGCTGGGGCCTGAAGGTCGACTTCGGCGATCATGCATTCGACGAACGCGGATTCCTGGCAGGACGCGACGAAGACAGGCTGGACGATTTCAATACGGCACTGCGCGATCCCGCAATCAGGGCAATCTTTGCGACGCGCGGCGGCAAGGGATCCCATCGGATCGCTGACGAACTGGATATCGAGGCCGCGCGCCGGGATCCGAAATTCATCGTCGGCTTTAGCGATATCACCATTCTGCATCTGGCCCTTTGGAATCACTGCCGGCTGGTTGGCATTCACGGCGGACCGTCGCGCGGCAATCTTCAATTGGAGGACGTAACCGACCAGGCGCTGCACCGCGTATTGATGGCGAACGAAAGCATCATTCTCCGCGGCGACCCGTCGGAGCCTACGGCAGCCTTCACGACCGGTGGAAGCGCCAGCGGCGTCCTGTTGGGCGGAAATTTCCAGATGATCGCGACCGCCGCGGGCTGGGCGTTGCCCGATCTGGCCGGCGCCATCCTTTTGATCGAGGCCGTAGACATGCCTATCGGCCTGGTCGACAGGTACTGGATCACGCTTGAGAAGTCCGGCGTCCTGGACGGAATTGCCGGCGTTGCGTTCGGACAGTTCCACAAGTTCCGGACGCAGGGCGAATGGACCGTGTTCGACTATCTCAAGGAACATCTCACAGGGCTGAACGTGCCGATCCTGGGCGGCTTGCCGCTGGGACATGGGCCAGGCGCGCTTCCGGTGCCGATCGGCGCGCCGGCGCATCTGGATGCATCGGCCGGCACGCTGACCGTTGGACCGTCCGCGGCGCCCTGAATCCGCTCCCGGGCTGAACGGGGCCACCGCACCGGGTATATCGGGGAGAAAGGAGAGATGCATCCACGACTGTTTCGCCAGCGAGGACTACAAGGAAGGCAGGTAAGCCTTTCTGGAAAAACGGAAACCACGGTTCCGCGGCCGTAAGTGTAGGATTTCAGCTGGCGAACATCCGCGCGGCGGCTGCCAGCCCCTTCGTGACGGCGGCTTCGCCGCCTCCTCAGGGTGAGGTTCTCTTGGTGTGCTTTTGCATTCAAACCGCCTCACGCTGAGGAGCGGCGCGCAGCGACGCGTCTCGAAGCGTCTGGCTGCAGCCGGTGCGGATGTCCCGCATTTTCAGCCAACAAAAGACCGGCAGAATTTCAGTTCACATCCTGGACTGCGGCAGAATTAGTCTTCCGCATCGGCGGTGCTCTGCCGCAGCAGGCCCTGGTAGATCTCGTCGTCGCCGATCACGCCGACAACCTTTCCGGCCTCCAGGAACACGACCGGCGTCCCGGTCTGGTGCCGGATCTCGATGGCGGTGCGCATGCGGATCTCCGGCGACGCCGTGACCATGGTGTCGCA
>CAJIAA010000130.1_pt1 | contig 16236 bp, 13 predicted proteins | sample 9199011 | NCBI WGS metagenome assembly CAJIAA01 (sample SAMEA7708266, study PRJEB35096) | sediment metagenome | biome: marine neritic benthic zone biome [ENVO:01000025]; feature: sediment [ENVO:00002007]; material: shallow marine sediment [ENVO:03000034] sea grass bed [ENVO_01000059] ...
GCCCAGCGCCGCGTTGTAGAGACCCCAAATCGAGCCCGCCAGGATGACGGCGAGCAGCACCGATCCGCGGGGGAACGTCGGAGGCGCCGATGCAGAGGCGAGAGAAGCAGCCGGTGGCGTTCGATAGGCGGTGACCAACAGGATAAGGCCGAACACAATGAGCGCCGTCACCGTTGCAAACGCCACTTGGAGATCACTCTGCTCAACCAACAGCGGCAGCACAAGCAGGGCGGCGGCGATGCCAACCGGCCATGAATTGACGAAGATGCCCATCGCGGTTGCCATTTCGCGGCCAACGAACCAATCCGTGACCATCTTGGACATAAGGACGTTCAGAATGACCCCGCCGATCCCGGCGACCAGTCGCCCGAGCAACTGCACTTCCCAGGATGACGACACCGTCATTGCAAGGCCGCCGGCAATCATCAGCACCAAGCCGAAGGCGACTGCGCGGCTGTCACCGAAACGCCCGCCAATCGCCCCGCCGGGCAAAGCGATGACAATCCCTGGAGACAGATAAAGACCGATCAGAAGGCCGATATCAGCCAGTCCGACACCAAATTCGGTCATGATGAACGGCGACAGCGCGGCGACGGCCTGGAACTGGAAAGCCATGGTCACGCGGACCAAGAACAAGGCGACAAGCATAGACCAGCGGTTTGTCATCAACGCAGCCCTGTTGAATTGTGAGGCGCCGAGCGCTCGGCTTGGCGCTGCGACAACCGCTGTGCGATGCTCTAGCAACGGAGGGAGAGTGAATGATGGCCGCGGTTAGGAAAAGCCTTGTTTGTCGCGAAACCATCCATGCGGATGGCGTTGGAGAGCCCTGTTCACCCGTGACGCGGGTTGTCGCCATGGCGGTGTTCGAGAACCCTTTTGCCGGGCAGTTCGTGAATGATCTTTCGACCCTGTTCGACATTGGCGGCCAACTTGGCGAACGGCTGGCGACGGAGGCGTTGGCGGCCCTCCCCAATGCAGCGGTCAGCTACGGCAAGGCCGCCATCGTCGGGCTAGACGGGGATCTGGAACACGGCGGCGCTGTGATCCACCCGAAGCTCGGGGCGCCAATGCGCTCGGCCATTGGCGGCGGCGAAGCATTGATCCCGTCTAACGCCAAGGTTGGGTCTGCGGGTGTGACAATCGACGTGCCGCTTGGACACAAAGACAACGGCTGGTCCTTCGACCACTTCGACACCATCAGCGTGGTGATCGCAGATGCACCCCGAACGAACGAAATCGTTCTTTGCGTCGCCTACGCCGACGGGGGCCGCCCCCATCCGCGTTGTGGTGCAGGGCCAATTAAATAGCCGCCTACCTTTCGATAGTGATGATCACTGGCCGTCGGATTCCTGTCCGCTCAGGGTCAAGCTACGACGAATGCCCACCTGAAACGAAACCCCGCGTTTAGTGGCACATCGGTCGTAACTTCGCACATATGAGGCCATTACCTAGGCCTGCTCGGCCGTGGCTGCGGTCATTTCCGCCCGGAACAGGGACGGCGTTTCGCCAGTCCCGTTGGCGAAGAACTTGGTGAAATGGGCGGGGTCGGCAAAACCCAGGGAATAGGCGATCTCCGACACCGACATCGAGGTGTAGACCAGCCGGCGTTTGGCCTCCAAGACGACGCGCTCCTGCACCAGTGTCGATGCCGAGCGCCCGGTCACCTCGCGGCAAACCCGGCTGAGATGCGGCACCGTGATGCCCAGGGTCCGCGCATAATGGGACAGCGGTCGCCGATCGCTGTATTCCGCCTCGACCAGTTCCTGGAACCGCCGCAACAAGGCGCGGCGCGCATCGGCGCGGTCGGGCGCCCCGGCCTTGGCGTGCGAGACCGCCCGGGCGAACCACACCGACAGCAGGCCGGTCAGGGATCGAAGCGACTGCGCCCGCCCCTCGCCCGTGCCTTCGAATTCGTCTGCAATCTCCTCGAACAGCCGACCGACCGACGGATCGCTGCGCAGAACCGCGGGCCGGCTCAACCGGCCCAGCACCCGTTCGGCATACAACAGGACCCGTTCCAGGATCACTGCGGGAACGGTAACCACCCATCCTTCGGTGTCGGGATCGAAGACGAAACCGTGAACCGACAGCGGCGGCAGGACCAGCGCGACCGGCGCCTTCAGGGAGTATTCCGTTCCGTCGATGGTCGCGGCGCCGCCGCCGTCCGTGATCTGAAAGAACTGGTACAGGCCGTGATGGCGGTGCGGACTGAACCGCCAGTCGTGCAACAGGCTGCGAGCCTTGATGGATTCGCAGTGCAATACGTCCGGCAGGCGTCCGGGGTCGGTCTCACCGTAAAGCGCATAGCTTGGGATAGCCTTCATCGACGTCCCCTTTTCCGCTTCATGTTCGATTTATACAATCATCTGTCTCAATGCTCCATTCCTTCAGCGACAGATTGCGTTATTCTCATAACCTTCGAGCTCGGATCTGAGCGGTCCGGACAAATTCGAGGGAACAAGAAGCAGGCGGGAGAAGGCGATCATGCGCACACAGGTCGGGATCATCGGCGGGGGACCTTCGGGGCTTTTGCTGTCACAGCTGTTGCATCTGAAGGGCATCGAAAACGTGGTCCTGGAACAGCGCAGCCGTGACTACGTGCTTGGCCGGATCAGGGCCGGCGTGCTGGAGCAGGGCATGGTCGACCTGTTGCGCACCGCGGAAGTCGCCGACCGCATGGACCGGGAAGGCGAGATCCACGAAGGGTTCGACATCGCCTTTGGCGGCCGGCGCCACCGCATCGACCTGGCGGGCCTGACCGGCGGCGGCGCCGCCGAGGTCTACGGCCAGACCGAGGCCACCAACGACCTCTACGACGCGCGCGACGCCATGGGCGGCCTCGTCATCGACGAAGCCGAGGACGTGACGCCCCACGACATCGACGGCGACGCGCCCTTCCTGACCTATCGCAAGGACGACGCCGAACATCGCATCGATTGCGACTTCATCGCCGGGTGCGACGGGTTTCACGGCGTCAGCCGCAAGACCATTCCCGACCATGTGCTGAAGGAGTTCGAAAGGGTCTATCCGTTTGGCTGGCTGGGCGTGCTCTCGGAGACGCCGCCGGTCGCCGAGGAGCTGATCTACACCAACCATGACCGCGGATTCGCGTTGTGCTCGCTGAGGTCAAGGGTGCTCAGCCGGTACTATGTCCAGTGCTCGCTGGAGGACAAGGTCGAGGACTGGTCCGATGACCGGTTTTGGGACGAACTGAAACAGCGCTTGCCCGAAGATGCCGCTTCCACGCTGGAGACCGGCCCTTCGGTCGAGAAGAGCATCGCACCGCTGCGCAGCTTCGTCGCAGAACCCATGCGCCACGGTCGGCTGTTCCTGGCCGGGGACGCCGCCCATATCGTGCCACCGACCGGCGCCAAGGGCCTCAATCTGGCAGCCTCGGATATCCATTATCTGTCCCATGCGCTCATCGACTACTACGGCACAGGCGACTCCGCAGGCCTCGAAGCCTATTCCCAAAAAGCCCTGGCGCGGGTCTGGAAGGCAGAGCGGTTCTCCTGGTGGATGACCAACCTGCTGCACGAATTCCCCGAGAACGGCCCCTTCGGCACCAAGATGCAGCGCGCGGAACTGGACTACCTGTTCAGCTCAAAGGCGGCGATGACGGCGCTGGCGGAGAACTATGTCGGGCTGCCCTATTGACGCAATTGTGTATGATCGGGCCGGGTCAACCAAGGGAACGGAATCATGGCAATCAAGAACCTGCTGATCGCTTATAACGGAAGCCCGTCATCCGATGCAGCGCTGCGGACGTCCATCATGATGGCGAAGAAGTACGACGCCCATTTGACCGGACTTTTGGCGTACGGACCCTCTCCGGTCAGCGAGTACGTCCGCGTACACATTCCCGAAGATATGCAGGAAGAGATCGCCGCGATGGCCGAAAAGGCCTACGACGAGATCGAGGCCCGCTTTCACAGCCAGATCCGCGATGCCGGCCTGGACGCCACCGCTCATTGGATCCGGCTTGCGCAGACGCCCGACGAGGCGGTCGTCGAATACGCGCGCTATGTCGACATCACCGTCATGGGGCAGTTCGACGACAGCATCGGTGACGAACGGCTGATTCTGCACCCCGACGACGTGGCATTGGAAAGCGGACGCCCGGTCTTGATCGTGCCGCGCGACGGCGCACCGGCGGCATTGGGCGACCGTGCCTTCGTCGCCTGGGACGGCAGACGGTCCGCGGCCAGGGCCCTGTCGGATGCGATGCAGATCCTGGAGACCAAGTCTCTCGTCACCATCATGACGGTCGGGGACGTTCCCGGCGCCGACGCCACCCCGGGCCTGGACGTGCAGGAACATCTGCGGCGCCATGGCGTGGAGACCGAGTGGGTCAAGCTGACGCCGTCACACGGGTCGGCCGGCCGCGCGATCATCGAATACAGCAACGAGCACAATCCGGGACTGCTGGTGATGGGCGCCTACGAGCACAGCAAATTGCGCGAAGATTACTTCGGCGGCGCAACGAAAAGTGCGTTGCAGGCCTCAACGGTACCGGTCCTGATGTCCCACTAAGGTGTGCAGCGGAAATTAGGTAATAGAGCGCCGCAGGTCAGTTGCCAGCCGCCCTGACGCGTGCCAAAAATGGTGCTACCACTTGCTTTTGGGGGAGCACCGATGGACAACGATCCAGCAAACTTCTTGTCTTCAAACGGTCGTGGACTGTCCATCGTCGAAGAACCGGACTTGCGCCGCATTGCATCCTATTGGCTGTCGAAACGCGACCATCGCCGGATGCCGGAACGCGGCGATATCGACCCGACCGAGATCGCGTGGGCGCTGTCGCGGCTGTTCATCGCGGACTACGAGCGCGACGCCGACGTCTATCGCTATCGATTGGCGGGCAACGAGATCGAAGCGGTATTCCGCAAATACCTCGGCAATTCCAGCATGCGCGGCGCGACATTTCAGGATATCCTTCCGCCTGAAAACGCGGCACTGGTCGCCAAACGCTGGCGGCCCCTGGACCAGCGGGGTGACATCGTCTACATGCGCGGCCTCGTCTACTTGGCAGCGGAAAGCGCCGCGGTTGGCGCCCGCCTGTTGCTGCCGCTGGGGACCGACGGGAACGGCCTGCCAACAGGCGTCGTCGGCTACACCGAATACCGCTGGCTGGACTCAGAAAAGCCGAAGTCGCTACCCGGGATCGACGTTATCTCGATCCCGCTGGCCGAACTCGACAATGACGGCACGGCCTTGGACGGAAGCGAACAAGCGGTTGCCTAGATGACCGAAACCGTCGTCATCGCGGGCACCGGCCAGGGCGGTTTCCAGGTCGCAGCCAGCCTGCGACAGGACGGGTTCGACGGACGCATCGTTCTGGTCGGCGACGAGCCAGGGTTCCCCTATCAGCGCCCGCCGCTGTCCAAGGCATACCTGAAACAGGACCAATCGCCGGACGACGTCCTGCTGCGCAAACCACCGTTCTACGAAAAAAACCGGGTCGAGGTGATCGACGGCACCCGGGTGACCGCCATCGACCGGCCCGGCCGCACGGTGACGCTGGGATCGGGCGAAGCCCTCGGCTACGACCACCTGGTGCTGGCGATCGGTGCCCGCAACCGCACCCTGCCGATCCCGGGAGCGGAGCTTGACGGCGTCCTGGCACTGCGAACGGTAGAGGAATCGGAGACGCTGCGCGAACGGCTGAAGGCGGCATCGCGCCTGATGATCGTGGGCGCGGGCTTCATCGGCCTGGAAGTCGCAGCAACCGCGCGTGCCGCCGGTCTGGAGGTCCTGGTCTTCGAGGCGACGCCCCGGGTGATGGGCCGCGCGGTCACGCCATTCATCTCCGAGTACTTTCTGGAAAGCCACCGCGCCGCCGGCATCGACATCCGGCTGGATGCCATGGTTGCGCGCATCCTGGACGACCGCGGCGCCGTTGCCGGCATCGAGACAGCATCTGGGGAGCGTATCGAAGGCGATCTGGCGTTGATCGCCGCGGGCGTCGTGCCCAACGTGGAACTGGCCGCCGAGGCCGGCCTGGCGGTCGACAACGGCATCTGCGTCGACGAAATGCTGTTGACCGACGATCCCGCGATTTCCGCGATCGGCGACTGCGCCTCGTTCCACAGCCCGTTCGCCGATGGCCCGGTGCGGTTCGAATCGGTGCAGAACGCCGTCGACCAGGCGCGCAACGTCGCCGCCCGGCTGGTCGGCAATCCCGAACCCTATGTTGCGGTTCCCTGGTTCTGGAGCGACCAGGGCGGCCTCAAGCTGCAGATGGTCGGCGTGACCGGCGGCGCCGACCGAACGGTGCAGGTCGGCAGCACCGACGAGGCGAAGTTCTCCCTGTTCTGCTATCGGGGCGACCGGTTCTTGGGCGCCGAATCCGTCAACCGCCCCGGCGATCACATGGCCTGCCGGCGGCTGATGTCGGAGGGAATCGCGTTGCCGGCAGAGACGGTCGCTCAAGCGGGTTTCGACCTGAAGAGCTACGTGAAAGAGGCGCTGGCTGGATAGACCTTCTCTTCTCTCGTGAGCAGGGTCCGCTGTCCAACCCCGGCAACAAATTTACCCCCATCCCACTTCCTCCATGGAGAGGGGCTTTACAACGTCCCCCAGACCTCCTCGGCGATGGAGACGATGAGGCCCAGTTTCTTCCACTGCGCCTCTTCGGTCAGGATGTTGCCTTCCTCGGTGGAGGCGAAGCCGCATTGCGGGCTGAGGCAGAACTGGTCCAGGGCCGCGAACTGCGAAGCCTCTTCGATGCGGCGCTTGACCGCATCGCGGTCTTCCAGATCGCCGGTCTTCGAGGTGATCAAGCCCAGTACGACCCGTTTGTCCCCCTTCGGCAGGAAACGCAGCGGCTCGAACCCGCCGGCGCGGTCCGTGTCGTATTCCAGGAAATAGCCGTTATAGCCGGTCTCGTTCAGCAGGATGTCCGCGACGGGTTCGTAGCCCCCTTCGGAGATCCAGCTGGACCGGAAATTGCCGCGGCAGACATGGGTCGTGACCGACATGTCGGCGGGTTTGTCCTTCAGGGCATGATTGATCATGTCGCGATAGATGCCGGGCAACCGGTCGGGGTCCTCGCCACGCGCCCGCACCGCCTCGCGCTCCTTCTCCGAACACAGATAGGCCCAGACCGTGTCGTCGAACTGCAGGTAGCGACAGCCGGCCTCGTAGAAGGCCAGCACCGCCTTGCGGTATGCCTCGGCGGTATCGGCGAAGAACGTATCCAGGTCCGGATAGACCTCGCGGCTGATCGCCTCGCGGCCGCCCCGGAAATGCAGGACCGACGGCGCCGGGATCGTCATCTTCGGGGTGACCGTTGCGACGTCCTTCAGAAACCGGAAGTGGTCCAGCATCGGATGATCGCCGAAACCCAGCTTGCCGGTGACGGCGACGCTTTCCGATTTGGTCTGAACACCGTGGAACTGGATGGTCTTGCCGCCGCGCACCCACTCCACGCCGTCCAGTCCGGCCAGAAAGTCGAAATGCCACCAGGAGCGCCGGAACTCGCCGTCGGTCACCGCCTGCAGGCCGACCGCCTCCTGTCTAGCCACAACGTCGCGGATCAGCCGGTCCTCGACCGCACGCAATGCGTCGGCATCGATCCGTCCCTCCTCGTGCGCGGCGCGTGCTTCTTTCAGTTCCTGCGGCCGCAGCAGGCTGCCAACCTCGTCGGCACGATAAGGGGGTGTCGTCATTGTTCTGTCTCCCTTCGTCGTCAGCCGCTTAACAGCCGCGGCAGCCACAGGGTGATGACCGGAAAGGCGATCAGGATCGCGACGCGGATCAGTTCGGCAAAGAAGAACGGCATCACGCCGATGAAGGTCTCGCGCATGGGCACGTCCCGCGACTGGGCGCTGATGATGAAGACGTTCATGCCCACAGGCGGCGTGATCAGCCCCAGTTCCACCACGATCAGGGCCAGCACGCCGAACCAGATCTTCACTTCCTCTTCGCCCATGCCGAAATCCAATTCCGAGATCACCGGCCAGAAAAACGGGATCGCCAGCAACAGCATGGAAAGGCTGTCCATCAGGCAGCCCAGCACGATCAGCGCGATCAACAACAGGATCAAGATCATGTGCGGCGACAGCCCGCTGGAGACCATCATTTCGGCGGCCGCCATCGGCACGCCACCTCGTGACATGAAGATCTTCAGCATCTCCGCGCCCAGCAGGATCAGGTAAATCATGCCGGTCGTCTTGGCGGTCTCCAGCAAAGCGATCCGGACGTCCGTCAGCTTCAGCATCCCTCGCACGACGCCGTAGAGTGCCACCAGAAACACGCCCACCGCCGCCGCCGGCGTGGGATTGAAGAAACCCAGGTAGATCCCGCCGATCACCAGGCCGAAGACCAGCAGGACGGGAAACACCCCCAGCGTCGACTCCCGCAGTTCCTGCCGGTTGACCGCCTCGCCCGGCGGCCCGGCATTGGGCCGGAGGCGCACATAGACGGCGATGGTCAGCAGGAACAGCAGCACTGCGACAAGGCCGGGAATGAAGGCCGCCATGAACATGGTGACGATGTTCGCTTCGACGATGATCGCGTAGATCACCAGGACCACCGACGGCGGGATCAGAATGCCCAGAACCCCGCCCGCAGCCAGCGTGCCGGTGGCCAGCGCCGGCGAATACTCGTAGCGCCTGAGTTCCGGCAGCGCGACCCGCCCCATGGTCGAGGCCGTCGCCAGCGACGATCCGCACACGGCGCCGAATCCGGCGCAGGCGGCAATCGCCGACATCGCCACGCCGCCCCGCATCCACCCCAGCCAGGCATTGGCGGCGCGAAACAGATCCCGGCTGAGGCCCACCCGTGTCGCCACGGCGCCCATCAGCACGAACATCGGCACCACCGACAGGTCGTAGATCGAGAACTGGGCGAAGGCCAGGTCCTTCAGCTGGGACATGAAGATCGCCGGCCCGCTGAGGATCGTCACACCGACCCCGCCCACCAGGATCATGGAATAGGCGATCGGCATCCGGATCGCGATCAGCCCGATCAGAAATATCAGGCCGGCCAAGCCGATCAGCAGGTTCTGTTCCAAGACCGCCGGTCCTTATCTATCGCTCGGCGACAACGTTGCGAGCGGCGTCCGTCAAGGTGATCAGCGCGGCCACCGCCAGCAGCGCCAGCGAGCACAGGATCGGAATGAAGGCGATCCAGATCGGAAAACCCAGGATCGCGGTCGTTTCCAGGTACTCCTGGTAGTCGACCATGCCGGCGCGCATGCGCCACATCAGGAAAAGGCTGAAGCCCAGCGCAACAACGGCGGCCAGTAGCGACAGCGCCGCAACCGTGCGCCGGCCGGCCCTGGCGGTGAAGATGTCGGCGCTGACATTGGCGCCGGTCAACTGGCAGTAGGGCAGGAACGCGAACGCGGCCACGGCGCAGCCCACTTCCACCATCTCGAAGTCACCGGGCAGGGGTGCACCGAACACCGCGCTTGAGAATACGCTCCAGGTCGACATCAGCACGATCCCGACCAACACAAGTCCGCCCAACAGCGCCCATACTTCGATCAACTTGCAGGCGAGGCCCACCGGCCCCGCCCGCTCCGGCGTTGCGTCATACGCCATGATTGTTGATCAGTTGGAGTACTTGGCGATCAGCTCCCGGGCCTTGTCGACCAGCGCCTGACCGTCGATCCCCTTGGCGTTGACCTCGTCGATCCAGCGCTGGACCACAGGATCCAGTTTCTCGCGGAACTGCGCCAGCTCGTCTTCGGTCAACTGGATGTGCTCGTTCCCGGCCTTGAGTGCCAAGGCAAGTCCGCCTTCTTCGGTCCGGGTCCAGATCTGACCGACCTCCCGGTGCCAATCGGCCCCGGAATGGTCGTTGAAGGCCTTCTTCACGTCGTCGGGAAGATTGTTCCAGCTGTCGAGATTCATCGAAACCTGGAAGGTCGTCGTCCCGAAACGCACCTTGTTCGGACCTTCGATCTGGTATTTCGTCAGCTCCTGCAGCTTCAGCGGCGGAATGATCTCCCAGGGGATGAAGGCACCGTCCACCACCTTCTTCGACAGGGCCTGGGGCAGTTCCGGGACAGGCATGCCGACCGGCGACGCGCCCAATGCCTCGATGATCCAGGCGCCCGTGCGGGTGGGAATGCGCATCTTCTTGCCTTCAAGATCGGCGGGTGTGCGCACGACTTCGTCGACCATGTGGATGCCCTGGCCGGCATGGACGTGGGTGAACAGGACATGCAGTCCCTTATATTCCTCGGCCAGGTATTCGTTGAACATTTCGTGCATGGCGAGGTTGGTCGCCACCGCGTTGTTGGTATGCACGAAAGGCAGCTCGAACACCTCCGAACGCGGGAACAGGCCCGGCGTATAGCCGTTCACCGTCCAGACGATATCGACCACGCCGTCGCGGGCCTGGCGCACCAGCTGCGGCGGCTTGCCGCCCAACGACATTGCCGGATAGATCTCGATCTTGACCTTGCCGCCGGTCGCCTTTTCGATCCGTTCCGCCCAAGGCGTCAGCATCTGGGTGTGGGCCGGCGACTTCGGGCCCAGAAGATGGTGCAGCTTCAGGGTGATTTCCTGGGCTGCCGCCGCGCCGGCGAAGACGGATGCGGCAATAACGGCCGCGGTCAGTGTTCCGATAAGTCTCATCATTTTACCTCCCTGTGTTCCGCTTTTCTCGCGGATGACTGCTGATGTTTTATTGCAAGACCTTGACCGCGGCCAGAGCCGGTTCGACCCGGTCGGTGACCGAAGGACAACGTATATCGCGTGCACCCCGCCTTAGCGTACCGTCAGTGTTGCGCGCCAAGGCCCGAATGACCAATTGAAAAATCCTCTCCAGCTATAAGAATACGCTATGAGCGGATCCAAAGACCTCGAGACTGACGCCACCCAAAGTACTCGCCATGCCACTAAATGCTTGACGTGGACAACCCCGGTTCAGCGGGTGGCATATTGGCGGATCATATGGCCGCCGTCGATATCCAGCACCTGACCCGTCAGGTATGTATTGTAGGCGGCAAACACGGTCGCCTCTGCAATCTCCTCCGGCAGTCCGACGCGGCCGACTGGCAGCGACTGCCCTGTGCTTTCATACATTGCTTCGCGTTTGTCCTCCGGGACCTTGGCGTAGGCCTCGGTCCGCACCATGCCCGGCGCGATACAGTTGACCCGCAGGCGCGGACCCAATTCCAGGGCGAGCCCACGCGTCAGCCCTTCAACCGCCGCATTGACCGCTCCCAGCGCCGAGCAGTTCATACCGGGACGACGGCTGAGAACGCCGGAAAAGAACGTGATCGACCCGCCGTCGCGCAGCTTGGGCAAGGCCGCGCGGGCAACCCGGTACGGCCCCCAGAACTTGGACTGGAACATCCGCTGGGCGTCTTCCACCTCAAGTTCCGCGAAGGGGCCATGGACGGCGCTCGAGGCAGTGACGACCAGCGCGTCGAGCGTTGCGTCCCCGAGGCCGGCAAGGCCCTCTTCAATCGCCGGTGTGTCGGTGATGTCGAACGCTATTGTCCGCGCGCCTTTGTCGGCGTCGAAAGAACGCAATGCCTCGGCCAGTTTCTCTTCCGACCGGCCGGCGATCCACACTTCAGCGCCCCTGGCCAGCATCAGTGCAGCCGTTGCCCGGCCAATCCCGGAACTGCCGCCGACGACCAGGCCGGTTTTGCCGTTCAGATCATCCATGGATCACCTCCTCCAACAGTCAACACCACCTGATACGTCAGCTGCTCAAATTCGACTAGGAATCGTACTAATGCTTTCTTAGTCACACGCAACGACTATCATTGGCATTACTTGATGGAGGCCCAGCCGACAGTCCCGCCCGGTCGGCGGGATCCAGTGCCAGCCGTAGGGGGAGCCGGGAGTGCAGATTCGATTCAATTGGCCAGCATCGACTCTTATTCTGGTTGCGGCGACGCTGGCCCTGTCCGGATGCTCGACTGCGGAACCGTCCCTGAGCCCTGAAGAGGCCAGGGCCATCGCGGCAGGGCTTGAGTCCGTCGCCATCGATCCACCCCCACGGGACGCAAACGACGTCATCACAATACTCGATGAAACGCCGCTGGTGACGGACATTCGATATAGCACGGCGCGGCGCACCGTCGCTCAAACGCCGCCACCTGCGGATGCTCCGCCAAACGCGCGGTTCGGCTACCACTATCGCGCGGGTTTGGCGAACGAATTGCTTGGCCGCTACAACGATGCCTATGTGCATCTGAGCGAGGCGCTGGCCTTGGCGGACAACGGCACCGTCAAGGCGACGTTCCTCGAGGTAGGGAATACGGCCCGTGCTCGCGCCATGATGAGCTTGGTCAGTGGGAACGGCTTCGAGATCGAAGAATCCTTCGCGCGGGTGGAGCAGATTCGGTCGTCAAACCCTTGGCACCTCACCAGCCAGAGCTCCTATCTGGCCTTGCACAATATGTTTGCGGGAGATCTGGCCCGCGCACGCGAAGAGATCAAGTTCTCCCGTGCAGTTCTCAACGGACTGAACAAGCAATCGGTGTCCTCGCATCATTGGGGGATGGCGTCCTTGGTCGATGGCCTGTTGGCTCTTGAAGAGGGCCGCAACAAGGACGCTTCCGCGCTGTTTGCGGATGCCATTGCGGAATTCGAAGGGAATCTCTGGGGCGAAATGGGCTTCATCCCGTGGGCGACCGTCATGATGGCGGAGGCCAAATTGCGCGAGGGGCGCCTGGCAGAAGCGGAGTACCTGTCCAGAAAGGCAATAAAGTCGATCTCGCAGACCCACGGCCCATCATCGGCGCTGAATCTGCTGGCACTTTCCACACTGATCAACATCTACAACGATCAGCGCCGTTACGAGGCGGCACAGGCGCTGGGCAAAAGAGCGTTGCAAATCGTCGACGGCCGCAGCATCGGTGAGTTGGCCCTGCCTGTCATTCGGATGCGCGAGTCCCTGATACAATCTGCGCTCGCGGGGGGCCGCTATTCCGACGTGCTCTCAGAGACGGACCGACTTCTTGCTGACATAGGACGCGCGGGTCATACCAGTTTTCTCGTCACCCCCTACGGTGCCCAAATCCTGTCGATGCGCGGAATGTCGGCGCTGCGGCGAGGAAGGCCTGACGTCGCACTGGATGCATTCGAGAGTTACGCGACCGCGCTGGGACGGACGCGTGGAAACGACGATCCCGATGTAAAGCTTGCGCTCGGAATGATTGCCGCGGCCCATACGGGGCTGGGCAATCTGGATGCGGCCCGCGAGGCCTTCGATCTTGCCATTCCATCGATCATCGATCAGATCGTGTCCGAACAGAATGCCGGTCAGCGCCATATGACGATCTTGGAGCTGCGCATGGTGATCGACTGGTATCTGAGGTTTCTGCGCAAAGAAGGTGTCACGCCGGCGAAAGTGGAGAGCGCCTTTCGCGTTGCAGAGGCGTCACGCAGCCGGAAGGTCTCGGGATCGGTTCTGACGGCACTGGTCCGGGACGGCAAAGGGGCATCGATAATGCTGCAACAGTCGAGCGACATAGCGCAGCGAATCCTGGCATTGGAAGGCGCACTTGCCAACGCGCTCACCCACTCCGAGAGCAAAGCAGATGCCATAGGAGTCAGCCTGACCAAACTGCGCGCCAACCGTGACAAGCTTCAGCGCGAACTCATCCAATCCGACCCCAACTTCCAGGCGTTTGCGGCCGGCCAGGCGCCGGCACCACAAGAGGTTGCAGAGCATTTGGCTCCGGATGAGGTCCTGTTGAGCCAGTTTGTCGGAGCGGACACGACCACGGTTTGGGCCGTCTTGCCCGATGGAACCGTTCGACAGCACACAGCGATGCTTTCGGAGGAGACGGTTCGCGGCTATGTCCACAGTCTCAGACGGGGAGTCTCCTCAGTCGGTGTGGATACAGTGGGCGAGATCAGACCGTTCGATTTGCAAGCGGCATACGTGCTCTTTTCAGAACTCTATGCGCCCGTCTTGCGCGGTTTGGACGGTACCAAAAGACTAATTGTTGTCCCCGACGACATCATGGCAAGCGTGCCCCCTTCCTTGCTGGTAATGGAAATGGCCGCCGAACCGCGCTTCGACGACGACGGAACGCCGTTCTTTTCCGAGTATCGCGACGTCGCCTGGCTTGCGCGCCGCTATGCCGTGTCAGTGTCACCCAGCGTCTCGGCGTTTGTGGGATTAAGGACCCGTGCCGAGGAAAGATCCATAACCGTTGCCTATCTGGGCCTGGGCGATCCGGTTTTTTCACCCGGTCAGGCCGACAAGACCTGCCTATCGACTTCAGGCAACCGAGCCGATCGTGCTGCAATCAGGGGAATCCAGCTTTGCGCGCGCGCCGCGCCGGCCTCCAGCCAGCTGCGATCCGTTCGGGTAAGCGACTTGCCTCCTCTGCCGGACACCCGCGAAGAGGTCGTCGCCGCAGCGGAGGCAATCGATCAGTTTGGCGCGAGCCTTACGATCCTTGGACAAGAGGCGACAGAGCAACGTCTGACCTCCCAATCTCTGGACGATTTTCAGATTCTGCATTTCGCTACACACGGCTTGATCCCCGGCGATCTAGACGGTCTCTACGAGCCGGCGCTCGCCATGACCCCGGGCAGTCCCTTCTCGCGCGCGGACGACGGGCTTTTGACAATGTCCGAAGTCGCCCGGCTTTCGCTGGATGCAGATTGGGTCGTCCTGTCCGCCTGCAACACCGGTTCGGCGGACGGCCGCGCCAGCGAAGCCTATTCCGGACTGGGGGCCGCGTTTTTCTATGCAGGCTCGCGTACCGTCATCCTCAGCAACTGGCCCGTGCATTCCCGACCAACCACCGAATTGATGACGGGCTTCTTCTCGACCGTGGGCGCAAACGCGGCTGCAGCCGACGCGTCGGCGCTGCAACGGGCGCGCGTAAACCTGATCGAGAAGGGCGTGTTTCGGCTGGACGACGGCACTATTGCCTATTCCTACGCACATCCGATCTTCTGGGCGCCCTTCACAATGGTCGGGGCACCCGGCAGAACGGCGTCCCCCCAATCATAGAATCCGCCTGCCGCACGCGACGTCAATCGAACATGCGCCGGCGGGTCCGTGTGTACGCGATCATGAAAGCGGCGGCCGTCAGCACCACCAGATAGCCCAGATGGGCCGCCGCCCACAGCGGCTCCAGCGGCTGGCCGATGGCCAGTGGACGGATCACCGATACCAGATGGGTCATCGGCAGCGCCCAGGAGATCGCCTGGACGGCCGGCGGGAACCGGTCGATCTCGAAGAACACGCCGCAAAAGACGAACATCGGCGTGACCCAGAAGGTGAAGTAGTAGCTGAAGAACTCGTAGCCCTTGGCGATCGAGGTCGCGACCAGCCCACAACAGGAAAAGCAGAACGCCCCCAGGAACACCACCGGCAGGGCCAACAGCGCGCCGCCAAGCGACGGGATGCCGCCCCAGGCCGCGCCGACGATCAGCACGCAGACGGCCGACAGCATCGACTTGCAGGATGCCCACAGCGCTTCGCCGAACAACAGCTCGCGCAGCGTGACAGGGGTCGACAGGACCGCGTCCCAGTTTTTCTGCAGGTAGAACCGGGTAAACGCACCGATCGAGGTCTCAAAAGCGGCGGCAAACATCGCCCCGTAGGCGATCATGCCCGGCACCACGAAGGCCAGGTAATCGACGCCGTCCATGGTATCGATGAACCGGCCCAGGCCGAAACCGAACGCGAACAGGAAAAGAATCGGGTTGGCCACGTTGGTCGCCAGTGACGACCAGATCAACTTGCGCCAGACGAGGTAGTGGCGCCAGGTCACGGCCAGCGAATAGGCCGTCGCGGGCGATTCGATACTCATCAGGGCTCCCTCAGCGCGCGGCCGGTCAGGCGCAGGAACACGTCCTCCAGGTTGGCCTGCCGGTGCAGGTAGATGGCGTCTTCCGGCATGTCGACAAGGATGTCCTTCGGTGTCTGCACGTAATAGAGGACCGCGTCGCCAACATCCTCCTTGTCCCAACGGCCGTTGGCCAGGCCGGCCGGAAGCGGTTTCTGGACCTCGAACACGTGACCTTTGACGTGGCGGTCGATCAGATCCTGGGGCGATCCCTCGTCCAGAATGCCGCCCTGGTCGATGACGATGATCCGGTCGCACAGGCGTTGCGCTTCGTCCATGTAATGGGTGGTCAGCAACAGGGTCTTTCCCCGCTTCTTCAGTTCCAGGAGCTGTTTCCAGATCAACACCCGGGCCTGGGGGTCCAGACCCGTGGTCGGCTCGTCCAGGATCACCAGCTCCGGATCGCCGATCAGCGCGCGGGCGATCACAAGCCTGCGCTTCATGCCGCC
>CAJIAA010000338.1_pt1 | contig 16232 bp, 10 predicted proteins | sample 9199011 | NCBI WGS metagenome assembly CAJIAA01 (sample SAMEA7708266, study PRJEB35096) | sediment metagenome | biome: marine neritic benthic zone biome [ENVO:01000025]; feature: sediment [ENVO:00002007]; material: shallow marine sediment [ENVO:03000034] sea grass bed [ENVO_01000059] ...
ATCGCCGGGACTAAGTGGTCTACCCGGCGTTACATGAACATGCAGTTGCTGAAGCAGAAGGAGATGACTGCCTGACTAGGTCAGCCACCAGCTCCGAAAACAAAGTGCGAAAGATTCTGGACACTACTTTCTCCAGTAATACTCCCGAAGACTAACCCATGAAGCTCTACCATCACACATGACGCAAATTGCTGCGTGTTTATTTAACGGAGGTTCATGTTTATCTATTGAGGAGATAGAACCTCATCAAAACTTTGTCTCTCCGTTGGCATCGTGCTCAATGTGGCCAACATATGCCTCGAAGATCTTGTTTGATCCCAAACCACTTGGACAAATGCTGTCCGATTTGAGCCCACAACGGTGATATAAGACTGTTCGCAGCAAAGTATTGCCGCTACGTGGATCGGATGCGAGTCAGACGGGCTGGCTCAACATTGCACTACCAAACTCTCAGCGCCTGGAACAACCAATCCACAGACGCAGCCTGAGGACCGACACTATTAGTCCGCGACAGTGACGGAGGAGGCGTCAGAGTTCGGAACGCGTCGAACGCGGACATGCTCACCTGAGATTGGGATGTCCGCTTTCCGGGAGCGCATGGACTTGTACGGTGGCTCCTCGAGCCTGAAAGAATCAGGATACGTCAGCCTCTGTGGAGGAGCATCAAAGGTGCGTCCGGCACGGACAGAGATGGCACGAACCTTCCTGCAAGCGAGCATTTCAATAAGCCACGGTTTTTTCCCCGCATCGAAGAGAGATGGGTGGATTGCCGTGGCCGCCACGCCAATCGCTCACCCGCCGGCGCGCGCCTCTTCGATCAGGGACACGATCTGCTCGTTGGAAATGGCGCCGGGCACCAACTGGTCGCCGATGATCATCGCCGGGGTCCCGCCGATTTTCAGCGACTGGGCCAGTTCCAGATTGCCGTCCAGATAGGCCTTGATCTCGTCCGACTTCATGTCGGCCTGCAACTGGTCCACGTCGATCCCCACCGACTGCGCGCGCCGCAGGATGACCTCCTCGCTGAGCCGGCCGCGATGCCCCATGACGGCGGTGTGGTATTCCAGGTACTTGTCCTGCTTGGCGGCCGCCATGGCCGCCTCGGCGGCGAAGCGCGAGACTTCGCCCAGGATCGGCAGTTCCTTCCAGACGATGCGGACGTTGGGGTCGTTCTCCAGCACATTCATCATCGCCGGGAGCATCCGCTTGCAAAAGCCGCACTGGTAGTCGAAGAACTCGACAACTGTGACATCGCCGTCCACGTTGCCGGAAACGGGCGTCATCGGGTCGGCGAAGATCTGCGACCGCAGCGCAGCCATCGCGTCGCGCCGTTCGGCTTCCTGTTCTGCCGCCGTCCGGCGTTCGATTTCCCGCAGGGCCTCCAGCACCACGTCCGGGTTCTCCAGCAGGTATTCCCTGACGATCTCGCGGATCTCGTCGCGCGACGCTTCGTCGAAGGTATCGGCCTGGACGGTCGGGGATCCAACGGCCAAGGCCAGCCCGACGAGGGCGGCCAGGGGTAATCTCTTGGTGAACGTCATCGGGTGCTTTCCTTTGCCATGGGGATGGGCCGTAATATCGCTGCCGCGCCTACCGGACACAAGCCCCCGCAAACCCGGAACTCTGGCAATCACAGCCTTATGAACGGCGGATTTCCGGGGTATCGACGCGCGGCGGGGCAGGGCACCGGGACGTTCAGCGCTCTTGCCTTTGTTTCTGAATGCGTTCGGCCAGCAGCTTGATGTCCTGCGCCTGCATCCAACCCGCCGAGCCGTTGGGCAGCCGGTCCATGGCGCGGCCGGCCTGTTGGATGGCCGCCTTGAGATTGCCGCGCCGCGACGCCTCTTCCGCCAGCGCCAGCGAGGCATTGCCGTGGTCACCGGCCCGGCCGTATGCGATGCCCAGATGCCGCCATGCATAGGCCTGCCAGGGCTCGTAGCGCAGCGCCTCCTCGAGATTTTCGGTCGCCGCCGGCAGCAGTCTGTCGTCGTTAAGCGCAAGCTGTGACTGGGCCAGCGCGACCCGGATCAGGGCGGCCCAGGGCAGGATCTCGACAGCCTTTTCGTATGCCGCGATCGCCCCTTCCAGCCGGCCGGCGTCTTTCAGGATGTCGCCGCGCAACTCCCAAAAGAAGGGATCGTTTGGGTAGTCCTGCAACAGGCTGTCGGCGAGTTGCAGCGATTTGTCGGACTGGCTGATCCGCATGTTCGCGATCGAGCGGGCATAGCGGGAATAAATGGAGTTGTCGTTCTCCGGATAACGCGCCAGCACTTGCGGCATCGGGTCCAGATAGCCGATCAGCTTGGCCCGCATGCGCTCGTGCATATCGACAAGCTGATCGGGGATCGGCACCGCCGTATAGGGCGACAGCGCGACCTGTTCGCGCATGAAGATGATCCGGTCTTCCGTCAGGGGATGGGACTGCAGATAGGGGTCCAGGTTGCTGGCATAGAGGCGCGAATTTTTTTCCAGGATCTCCAGGAAATTTAACAGGCCCTGCGATGAGATCTGGGAGGCATTGAGGAATTCGACTGCCGCCTGGTCGGCCGACCGCTCCATCGTGCGGGTGTAGGCCAGCAGGTTGCGCATGGCCATCGACTGGCCGGCCGCGTTCGCCGCAGCCGCGGCTCCCGGATCGCCGGCCAGGATCGCCGCCGGAAGGCCCAGGATCATGGCCGCGATCGACGTTGCCTGGGCATTGCGGATCGCATCCTGCATTCGTGCCAGATGGCCGCCGGTGATGTGGCCTGTTTCATGGGCCATCACGCCGATCACCTGTCCGGGGCCGTCGGCCCGTGTCAACAAGCCCGTGTTCACGAAGATTCGCTGGCCGCCTGCCACGAAGGCGTTGAGTCGTTTGTCCTGGACCAGATGAATGCGCACGAATGATGCGTCCAGCCCGGCAACGTTGAACAGTGGCGAAGTGTACACGCGGATGGTATTTTCGATCTCGGTGTCGCGGATCAGCGAGACACCCTGTGCCAATCCCGGCCGAGCGACCAGCGCGGCAAGGCCAAGAACGCAGACCGCCGTCCACGAGATCAGACTACGTTTCCACATGCACGTTCGATTCTTTGCCCCTTATCGACCCGGCAGTGTAGGGGGCGGACCCCGCCGGTGCAATCGTCCTGCCCTGTGGGCTGTGGTCGCAGGCGCGATGCTGGCCCTGTCTTCCTGCGGCGGCGAGGAGGAGGGCGTCGGGTTCGGCTCCGTCGGCTATGTTGAAGGCTTCTTCGGTGCCGTTGCCGCCGATGAGCCGAATGCCGTGCTGGTCGGCCGGGACATCCTGTCCTCCGGTGGAACTGCGGCCGATGCCGCCGTGGCGGTGGGCTTCACGCTTGCCGTGACGCTCCCTTCCAGGGCCAGCCTGGGCGGCGGCGGCGTCTGTCTGGTGCACGACCCGGCGACCGGTTCGACCGAGGCGCTGGATTTCATCCCCGTGCCCGGAACCCCCGACAATCCCAGGGCAGACCGGCCCAGCGCGATTCCGGCGCTGGCGCGCGGCATGGTTGCCCTGCACGCGCGCTATGGCGAGCTGGACTGGCGCGGCCTGCTGCGGCCGGCCGAGGACCTGGCGCGGTTCGGCCACCGGATGCCGCGCGCCTATTCGAAAGACCTGAACAGGGCGGCCAAGCTGCTGTTTGTGGATCCGGAAGCCAGGCGGGTTTTCGGACGTGGCGGCGGCGGCGGGCCGATCGGCGAGAACGAGCGATACCGTCAGCTGGATCTGGCGACGTTGTTGGGCCAATTGCGGATCAATGGCGTGGGCGTGATGTATAACGGCCCGATCGCCAAAAAAATAGTCGACGGCGTCGCCCAGGCAGGCGGCACATTGACGGTGACCGATCTGCGGGATTGGCTGCCCGAGTGGCGGGCCACGTTCATCCAGCCTTTCGAGCGGGATTTCGTTCCCTACGAATTGCATGTGGCCCCTCTGCCGGCCGCGGGCGGAGTCCTGGCCGGTCAGATGATCGGCATGCTGCACGAAGACGATCGGTACGTCGAAGCGGACCCGGCGGAAAGGCGGCATCTGCTTGCTGCGGTGGGACAGCGCGCCTTTGCCGGCCGCGCCGGTTGGCTGAAGGCCGATTTCTCCGCGGTCGACCCGCTGGACAACCTCGTGGACGAGGCGATGCTGGAGGGTTTGATGCAGAGCTTCGACCCCAACCGGGCGATCGCGTCCGCGGCGTTGACCCCCCCGCCCGTGAAGATCCGCGAAAACCCCGCCGCAGCCAGTTTTGTCGTCGTCGACCGCCGGGGCGGCGCGGTGGCTTGTTCATTGACGATGTTCAATCTGTTCGGCACCGGGCGTGTCGTGCCGAACACCGGCATCGTGCTGGCGGCGGCGCCGGACCTGGGTTCGCGCAATCCGTTGCCGCTGGGACCCGTCCTGGTGGTTCGCCCCGGGAACTTCCATTTCCACTTCGCCATCGCGGGGTCGGGCGGCGTCGCTGCGCCTACCGCAATCGCCAATGTTGCGGCCCGGACAATGCTGGCCGGCGAACCGACACGCGACGCGGTGGCCGCCCCGCGCGTGCATCATGGCGGCGTGCCGGACACTGTGGTGGTCGAAGAGGGCATCGGAGCCGAAGCGGAGGCGGCGTTAAGAGCGCTCGGCTATTCCGTCTCGACGGCGCCCAGGATCGGGCAGGTCAACGTGGTCTATTGCCCGTCGGATCTGCCGCCGTCCGAAAAGGAAACGCCGGTCGTCTGTTCGGCATCGGGGGACCGCCGCGGATTCGGAATGGCGGTCCAGGCCGACTGAGCCGGACCGGCACCAAGGGAGAGGGCATGGCACTGAAAGCTTCGTCGCGAGCCGAGATTGCGCCGTTCCGCGTTATGGAAGTGATGCGCCGTGCCTTCGAACGCGATCGCCGCGGCGAAGCATGCTTTCACATGGAGGTCGGACAACCCGGGACCGGGGCGCCCGAAGGCGTCCTGCAGGCGGCCGAGGCGGCGCTGCGTGCCGGGAAGCTCGGCTATACCGATGCGTTGGGTGTGCCGGAGTTGCGCCAGGCGATTGCCGGACACTATCAGGATACGTACGGATGCGCCGTGGATCCCGAACGGATTGCCGTGACCACAGGCTCGTCGGGCGGGTTCGTGCTGTCCTTCCTGGGTGCCTTCGACGCGGGTGACCGTATCGGTCTGGTGACCCCTGGCTATCCCTGCTATCGGGCGATTCTGCAGGCGCTGGGCTGCGAGGTCGTGGTGGTCGAAACGGGTATCGAGGACCGTTTCCAGCCGACGCCCGCGCTATTGGACAAGATTGTCGACGACAGCGGACCGATTGACGGGCTTATCGTTGCCAGCCCCTCGAACCCGACGGGGACCATGTTGGACCGTGCGGCGTTGAAGGCGCTGTGCGGATACTGCGACGATGCCGGAATCCGCCTGATCTCCGACGAGATCTACCACGGGATCACCTACGAACACCCCGCCGATACGGCCCTCAGCTTCACCGGCAAGGCCATCGTCGTGAACAGCTTCTCGAAGTACTTCTCGATGACCGGCTGGCGCATCGGGTGGATGGTGCTGCCTGAAGACCTGGTGCGCCCCGTGGAGCGTTTGGCGCAGAACCTGTTTATCTCCGCACCTTCGTTGAGTCAGGCAGCTGCCGTCTCGGCATTCCAGTGCCACACGGAACTGCAGGCCAATGTCGCGCGGTACCGCCGGAACAGGGATCTGCTGCTTGCCGAATTGCCGACCGTGGGCTTCACGCGTTTGGCACCGTCCGACGGCGCTTTCTACATCTATGCCGACGTGCGCGACCTGACGAACGATTCGCTGGACTTCAGCCGGCGGATTCTGGACGAGACCGGCGTCGCTTTGACCGCGGGCGTCGATTTCGATCCGCGCCGCGGCCACACAGACATCAGGTTCTCATACGCCTGCACGACGGAAGAAGTCGCCGCGGCCGTCGGAGCCCTCCGGAACTGGCGGGCCTGAGGCCGCAGCGATCCTTTAGCCGCGCTAGCCGCGGTTCCACCATCCCCGGCGTTTCGGCCGCTCTTCGGCGGGCTTTGCTTCTTCCTCCCGCGGCGGCGCCAATTCGGCGGCGGCGGGTTCCGGGCCGCCCAGCAATGCCGGTTCCCGGGCCGCCGGTTCCGGTTCGGCGGCGGGAATCGCGGGCTCCGGTATTGTCTCTGCGGGCTCTGTTGCAATCGGCTCCGGGCGTTCCGCTTCGCCTGCGTCCGGATTACCCGCCGCCAAGGGTACTTCCGGCTCGCTTTCCGGCACGGCTACGGGTTCCTGCTCCTTCGTTTCCGGGGCTGCGCCCGTGTCCTCGGCCGCCGCGGCCGGAGCCTTGCGCCGGCGCGGCCGGCGCGGTTTGGCAACCGCTTCTTCCGTTGCCTCGGCGGTTTCGGACGTCTTCTTGGGCCGGCGGGTGCGCCGCCTGGCCGGTTTCTTCGCCGCTGCTGGGGCCTCGGCCTCGACGGCCGGTTCCTCCGGTTCGGCGGTTTCGGCGTCCGCCACTGCGTCTTCCGCAGGCGCCTCAATCGCCTCGGCTTCCGCATCCGCCTCGGCGGTTACGGCGATATCTTCGCTCGCTTCCGCTTCCGGTTCGGCGCCGTCAGCTGCCACGACGCCTTCGCCGGCCTCGCGGCGCGCACGCCGACCGCCGCGACGGCCACGCCGCCGGCGTTTGCGGGTCGGTTCCTGTCCGTCCCCGGCGGCGGCGTCCGTGTCAGCCTCTTCTCGTTCGACAAGGCTTTCCTCGGATGTCTCCGCCGCCTGCTCCAGGGGCGCGTCCTCAGCCGCGTCGCCACGTTTGCGGCGGCGTCCGCGCTTGCGTTTGCGCTTGCGATCGCTGTCGCCGGCCTCTTCGGCCCGGTCTTCGGAAGTCTCCTCGGCTCCGGCCTTGTCCTCGCGCGTCTTCGTGCGGGTGACGTCGAATCCGCTCGGCCCGATATGCTCGTCGTCGGTTTCAATGACGATTTGGAACTCATAGCGGCCTTCGATTTCCGCCATCGTTTCGCGTTTGTTGTTCAAAATGTACAACGCAACGGCGGCCGGGACCCGCACCGTGACCTCCAGCGCCCGGCGCCGCAGGCCTTCCTCTTCGACGGCCCGCAGCACGCGCAGCGCCTGGGTCTCTGTGGACAGGATGTAGCCGGTCCCGCCGCAATGGACGCAGATCTGGCTGGTTGCCTCCTGCAGGCTCGGGCGCAGCCGCTGTCTGGACATCTCCAGAAGGCCGAACGGACTGATCCGGCCAAGCTGGATTCGCGCCCGGTCGCGGCGCATCGCCTCCTTCAGCTTGCGTTCGACCTGGTTGTTGTTGCGCTGGTCTTCCATATCGATGAAGTCGATCACGATCAGACCGGCCAGGTCGCGCAGCCGCAACTGGCGGGCGACCTCCTCGGCGGCCTCGCTGTTCGTCTTCAGCGCCGTCTCTTCGATGTTGCGTTCCCGGGTCGACCGGCCGGAGTTGACGTCGATCGCCACCAGTGCCTCGGTCTGATGCATGACGATGTAACCGCCGGACCGAAGCTGCACGACGGGATCGTGGATTGCCGCAAGCTGGCTTTCCATCTGAAAACGCTGCAACAGGGGGATGTCTTCCTTGTAGCGCTTGATCTTTTTTGCGTGGCTGGGGATCAGGTTGGTCATAAATGCCCGCGCCGTCTTGTAGGCCTCTTCGCCGGACACCAGGACTTCGTCGATGTCTTTTGCGTAGAGATCGCGGATCGACCGTTTGATCAGGTTGGCCTCTTCGTGGATCAGCGCCGGCGCCGTGGACTCCAGCGTCTTCGCCCTGATGTCGTCCCACAGGCGCATCAGATACTCGAAGTCGCGCTTGATCTCGGCCCGCGAGCGCTCCGAGCCCGCAGTGCGCAGGATGACCGCCATGTCAGAAGGCGTCTTCAGGTCGGAGATGATCGACTTCAGGCGCTTGCGATCGGTAGAGTTGGTGATCTTGCGGCTGATACCGCCGCCGCGCGAGGTGTTCGGCATCAGGACGCAATAGCGCCCGGCCAGGGACAGATAGGTGGTCATCGCTGCGCCCTTGTTGCCGCGCTCCTCCTTGACGACCTGGACCAGCAGGATCTGCCGCCGTTTGATAACTTCCTGGATCTTGTAGTGGCGCCGCAGCTTGGGACGGCGGCGGGTGGCCTCGGCGATCTCGTCCTCGTCGCCGCCGCCGACCTCCTCCAGAGAGCCGCTGTCGTCTTCGCTGTCGGAATCCTCGCCGTTCTCGTCGTCGACAAGGTCCTCGCGGTCTTCAACCGGGATCCGATAGTAGTCCGGATGGATTTCGCTGAACGCCAGGAAGCCATGGCGGTTGCCGCCATAGTCTATGAAGGCCGCCTGCAGCGACGGCTCGACGCGCGTTACCTTCGCGAGATAGATGTTGCCCTTTAATTGTGCCTTGTGGCTGGTGTCGTAGTCGGTTTCCTCAAGTCGATTTCCACTGGCAACCACGACCCGGGTCTCTTCCGGGTGGGTTGCATCGATCAGCATACGTCGTGTCATTCAAACTCTCTCCGGCACGCGCCCACCCGGCTAAGCGCCTTTGCAGGCGGGACGGCGCGCTGTTATTGCTGCTGTTATTGCTATTGTAAGCCGGAACGCCCAGGGCGAAGCCGTCGGCCCGATCAAACGGCCGCGCAGCGCGCGGACCAGGATCGGGCAGAACGGATGCCGCCGGACGACCCGCGCAAATCAGCTGTGCGGGGTCGACTTTGTGGGTGTTCCGAACCAGGGTCATGGATTCACTTTGCGCTTCATGAAAGAGCGGCCGCATCTCCCCTTTACCGGAATCCAGCCGGTTTCGGCTGTCGACACGGTTGTCGGAGATTTGATGCAGATCCGCCCCACGGTCGCCTTGAATCGCACGGGGGTGCGAGCCAATTGGCTGTCGTGGATAAACTTGCACGTGCCTAACATAGGCGGAATAACCCTCAAAGGACAATCTGTTTGTTGTTAGATTTGGATGCATTGCGACTATTGCTAGTGTTCCTTTAACGAAAACAGTTGTCCTGATAAGGAAATCGCATTGATACTTGTGCGGTTCGAGGTCAATATATGGTAGCCTTCTTCCAAGAGGGATACGAAATGTATGTAGGCTATGTGGCCAAGGTCGCCCGTGGCGGGGTTGCCGTCGTTTTGCTTGTGGTCGCGGCCGCACTTTCGTCCGGCTTCGGTGCGGCGCCTGCGGCGGCCGTGGAGGTCAAGGCCGCCCGAATCGGAGTCCACCCCGGAGTGACCCGTTTCGTGCTGGAATTCGACCAGCGGGTCCCCTATCGCCTGTTCGTGCTGGACTCGCCCTATCGGGTGGTGATCGACACCCCCGAAAGCAACTGGGCGGCCGGACCGCCCCCGCGCGGCCGTACCAAGGGCGTGATCGCCAGCTATCGGCACGGGCTGTTCCAGTCCGGGGTCACACGGGTCGTGATCGACGCCAGTGTGCCCGTTCGCGTTAAGAGCCATTTCCGCCTGATGCCGTCGGGCAAGTCGAACCACCGGATCGTGCTGGACCTGGAGGAGGTGGATGCCGCCGCCTTCGCCGGCCTGAAGCGCACGTCGCGGTCCCCGGATTGGGAGAAATACCAGGCCGGTCTGGCAGCGCCGGACAAGCCGCGACGCCAGCCGCCGCGGCCGACGGGCGATCCGCGCAAGATCGTCGTTCTGGACCCGGGCCATGGCGGTCCGGATCCCGGCGGCGTTGGCGCGACCGGGACCTATGAAAAGACAGTGGTCCTTCAGGTGGCGCGTGCGGTCAAGCGCCGGCTGGAAGCAACTGGCCGCTATTTGGTGCAGCTCACCCGGGACCGGGACGTTTTTCTCTCTTTGCGCGACCGCTACAAGGTGGCCCACGAACTTGGCGCGGACCTGTTCGTCTCGCTCCATGCCGACAAGATCGGCCGCCGCGACGTGCGGGGGCTGTCCGTCTACACGCTGTCGAACAAGGCGTCGGACAAGGAAGCCGCCGCCCTTGCCAGGAAGGAAAACAAGGCGGATATCATCGCGGGCACGGATCTCAGCATCTACGAGCCGGACGTCTCGTCGATCCTGATCGACCTGGCGCAGGAATCGACGGTCCGATACAGCCGCGACGTGGCCGAAACGATGGTCAAGGAACTGGCCAAGGATGTGCGTGTGCTGCGCAACACGCACCGTTATGCCGGTTTCGCGGTCCTGAAGTCACCGAACGTGCCGTCGGTGCTGGTGGAGCTTGGCTACCTGTCCAATCGTAAGGATGAGAAGTTGCTGAAGCAGAAAGATTATCACTCTAAGGTTGCAGAGGGCATGCTTCGGGCGTTGGATGCCTATTTCCTGCGCCAGGCCCAACTCAGCCGCACCTGACCTCGGCGCCGGGATCATAAACTCGCCATATTCGGCCGGTATCGACAGGTCACTCGCACGCCGCTGGAGCCGCTGGAATCGCCTGATATGCGCATTGTCTTTAGATCGATCGTTGCCCTGCTGTCGCTCGGCCTGCTTGCCGCCGCTGTTATCGCCGGCGGCACGATCTATGCGCTGTGGCATTACGGCCGCGATCTGCCCGACTACAAGCAGCTGGCCGACTACCGTCCGCCCACCGCGACGCGGGTTCATGCCGGCGACGGACGGCTGATTGCCGAGTATGCACGCGAGCGTCGCGTGTTCGTGCCGATCCAGGCATATCCCCGGCGCATCATCCACGCCTTCATTGCGGCCGAGGACAAGAACTTCTTCAGCCACCCCGGGGTGGATTTCATGGCTCTGGTCCGGGCCGTCGTGACCAACGTCAAGAGCCTGGGAACGGACCGCCGGCCGGTCGGTGCCTCGACCCTGACCCAGCAGGTGGCGAAGAACTTCCTGCTGACCAACGAGGTCTCGATCGAGCGCAAGATCAAGGAAGCCATCCTGGCGTTTCGCATTGAGCGGGCGTTGTCGAAAGAACGCATTCTCGAGCTGTATCTGAACGAGATCTACCTGGGTTACGGGTCCTTTGGCGTGGCGGCCGCGGCGCTCAATTACTTCAACAAGTCCATGGACGAACTGACCACAGCCGAGGCCGCCTATCTGGCGGCTTTGCCCAAGGCCCCGAACAACTATCATCCGATCCGAAAGGCCGAGGCCGCCAGGGCGCGTCGCAATTACGTGATCGGGCGCATGTTCGAGGACGGCTTCATCGACCGCCCGACCGCGGTCGCGGCACGTGCCGCGCCCTTGTTGGTCGTCCCGCCGGACGAAACCCAGTTCGTCGACGCTGCCTATTTCTCCGAGGAGGTCCGCCGCGAACTGGTCGACCAGTTCGGCGAGAACGCGCTGTATGAAGGCGGCCTGTCGGTCCGGACCACCGTCGATCCGCGCTTGCAGAGGATTGCCGAAAGCACGCTGCGCGAAGGGTTGCTGGCCTACGACCGGCGGCACGGTTGGCGCGGACCGGTCTCGCGGATCGAGCTGGCCGCCGATTGGCCCGGCAGGCTGGCCAAGGTTCCGCCGCCCTCGGGCATCGGGACCTGGCGGCTGGCCCTGGTTCTGGATGTCACGGCCGAGGCGGCCGACATCGGTTTCGCGGACGGGTTCGGCGGAAGCATCCCGCTTTCCGAGCTGACCTGGGCGCGCGAATGGAAGGAAGGCCAGAAACGCGGCGAGAAGGTCGAACGGCCTGCCGACGTGCTGGCGCCGGGCGACGTGGTAATGGTCGAGCCGGTCTTCGAGATGCCGGCAAAAGAGGGCGAAGAACCGGTTCCCTATCCGCCCGGCACATTCGGTCTTCGTCAGATTCCGGAGATCAACGGCGGCTTGGTGGCGCTGGATCCCCATACCGGCCGGGTACTGGCCATGGCGGGCGGTTGGAGCTACGAGCACAGCGAGTTCAACCGCGTCACCCAGGCGGTACGCCAGCCGGGCTCGGCTTTCAAGCCGTTCGTCTATCTGGCGGCGCTGGACCAGGGTTACACGCCGGCCACACTCATCCTTGATGCGCCATTCGTACTGGACCAGGGGCCGGGGCAGGGGAAGTGGAAGCCGGCCAATTTCACCCGCAAATTCTACGGCCCCAGTCCTATGCGCCTGGGCATCGAGAAATCCCGAAACCTGATGACCGTGCGGCTGGCCCAGGCGATCGGCATGGACCTGGTGTCGCAGCAGGCGGCGCGTTTCGGCATCATGGACCGCATGCCCGAGCAGCTTTCGATGGCGCTGGGCGCCGGCGAAACTTCGCTGCTGAAGCTGACGACGGCCTATGCGATGCTGGTCAATGGCGGGCGGGAGGTCACGCCGACCCTCATCGACCGGGTGCAGGACCGCAACGGGCGCACCATTTTCCGTCACGACACGCGGGACTGTCCCGGCTGCCTGGACAACGCCGACGATCAGGCCTCCGACGTGCCGGCGCTGCCCGATCCGCGTCAGCGCCTGACCGACCCGGCCAGTGCCTTCCAAGTCGTGCACATGCTGGAAGGCGTGGTGCTGCGCGGTACGGGACGGCGGATTCGCGCGGTCGGAAAGCCGCTGGCCGGCAAGACCGGCACCACCAACGACAGCCGCGACACATGGTTCGTGGGTTTCTCGCCCGACCTGGCGGTGGGCGTCTTTATGGGGCTGGACACGCCGCGTCCGCTCGGCCGCATGCCGAACGGCGTTCAGGAGACAGGTTCAACGGTGGCGGCGCCGGTGTTCAAGGACTTCATGCACGCGGCCCTGGAAAGCGAACCGGCCATTCCCTTCCGGATCCCGGCCGGCCTCAGGATGGTGCGCATCGATGCCAATACCGGGCTTGCCGCGCGCGCCGGAACCAAGGGGTCCATTGTCGAGGCGTTCAAGGCCGGGACCGAGCCCGATTATGTAGGCGAGGCCGTCCTGATCGGCGGTGGCCTGCCCAATGGTCCCGAGGGCACCGTTCCGGCAAGCGGCGAAAGTACGACGCGAGGTCTCTACTAGTAGACGATGCCCGGGGCTTGCCAGCTTCGGCGGCATCGCTTACATCGGCCATTCAGGCAATACCAAAGAAGGAAACCCGACGTGCGTGCGGAAATCGAGGCGATCGTCAACGACATCAAGCAGTCTATGACACTGCTGAGGAGGCATCTTTGACTGGGACGCAGCACTCAAGCGCCTCGATGCCCTGAATGCCCGAGCGGAAGACCCAGACCTGTGGAGCGACCCGGCAGATGCCCAAAAGGTGATGCGCGAGCGCAATCACTTGGATTCGCAGATCACGGGTTATCGCGACCTCGAGCAAAGCCTGAACGATACCATCGAACTCATTGAACTGGCCGAAGAGGAAGGCGACGACGAGGTCCTGAAAGAGGCCGAGACGGCGCTGGCGCTATTGAAGAAGAGCACCGACAAGCAACAGCTTGAAAGTCTCCTATCCGGCGAGGCGGACACCAACAACTGCTTCTTGGAGGTGCATGCCGGGGCGGGCGGAACCGAGTCCCAGGATTGGGCCGCGATGTTGCTCAGGATGTACGCCCGTTGGGCCGATGCGCACGGCTACAAGACCCAGCTTTTGGAAGAATCGCCCGGTGAAGAGGCGGGCATCAAATCGACCACGCTGAAGGTTTCGGGCGCCAATGCCTACGGCTGGCTGAAGACTGAAAACGGAGTCCACCGCCTGGTTCGGATTTCGCCCTTCGACAGCCAATCCAGACGCCACACCAGTTTTTCGTCGGTCACCGTCTATCCGGAGATCGACGACAATATCGAGCTCGATGTCCAGGACAAGGATCTGCGCGTCGACACTTACCGCGCTTCGGGGGCGGGCGGCCAGCACGTGAATACCACAGACAGTGCGGTCCGTATAACGCACATCCCCACGGGCGTCGTGGTCCAATGCCAGAACGACCGGTCACAACACAAGAACCGGGCCCAGGCGATGAAGATGCTGCAGGCCAAACTATACGAGGTTGAGCTTCAGAAGCGCGAGGCCGACGCCCGTGCCGAACACGAGGCCAAGACCGACATCGGCTGGGGCCATCAGATCCGCTCCTACGTGCTGCAGCCTTACCAGATGGTCAAGGACCTGCGGACGGGTGTCGAAAAGGGCAACGCCCAGGGTGTGCTGGACGGCGATATCGACGCCTACCTGGAGGCCGCCCTGGCGCAGCGCGTGCTTGGCGGAAAGGCCGAGGCGGTGGCGGATATCGATTGAGCCTGCATGACGGTCAGCCGTGCGCGACCGGCCCGGCCCATTGAATGCCGGCAAGCTCTGCGACGTCCTTTTTCCAACTGGTAACGTCCTTGCGGTTGAACGCCGAAAGGCGGTCATGTGCGCAAGCCCGGGCCAGAACCTTCATCAGTTCTACCGATGCGACGAAGAATCGATGCAGCCGTTGAGCGGAAATCTCGACATTCAGCCGCGCGCGCAGTTCCGGCCGCTGCGTGGCGATACCCGCGGGGCAATTGTTCGAATTGCACATGCGTGCGCCGACGCAGCCGATCGCCTGGATCGCTGCATTCGACAGCGCGACGCCGTCGGCGCCAACGGCGAGCGCCTTGACGAAATCCGCCGGCGTGCGCAGGCCGCCGGTCGCGATCAGCGTCACCTCTCCGCGGCCCAATAGGTCAAGGTGACGGCGGGCCCGGGCCAGGGCCGGAAGCGTCGGGACCGAGATATTGTCGCGGAAGATCAGCGGCGCCGCGCCGGTGCCGCCGCCGCGGCCGTCCAGGATGATGTAGTCGGCGCTTGCCTCCAACGCGAACTCGACATCGGCTTCGATGTGGTTGGCGGAAAGTTTGAAGCCGATCGGGATGCCACCCGACACCTCGCGCACGCGGTCCGCGAACCGTTTGTAGTCGGCGACCGTCTCGAGGTCTGAGAAAGTCGGCGGCGAAACGGCGGCGGTTCCCTCCGGCAGCTCGCGGACCGCGGCGATCTTGCCGACCACCTTGTTGGCCGGCAGATGACCGCCGGTGCCGGTTTTTGCCCCTTGACCGCCTTTGAAGTGAAAAGCCTGGACTTTTGTCAGATGGTCCTCGCGGAACCCGAACTTCGCCGACGCAAGCTCATAGAAGTAGCGGCTGTTGGCCTCCTGTTCCTCGGGCAGCATTCCGCCTTCGCCGGAGCAGATGCCGGTGCCTGCCATTTCCGCGCCCCTGGCAAGGGCGACCTTTGCCTCTTCGGACAGGGCGCCAAAGCTCATGTCCGAAACGAACAGGGGGATCTCCAGTTCAAGCGGTTTTCTGGCGCGCGGCCCGATGACAAGCCGGGTGTCGACCGGGACGTCTTCCATCAGAGGTTTTCTGGCGAACTGCGCGGTGAGGATCTGGATGTCGTCCCAGGTCGGCAGGTCGGTGCGCGGCACGCCCATGGCCCCCATCGGGCCGTGGTGCCCAACCTTGTCTAGGCCGTTGCGAGCCAGTTCGTGGATATAGGCTACCCAGGGTTCCTCGGTTGTCGGGACCGGTTCGGGCATCGCGTCGTCGGCGCCGCGCGGCGGTTCCACGGTTTGGCCGATCTGGAATCCGGAGTGGGACCCGTCGCAAAAAGGCCGGTTCTTTGTGCCCTTGCACTGACACAAAAAGGTTTCGCCGTCCGTTTCGGCGACAAAGCTCACCGGAGCAAGTCCCGTTCCGCGATGCGAGCCGTCGCAGAACGGCTGTTTCTTCGAACGGCCGCAACTGCACCAGTAATACTCCTTGCCCGCTTCCAATGACACAGCGGCCGGTTTGGTGTCTGCAGCGATCGGGTTCGTCATATCGTGCTCCGAATTCCAGGGTGCGGTGGGCTTGAAGTCAGCGAAGACACAATGGCTGGAGGAAAGGATATAGGGCGGTCGCCGGATAACTGAACCGGGCGCTGCGAGATATCTTTTGCGGGCAGGATTTATTGACGCCGCGGCGACTCGTGCTAGGCTCTGACGCAGTGCAATAGTCCGGCGACCTTGGAAAAAGTAATAAATACAAAGGACTGATATGGCCCATGTGGCCGGATTACTGCGCTGCCGCACGGGGGGTGGATCTCCTCGTCGAGAACGGACGGCACAGCGCCGCCCCGTCCCCGTTCTACCACATCAGGCCTTGAGGTCGGCGAGGAGGTCGCGAGCGGACTGATACCGCTCTTCCGGCTTCTTGCGCAGACAGCGATCGATGACCCGCACGATCACGTCCGGCAGCTCGGCCTCGAACTCACGCGGGTCCGGAGGCTGCGTGTGGACATGGTGATACGGAAGGTTGCCCTCTCGGAAGGGAAGCGTCCCCGTCGCCATCTCGAAGACGGTGACGCCGAGCGAGTAGATGTCGGTCCGGTGGTCGACGTTCTTGCCGAGCGTCTGCTCGGGGCTCATGTAGTA
>CAJIAA010000018.1_pt1 | contig 16207 bp, 13 predicted proteins | sample 9199011 | NCBI WGS metagenome assembly CAJIAA01 (sample SAMEA7708266, study PRJEB35096) | sediment metagenome | biome: marine neritic benthic zone biome [ENVO:01000025]; feature: sediment [ENVO:00002007]; material: shallow marine sediment [ENVO:03000034] sea grass bed [ENVO_01000059] ...
CCGGCCAGGGGCGAACGGAGATAGCCGTGGAAGTCCTCCGCCTGCGGCGTCCGGGTCTCCCTGACCAGGGCCAGCACGTATCCGATCGGGCTGTGCAGCGTCCGGTCGAACCGGCCGGCGAGGCGGACCCGCGCGCTGGCCCGGGCGTCGGTTTCATAGACGATGCCGGCGGCGACCTCGCCCCGCTCGACCCAGGCCAGCGTCGCCCGCACGTCCTGGAATCGCGCCACCCGGGGTCCCAGCCGTTCCCACAGCCCCAGGGCCTGCAGCGCTTCGCGGGCGTATTTCCCCGCCGGCGCATGGTCCGGATCGGCGATGCCCATCCGGTCCCGGCCCAGGCGGTCGGCCAGACCGGCGTCGGCCGGCAGCGGTTCCGCCGCGTCCAGGGGCTGGACCAGGACCAGGCGGTTGTGCAGGAAGGCGACTGCGCTGTCTTCCACCAGGGCGCCTTCCGCCCGCAGCCAGTCTGCCCAGTCCGGGTTCGCCGAGATATAGACATGGGCGGGTGCGCCGGCGGCGATCTGCCGGGCCAGAATGCCGCTGGACGCATAGGAGACCACGATGACGCGTTCGGAACGCAGCGGGTAGGCGTCGATCGCCGCATCCAGCGCCTCGCGCAAGCTGGCCGCGGCAAACACGGTGATCTGATCGTCCGCTGTCCGTCCATATTGGGGCACCGCGCACAGTGCCACGGCCAGCGCGCAGCACAGGCGGGCCAGCGCGGGAAGGGGGCTCACCGGCCGTAAACGTCGCCGGGATCGACGATCGGTTCGGAAACGGTCTCGACGGTGCCGTCGGGCCGAACGGCCCGAAACAGACAGCTGCGCTGTCCGGTATGGCAGGCCGCGCCGGCCTGCTCGACCTTCAACAGCAGGGTGTCGCCGTCGCAATCGACGCGCATCTCCACCAACCGCTGGACATGCCCGGAAGTTTCGCCCTTGCGCCACATTCGGCCGCGCGACCGCGACCAATAACAGACCTGGCTGTGGCGCAGCGTCTCCTCGAGCGCCTCGCGGTTCATCCAGGCCATCATCAGCACCTCGCCCGAGCCGGCGTCCTGCGCAACGGCTGGCACCAGGCCCGCCTCGTTGAACTTGATGACCTCGAAAATCTGTTCCATTTCATACCCCTAAAGGGCGTTGCTAAACCTTTCAAGGCCGGCTTCCAGGTCGGCGATCAGGTCCTTGGGATCCTCAAGGCCGACATGCATGCGGAATGCCTGTCCGGCCTGGTCCCAGGTCGTGGCCGACCGCACGCGCTGAGGCCATGTGGGGATCAGCAGGCTCTCGAAGCCGCCCCAACTGTAGCCCATGCCGAAATACTTCATACCGTCCAGCATTGCCGCGACCGCCTCGGTGCGCTCGCCGTTCAGGACGAACCCGAACAGGCCGCAGGCCCCGGTGAAGTCGTGCCGCCACAGGGCATGCCCCGGATCGCTTTCCAGGCCGGGATGCATTACCAGCGTTACCTCGGGGCGGGCCTCCAGCCAGCGGGCGATCGCCAGACCGCTGTCGTGGTGCCGGTCCAGCCGGACACCCATCGTGCGCAAACCGCGCAGCGCCAGGTACATGTCGTCCGGGCCCGGCATGTGTCCGAGATAGCCCCAGGTGGCCTCTACCCTTTCAAAGGTGGCTTCGTTGCAGGCGACTGTCCCCATCATCACGTCCGAATGGCCGACGATGTACTTCGTGCCTGCCTGGACGGAGATGTCGGCGCCATGTTCCAGCGGTCGGTAGAAATAGCCGGCACCCCAGGTGTTGTCCGTGATCACGACGGCATCACGCGCGTGGGCCGCCGCGGCGATGGCCGGGATATCCTGCATCTCGAAAGTCTGCGACCCCGGCGTCTCGGTCCAGACCACGGTCGTGTTGTCTTCGATCAGCGCCGCGATCCCCGCACCGATCAGGGGATCGTAGTAAGTTACCGATACGCCGAAACGGGCCATGACATTGTCCATGAACTGCCGCGTCGGCGCGTAGGTGCTGTCGGTGACCAGAACGTGGTCGCCGGCCTTGGTGCAGCCCAGCAACGCCGTGGTGATCGCGCCCAGGCCGCTGGGCGAAAGGACCGTGCCGTGCGCCCGTTCAAGGGCGGTCACTGCCTCGGCAAGTGCGAAACTGGTGGGCGTGCCGCGGCGCCCATAGTGGACGGGGGCGCTGGCGGCGTTGCGAAACGCCTCGAACGTCGGAAACAGGATCGTGGACGCGTGATAGACCGGCGGATTGACGATGCCGTGGTTCTCAAACGGGTGGCGCCCGGCATGCGCCAGGAGGGTATCATCTTCCATCGACGTGTCCTGGTTCGAAAAGGTGAGGCCTGCCGCCGCGTTGCGCGGCAATGGCCTTCGTGATAGCAGCGGGCCGCAAAGGGGGCAAGCCGCGCATGGAAAGGGAACGGGTCGATTGCGTCGTCGTCGGCGCCGGCGTCGTCGGGCTGGCGGCGGCACGTGCCCTGGCGCTTGCCGGGCGCGAGGTGGTGATCCTGGAACGCGGCGACGCTATCGGCACCGGAACCAGCTCCCGCAATTCCGAGGTCATCCATGCCGGCATCTATTATCCGAAGGACAGCCTGAAGGCCCGCACCTGCGTTGCCGGCAAGGTGCGGCTGTATGACTATTGCCGGGAGAACGGGATCGACCACGCCCGGTGTGGCAAGCTGATCGTGGCAACCTCGGCTGCGCAGACCGAAAAACTGGGAACCATTGCCCGCGCTGCCCGGGCGAACGGCGTCGATGATCTGAAGCCTCTGACCGCGGCGGAGGCACAGGCGCTGGAGCCGAACCTGGCCTGCGTCGCCGCGCTGCATTCGCCCTCGACCGGCATCATCGACAGCCACGGTCTGATGCTGTCGTTCCAAGGCGAGTCCGAAGCCCATGGCGCGGCCGTCGCCTTCAATACCGAGGTGGCGGGCGCCACGGTCCGCGACGACGGGATCGAACTGCGCACACGGGGCGCGGAAGCCATGGCACTGGTCTGCCGGACGGTCGTCAACGCGGCAGGGCTGGATGCGCCGGCGGTGGCCGGCCGCATCGAAGGCCTGGCGCCGCAGCATGTGCCAAAGGCCTATTACGCAAAGGGAAACTACTATTCGCTGACCGGCCGTGCGCCGTTCGATCGCCTGGTCTACCCGGTGCCCGAAGACGCCGGGCTGGGCGTCCACATCACCGTAGACCTGGGCGGTCAGGCGCGATTCGGCCCCGACGTGGAATGGATCGACAAGATCGATTACGGCGTCGACCCGGCCCGGGCCGAGCGGTTCTACTCGGAAATCCGGAAGTACTGGCCCGACCTGCCGGACGGCGCCCTGCAGCCGGGTTACGCCGGCATCAGGCCCAAAATCAAGCCGCGGACCGAACAGCCCCAGGATTTCGATCTCCAGGGGCCGGCACGCCATGGCGTTCCCGGCCTGATCAACATGTTCGGAATCGAATCGCCGGGCCTGACCGCGTCGATGGCACTGGCCGACCTGGTGGCAGCGATGGCAAAGGACGGTTAGCCCGGTTCAGCGCGGCCGCTTGGAATTGCCGACGGTGTTGAAGTGCGCGGGCAGTTCAAGATCGGCCGGCAGGTGGCCCAGCCGGCGCGGGTCGGCGGCCGTGACCGTTTCCTGTCGTACCGGGGTGAAACCGACGCGTTGATAGGTCGGCAGGGCCGACGGGTGGTCCAGCGTGCAGGTATTGACCGTCAGCTTTTTCGGTTGCGGTTCCCGGTCCCAGCCGACGCGCACGCCCCAATCCAGCAGATAGGCCCCCAGACCGCGCCCGATATACTCCGGGACCAGGCCGAAATAGTCCACCTCGACCGCCAGCGGAGCCGGGCGCCGGTCAAGCTGGATGAAGCCGGCCGGGGTGTTGCCGACGGACAGAACGTAGATCTCCACCAGCGGGTCGTGAATGATCGCCGCAAGCTGGTCGTCGCTCAGCAGGCGCTTTTCCCACCAGAACCAGGGTTCTCCAACCGCGGCATAGAGATAACGCCAATAGCTGACCGTTGGCATTTCCAGCCTTAACAGCGACAGCGGCTGTTCCAGGACCGGCGGCGGCACCGGCGGCTTTTGCGGCCGCGTCGACATCTCCAGCCAGGTGATGGTGACCTCCAGCGACGCGTCCGTATCCGCCGGCGCGTCGCCGTGCACAACTTCGATTTGCGGCGCCGGCGGTTCGACCAGCCACTTGCTCATCACCGTGCGCGGCTCGGTGCGATAGTCCAATGCCGCATAGAACCGGCGCACCGGATCGTTGTCGGGCCGGATCATCAGCTCGACTTTCGGGCATTTGCGGTGTTTCAGCCAGGCTTCGGCGTGATGCATGATCGTGCCGCCCAAACCCTGGCCGCGCAGCCCGGGCTGGACCACCACGTAATAGACCCAGCCGCGATGCCCGTCGAAGCCGACCATCACGCTGGCCGCCAGTTGGTCTTCCAGGAAGCCCACAAGGATCTCGGCATCGGCGGCGCCCCGGGCCAGCGCAATGTCACGGGCCGGATCATTCCAGGGCCGGACGCTGCCGGTCGCCTGCCACAGCGCGATAAGATCGTCGATATCGGCATCGGTGACCGGCCGGACCCTGAGAATCTCGTTCATGCGGTTTCCACCGGGGTATCGCTGCGACCGCCCCATTCGGTCCACGAGCCGTCATAGACGGCGCCCTGCGGCCGTCCGATCAGCTCCATTCCCAGCGCAAGCACGCAGGCGGTCACGCCCGAACCGCAACTGGTGATCACCGGCGCGGCGCCATCGACGCCGGCCGCATGGAGCGCGGCACCGATCTCGTTCGGCGTGCGGAAACAGCCGCTGCCCGCGTCCAGCAACCGGTCGAACGGCAGGTTGACCGAACCCGGGACGCGACCCGACCGCATGCCCGGCCGCGGCTCGGGCTCTGTGCCGTGGAATCGCCCCGCGGACCGCGCGTCGACGAACAGTTCCGCGCCGGACTCGATGTTCCGGCGCACCGCGTCCAGGTCGCGCACGAAAGCCGCGTTCTTGCGTGCCTGATAGACCGCCGGCACGGGGCTTTCCGCCTGCGCGGTCATTGGGCGGTCCTCGGCCAGCCACTTCTTCAGCCCGCCATCCAGCACCGCCACGTTTTCGTGCCCGAAGACCTTGAATGTCCACCAGACCCGCGGCGCCGAAAACATGCCGTAACAGTCGTAGACCACGACGGTGTGGCTGTTGGCGATGCCAAGACCGCCGACTGCCGCGGCAAACCGCTCGGCATCGGGCAGCATGTGCGGCAGGTCCGTTTCCGGGTCGGCCACCGCGTCGATATCGAAGAACCCGGCGCCGGGGATATGGCCGTCGGTATACTCCTCGCGCGCATTCCGGCCGGCAGACGGCAGATGATAGCTGCCGTCCAGGACACGGACCGACGCGTCGTCCAGATTGTCGGCCAGCCAGTCGGTGGAGACCAGAGGGCCGGGCAGGGCGGCCGCCATCGCGTCTAGCCTTCCAGATGGATGTTGACGCGTCGGTTGCGTTTGCCCTTGTTCTCGATCTTGCCGACCCGGATGGGGCCGATCTCGCCGGTGCTGCTCACATGCGTGCCGCCGCAGGCCTGCAGGTCGACCCCGTCGATTTCCATCAGCCGCACGCGGCCTGATCCGCGCGGCGGCGCCACCGACATGGTGCGCACCAGGTCGGGGTTGCCGTCCATCTCCGCGTCGGTCACCCAGCGCGCCGCAAGCGCTTTGTCCTGGTCGATCACGCGGGAGATCTCTGCCTGGATATGCTCCTTGTCCAGTGTCGTCTCGCCGATATCGAAATCCAGGCGGCTCTTCTCGGCGCCGACCTGACCGCCGGTCACGCCGCACTGCACGACCGAGCACAGAATGTGCATCGCGGAGTGCATGCGCATGTGCCGGTACCGCCGGTCCCAGTCGATCCGCGCCACCACCGGCGTCCCTGCCGTGGGTAAGGTTGCGCCTTCGGCCGGCACATGGACGATTTCGTCAGTCCCGTCCCCCTTGACCGTGGTGGCAATCGGGATTTCCGAACCGTCCTCCAGGACCAGCACGCCGCTGTCGCCGGGCTGGCCGCCGCCGGTGGGATAGAACACGGTCTGGTCCAGAACAATGCCGCCCCGGTCGTTGATTGCCGTCACGGTCGCCGTGCACTCTTTCAGGTAGGCATCGTCCCGGAACAATTCGGTGGTCATCGTCGCTTACTCCAGCCAATCCGGCGTCGGATAACCCTTCTCGCGCAGAAAGGCCGGGTTGAACAGCCTGGACTGATAGCGCACACCGCTGTCGCACAGCACCGTAACGATGGTGTGGCCCGGCCCCATTTCCTTCGCAAGGCTGATCGCGCCGGCGACGTTCAAGGCGGCGGACCCGCCGACGCACAGTCCCTCGTGGCGCAGAAGGTCGAAGCAAACCGGCAGCCATTCTTCGTCGGGGATTTGGAAAGCGTGGTCAACCTCCAGGCCTTCCAGGTTGGCGGTGACACGTCCCTGTCCGATGCCTTCGGTGATCGACGATCCTTCGGACTTCAGCGCGCCATGGGCGTAGTATTCGTAAAGCGCGGCACCACGCGGGTCGGCGATGCCAATGGTCACATCGTTGCGCCGCTCGCGCAGGGCAGAGGCCACGCCGGCCAACGTGCCACCCGTGCCGACCGCGCAGATGAACCCGTCGACGGTGCCGTCGGTCTGGTCCCAGATCTCCGGGCCGGTGGTTTCGTAATGGCCCTTCCGGTTGGCCACATTGTCGAACTGGTTGGCCCAGATCGCGCCGTTCGGCTCGGTTTCCGCCAGTTCCTCCGCCAGGCGACGCGATACGTGCACGTAGTTCTCCGGGTTCTTGTAGGGAACCGCGGGAACCTGGCGCAGGTCCACGCCGCACAGCAACAGCATGTCTTTCTTTTCCTGGCTCTGGGTCTCGGGGATGACGATCACCGTGCGGTAACCGCGGGCATTCCCGACCAACGCCAGTCCGATGCCGGTATTGCCGGCGGTGCCCTCGACCACGACGCCGCCCGGCCGCAACAGGCCCTTCTCCTCGGCGTCGAGGATGATCGCCTTTGCGGCGCGGTCCTTGACCGATCCGCCGGGATTGAGAAACTCGGCCTTGCCAAGGATCGTGCATCCGGTTTCCTCGGATGCCCTGGTCAGCTTGATCATCGGGGTGTTGCCGACCGCGTCGACAAAATCCTGCTTGATATCCATCTGCCTCCTGCCCGGGTGATCTGGTTCTGGCGTTGCCCCCGCGGCGACGGGAGCGGACGTTACCCCGCCCGCCACAGTGCGCGCAACCGGTCCCGGTTCCGGGCCATCCACAACAGCGGCACGACAAGAGCGGCGTTTGAAATGCGGCCCCGGTCGAACCACTCAAGCGCCTCTTCGAAGGGCAGGGAGAAGACACGGATATCCTCGCCTTCCTCCTTGGCGCCATGGACTCCCTCGGCTCCGTCGGCGTCGACGCGGCCGACGAAGACGGCAACCGTCTCCGTCGAACCGCCCGGGGTGGGGTAGAGATCCACGACATGAAACAGGTCGCCGACCGGCCGCCCGATCTCCTCCAGCGCCTCGCGCCGGACCACGTCTTCGTTGCTCTCGCCGGGCTCGACGATGCCGGCGACCGCCTCGATCAGCCAGGGGCTCGGATCGCCCGCCGCAAAGGGGCCGGGGCGGAACTGTTCCAACAGGACCACGCGGTCCCGGTCGGGGTCGTAGGGAAGGCAGGCCGCCGCACATCCGCGCTCGAAAACCTCACGCACCAGCGTCGGGCTCATGCCGCCACCGAACAGCTTATGCCGCAGCGACAGCCGGTCGATGCGGAAATGGCCCTGAAAGGGCGTCTCGGCGGCGATCAGTTCCACATCGTCGCGATCCATCATGCTCTCCATGCGGCCGTGCCGCGGTGAGGTTGTGTCAATTCGTTCTGCCGGGGAAGGCGGTTTTCAAGCGGGCCGGGACCAGACTGTTCCCGTTAGTATTTGACTTCTAAGGTCCGCGTCGTCAATAATTCAATATCTTCTTGGCGAGTGCTCAGGGAAGAATAATAAGAATAACGACGAAGTACAACGGGCGTGGCAGCAATATCTCCAAATAACAGTATGAGTTATTGCCCGGTCTATCCGGACCTTACGTTGGATTTTGTCTTGGTGTTCGCCGTCACAACTAGTGCAATGCCAATGACATGGGAGGCGGTTTAATGAATTCGAATAATCACGGACTTGGCGACGAGGACGCAGCGGCGGTCCATCCTTATATCCCCGAACTGATCGATCAACTGAAGGGGGGTCGGGTCGACAGGCGCGAGTTCCTGCGCACCGCCTGTCTGCTGGGCATGTCGGCGACCGCGGCGTACGCGGTAGCGGGAAAAATCACCGGCGAATCGATGATGCCCGTCGCCCACGCGGCAGAACCCAAGAAAGGCGGCATTTTCCGCTTCGCCATGGCGGTACAGGAGATGCAGGACCCGGCCACGTTCGACTGGGGAGAGAAGGGTAATCAGGCCCGGCACACGGTCGAATACCTTGCGATCACGGGCGCGGACAATGTCACGCGGCCCTATCTGGCGGAAAGCTGGTCGGCATCCGCCGATCTGACCGAATGGACGCTGAAGCTGCGCAAGGGCGTCAAGTGGAACAACGGCGACGACTTCAACGCCGACGATGTGGTCTTTAATTTCACGCGCTGGCTGGACCCGGCGACCGGTTCGTCCAACATCGGCCTGTTCTCCGCGATGACCGAACAGTACGATTCCGGCGAAAAGGACGACAAGGGCAATCCGGTCATGAAGACCCGGATGCTCGAGGGCGCCGTGCAGAAGGTCGACGACCACACGGTGAAGCTGAAGCTGGGCTCGCCGGTCCTGTCGATCCCGGAAAACCTGTACAACTATCCGACTGCGATCGTGCATCGCAATTTCGAGAAAGACGGCGGCGACCTGTCGAAGAACCCGGTGGGAACCGGTCCCTACGTCCTGACCGAATTCCGTGTCGGCGAACTTGCCGTGTTGAAAAAGCGCGAGGACCCCTATTGGGGCGGCGAGGTCTACCTGGACGAAATCCACTATGTGGACGTGGGACAGGACGCAGCGGCGCAGATTGCAGCGCTGGCATCGGGCCAGGTCGACGGTATCTACACGCTGGACCTGACCACGCTGGAGACCGCGCAGGCGATCCCGAACATCGTCGTGTCGCATGCCGTGACCGCGCAGACCGGCGTGATCCGCATGCATATCGACCAAAAGCCGTTCGATGACATTCGGGTCCGCAGGGCCATCCAGTTGGCCTCGGACAATCAGGAGAACTTCGAGAAGTCCCATCGCGGCCTGGGCTCCATCGGCGAGAACCACCACGTGGCGGAGATCCATCCGGAGTATTTCAAGCTGCCGCCGGTCAAACGCGATGTTGCCAAGGCCAAGGAGCTATTGGCCGAGGCGGGTTTCGGCGACGGTCTGGAACTGTCCGTCAACGTGGGCAACACCCAGGGAACCTGGGAGCAGGATTCCTGCGTCATCCTGAAACAGAACCTCGCGGAGGCGGGCATCAACATCAACGTCAACGTGATGCCATCCGCGAAATACTGGGAGCAGTGGAACCTGGCGCCGTTCAGCCTGACATCTTGGACCCACCGTCCGCTGGGCACGATGGTCCTGTCGCTGGCCTACCGGACCGGCGTGCCGTGGAACGAGACCGCCTATGCCAATCCCGAGTTCGAGGAGGCGCTGACCGCGGCCGAATCGATCCTTGACGTCGAAGAGCGGAGCAAGGCCATGGAACGCGTCGAGAAGATCCTTCAGGACGACGCTATCATGGTGCAGCCGTTCTTCCGCGCGGTGTTCTCTGCGACGAGCCAGCGGGTGCAGGGTTACGAAACCCACCCGACCCTGTATCACCAGTGGCACAAGGTTTGGCTGGACGCATAGGTCCAAATCGCGGGCGGCGCCAACCAAGCGCCGCCCGTTCGATTTGTGCCGGGCCGCTCCGGACCAAACTGTCATGACCACGGCAAAAACGCCCAGGGGGAAAGCGTTGTATGGCTAGTCTGATCGGGCGCCGGATATTGTCGATGCTGCTGACGATGATCGCGGTGTCGCTGGTGCTGTTCCTGTTGTTGGAATTCAATATCGAAGACGTCGCGATCAAGGTTCTCGGTCCGTATTCGCTGGAAGAATCGCGGAATATCTGGCTGCAGGAGAACGGATATTTCGATCCGTTCTATCAACGGTATCTCAGTTGGCTTTGGTCGGCCATCACACTCGATTTCGGCGATTCGACCCGCTTCAAGGTGCCGGTGGTGGAAATCCTCGGGCCGCGGCTGGCGCAGACCGGGATCCTTGCGCTTGCGACTTTTGCGGTCATGGTGCCATTGGCCCTGGTGCTGGGCGTGCTGGCAGGCATGAAGGAAGGGTCGTGGCTGGACAGGACCATCACCGTGATCTGCACGGTCACCACCTCGATCCCAGAGTTCGCCAGTGCGGTGATCTTCAGTGCCGTCTTCGTGTTCTGGCTGAAATGGCTGCCAGGCACCAGTACGATGTCTTCGGGTTTCTCGCTTGTCGAACTGATCCTGCCGACCTTGGTGCTGGTCGGCTACGGCTTCGGCTATATCGCCCGCATGACCCGGGCTTCGATGGCCGAAGTCATGATGACTCACTATATCCGCACCGCCGTTCTCAAGGGGCTGCCTTATCGGCGCGTCATCCTGAAACACGCCCTGCGCAATGCGCTGATCGCGCCCTTTACGGTGATCATGCTGCAGATCAACTGGCTGTTGTCGGGCGTGATCGTTGTCGAGGCGTTCTTTTCCTACAAGGGGTTCGGCCAGCTGCTGTTGGAGGCTTCGTTGAACCAGGACATCTACCTGATCGAGGCCTGTGCGATGGTGGCGGTGTTTGTCGCCGTGATGACTCAGCTGATCGCCGACATCGGCTATACCTATCTTAACCCGCGCATCCGGTTTGCATGATCATGGCCGATGAAGCAATCAAAGCGGGCCCCGCCTCGCACCCGAGTATCCTGACGCAGGCCTTCCGCGCCGTCCTGTTGCTGCGCGAAAGCCCGGTCGGCATGATCGGCGCGGGGATCTGCGCCTTCTGGGTATTGGTGGCCATATTTGCGCCGCTGATTGCGCCCTTCGATCCGCTGGCGACGATGCAGCCATTGGCCTCTCCGATGACGGCCTATGCACGCGGCGAACCGGGGCAGATATTCATCCTCGGGACCGACCATCTTGGCCGCGATATCCTGTCGCGCATTATCCACGGGTCGCGCACGGTGATGATCTACGCGCCCCTTGCGACCGTCTGCGCCTACCTGGTCGGGATCCTTATGGGCCTTCCGGGCGGTTATTTCCGCGGCTGGATCGACGCTGTGCTGTCCTTCTTCGCCAACGTGATCCTCTCGTTCCCGGTCCTGGTGCTGTACGTCATCATCATCACGGTTTTCGGCGCATCGGGTATCAACATTGTGCTGGCGGTGGTGTTCGCCAGCGCGCCGGGGATCTTCCGGATCGTGCGCGGTTTGACCCTGGATCTGCGCTCGCGCGACTACGTCGCTGCGGCGCAGGTGCGCGGGGAAAGCGCCTGGTACATCATGCTGGTGGAGATCCTGCCCAACGCCAAAGGTCCGCTGATTGTGGATGCCTGCCTGCGGCTGGGCTATGTCACGATCACCATCGGCGTCCTGGGTTTTCTTGGTCTTGGCCTGCCGCCGCCCACGCCGGACTGGGGCGGCATGATCGCCGAGACCTACAAGATGGCGCAGGCATTCCCGCACATGGCGTTGTTCCCCTGTATCGCGCTTTCGTCGCTGGTGCTGGGGCTCAACCTGCTGGCCGACGGCCTGCGCGAAATCTCCATCCGCGACTGAAGGAAGCATCGTGACCGACCCAACGCACGCGGACGATTCGCTGATCCTGGATATGCAGAACGTCTCGATCACCTACATAACCAGGGCGTCCGAACTGCAAGCGGTCAAGGACTTCAATCTCCAGCTCCGGCGCGGCGAAAGCGTCGGCCTGGTCGGAGAATCGGGTTGCGGCAAGTCGACGGTCGCAATGGCGCTGATGCGCTATCTTGGCAAGAACGCCCGGATCGACTCGGGCAGCATCCTCTATAAGGGCCGCGACTTGCGCGACCTGAACGACGAGGAACTGCGACAGTTGCGCGGATCGGACATCGCCATGGTCTATCAGGAACCGATGGCGGCCCTGAACCCGTCGCTGACCATTGGCGAGCAGTTGATGGAAGTGCCGCTTTTCCACGAGGCGGACTGCACGCCGGCCAATGCGCGCGATCGGGCGCAGGAGATGCTTTCGAAGGTGAAGCTGCCCGACACCGGGCGGGTGATGGAGTGCTATCCCCACCAGATCTCGGGCGGACAGCAACAGCGCGTGGTCATCGCGATGGCCCTGTTGTCGAACCCGTCCTTGCTGGTGCTGGACGAGCCGACGACGGCGCTGGATGTGACGGTGGAGGCCGGCATTGTCGAACTGATCGGCGAGATCAGCGAGACCTTCGGCACGTCGATGCTGTACATCTCGCACAATCTGGGCCTGATTCTGGAAACCTGCCAGCGGGTCTATGTGATGTATTCCGGCGAGGCCGTCGAATACGGAATGATCGAGGACGTGTTCGACCGAATGCGCCACCCTTACACCCGCGGGCTGTTCGACTGCATACCCAGGCCCGCCGCCGACAAGAACGCCAATCCGATCGTTCCCATTCCGGGCCGGCTGCCGCTGCCGAACGAACGTCCGGCCGGCTGCAATTTCGGCCCGCGCTGCGGTCATTTCCGTGCCGGCGCCTGCGACACCGCGGGCGGCATCGCAATGTCGACGGTGGAAGGCAGTGCCGGGCATCATGTGCGCTGCACCCGCTGGAAGGAGATCGACTGGGACCATTACCGTCCGGACTCCGAAGTGCAGCCGGAACTGAAGGCAGGCGAGGACGTTTTGGAAGTCAGCGATCTCAGGAAATACTACGAGGTCGAAGGAGGCGGGTTCGGCAGCCTTTTCTCCGGCGACGGAACCAGATACGTCAAGGCCAACGAAGACATCAGCTTCGATGCGCAGAAACAGCAGACCCTTGCCATCGTCGGCGAGTCCGGCTGCGGCAAGTCGACCTTCGCGCGCGTCCTGATGGGTCTGGAAACCGCCACCGAAGGTTCGATCCGCTTCCTGGGCAACGAAATCGCCACCCGTGAAGTCCAGGACCGGACGACCGAGCAGATCGGCGGCATGCAGATGGTGTTCCAGAACCCGAACGACACGCTCAACCCCAGCCGCTCGGTCGGTGCCCAGATCGGCCGGGTCCTGCGCAAGTTCGGCAAGGCTGAGAGCGGATCGGATGTCCGCTCGGGCGTCGCGCACCTGTTGGACCTGGTCAAGCTTCCGCAGGAATTTGCGGTCCGCAAGCCGCGCCAGCTTTCGGGTGGTCAAAAGCAGCGTGTCGGCATCGCGCGCGCATTTGCGGGCAATCCCGAACTGGTGATCGCCGACGAGCCGGTCTCGGCGCTGGACGTCTCGGTCCAGGCCGCGATCACCGGCCTGCTGATGGATATTCAGCGCACGCAGGGAACCACCCTGATCGTCATCAGCCATGATCTCGCGGTGGTGCGCTATCTGGCCGACCGGGTGGTGGTCATGTATCTGGGCCAGGTGATGGAGCAGGGGACGGTCGACCAGGTCTATGCGCCGCCCTACCACCCTTACACCGAAGCGTTGCTGGCGGCGGTGCCGGTGCCGGATACGTCGGTGGAGAAGAAACGGATCGTGCTGGAGGGCAATGTCCCGTCGCCGTTGAACCCACCCAAGGGGTGTCCGTTCGCGACCCGCTGTCCGCGCAAGGTCGGCCAGATCTGTGACGACGAGCGGCCCCCGATGCAAGTAGACCAAGGCGGCCACCAGATCGCCTGCCACATCCCCGTCGCCGAATTGCAGTCTTTCGAGCCGGTGCTGCACGTGAAGAAGGATTCCAACGCCGCCCATCCGGGCGACTGAAGGCGCCGCCGACAGCGGCTCCATCCTTGTGGGGAAGGGCGCGTCCGAAAAACGCCGCCCGCCTGTTCCTATTCACAGATGTCGGATAATCCTCAGGGCGCGCAAATGCGGGCGTCCTTTACCCGACCTCCCTGTGCCTATCCTTTGCGGCCCGGTCTTCCGGGCCGCTTTTTCCCGGTCGCGGGGTCCATTCGACGCGGATTGCGTTCAGGATTCCTGGTACTTCAATTGGCGTGTCGACTCGCGCTCCAGCATATCGCGGCATTGCGCGCTGATCTCGATGAATTGCGCCGCCAGGCCCTCGCGCTCCACCCGCACGACACGGCACCGCACCGGCAGGTCGACCCGGCCCTTGCGCTCCGTGTGCAACCAGAAACGGGCATAGAACCGTTGTTCCTTGGCCAGCGTGCCGTCGTAAGGCCGGATCATGAATCCGTCGCAGCTCCAGTCGATGACTTGAAAGACGTGCCGGTCGATCTCGACCTTGTTGAGCAGGTTGCGAATGCGCGCGGCCTTTCGGCGATCGCGCCGCGCCGCACCGAACAAGCGCTGGACAAGACTGCTCACTTCGACCTCCCCCATTATTGGCCAGACCCGCCCCGGGGCCCGCAATAACGCGCGAAAATGCCCGGGAAACAAGAGGTTCCGGGCCATCGTGGAGAGGATTGCTTAAGATCCTTTTAAGCCTGTTCCGGAGCCGGCAGCCGCCGGTTACAGGGCCCAAAAAGGCAAAGCGGCCCAGCCGTTTGGCTGAGCCGCTTGAATTGGCTCCGCGGGTAGGATTCGAACCTACGACCAACCGGTTAACAGCCGGTTGCTCTACCGCTGAGCTACCGCGGATCAGAGCCCCGGGGCCGGTGCGTGGCACCGCGCCATGCCGGTCTTTTGGCTTATAACAGCCGTCCGGCGCATTGCCAAGCGGGCTTTTGCGGGCACCCGATCAGGCCGCGCGCAGCCGGTCCACAAACTCCTTCACGCGTGACGTCAGGGTCTCTGAACGACCGCTCATATCCTCGGCCATCTGTTGTACGTCACCCGCCGCACCGCCGGTCTGGCTGGCGGCATCGCTGACCTGGACGATGTTGGTGGCGACCCTGGACGTGCCTTCGGATGCCTGCAGAACGTTGCGCGCGATCTCGTCGGTCGCGGTGCTCTGTTCCTCCACCGCGACTGCGATCGTCTTGGCCACGCCGTTCATCTCGGTAATGACCTTGCGGATGTGCTGGATCGCCTGGACAGAGGACTGCGTGGCGGACTGCATGGAGCCGATCTGGGTGGAGATCCGCTCCGTGGCCTGGCCCGTCTGTCCAGCCAGGGCCTTGACCTCGTTCGCCACGACGGCGAAGCCCTTGCCGGCCTCACCCGCGCGGGCCGCTTCGATGTTGGCATTCAAGGCCAAGAGGTTTGTCTTGTCCGCGATCTCGGCGATCAGTTCGACGACTTCGCTGACCTCCTTGGCCGCCTTGTCCAGACTGTGAACCAGCGCGTCGGTCGTTTCGGCCTGCTTGACCGCTTCGGCGGCGACCCGGCGCGCCGTTTCGGCCTGCTTGGCCACCTCTTTGATCGAATCGGTCAGATTTTCGGTTGCCGAGGCAACGGTTTGCACGTTGCTGGAAGCCTGCTCGGTGGCGGTCGTGACGTCCGAAGCCTGCCCCTGAGCATCCTCGGCGATCTTGGTCATGTCGCGCGAACGCGTCTGCATCCTGTTGGCGGCGTTGGCGACCTCATCGACGACGCGACTGACCTCTGCTTCGAATTCGTCAGCCAGTTTCAGCATCTGATCGCGCTTCTCGACTTCCGCCTTTCGCTTCAGTTCTTCCTGCTCGGCGCGCAGACGTTCGGATTCGATTGCATTCTCCTTGAAGACCTGGACCGCGGCCGCCATTTCGCCGATTTCGTCCTTCCGGTTCTGGGCCGGGATAGAAACCTCGTTGTCACCCTCGGCAAGATGCCGCATCGCATCCGACATCGCAGTCAAGGGACGGGTTACGGCTTGGCCCGAGAAGAACCCCACGGCGCCAACGACAAGAAAGATGACCGCACTGCCGGCCAGCATCAGGTCGCGCATTCGATGGACGGGCTCCACGATCTCGGCTTCGGCGATCTCGGCGACGAAAGCCCAGGTCGTCCCGTGGAACTCAATTGCATCGTACGCCGCCAGCACCACATCGCCGTGCAGGCCGTTGGCCTGGGCGACGCCGACTTCACCGCTTAGCGCTTTCGTGACCGCGTTGGACTCGACTTCCAGCTTGAGAATGGTCG
>CAJIAA010000080.1_pt1 | contig 16165 bp, 13 predicted proteins | sample 9199011 | NCBI WGS metagenome assembly CAJIAA01 (sample SAMEA7708266, study PRJEB35096) | sediment metagenome | biome: marine neritic benthic zone biome [ENVO:01000025]; feature: sediment [ENVO:00002007]; material: shallow marine sediment [ENVO:03000034] sea grass bed [ENVO_01000059] ...
AAGCCGCCGACCGGGCTCGGCATCGGCCAAGCGATGGGGAAGGGGCTGGCGACACTGTTATCGACGCTGCGCGCGGTGCGCTCCTATGGCCAGGTGGTGCGGTTTCTGGTCGCCAGCGCGCTATACCGCGACGGGCTGTCGACATTGTTTGCCGTTGGCGGGCTGTACGCTGCCGGGACGTTTGGCCTCAGTTTCGAACAGATCCTGCTTTTCGCGATCGGTCTCAACGTGACCGCCGGCCTTGGCGCCGGCGCATTCGCCTGGATCGACGATCTGTTCGGGTCCAGGCGGACGATCCTGATCGCGCTGGCCGGACTGTCGATTACCGGAATACCGATCCTGCTGATCGAGGATCAGACCTTGTTCATCGCGCTTGCCCTGGGCCTGGGGATTTTCGTGGGGCCGGCGCAGGCGGCGAGCCGAACCCTGATGGCCCGGCTTAGCCCGGCCCACATGGAGACGGAATTCTTCGGACTCTATGCCTTGACCGGGCGCGCAGTGGCGATCCTGGGGCCGTTCGCGTTCGCGGTCGTTACCGACATGTTCGGCAACCAGCGCTTCGGCATGGCGACGATCATCGTATGGTTCGTGATCGGCGGCGCGATCCTGTTAGGCGTGCGCGAGCCGGCGCCGCGCAAAGAATAGGCATTGCCCCCTGAGGGGAACCTTCTCAATGCCGGAAGTGGCGCATACCGGTCGTGACCATGGCGACGCCGGCCGCGTCGGCGGCGGCGATCACTTCAGCGTCGCGTTTCGATCCGCCTGGCTGGATCACCGCCGTTGCACCCGCCTCGATCGCGACTTGCAGCCCGTCGGCAAAGGGAAAGAACGCGTCCGACGCAATCACGCTTTTTTCGGTTCCTTCGTGTTCGGCCGACTTTTGGGCACCGATACGCGCCGCGTCGACCCGGCTCATCTGGCCCGCGCCGATCCCCACCGTCGTGCCGCCGCGGGCATAGACGATGGCATTGGACTTAACGTGTTTGCAGACTTTCCAGGCGAACAGCAGGTCGGCCATCTCCGAATTGGTCGGCGACCGTTCGGTCACAACCTCCAGCGCGTCGGGGTTGATTTCACCGTTGTCGCGGGTCTGCACCAGCATCCCGCCGGTCAGCATCTTCGCGGTCAAGTCGATGCGCGTCGGATCCGGCACGCTCCCGGTCAGGAGTACGCGTACATTCTGCTTTTCGGCAAGGACGGCGCGAGCCTGGTCGTCCGCGTCCGGGGCAATCACCACTTCCAGAAACAGCGACGCCAGCTTCTCGGCAAGCGCGACGTCGATCGCACGGTTCACCGCGACAACGCCGCCGAAGGCAGAGACCGGATCGCAGGCGACGGCCTTGTCCCAGGCCGCGGCCGCATCGTCGGCCACCGCCACACCACAGGGGTTGGCATGTTTGACGATGACCACGGCGGGCTCTTCATACTCGAACACCAGTTCGAAAGCTGCGTCGCCGTCGTTGATATTGTTGTAGCTCAACTCCTTGCCCTGGATCTGTTCGGCATTGACGACGCCGGGCAGGCCGCTGGCATTGGCGTACAAGGCCGCGCGCTGGTGCGGGTTTTCGCCGTACCGCAATTCCTGTTTCCTGCGCGCCGCAAAACTCATGCGTTTCGGGAACATCAGGCCCTGCTGGTCGGCCAGCCAGCGTGCGATGACGCTGTCATAGGCGGATGTCCGGGCATAGGCTTCCCGGGCCAGAAAGGCGCGCAGTTCAGGGGTCGTGGCGCCGTGGTTGTGGTCCATATCCGCGATCACTGTCTGATACTCGCCCGGATCGGTGATGACGGTGACGTATTCGTGGTTCTTCGCCGCTGCCCGGATCAAAGCCGGACCGCCGATGTCGATGTTCTCGATGCAGGTCGCGAAGTCCGCACCGCTGCGCATGGTTTCGGCAAACGGGTAGAGATTGACGACCACCATGTCGATCGGCGTGATGCCGTGCGATTCCATTTGCGTGAGATGCTTGCGGTCGTCGCGTCTGGCAAGGATTCCGCCATGGACGACGGGATGCAGTGTCTTGATGCGCCCATCCATGATTTCCGGAAACTCGGTGTGGGCGGAGACCTCGGTCACCGCAATCCCGGCGTCCTTCAAGGCGCGGGCCGAACCGCCGGTGGATAGGATGCGCACCTGGTGGCGCGCCAGGTGTTCCGCGAATTCCAGCAGACCGGTCTTGTCCGAAACGGAAATCAGCGCGCGCGCAATCGGTTGATCAGCCATGAAATGCTCTGCGTTGGCGGCGGCGCATCGGGCGGCGGGTCAGCCCGACGCGGCGGCGGGTTTATCGATGTCGGGTGTGTATTCCGGGACCAGCGTACGGATCAAGGCCAATGTCTCCTCGCGCTGACGGGCTCGTGCCGCACGCTCCAGCTCGTCCAGCTTCAGCGTCAGCGTCTCCAGCGCGGCCGCCCGCGGCGTGGCCAGCATCACGCCCTGCAGGCGCGACGAGACCGCGTGTTCATCGTCGTGCAGCAGTTCCTCGTGCAGCTTTTCGCCGGGCCTGAGCCCGGTGATCGCGATCTCGATGTCCTTGTATGGCTCCAGTCCCGCCAGCCGGACCATTTGCTCGGCCAGGGTCAGGATTTTGACCGGCCTGCCCATGTCCAGAACGAAGACCCGTCCACGCGCATCGTCGTCCACGCTGCCCACTGCGCTGGCCTGCAGCACCAGTTCGACCGCTTCGCGCACAGTCATGAAATAGCGGGTAACGTCCGCGTGGGTCACGGTCAGCGGGCCGCCCGCCTCCAACTGCCGCTGGAACAGCGGCACGACCGACCCGGTGGACCCCAACACGTTGCCGAACCGGACCACGACGAAGCGCGTCCTGCCGTTTTCGCGCTCCACCACGTCCGCGGCCTGGCAGTAGGATTCCGCGAGCCGCTTGGTTGCGCCCATCACGTTGGTCGGGTTCACGGCCTTGTCGGTAGAGATCAAGACCATCGTATTGACAGACGCGGCGCGACAGGCGTCTGCGACCACGCGGGTACCGACCGCATTCGTCAGCACGCCTTCCATGGGATTGTGTTCGACCATGGGAACGTGCTTCAGCGCCGCGGCATGGAACACCAGGTCGGGCTGCACCCGCCCCATGACGTCACCGACACGCCGCCGGTCGCGCACGTCGCCCAGGATCGTGCGGCGCTTCAGTTCCGGCCAGTTCTCCTCGACTTCGCGGTCGATCAGATAAAGCTGGTGTTCGCCACTGTCCAACAGGGTCAGCTCGGCAGGATGGAAAAGGCAGATCTGACGAACCAGTTCCGCTCCGATGGAGCCGCCGGCGCCGGTGACCAGAACGCGCCGGTTTTCGATCAGGCTGCGCATCGCGCCCCGGTCCAGCGCACTCTGCGGCCGCCCCAAGAGGTCCTCTACGGCGATCGGTCGAATTGACAGAGGGTCGCCGACCCCGCCTTTCAGCTCGCTGAGCTTGGGAAGCCGCGACAAGGTCAGGCCCAGTGCATCCGTTTTTTCCAGCGCGGTGCTGACCAGCGTGCCTTCCAGCTGATCCTTGGTCAGGATGGCCCGTTCGGGGCGGATTCGACACCGCTCGGTGACCACCGTCTCCATGTTGTCCAGCGTGCCCAGCACCCGCACGCCGTGGATCTCCCGGCCGACCCGGGTGCCTTTCTCGTCGATCGCGCCGACCACTTGGTAGGGCGACCCGCGGTCACGTTTCTGCTCGCGGATGAACAGATCGGCCTCGTCGCCGGCACCGATCAGCAGCACCGGCACACGGCGATGTTCGGCGCGCTCAAAAAGCGAATTGAGGCGGCGGTCTTTCGCCAGGCGATAGGCGAAGCGCGGCCCGCCCAGAAGGATCAGCAGGACCAGCCAGTTGATCACCGGCAGCGAGCGGGGAAAGCCTTCCAGCCGTGTGATCAGAAACAGGATCGGCAAAAAGACCAGAATGGTCAGCGTCACCGCCTTGGTGATGGCCAAGAGGTCGTCCAGCGAGGCGTAGCGCCAGATGCCGCGGTAAAGGCGTGAAAACAACAGCATTGCCGCCGCCGTGGCCGTAAACAATGCGGTCGCCAGCCACAAGTTGTCTTGTTCCAGCGTGCCGCCCACATCGCCGAGTCGGAGATAAAGCGACAGCGGAAAAGACACCGCCGCCATGATCACGTCATGGGTAAAGGCCACCTGGGGCCGGTTCCATTGAAACGTTCTGGCCATCGCCGATGTCTTAAAGTCATGGGCGCGCGCAGGCAAGCGCCGCGGGCGGTTCTCAAGTCTCCGATTCGGTCATCGAGCGGGCGATGGCGGTCTCGAATTTTACCGGCGGGAGCCAACCGGGAAAGCGGCCGTCGACCTGGAACGGAGCCAGCAGCCGTTCGATCGTCGCGCCGCGTCCCGTCACCGCGCCGGCCAGCCGCAGCAGCATGGGCGGGCAGGGGACAAGCCGGGGGCGCCTGCCAAGGGCGTTCGCCATGGCGCGCGTCAGATCGGCCAGCCCGACGTCGTGCCGGTCGCTGGGAAGATAGACGCCGGGAGGGCAGCTCAACGCGTGAACCAGTGCATCTGCAAGGTTCTCCACGAAAATCATGCTGCGCGGGCTGCGCACCAGGCCCAGAGGCAGCGGCAGGCCACGCCGTACGGCCGCTGCCAGCTTTCCGAAATTGCCGCCGGCGCCAGGACCGTAGACCAAAGGCGGCCGCAGGATCACAACATCCATGCCGGTTCCCGCGGCATCCATGACGGCCACTTCGCCGGCGCGCTTGGACTGACCGTAAGGGTCGGTCGGGGCGGGGGAACTGGCGGCGGACAGCGGTGCGGTCGAAGTCTCCGCCATGGCGCGGGCCGAGCTGACCAGCACAAAGCGGCCGACGTCGGCCGCCCTGGCCGCGGCGGCCAGGCGTTCGGTGCCGTAGACATTGACTTCGCGCAGCTTGGCGATGTCCGCCGCCGTTCCGGTCCGTCCATGAACGCCGGCCGCGGCCAGATGGATGACCGCGTCGATTCCGGCAAGATGCGGACCCCAGTCCGTGCCGCGGCCGATCGGACCGACCGTGTCGCGGCCGGCCGGCACCGGTGTCCAGCCGGCGGCGGACAGTGCCGGGACCAACGATCGGCCGACGAACCCACCGGCGCCGGTGACCAGGACGCGCCGGGTCACCGCCGTGCCAGCCACGTCAACAGCGCCGCCACCACCAGGCCAGCACCGACCAGCGCAAGCCACGGCTGGGCCAGCGCGACCAGGCTGAGACCGATCAGGGCAAGGTTGGCGGCCAGGACGGCCAGGCTGACCTGGGCATGGCTGCGGCCGGCGGCGACGGCGCGCTGATAGAAATGCTCGCGATGCGCCTCCCAAACCCGCGCGCCGCGCGCCAGTCGACGAACCAGCGTGATCGAGGCGTCGGACAAATAGTACAGCGGCAGGATCAGGGCAGGGGCCCAATAGCCGTCGGCCGCCAGCTTCAGCAGCAGGCCACCGATCAGGAACCCCAACGGGACGGAGCCCACATCGCCCAAGAACACCTTGGCGGGCTGCCAGTTCCAGACCGCGAATCCGGCCGCGCCCGCCGCAACGGCAAGGCCGGGCAACGGACCCATGGCGCCGTGCGCGGTGATCCCGCTGACCAAAGCAAGGCCCAGCCCCACCGAGCCCGCCTCGACCGCGGAGATCCCGTCGATGCCGTCCATGAAGTTGAACAGATTGAGAAACCAAAGCCAGACCAGAGCCGACAGGATCAGCGCCGGCACCGGCGGCAACAGGCCCTGGAAGACGTCGCCGCCGAATCCGAGCCACGGCATGGCGACCAGCACGGCAATGGCCTGGCCGACCAGACGCAGCCAGGCAGGTAAGCCGCGCAGGTCGTCGAGCCAGGACAGCACGGCCAGCCCCAGGGCTGCGGCCAACAACGGATAGAACCCGTCCTCGGGCCAGCGGATCTGGGCGGCAAGCCAACCGGCCAGGATTGCAAGGATCACCGCGACACCGCCGCCGCGCGGCGTCGGCACCGCGTGGCTGGAGCGCGCGTTCGGATGATCCAAGATTGCGCGGCCGCGCAGCCAGCGCAGCATCAGCCCGGTGCACACCGCAGAGAGCGCGAACACCGCAGCACCAACCGAAAGAGTCCAAGCCATGTGGCGCGGTTATAGCCCGAAGCCCGCGCTGCGGTAAGCGCCGACGCATTGACAGCGTTGCACAACACCCGTTAGAGGACACGCGCACGGGGCGGCGTCCCCATCACCAGCGTTTCGGTAATGCACGAAAAACCCCGGATTGCGGTTATCGGCCTTGGCTATGTGGGACTGCCGCTTGCGGTCGGTCTGGCCGCCCATTTTGACACGATCGGCTTTGACGTCGACAGGACGCGCGTTGCCGAACTGAAGACCCATCACGATCGGACCGGCGAGGTCACCGCCGCAAAGCTGAGCAAGGCCGGGCTGAAGGTCTTCGACGACGAATCCGCGTTGGCGAACGGCATCGATATCTTCATCGTTACCGTGCCGACGCCGGTGGACCTGGAGAACCAGCCCGACTTGACGGCCATTGTCGCAGCGTCTGAAACGGTCGGGCGCGTGCTGAAACCGGGCGCCGTCGTCGTCTACGAAAGCACGGTTTATCCCGGCGTCACCGAGGATGTTTGCGGACCGGCGCTGGAACGCGTGTCCGGCCTGTTTTGCGGCAAGGATTTCTTTCTGGGCTATTCGCCGGAGCGGATCAATCCCGGCGACACCGAACACACGATCGACAGAATCGCGAAGGTCGTCGCCGGCCAGACCGAGGCGGTTGCGGAGACCTTGCGGCGGATCTATGGCGCCGTCAATGGAGGCGACATCTTCGTGGCGAAGGACATCAGGACGGCCGAGGCCGCAAAGGTGATCGAGAATGCCCAGCGCGACGTCAATATCGCCTTCGTCAACGAAATCGCGATCATCTTCGGTCGGATGGGGCTGTCGGTCTATGACGTGCTGGACGCGGCCAACACAAAATGGAACTTCCTGCCGTTCACACCCGGCCTGGTCGGCGGTCACTGCATTGGCGTCGACCCGTTCTACCTGGCCCACGCCGCAAAGGCGCATGGTTACGACCCGCGGGTGATCTTGTCCGGTCGCCGCATCAACGATTCTATGGGACTGCATGTCGCCGACCGGATCGACGAGCTGTTGCCGGGCCCGTCCAAGGTCCTGGTTCTAGGCATCACCTTTAAGGAAAACGTGCCGGACATCCGGAATTCCAAGGTGGTGGACCTGATCCGGCGGCTGCAAAGCTGGGACCACGATGTGACCGTTTGCGATCCCCATGCGGATCCGGTTGAGACGAAGGACGACTACGACATCGACATCGTCGGCGCGCCGGGCGGGCCCTACGACTGCGTTATCGGCGCGGTTCCGCACGACGCGTTCCTGACGCTGAACCTTGACAGCGTTTTGGTAAAAGGCGGCACCGTGGCCGACCTGAAGCGCATCTGGCGCGGAAAGGCATTGCCGAAAGGGCTCAGGTACTGGTCGCTTTGAGCTTGTGCCGCAGCGCAGCGTCGTCGCTCAGCCCGCAGCGTCGCCGACGAAGGCCTCGCATTCGATTTCGACCTTAAGCCGCGGATCGACCAGGGCAGAGACTTCCACCAGGGTCGAGGCCGGCCGGTGATCGCCGAAATAGGCCACGCGCCGCGGATTGATCGCGGTACGGTCCGCCATGTCGGTCAGAAAGAGCTGCACCTTGACGACCTGCTCGGGGCCTGCGCCGGCGGCGGCCAGGCAACGGTCGATGATCTCGATCGCCAGATCGAACTGCGCCACGGCGCCGTCCGGCACCGTGCCGTCCTGTTGCATGCCAACCGCACCGGAAACCCACACATGCGGCCCGGCCCTCACGACATGGCAGTAGTGGCTGACGGGTTCCAGAATGTCCGGCACCATGATGCGTTCGATTTTCATCTCTCCTGCGCCTCAGGCAGCCGTCTTGTCGCGCTGAAGCGCCCATTTCACGGTTGTGGTGCCCGCCTGGGTCACGCCGCTCAGCACCACCTGCTGGGTGCGGCGAATCTGATCGGATTCGCCAAGGTAGACGCTGTCGGCCAGCGCGATCTCGGCGCCGCTGGCGCGCAGTTTCCAGGCCGCGCCGCCCGGCAGGCGCAACAGTGCGGCCGAGCGGTTGTGCAACAGCGAAACCTGGACGTCCGGGTGCAAGTGCAGCCGAACCGCGAAGTCGTGTCCGCCGCGGCCGGTCAAAGCATCTTCGGCCCGCAGGTCGTCGCCCGTGGCCGCCAGATAGACCCGTCGCCTGTGCAGGATCCCGAACGGCTCCTGATAGCCGTCATGCTCCGCATCGATCCAGATCTGTCCATCCGCCTCGGCGCGCGTGGCCGCCACGGACGCCCGGCGGTCGGCGATCCCGCCGCGGCTGACCAAAGCGCTGGAATTGGTTTCTTCCAGCATCGCGGTGGAATGGGCCGCGGTGGCGCGCTGGGCCATGCGCCATTCCACGCCGGTCTGCGGCGCGGCCCCGCAATTGACGATCAGGCGGTCGCGACCGTCGCTGACTTCCAGGCTCAGCGTGCCGGCATGGGCGTCGCGGTCAAGACCCGGCGGCGGTGGCGCGCCGACATCGCAGATCGCCAGAAGGCGGCCGGCGCTCAGCCGTTCGAACCCGGTGGCCGGGGCACTGGCGGGCGGGCGTTCGCGCGAGTTGGTGTGCCCCAGAACCATGTCGACCGCTGCTGCATCGCCTTCGTTGCCGCCATTCATCAGCACGAACTTGCCGTCGCCATGCCGGAAGAAGCGGACGATGGGAGCCATGCGGTCGATGGCGCCGCCGATCACCGACGGCACCGGCAGTGCCGCCGCGTCCAATGTCGCCCGCACCTCGATCAGGTCTCGCAGCACCTGCAATTGCATCGTCGGGCAGCGAGCCCCGTGGCCGCCGTCGGGCAGGATCTGGCGTTCGATCTCGTGCGCCAGCATTCCAATCGCGTGCGGCAGCCGCCGCTGTTCCGACTGCAGACATGCCGTCCCGATCACCAGTCCCTTCAACGCCCTCAGGCGCGCGGCACCGTCCAGTTCGCAGCCGGCGACCCGACGCAGGTGCTTCAATTGCTGCGTCATGCTGGCCATCAGCTTTTCCGAGATGCCGAGGTCCGGATCGGCGAAGAAGACGGGATAGTGGGTCAGCCAGGCAACGATCCGCGAGGCCAGGATGTCGGAACGCCAGGCGACCGGCTCCCACGACGGGTAAAGGTCGATCCAGGCAAGCGCCCTGCGGCGCGCCTTGTCGCGTCCGGCGTCGCCGCCCAGGGCGCGGATATGGCGCAGCCAGTCGAAGCCATGCAGGTTGGCGACCCATTCCTGTGCGGCGTCTCGCATTTCCCAGTTCTTGGCGTCATCCGCCGGCCTGCGCGTGGCAAAGCTGAAACTGTCGCGGGCGATCGCCGCCCCGCGTTCCGCATCGCCCGGCCACAGGTCGGGCGGCACGGCGGCCAGGCCGGCCGGACCGTGGCCGCCCAGCATCATCCGGTAGAGCGGCGTCCCGAACAGCGGCCGCACCGCGCGGTAAGTTAGACTGGCAAAAAGAGGCGAACCGCCGGGTTCCATCGCACCCCCTCAGGCCGGATCGCGCAGGGCGGCGATGTTGCGCGCATAGGCGTCCGATCCACCCTTGAACACGGCAGTTCCGGCAACCAGCACGTCGGCGCCGGCCGCGATCGCGCGTGCGGCGGTGTCGGCGTTGACTCCGCCGTCCACTTCAAGGTCGATGTTCCGGCCGCTGGCGTCGATGCGGCGGCGCAGCGCCGCGATTTTGTCCAGCGAGGCCTCGATGAAGCTCTGGCCGCCGAAGCCCGGATTGACGCTCATCACCAGGATCAGGTCGACCATGTCGATCACGTAGTCGACCGCCTCCGGCGGCGTTGCAGGGTTCAGCGAGATGCCGGCGCGCTTGCCCAACGCCTTTATGGTCTGGATCGAGCGGTGCGTGTGCGGCCCCGATTCGGGATGCACCGTGATAATGTCCGCGCCCGCGTCGGCGAAGGCTTCGAGGTAAGGGTCCGCCGGCTCGATCATCAGATGCACGTCGAATGTTTTTTTTGTGTGCGGCCGGATCGCGCCGATGATCGGCGGGCCCAGCGTGATGTTGGGCACGAAATGCCCGTCCATCACGTCCACGTGGATATAGTCCGCGCCTGCTGCGTCGATCGACCGAATTTCGTCGCCCAGTCGCGCGAAGTCCGCGGCAAGGATTGAAGGGGCGATACGCACCGGCTGTTGCATGGACTTTACCTAGTCGCTCGCAGCGGCCGGCGCAAGCTGCATTGCCGAGGTGCACTCCCGGTCGGGCACGCCGCTCAGGTGCGACTCAGCCGCGCGATGAAAAACCCGTCCATGCCGCCGTGCGGGGCCCAGGTGGAGGGCAGGGTGCGGACACTGCCGTCCGGGCGAATCGTCTTGTCCAGGTCCGGCAAATCGCCGCCGCTGACCGGGTCGGGCCGCAGGTGCTCGTGCGCCGTCAGGAAGGCGGCAAGGCCGCGCTCGCCCTCCTCGGCCTGCAGCGAGCAGGTGGCGTAAACCAGGCACCCGCCCGGCGCCAGCATGTCGGCCGCGGCCGCCAGCAGGCGGGCCTGCACGTCGGCCAGGCGCGTCACGTCCGATTCCGTCTTCAGGTGCGCAATGTCGGGGTGGCGCCGGATGGTGCCGGTGGCGCTGCACGGCGCGTCCAAAAGAACCGCGTCGACAGGATCGGCCGGCCGCCATTCGGCCGCGTCCGCCGTGACGATCTCGGCCGACATACCGAGACGATCCAGGTTCTGTTGCAGCCGCCGCAGCCGCGGGCCCGAGCGGTCGACCGCGGTCACCCGGGCACCGGCCTGGATCAGTTGCGCCGTCTTTCCGCCGGGTGCGGCACAGAGATCGACCACACGGCGGCCGGCGATGTTCCCCAGCAGGCGCGCCGGCAGGGCGGCCGCGGCGTCCTGCACCCACCATTCGCCCGCGGCGAACCCTGCCAGCGCCGTCACGTCCCCGGCCTGGGCCAGGCGGACCGACCCGGTCGGCAGCGCCGTCCCGTCCAGCGTCTGTGCCCAGTGTTCGGGGTCCGCCTTGACCGTGAGGTCCAGCGGCGGCTCAGTCAGGTGCGCCGCGGCGATGGCCCGTGCGGTGTCCACGCCGTAGCTGTCCCGCCAGCTATCGAAGAGCCAATTCGGCGTGTTGAGCGCGGCCGCGTCTTGGCCGGCGATCAACCCGGTCCCCTCGGTCACGGCCCGGCGCATCACCGCATTGACCAGTCCGGAAAACCCCGCCATCCCAACTGCGCGGGCCAGTGTCACGGTGGTGGAGACCGCTGCATGGGCCGGCGTGTCCAGAAACAGAAGCTGCGCCAGGCCCACCCGCAGGACGTTGCGGACGCGTGCGCCCTTGCCCCGGGGCGGCCGCGTCACGAACCGGTCGATCAAGGCATCGATCTGGCCCAGCCGGCGCAAAACGGTTGCCGCGATCAACCGCGCAAAGGCGCGGTCGCGCGGCGCCAGCGCCGCCCCTTCCGCATGGTCCGCAAATACGTCGTCCAGTGGTCGGCGGGCGTTGAGGACAGCATCGATCAGGTTGAAGGCAAATCGGCGGGCATCGGACATGGGCCCTGTGTAGGACGGAGGCCGCGCCGAGTTCAAGCGCAGGGCTCTTGGCAGCGGCGCCGAAACGGGCCATATCTTACGTATGAGCAAGATGGACGATCTGTTGAATTGGGCTCGCAAGGGCCCAGCCACGGTGCCGGCCGCCGTGGCGGAAGGAAAGGCCGTGCCGCAATCCGAACAGGTCGACCCCCGCACCGAGGCAGAGCGGGTGGCCGAAGAAGCAGGCGCAAAATGGCGCGCGAGGGCCGAAGCCAATGGCGAGAAGCCGAAGGAGACCGGCGGTCCCAAGGGACTGGAGCCGACCCGCTATGGTGACTGGGAAAAGGCCGGCCGGTGCGTTGATTTTTGAGGTTTCTTCCCTTCTCCCCCAGGGGGAGAAGGTGGCCCGCAGGGCCGGATGAGCAACTGTGTATGAAGGGGGGCTACGGTCTCACGGAGACATGGTCTGGCATCCAGAGGCGGTTGTCCCTGATAAGTGCGTTGAGCATGACGAGTAGCTTTCTCATGACGGCGACGATGGCTACCTTTTTCTTCTTTCCTTTCGCCCGGAGACGTTCGTCGAAGGCGGCGAGGTCCGGGTTGTAGCGGCGTGCGGACTGCGCCGCCATGTAGAGGACGTCGCGCAGTGGCTTGCGGCCTCCTTCAATCTTCCGGAGCCCCTTGTAGGCGCCGCTGTCGCGGTCGAAGGGCGCCAGGCCGACCAGGGATGCGATCGGCTTGCGGCCCAGGGTCCCGAGTTCGGGTAGCTGGGCAAGGACGGTCCAGCTCACGACCGACCCGACGCCGATCACGGAGGTGACGATCTCGGCCTTGCGCTCGAGCACCGGATCGGCGGCGACGATGTCCGCCAGACGCCCTTCGATCTCCCGGATCTGCCGGTCCAGTTCGGCAATGGCAGTATCCAGGCCGTCACGGACGCCGGCATCGGACATCATGCGACGGCGATTACCGAGCGCCACCTTCTGCTCCACCAGCAGGGTGCGCGTGCCAACCAATTCACCCAAAAGCGCGGTTTGGCTGTCGCTCTGACACACAGGGCCGTCGAACACCTCGGCATAGTGCGCGATCACCTCCGCATCGATCCGGTCGTTCTTGGCCCGCAAACCGCCGGCCAGGGCAAACTTGCGGACCTGGCCGGCGTTCAACAGCCGGACCGCAAATCCTGCCGCCATCAGGTCAGCCACGACGGGACGCTCGTAACCGCCACTCGCCTCCAGCGCCACAACCTTCACCACATAAAGGTTCAGACGGCCAGCCAACGCCCTGCGGCCCGCCTCGTCGTTGCAAACCGAAAACCGAACACCCTCCGGACGCACATAAACATCGAGACGATCCTTGCTCACATCGATCCCGACAATCACCCCAAAATCTGGCATGATCCCTCCCTTCCTTGCTGGTGCGGGGCTCATCCCGCGCAACTATTCGGGCCTGGAAGATCTCGGACGGGACCTCGCTCATCCACGGTTCAAATCCCAGGGGGGCACGGTCTTGGCGTCCGAGCCGGCCGGCTGGTGTTACCCCATCAGCCGGCCAACCTCGGACTCATACCAAAACCGAAAGACACAAGGGGGTTACTGGTGCTGACCGCCGAATCGTCCGACACTGGGGCGATGGTCGCGCCCGATTTCAAGCACGTGGTGCACGACGCCGAGGATCCCAACCACATGCCGCCCTGGACCCAGGCGGTGCCGTTGGGGCTGCAGCATGTGCTGGCCATGTTCGCCGGTAACATTACGGTGCCCGTCGTAGTCGCGGGCGTCATCGGGGCGGACGCGGCAGAAAAGGCTTTCCTGATCCAGGCTGCGATGCTGGTCGCGGGCATTGCGACCCTGATCCAGACGGTTGGGCTGGGACCCATCGGGGCGCGCCTGCCGGTCGTCCAGGGGACCAGCTTCGGCTTTCTGCCGGTGGCCATTCCGATCGCCAAGGCATTTGGGCTGGGCGCCGTCTTCGGCGCGGCGATCGTCGGCGGCTTGGTGCAGGTTTGCCTGGGGCTGATGCTGGGCCGAATCCGTCGCTTTTTCCCGCCGTTGGTTTCCGGCGTCGTCGTGCTGACCATCGGCATCGCCCTTTTGCCGACCGGCGTGCGGTACGCCGCGGGCGGAGTGGGGGCGGCCGATTTCGGCGCGTTCCAGCATCTGGCGCTGGCGGCCTTCGTGATCGCTGTCACATTGTTCGTGCGATACGCCTTTTCCGGCATCGCGTCGGCCGCCGCGGTCGTGATCGGAATGGCCGCCGGTTACATGCTGGCGTTGCCACTTGGGTATGTTGACCTCGGCCCGACAGCGGCGGCGGTTTGGCTGTCGGTACCGACGCCGCTTGCCTACGGGCTGTCCTTTCCCGCCGTGGCCGTCATCGGCATGGTGGTGATGGCCTTCGTAACCACGGTCGAGACCGTCGGCGACATCTCCGGTATCACCATGGGCGGCGCGCACCGCCCGGCGACCGACCGGGAACTGTCCGGCGGCGTGATGGCCGACGGCATCGGCACGGCGATCGCCGCCCTGTTGAATGCGCTGCCGAACACCTCCTACAGCCAGAACGTGGGGCTGGTCGCGTTTACCGGCGTGATGAGTCGGCATGTGGTGACCATTGGTGCGGTGTTTCTACTGATTGGCGGTCTGATCCCCAAGTTCGGGGCGATCGTTGCCTCGATCCCGCCGGCGGTGATCGGTGGGGCGGCGGTGATCATGTTCGGCATGGTCGCCGGCGCCGGACTAAAACTGATCGCCGAGGCGAAGATGACCCGGCGCAACATGGCCATCGTCGCCCTGTCGCTGGGCCTGGGCATCGGTCTGGCCGGCGTGCCCGACGCGGTCAAGCTGTTTCCCGAAGGGCTGCGCCTGTTGATGGTCTCGGGCATCATCCCGGCGGCGGTGATTGCGGTGGTTTTGAACCTGATGCTGCCAGAAGAGGCGTAGGCAACAGGTTATTTTGAACAGCCGCTCATCCGGATCCACACAAAGGAAAGCGGGCGCTGTTCAGCGTCCGTATTTCAAAAGTTGCGCGCGCCGATTACTCGATCCCCATGCAATTGGCGTAGTAGGTGACGGTCGCCGGCCAGTCAGAGAAGATCGCTTTGACCCGGACGTCCTTCGCCAGCACGTCCAGCACCCGCAGCATGTCGCCGTCGTCATTGATGGCGTTCTTGATTGATTGATAGTACCAGCCGCCGCCGTCGTTCAGCGGGCCAGAGCGCTCAATGGTCCAGGTGATGATCTCTAGCCCGGCCTCCTGCGCCGCCGTAGCATAGGCGGACGGCACGATGGATTTGCCGCCGTCCAGGTCCAGCAGCATCCACATTGGCGGCGCGACGATCCGGACGCCATCGGCCGCGAGTTGATCCATGGTGGGCGACCAGGTGGACGGGTCCGTGTGCTTGAACGACTTGTCGCTGTAGCGGCCGTCCAGGTAAACGGCCTGCTTGCCAAAGGCGGGCTCGTTCTCGATCCAATAGCGGACGTCGTCCAGGTTGAACGATTGCGCATAGACGTCTGCCGGGTCGACGCCGGCGGCCTTGTACTCGTCGATCAGGTGCTGCGCATAGTCCCGCTGGCTGTAGCCTCCCTCATACGGCATCTGAACGCTGGGCGACTTAAGTTCAGGCGTGAACTTGGCGCCCAGCGATTTGAACAGGGCGATGCTCTCCGCATGGGTCATCAGGGTGCCGGTCGATGCGTAAAGGTCGGTCCGCCATTTGGCGGTGCCGTCTATATACGCCTCGACCGTCGTGGCGGCAGGGTTGGACGCGTCCATCTTGCCCCGCAACGTTCTGAACTGGGCCAACGTGATGTCGCTGGTACAGCACTTGGCGGTTGCCTTTCTCCCCGATGCGGGATCGGCAGGCGTGAATGGTTTCGCGCACAGGGCAGCCAGTTCCGGGACCGCCAGGATGTTCGTTGTCGTGTGCAGGTCGCACTGGGAATGGCGGCAGACCAGTTCCTTGTCTTTCGTGAAGGTCACGTCGCATTCCAGGATGCCGGCCCCCATGCGTGCGGCCGCCTCGTAGGATTCCTTCGTGTGTTCCGGGAATTGCAAGGGTGCGCCGCGATGGCCGATCGAGAAATCGGTCTTTTCGAATGGCCCGGTGCATTGCCGCAATTTCGACTTCAGCGGCCCGTCCTCCAATGCGTCGACAAGATAGAATGGACGCGGTCCCAACTGGACGGCGGCATCGTTCCGTTGCGCCTTGGCCGGGCCGGTGGCCAGAACTAGCGCGCCGATCAGCGTGGCACGCGAAACGACCTGACGAAGGTTGCACATCACCGGTCTCCCGTTGTTGAAAGAGTAGGATGACAACCGCCCGCGGCGACAAGACAATGACAGAAGCAACAAAGCACGCTGACACTGGCCGGTTCTTGTAAGGTATCAGACGGAGGGCACATGATCAGGATCTTCCTTACCCACAACCCCGAGGACATGGATGCCTATTATGGCCGGACGCTGGCCGATCTTGAGAGGCTGGGCGAAGTGCGCCGAAACCCGGCCGGGCGCAACCTGACGACGCCGGAGTTGATTGAGGCGGCGGCGGGGTGCGACGTCATCGTTTCACACCGTGCCACCCATGGCGAAACCGCTCTGTTCGAGCAGGCGCCAGATC
>CAJIAA010000083.1_pt1 | contig 16122 bp, 10 predicted proteins | sample 9199011 | NCBI WGS metagenome assembly CAJIAA01 (sample SAMEA7708266, study PRJEB35096) | sediment metagenome | biome: marine neritic benthic zone biome [ENVO:01000025]; feature: sediment [ENVO:00002007]; material: shallow marine sediment [ENVO:03000034] sea grass bed [ENVO_01000059] ...
GAGAACTGTTGGCCGACCTCCTCAAGCGTATGGTCGGTGTTCATACCGATGCCGAACCGCATGCGCAGAACGCGTTCCTCGCGGGGCGTGAGGCTGGCCAGGACCCGCGTCGTGGTTTCGCGGAGGTTGGCCTGGATCGCCGCGTCGAGCGGCAGGATGGCGTTCTTGTCTTCAATGAAGTCGCCGAGGTGGCTGTCCTCTTCGTCGCCGATCGGCGTTTCCAGGGAGATCGGTTCCTTGGCGATTTTCAGAACCTTGCGCACTTTCTCGAGCGGCATGTGGAGCTTGATCGCAAGCTCCTCCGGGGTCGGCTCCCGGCCGATCTCGTGCAGCATCTGGCGAGACGTCCGGACCAGTTTGTTGATCGTCTCGATCATGTGAACGGGAATGCGGATGGTCCGCGCCTGATCTGCAATCGACCGGGTGATCGCCTGGCGGATCCACCAGGTCGCATAGGTCGAGAACTTGTAGCCGCGGCGGTACTCGAACTTGTCGACGGCTTTCATCAGGCCGATATTGCCTTCCTGGATCAGGTCCAGGAACTGCAGGCCGCGGTTGGTATACTTCTTGGCGATCGAGATCACCAGACGCAGGTTGGCCTCGACCATTTCCTTCTTGGCCCGGCCAGCTTCGCGTTCGCCCTGCTGCACCGTCTGGACGATGCGCCGAAATTCCGAGATCGGCATTCCAGTGGCGGCGGCAACCTCGGCAACGTTGCCGCGCTGGATTTCGATTTCCTTGATGTGCCGCTCGCCGAACCGTTTCCAGGACGCGTTGATCTTGCCAACCGTCTTCAGCCAGTTCGGGTCCAACTCGTGCCCGAAATACTGCTGCAGAAAATCCTCGCGTTTGATCTTCGACTGGGTCGCAAGTCGAAGCAGCCGGCCCTCGAATCCGGTCAAGGTCCGGTTCAGTTCGTAGAGCTGCTCGACCAGTTGCTCGATCCGCTGATTGTTGAGCCGGACCTTCTCCATCATTTCCACCAGGTTCTTACGGTGGGTTTCGTGGGTCCGCTCCGTCGAACGAGACAGCGACTCGCCTTTCTGCATCGAACTCAGGCGTTTGTCCTGGGCGCGTTTCAGCTTGTTGTAGGTCGACGCGATCAGCTCGAAGTTCTCCAGAACCTCGGGCTTCAGCACCTGCTCCATGGCCGCAAGCGACATCGAGTTGTCTTCGCCGTCGTCGTCGTCTTCGTCGCCATCATCCGACTTGGCTTCGCCGTCTTCCGACTTGGCCTCGCCGTCTTCCGGCTTGGTTTCGACGTCCGCTGGCGCGGCCTCGCCGTTGGGCTTGGCAACGGCGCCGCCCTCGGGCGTACCGCTTTCAGCCGGCGCGGCGGCACCGTTCGGCACCGACGCGGCCCCTTCGGCGGTCTCACCGTCGCCATCCTCACTGGCTTCGCCGCTCTCCTCGGCCTCCACCGCATTCAGCGCCTTGTCGTCGGGTCCCGCGAACGTGGCATCCAGGTCGATGACATCGCGCAGCAGGATCTCGCCCTCCAGCAGCATGTCATGCCACTTCGAAATAGCGCGCATCGTCAGGGGGCTCTCGCACAGGGCGCCGATCATCTTCTCGCGGCCGGCCTCGATGCGTTTTGCAATGGCAATCTCGCCCTCGCGCGAAAGCAGTTCGACCGAGCCCATCTCGCGCAGGTACATCCGGACCGGGTCGTCCGTCCGGCCTACGTCGTCGTCGTTGATGTTGCCGGTGGGCTGCGCCTCGACCTCGGTCCCGGTTTCGCCGCCCGAGTCCTTGTCGTCCTGCTCCTCGCCGTCGATGACGTTGATGCCCATTTCGGACAGCATCGTCATCGTGTCTTCGATCTGCTCGGACGTCACTTCGTCCTGTGGCAGCGCGGCATTCAGCTCATCGATGGTGATGTAGCCGCGCTCCTTCGCCTTGGAGACCAGCTTCTTCACCGCGGCGCCCACGTTGTCCATCAGCGGACCGTCGGTGGTCTCTTCGCGATTTTCCGTGTTTTCCGTCGCTTCCGCTTGCTTCGCCATAAAGCTCAATTCCTCATGCCAACACTGGTGCAGCCGCGTCCCGCCGCCACCTTATATTCCGCAACTGCGCCTATGAGTCGTCGCCCTGTGCGATCTTCAATTCGCCCGCCTCGACGGCTTCCCGTATCGCCCGCAACCGTGCCATCTCGCTGGAGGGCATATCCGCCTGGACCTGCCGGCGAACGGTCTCGGACTCGTTTCGGAGCTGACGCTGGGTCTGGAGGTCCATAATGCTCTCCAGGCCTTCGATCGCCGTGTCGTCACTCGCCTCGGGGCTTGAGAAAGATGCCATCTTGTAGGTTAACGTATCCAAAACACCAACCGGGACCGCGGCACCCTCCGCCTTCGAGAAGTGGGCGCTGAGATCTTCCAAGTCAAGGTTTTCGCGCGAAGAAAGCAGGTTTTGAAGGTGCCGGCGCACTTTGTCAAGATCGGGGTCCAGGGGCAGGGCGTCGACCTGGTCGCCAAACCGCTCCATCAGCTGCGGATGATTGATCAGCGTGGTCAGCACAATGATGTGCTGGCGGCGCATATGCGAACCGGCCAGGCCCTTCAATTGCCGATCAATTGCCTGGTCCTGCGCGCCCTGGCGGCCGGCGGTTCGCGGCGGATTCCGGCGGTTTCCGGTTCCCTGCCGGGTCCTGAAACGACGCCACAGGCGGTCGCGAAACTCACCCTGATAGTGGCTGCGCACCGTCTGATCGCCGATCTGGCCGACCCGGTCCATCAGCCGCTTTTCCAGGTCGGCCTTTCGTTCAGGCGTGTCAATTTCCCGAAGACCCGCCTCCATCGCCCAGATCACGTCGGCTAGGGGCATGCAGCGCTCCAGGATCCGGTGCATGCCTGCCGCGCCCTCGGCCCGCAGCAGGCTGTCGGGATCCTCACCGCCCGGTAGGAAGGCAAATCGCAGAGTCGTGCCGGGTCTCAGCAACGGAAGCGCCCGTTCGGCGGCCCGGCCCGCGGCACGCCGCCCGGCATCGTCGCCATCGAAGCACAGCACCGGCTCGGGATCGTGGCGCCACACCAGGCTGATCTGGTCCTCTGTCATCGCAGTGCCCAAAGGCGCTATTGCGGCCCCAAACCCTGCCTGGGCCAGCGCGATCACGTCCATATAGCCTTCCGCGACGATCATGCCGGCACCGTTGTGAACCGCCGCCCGGGCCCGGTCCAGGTTGTAGAGAGTCCGGCCCTTGTCGAACAGCGGCGTATCGGGTGAGTTGATGTATTTGCCGGTCTGGGCGGCCTTGTGGTCGCCCATGAACCGGCCACCGAAGGCGATCACCCGGCCGCGCCGGTCGGTGATCGGAAACTGGATCCTGCCGCGAAAGAAGGGATAGGCCGGCCGTCCGTCGTCCGGCCGCCGCAGCAGGCCAACCTCGGTCAGCAATCGCTCGTCGATTCCAGTTTCGGCCATTGCCGCCTTAAAGGCATTGCCGTCGGGCGCGTATCCCAGCCGAAAGGCGCGAATTGTCTCCTCGGACAGGCCCCTGTCCCGCAGATAGGCCAGTGCTTCGCGGCCGGCCGTGGCATACAAACACTCCTCGAACCAGCCGCAGGCGGCCTCGACAACGTCGTGCAGGCCCGCGCGCCGTTCCGCCCGTTGCCGCTCGGCCGGTGTCTCTTTCGGAACTTCCAGGCCCGCATCCCCCGCCAGCCGCTCGACGGCTTCCGGAAAGCTGAGTCCTTCCATCCGCATTACCCAGGCGAAGATGTCCCCATGCTCGCCGCTGGAAAAGCAGTGGTAGAACCCCTTCTGGTCGTTCACCGTGAACGATGGCGTCTTTTCCGGATTGAACGGGCTCAAGCCCACGAATTCTCGGCCGCGTCGGGTCAGCTTGACCCGTCGGCCGACAATATCGGACACCGAGATTCTGGCGCGGACCTCATCCAGAAATTGCGGCGGAAATGCCACTCACCGACCCCCTGCGATGCCGCCCGGCGAACGGCCCGTCCCGTCGCCGCGGTGAAATTCTATCACAGCCGGGCGTGTCGTTCGATCCGCGACAGGCCCTTCCGCATCCGTCCTCAGCGAAGCTGCTCTTTTGCTTGCGCGCTTGCCTTGCCGAAATCCATGCGTCCGGGATAACGCGCCCGCAACGCGCCCATCACCGCCCCCATGTCCTTCAGACTCCCCGCGCCGGTTTCGGCGATCACCTCGCCTACTGCCGCAGCAATTTCGTCGTCATTCAATTGGCTGGGCATAAAGCGCCCAATGATATCGATCTCTTCCTGCTCGCTTTCGGCAAGTTCCATCCGCCCGCCCTGTTCGTAAAGGGCAATGCTCTCTTTGCGTTGCTTGATCATGGTCTGCAGCATGGACAGAATCTCGTCGTCGGAGATGCCGTCAGACTGGCCCTTGGCGCGTGCGGCAATGTCGCGGTCCTTCAGCGCCGCAAGAATCAATCGAAGTGTCGAGGTCGCGCGCGCATCCTTCGCGCGCATCGACTGTTTCAGCGCATCAGCGATCTCCTGGCGCACGCCATGCCTCCACGCAGTAGTAAGATCCGATGGCGATCCGGTGATCCTCACGCATGCCGCAGCGCGGGGTCGTTGCCCACAGCCGCTCAATGCTATCTAACATACTGATATACAAAGCCTAATTTATTCCAGATTGGCTTGACGAACAAGCGGCATATGCTTTAACAGTCCGGCGGTCGATTGTCGAGCGCACAGTGAAGGACCGCATGGCCGATACCCTGTTGCCAACCGAAGCAGACGCACAAGCAGCGTCGCAGCCTCTTGGCGCGACCGCGGCGCTTGTGCTTGCGGACGGGACCGTGTTGTGGGGCCGGGGTGTCGGCGCAGACGGCGCCGCGGTCGGCGAAGTGTGCTTCAACACGTCGATGACCGGTTACCAGGAAATCATGACCGATCCATCCTATGCCGGTCAGATTATCACCTTCACCTTTCCGCATATCGGCAATGTCGGCACCAATGCCGAGGATGTCGAAACGGTAACCTCGGCTGCGCGCGGATGCGTGTTGAGCGCCGACATCACCGAGCCGTCGAACTGGCGGGCCTCGCAGCATCTGGATGCCTGGCTCAAGAGCCACGACATTCCGGGCATCGCCGGCGTCGACACCCGAGCGCTGACCCGACGCATCCGCGACCTCGGTGCACCGAACGGGATCCTTGCGCATGCACCGGACGGCCGGTTCGATCTGCACGATTTAATCGCGCAGGCGGCGGCGTGGCCCGGGCTTGAAGGTATGGATCTCGCCAAAGAGGTCTCCTGCACGCAGACCCACCGCTGGACGGAGGCGGCGTGGTTGCGCGAATCCGGCTATGGCGAATCGGACGGGTCTGGGTTTCACGTGGTGGCGGTGGATTACGGCGCCAAGCGGAACATCCTGCGCAACCTGGCCGCCCTGGGTTGCCGAATCACGGTCGTGCCCGGCACCTCCGGCACCGAAGAGGTTCTGTCGCACGATCCCGACGGCATTTTCCTGTCCAACGGACCCGGCGATCCGGCTGCGACCGGCAGCTATGCGGTCCCGATGATCCGGGATCTGCTGGAGGCGGGCCTGCCGGTGTTCGGCATCTGTCTCGGCCACCAGATGCTGGCCCTGGCGCTTGGTGCGACCACGCACAAGATGCATCTGGGTCATCGCGGTGCCAATCATCCGATAAAGGACCTGACCACCGGCAAGGTCGAGATCACCAGCCAGAATCACGGCTTCGTGGTCGACAAGGACAGCCTTCCCGATGGAGTGGAAGGAACGCACTACTCGCTATTCGACGGTTCCCTGGCGGGCCTGCGCGTCGCCGGCCGGCCGGTCTTCTCGGTCCAATACCACCCCGAAGCCTCGCCCGGCCCGCAGGACAGCCACTACCTGTTCCGCCGCTTCGTCGATACGATTGCCGCGCACAAACGGCGGTGATCGGCGCTGGCCTTCGCGGCCTGCTTGCGATAAACAGCGCCGGGCGGCGATTGCCGCCTTTTCTGCGCAGATGACCGAAAGATCAAGCGGCCGATAGCATGCCCAAGCGCGACGACATCGACACGGTGATGATCATCGGTGCTGGCCCGATCGTGATCGGGCAAGCCTGCGAGTTCGACTATTCCGGAACCCAGGCCTGCAAGGCTCTGAAGCAAGAAGGCTATCGGGTCGTTCTGGTCAATTCGAACCCGGCCACGATCATGACCGATCCGGCAACGGCCGATGCGACCTATGTCGAGCCGATCACCCCGGCCATGGTTGCCAAGGTGCTGGAGCGGGAACGGGCCGAGCGGCCCGACGACAAGCTGGTGGTGCTGCCGACGATGGGCGGGCAGACCGGCCTGAACACGGCTTTGTCGCTGGATCGCAATGGCACCCTGACACGCCTGGGCGTGGAGATGATCGGCGCCAAGGCCGACGTCATCGACAAGGCCGAGGACCGCAAGCTGTTCCGCGAGGCAATGGAGAAGATCGGCCTGGAATGCCCGCGCAGCATACTTGTAAAAAGCATGCGACAGGCTGACGAAGCCCTGGAACACGTTCAGCTTCCGGCAATCATGCGGCCGTCCTTCACGCTGGGCGGCACCGGCGGCGGTATCGCCTACAACACCGACGAATTCAACGCACTGCTGGAAGCGGGACTGCGCGCGTCTCCGGTGTCGGAGGTTCTGGTCGAGGAATCGGTCCTGGGCTGGAAGGAATACGAGATGGAGGTGGTGCGCGACCGCGACGACAACTGCATCATCGTCTGTTCGATCGAAAACATCGACCCCATGGGCATTCACACCGGCGATTCGATTACGGTGGCGCCCGCCTTGACGCTGACCGACAAGGAATTCCAAATCATGCGCAACGCCTCGATCGCGTGCCTGCGCGAAATCGGGGTCGATACCGGCGGATCGAACGTGCAGTTTGCCGTCAACCCGCGCGACGGCCGTCTGGTCGTCATCGAAATGAATCCGCGCGTGTCGCGGTCCTCGGCGCTGGCGTCGAAAGCCACCGGATTTCCGATCGCCAAGGTGGCCGCCAAACTGGCGGTCGGCTACACGCTTGACGAGTTGGACAATGACATCACGCGCGTCACGCCGGCCAGTTTCGAGCCAACCATCGACTACGTCGTGGTCAAGATGCCTCGGTTCGCATTCGAAAAGTTCCCCGGGGCACAGCCGCACCTGACAACTTCCATGAAGTCCGTCGGAGAGGCGATGGCGATCGGCCGCAGCTTCGCGCAAGCCCTGCAAAAGGCTCTGCGCTCGATGGAAACCGGGCTGACCGGACTAAATCCCGTCGACATTCCAGGCGCGCCGGACGCCGACTCCATCCGCGCGGCCATCTCGCAGCCGCTGCCGGACCGGGTACTGCTGGTGGCGCAGGCGCTGCGCCACGGACTGTCGGTCGAAGACATCCACGACGCCAGTCGCATCGACCCCTGGTTCCTGCACCAGATCAAGGCCATCGTCGATGCCGAGGTGCGGGTTGAGCGCGACGGCCTGCCCGAGGACCGCCAGGGCCTTTTGTCCCTGAAGAAGATGGGCTTCTCCGACGCCAGACTGGCCGAGCTTGCCAATATCCCCGAGGCCGATGTGGCCGAGCGCCGGAGCCGCCTTGCCATCCATCCAATCTTCAAGCGGATCGACACGTGTGCGGCAGAGTTCCCGTCGATGACGCCCTACATGTACTCGTCCTACGAGGGCGACGGTATCTCGCCGCCGCAATGCGAAGCGGATGTCAGCGATGCCGACAAGGTTGTGATCCTGGGCGGCGGACCAAACCGGATCGGTCAGGGCATCGAGTTCGACTATTGCTGCGTGCACGCGTGCTACGCGCTGGACGAAGCGGGATTCGAGACCATCATGGTCAACTGCAATCCCGAAACCGTTTCGACCGACTACGACACGTCCGACCGGCTGTATTTCGAGCCGCTTACCGGAGAGGATGTGGTCGAGCTGGTGCGCGCCGAACAACAACGGGGCCGGCTGGTCGGCGTCATCGTGCAGTTCGGCGGTCAGACTCCGCTGAAGCTGGCGCATGCGCTGGAGCAGGCCGGGATCCCGATATTGGGCACTTCGCCCGATGCCATCGACCTGGCCGAGGACCGCGAGCGCTTCCAGCAGCTTGCGATCGAACTTGGCCTGAAGCAGCCGCCGAACGGGATCGCGTCCAGTCCTGCGGATGCCGAGGCGGTCGCCGAGCGGATCGGCTTTCCCGTGGTGATCCGGCCATCCTACGTTCTGGGTGGCCGCGCCATGGAAATCGTCCACGATATGGACGGTCTCAGACGCTACATCGAAACGGCGGTCCAGGTTTCGGGGCAGAACCCGGTCCTGATCGACGGCTACCTGCGCGACGCGATCGAGGTGGACGTGGATGCCCTTGGCGACGGCGAAGCGGTGTTCGTGGCCGGCGTGATGGAACATATCGAAGAGGCCGGAATCCACTCCGGCGACAGCGCCTGTTCGCTGCCGCCCTATACGCTGCGGGCCGACGTTATTGCAGAGTTGCACACCCAGACCGAGGCGCTGGCGCGCGCGCTGGGCGTCGTCGGACTGATGAACGTGCAATTCGCGGTCAAGGACGGCAGCGTCAACATCCTGGAGGTGAACCCACGGGCAAGCCGGACCGTCCCCTTCGTCGCCAAGGCAACCGGCGTGCCGATCGCCAAGATCGCGGCGCGGATTATGGCCGGCCAGAAGTTGTCGGATTTCGACCTTACGGGCGACGGCGACCGGCCGCACATCGCGGTCAAAGAGGCCGTGTTCCCGTTCGCCCGTTTTCCCGGCGTCGATGTGATGCTCGGTCCCGAGATGAGATCGACCGGTGAGGCGATGGGCCTGGACAGCGAGTTCGGGCGCGCCTTCGCAAAGTCCCAGCTTGCGGTGGGGATCGATTTGCCGACCCAGGGCACCGTCTTCGTTTCGGTCAAGGATACCGACAAGCCGGCATTTCTTGAGATGGCGCACCAGATCCAGGATCTGGGACTGACTATCACTGCCACCCGCGGCACGGCGGAGTTCCTGGAGCAGAACGGCCTTGCGGTCCAGCGCGTCAACAAGGTGTTGGAAGGACATCCGCACGTGGTCGACGCCATGATCAACGGCCAGATCGATCTGGTCTTCAACACGACGGAAGGGCAAAAGGCGATCGAGGATTCGTTCTCACTGCGCCGAACGGCGCTGATGCGGTCTATCCCTTACTACACCACGGTCTCGGGCGCCCGGGCGGCCTTGATGGGCATTGCCGCCCTGAAACAAGGATCGCTTGAAGTCGCACCGCTTCAGGCCTACTTTAGGGCGTCGTACTAGAACGGAATTAACCCTTCCGATCAATCTGTCCAGTGTCGCCATCGAGGCTGATGGCGCATTGGGTCTTTGTGTCTGAATCGCAACGCGAGCGAATTGGTGATGGTGATGCAAAGGGTGCCAATTACCCTGCAGGGCTTCGAACGGCTGCAGGAGGAACTGAAAACGCTCAAGTCCGAGGAGCGTCCGGCCGTCATTCGTGCGATTGCCGCTGCGCGGGAGCATGGCGACCTGTCCGAGAACGCCGAATACCACGCCGCGCGCGAGCGTCAGAGCTTCATCGAAGGCCGGATAGCCGAGCTTGAAGACAAGATCAGCCGTGCCGAGGTAATCGATACGTCCAAGCTGTCCGGCGAAGTGGCAAAATTCGGTGCGACCGTCACGCTGGCCGACTGCGATACCGACGAAGAGAAGACTTATCAGCTGGTCGGCGAAACCGAGTCCGACATTTCGGCTGGCCTTCTGTCGATTGCCTCTCCTCTCGCCCGCGCGCTGATCGGCAAGGCCGTCGGCGATGTAGTCGAGGTGGTCACGCCCGGCGGTCAGAAAGACTACGAGGTCGTCACGGTCCAGTACAAATAGAGCTCGCCGCGATTCCCGGCCGAGCCCGTCAACCGATCTCCTCGGGCGACGGAGCGTCGGCCTTTTCAACGTCGATCGGCACGCCGTACTGGAACTTTGAAGCGCGGATGGCCAAGGAAGACCGGACCGAACTGACCCCGGGGGCCGTCGTCAACTCCGACGTCAGGAAGGTGTTATAGCTTTCCCAGTTTTCGGCCACGATCTTGAGCAGGAAATCGGTCTCACCGGCCAGCATGTGGCATTCACGGACCTGCGGCCAGCTCTGCACCACGTCTTCGAAGGCGACAAGGTCCGCCTCCGCCTGGCTGGCCAGCCCCACGAAGGCAAACACGGTTACACCGTATCCCAGGGCTTCGGGGTTGACGTCCGCGTGATAGCCGCGAACGAAATTGGCCTCCTCCAAGGCACGAACCCGGCGCAGGCAGGGCGGCGCTGATATTCCAGCCCGCCTGGCGAGCTCGACATTGGTCATCCGGCCGTCCTCCTGCAGGTCCCGCAGGATCTTCAGGTCGATCTTGTCGAGCTTCACGCGACGCATCGGTGCGATGGTCCTTTCCCGTTCTTGAACGATTGACGTCCGCACCGGCCTCGGCGCGAAAGAATATTACCGGGGCGGCCTGTCCGTTCAAGGGAAATCCAGTCCCGCGGCGTTGCAGCGGTGGAACGGGCGTGCTATCGCGGCCCGGTGATGAGTGATCGCTGTTGCTGGGTGCTCACCGACGGCAAGACCGGAATGGACGCCCAGGCCCTGGGACTGGCCGAGGCCGTTGGCCTACCCTTTGTGGCCAAGACTCTCGACCTTGCTGCGCCCTGGTCCTGGGTTCCGCCCGTCCTGTGGCCGCCCGGTGTGCTTGGTCAGACCGGCGCCGGTGCGGTTTTCGCACCGCCGTGGCCGGATCTGGTGATTTCCTGCGGCAGCAACGCCGTCGGCCCTGCACTGGAGATCAAGCGGCGCGCCGGCGGCAGGACTGTCGCGGTCCATATTCAGCATCCTCATGTGCCGCTTGGCCGTTTCGATCTGATCGCCGCGCCGATGCACGACCGGATCACGGGATCCAATGTCATTGGCACCCGCGGTTCGCTGAACCGGGTGACGCCGGAACTTCTGGCGAAGGCCGCAGATGCAGTGCGTGGCCTGATCGCCAGCCTGCCCCGCCCCCTGGTCGCGGTCCTTGTCGGCGGATCCAACAATGCCTACGAACTAACGCCGCCGGTGATGCGTGGCATCGCGGAGCAAATTGCGACGATGGCGCGAGATACCGGCGCCTCGCTGCTTGTCACGCCGTCCCGGCGAACGGGTCGGGAGAACGAGGTGGCGTTGAAAGAGGTCCTGCGCGACGTTCCCGGTTCGATCTGGGACGGAACCGGCCAGAATCCTTATTTCGGTTTCCTCGCGTTGGCCGATTCGATCGTCGTCACCGGCGACTCTGTGAACATGGTCTCCGAGGCCTGCATGACCGGAAAACCCGTGCAAGTGGTCGACTTGCCGGGCCGCGGCAGCAGCAAGTTCCGCCGCTTTCACGAAAATCTTCGCGACGAAGGCCTGACACGGCCTTTCAGGGGCAGATTGGAATGCTGGTCATATCCGCCGCTGGACGACACCGCGCGCGTTGCAGAAGCCGTTCGGGCGCGGTTGGCGCCAGTTGCGCAGGAAGCGGCGCAATGACCCGCGCCAATTGGCCGTCGAAAAGGTAGGATCCCCGGGTAATGCGGTCCTCCGAACAGATCGATCGACTGGAAGAAGAAAAATCCACGGTTGCCGGGGTCACGCATCGATCCGGCATCTCGATCTCCACGGCCGTCTTTATCGGGATTCTGTTTCTGATCTTGGCCGCGGCGACACCCTTCGTGCTCAGCCTGACCGTGGCGACACGCAACACGAACGAACTGATCTCGGACAAGGTCGAGTTGGCGATCGGGGCGATCCGCGCCGGTCTGCGGGGGCACATCGATCCGGCGCGCGCACAAGTCGACTACATCCTGAAGCTGGTCGAAGACGGGACCATCGATCCGCGCAATGAGCGCAGATTCACGCGGTTCCTGCAAGCAACCATGGCCGCGGCCCCCCAGGTGGCGTTCGTCGGCATCATTCGCCCGGACTACTCCCATACCACGGCCGTTTCGTTCGGGCCGGACCCGATCATGCACGGGAGCCTGGAGAACGATCCCGCGGCACGGGATCAGATCGACGCCGGCGCTGCCGCTGCTGGGCCATTCTGGGGCGAGCCCTTCTACGAAGTTGAGGCGCAGACCTCGTTCCTGAACCTGCGTGCCCCGGTCTATCGGAACGGCGAATATCTCGGGCTCTTGGTCACCGCCATCTCGGTCAAGGATATTTCAGAGTTCCTTGCCAGTCTGGAGCTGGGCGAGGACACCTCCACGCCGTTTGTGTTGTACGGCAGGAACCGGGTGTTGGCGCACGAGGCGCTGGTCTACGGCGTGTGGGGTGTCTCCTCCGAACAGCCGTTGCCGGCACTCAGTTCGTTCCAGGACGCCGCGCTGGCCCGGATGTGGGACCAGGATGCGTCGTTCGAGGACGACATGGACGAGTACGAGACTTCCGCGCAGGCCCGGATTGTCACGGTCGAAGAGGATGGCAAGAAATACGCCTTCCTCTACGACACCTTGGAGGGATATGGCCCCGTATCATTAACGGTGGGCGTCTATTTCGATCTTGCGGAGGTGGGAGTCCAGTACCGGCGCCTGTGGATGGCCCTGGCCGGCGGCTGCATCCTGGTGCTGATCGCCCTTGTCATTGGGTTGGTCGCAGGCAAGCGGCTTTCATACTACTCAAAGCGCCTGGTCGCCGTGGCCGGGCGGATCCGCGAATTGGACGTCGAACACGCCCCCACCCTGCCCGGCAGCAAGATCCGGGAACTGAACGAGTCCGCAGAGGCCTTCAATTCCATGGTTCGGGCGCTGAGATGGTTCGAGATCTATGTGCCCCGCAAGCTGGTCAAACGCCTGATCCAGTCGGGACAGACCCGGTCGCTGTCGTCGGAAAACCGCACATTGACGGTCTTGTTCACCGATGTCAGCGGCTTCACCAAACTCGCCTCGGCCTTACCGGCCGATCTGGTGGCCGACTTCCTGAACCGGCATTTCGGCCTGATCGCCGAATGCGTCGAGGCGGAGGGCGGCACGGTGGACAAGTATATCGGCGATGGGGTGATGGCGTTCTGGGGGGCGCCGGAAGATCAGCCCGACCACGCGGCGCGCGCTGCGCGTGCGGCACTGGCCGTGGTCGAACGCATCGCCGAGGACAATGCCGAACGGACCAAGATCGGCCAACAGCCAGTCAGGCTGCGGATCGGCATCCATTCAGGCCCCGTCGTGGTCGGCAATATCGGCGCGCCCGGACGGGTCAACTACACGATTATCGGCGACACGGTGAACACCGCCCAGCGCCTGGAGCAATTGGGCAAGGAGTTCGACGGCGACGCGGCTGCGGTCGTCCTGACCAGCGCAGAGACGGTCTCGATGATGGGGACCGGTTTCGACGTCGAGGCGGTCGGCGCGCGGGTGCTGCGCGGACGAACGGAAGAGACCAACGTCTATCTGTTGAAGGGTCTGGCCGAAAGCGGGGGGATGGCATAACGTTTGCGCGGATCGTCCGGCTGGCCTATATGAGGTGGAACCGACAGGCCAAGTGGCCGGGTCGCATAACACGGCAAATAGCAACAAGAACTCGATGAGCAGCCTCAATCTATCCGCTCTGGAATCCGCCCAGTTGCAATCCGATCCATTCGACTATGTGGTGGTGCCGGGGTTCCTGACCGGGAAGGCCCTGGAAGTGGTCAACGACGACTTTCCGGACGTGCCGGGCCCAGGCAGCTACAACCTCAACGACCTGCAGATCGGCGCTCTGTTCCGCAGTCTCACCGAGGAGCTTCAAGGGCCCGAAATGACGGCCGCGGTCTCCCGCAAATTCGGCATTGAACTGGACGGCCGCCCCACCATCGTCACGATCCGTGGCCATTGCCGCGAGACCGACGGGCGTATCCACCGCGACTCCAAGGGCAAGATCGTTACCGCCCTGTTGTACATGAACGGTCCGTGGGAGGCCGATGGCGGCAGGCTGAGACTTTTGCGCGACGACAAAGATCTGGAAAACTACGTCGCCGAGGTCCCTCCCGTGGAGGGCACCCTGCTGATGTTCCGTTGCAGCCCCAACTCCTGGCACGGTCACAAGCAATTCGTCGGTCAACGCCGTTCGATCCAGCTCAACTGGGTTCGCGACGAGTCCTACAAGGACCGCAAGCACCGGCGGCACAAGCTGTCGGCCTTGATGAAGAAGTTCGGCCTGGCGTCCTGACCTTTTTCTTCGACCAAGTGACGGACCGATGGCGCTTGCAATAAAGACCTTCTCCAACGACCGGGGCGGCAGCAGCTTCTTCAAAGCGATCGGACACCCTCTCACGGTGCCGAAGGCGTGTGCGCTGTTGGATCGCCTGTCGGACCTGGGGCCCGTCGCCGTCTACGACCCACTGGGCCACGCCGAGACTTTTGCCGCAATCTACGATCTTGATGCGCTGGAGATTGCCGGGACCTACGTCCAGGCGCTGGAAGACATTGGCCGGCCGTTGCTGGGTCAACCCGCCCAGCCGGTAACCGATCTTGCCGACAGCGCGGCACGCTGCGTCCTGATTATTGCGTTCGACGCCGGCCGGCTGCTGGCGCATGTCGAACATCTGGTTCCGGACAGTGCCGAGGTCGTGACGCTGGACGCGTTGCGTCTGGATCCCGACATGCAGACGGACCGCCGGACCTACCTGTCGCCGATCAATTTCGCCACCAACTTCGCCTTCTTCCGCGACCAACCCGGCCAGCATACCCGGATCGTCACCGCCAATTACTGGTCGGGTTATGGCGCGAAGGACGTCCGTCTCTGGCTCTGCCTTTTCGATGGCGACGGTGCGGTCCTGGCGCAATGGACGGAACCGTTGCGCGATGCGGTCGCCGGCATCGTGGTCGACAGCCAAGATGTCCGCGCGCGTTTCGGCCTCGATGACTTCTGCGGTCAGCTCTATGTGCATGTACTGGGGGCGGCGGGCCATGACGTCGTCAAATACGCCCTGGACACATATGGCGACGCCGATATCGACCTGTCCTGCACCCATGACGCCAATGCCTGGCCGGCCGACCTTTATGCCGGCCTGCCGGCACCGCGCGAGGGCGAGACGGTGACGCTGTGGATACAGAACAGCCATCCGCGGCCGATCCCGACGGGCGCGGTCGGGCTGAACCGGATGGGGCACGACACGACGGCGTACCTGCAGCACGAGGTACCCGCATTCGGGTCCTATCCCCTGGACGTCACCGCGCTGTTGCCGGACCTGAAATGGCCGGAGCAAATCGAAATCCAGGCCGGAAAACACTTCGTCCGGCCGCGCTACGAAGTGCAGGCCGCCGACGGCCATCGCCGGATCGCGCACCCCAACGTGCAGCGGACCGATCTTGTCGCAGACCCGCGTCTTGCTGACCTGGCGAACCTGATGGGCAAGGGTTTCATCCTGCCCGCCCCGATCCTGCCGACCGACCGATACCGGTCGGAGGCGCTGCCGACACCGATGTCGACAGCCCAGGACACGCTGCCCCTGGCCCTGATCGTGTACGACGTCTCCGGCCACGAGGTGGCGCGGCAGCGGCTGGGCTGTCTGCCGCGCGATCATACGGTTTGCGTGGACGTCGAGACGCTGCTGGAAGACGCAGGCAGCGGCCTGCCGGGCGGCTACGGCCACATGGAGCTGATCTACGATTTTGCCGACGGAGGTGACGGCGACGGCTGGCTGCACGGGCTGTTCCGTTACCGCGACAAGGCCAGCGGTCACATTGCTGAAACCAGCTTCGGCGCGCATGTCTTCAACACTGTCCTGACCTACAGGAACGAGCCGCAGAGCTACGCCGGACGGGCGCCGGGCCTCAGCACGCGGCTTTTCCTTCGGTTGGGCGAGCCGCCCCACGACACGATGTGCCAGTTGATCTACCCGGCCTCGACGCCCTGGCACGCACACTCCGCCACGGTTCTGGTTCTCCATGCCGGCGACGGCGGCGAGATCGATCGCCACGAGATGGAAATCCCCTGCGGCGGATCCCGGCTGTTCAAGGCCTCGGAACTGTTTTCAGAGAAGGCGCTGGCCCGGGCGGGCCGCGGAGGGTACGTCCTGATCCGCGACACCTCCTGCCGCCTGTTCGGTTATCATGGCCTTGTAAACGGCGAGGCCAGTTTCAGCCTGGATCATATGTTCGGTTTCTGAGGCGACGCGCCCGGCGACGTGCCGGCCTATCTCAATC
>CAJIAA010000336.1_pt1 | contig 15994 bp, 17 predicted proteins | sample 9199011 | NCBI WGS metagenome assembly CAJIAA01 (sample SAMEA7708266, study PRJEB35096) | sediment metagenome | biome: marine neritic benthic zone biome [ENVO:01000025]; feature: sediment [ENVO:00002007]; material: shallow marine sediment [ENVO:03000034] sea grass bed [ENVO_01000059] ...
CCCCCACCCTGGAGCGCCAGGTTGACCGCTTTAGTTTTACCGGTTGTTTCCGGCTCGCTCATTGCGCCGTCCAGCCGCCGTCGACGGCCAGCGCCGCGCCGGTGATCGAAGCCGCGGCGTCGGTGCACAAAAATACGGCTAGGGCGCCAAGCTGCTCGGTGGTGACGAACTGTTTGCTCGGCTGCGCGGCCAGCAGGACATCGCGCTTGACCTCCGCCTCGGTGATGCCGCGCGCCTTGGCGGTGTCGGGAATCTGCTTCTCGACCAGCGGCGTGCGCACGTAGCCGGGGCAGATCGCGTTCACGGTGATACCCTGTTCCGCCAGTTCCAGCGCGACCGTCTTGGTCAGTCCCAACATGCCGTGCTTGGCCGCCACGTAGGCCGACTTGAACGGCGAGGCGACGAGTCCGTGGGCGGAGGCGAGATTGATGACCCGACCCCAGCCCTTCACCTTCATCATGGGCACGGCGGCGCGGATCGTGTGAAAGGCCGACGAGAGATTGATCGCCAGGATGTCGTTCCACTTATCCAGCGGGAACTCTTCCACGGGCGACACATGCTGGATACCAGCGTTGTTGACGACAATATCGACGCCGCCAAAGGCCTCGCCCGCGGCTTCGACCATAGCGGCGATCTGATCGGGCTTGCGCATGTCGGCGCCGTCGTATCGGACTCCAACGCCGCACTCTTCAGCCAACTGCGCCCTGGTCGTTTCGATTTCGTCCGGATCTCCCAGGCCGTTGAGAACCACGTTTGCGCCCGCACGCGCCAGCCCGGTTGCCATCCCCAGGCCGATCCCGCTGGTCGACCCCGTCACGATCGCGGATTTGCCCTGCAACATATTCGCCTCCATCGCACCCCGATGCCAAAATCGACGGCTATTGTGCGGCGCAAAATAATGCGCCGCCGGCCTTCAGGCAACGCCAAGCTTGGCTGCAGACGCAGTGGCACGCCACGGAATCGTCATTATCTGTCGGTTTACCAGACACCGCACTGCGGCTAGCATGGTGAAAACCGGTGGCCACGGCAGAATTGCATGGGCAATGGCCAACCGATCGAGACAATCAGGCACTGACAAGACGGACATCGGGGCAGATGCATCTATCGCAAACAGCAAAAGCCGCCATGGCGGCACTCGTGGCGGTCTTCATCCTTGCCGGCACAGCGCTGGCGCAGGACGACAATCCGGTACCACTGTCGCCGCAACCGGCCGACTCCGACTTAAAGCCCGGCATCGCGGTCGACTACTACTACGGGTTCCGAGGGCGCCACACCGATGCGGCGCGGAGATTGATCGACTCCACGGACGGCGATCCCGGCGAACCCATTGAGATGCTGAACTACAACGTCGGGAACGATCCGATGCTGACCAGCACGCGCAACAAGTTCCTGGTCGCCCATATGAAAGGGGCGCTCTATTTCAAGGAACCGGGAACCTACAAGTTCGCGGCGCTGACGAATGATGGCTTCGACATGGATATCGGCGGCGCCTTTATCCTGTCCGATCCCAGCGTGCATTTCGACCAATGGTCGGATATCGAGACCGTCGAGATCGCCGAGCCGGGCTGGTACGACCTGGAAATGGTCTATTACAACCGCAAAGGCACGGCGACACTGGAGCTGTACTGGCGCCCGCCATGGGACAAAAGCGAAGGTGACATGCAACTGGTTCCAGCAGAAGTGTTTGCGCACATCCCAGGCGGCCAACCTTCGTAACGCCGATCTGCCGAGACGAAACGAGGCGGGACAACCCGCCTCGTTTGGCGACGGCACCAGGTCGCTTGTCTATTCCGTCATCTCCAGCTTGTAGCGGGCGAAGCCCTCCTCGCCCGGGCCCATGTAGCTGACCTGCGGCACGGCATCCAGGTAATCCTGCCCCTTGGGCGAGCTTTCGAACACCACGTTCTGTGCGCCGGGGATCGGCTTGAACGACCAGTTTGAATCCGCCGACGGGTTGATCGTGCCGGTCTCGACGATGTAGCGCACGATGACGTCCCGGTTTGTGTCCGGCGCCGACAGGATGATGTTGGTGCCGTCCATGCCAGGGAATTTGCCGCCGCCCGACGCCCTGTAGTTGTTGGTCGCAACCACGAACTGCTGCTTGGGATCGATCGGCGCGCCCTGGTAACGCAGGTCGACGATGCGGCTGGCGTCGGGATTGACCAGCGTACCGTCCTCGTCGTAGCGCGCCGGCTGGGTCAGGTCGATCTTGTAAGTCACGCCGTCGATAACGTCGAAGTTGTAGGACGGGAAGCCGGCGTTCAATAACGCCTGCTCGCCAGAACCGGGCTCGATCCGGTTGAACATCCCGGCCGACCGTTCCAGCCACTGGCGCACGCCTTCACCGTCCATCAGGACCGCGCGCACCGTGTTTGGATAAAGATAGAGATCGGCGACGTTCTTGATCGCAATATCGCCGGCAGGCACGTCAGTATAGTAGTCCGCCCCGCCCCGGCCGCCGGCCTTGAACGGCGCCGCGGCCGACAGCACTGGCAGACCGCCATAGTCGCCGCCCTTCAGGATATCAGCGACGTACCACATCTGGGCCTGGGACACGATCTGCACCGAAGGATCGTCGGCGACCAGCGCGAAATAGCTGTTGACCGGAGCGGCTGTCTTGCCCACCGCGCGGCGCACATAGGCCAGCGTGGCCTTGTGATCCTCCTCCACCGCGGCCAGTACGTCTGCCTGGGCATCGACCAGCGGCACGGTCTTGCGGCCGTCGCGCTCGTAGATCGGCTGGCTCTGGCTCTGGTGCCGCACGACCCGCCATTCGCCTGCGTCCCGCTGTAGGCCCAGGTCGATCACGCCCAGATGGCTGCCCCAGAAGCCGGGCATCACCGCCGGGGTCCCGTTCAACGTGCCGGCATCCACGTCGATTCCGGCCAGCCCGCGGAAGGGGTCGCCGGGAAAGACCTGATGGGCATGTCCGGTCAGGACGGCATCGATCCCGGGCACCCCCGCCACGTGCATGCTGGCGTTTTCCGCATCCTCCGCCGGTGCGTCAACGTCGATCCCGGCATGGGACAGGGCGATCACGATATCGGCCCCCCGCTCCTTCATCTCCGGAACGAAGGCCCGGGCCGCCGCGACCATATCGCGGGCGCTGACGTTGCCTTCCAGGTGGCGGCGGTCCCAGTTCATGATCTGGGGCGGTGTGAAGCCGATCACGCCGATCTTGATCGGCAGTTCGTTGCCGTCGCCGTCGACGACCGTGCGCTCCAGGATGACGTAAGGCGGCACCAGCGTGGTGTCGTCGCGCGGGTTGGTCGCAAGTGTGCGTCCGCGCGCGACATTGGACAGCACGAAGGGAAAGTCCGCACCGGCCATCGCCTTGTCCAGAAACGACAGGCCATAGTTGAACTCGTGATTGCCCAAGGTCGCCACATCGATCTTCAGGGCGTTCATGCCCTTGATCATGGGATGCACGTCGCCTTCCTTCAGGCCTCGCTCGTAGGCCATGTAGTCACCCATCGGATTGCCCTGCAGGAAATCGCCGTTGTCGAACAACAGCGAATTGGGCACCTCCGCACGCGCGGCCTTCAAAAGGCTTGCAGTCTTGGCAATGCCGACCTTGTCGTCCTCCCGGTCGCGATAATAGTCGTAAGGAAAGACATGCACATGGACGTCCGTGGTTTCCATCAGGCGCAGATGGACCATGCCGGCGGCACGCGCGAAATTCCGGAACGGCGAGAAGGCAAGTCCGCTTGCGGCACCCGTCGCGGCAATGCCTTTCAAAACGGAACGGCGGTCGATGTAAGGGAACCGGATCTTGCTCATGGCGGCCTCCTGCTGGGCGCCGCGCGCAACAGGCCGGCGCAGCGCTGGCAATCAGTTCAATCTGCTTTGAAATTACAGCGTAGGGGGCGGCCGGTGCGCTGACAACTCACGTTTGTCCTCGGCCCGACCGTCAGACGAAGCCGCGGTCCACAAGACGGTCCCATGCCTCGTCGGCAATCGCGTCGGGCGGGCGAATCGCACCTGCTGCGTCGAGGAGCGAGATCACCTCCCACGGCGCGATCACCCCGTCCGCGGCCAACGTGTCGTAGATGGCGCCGCAGGTGGCCAGGAAGTCCTGGTCCTGCTCGTGCACGTCCAGGGTCTTGTCGGTGTAGGTCCTGGATGCGTTGCGGGACAACAGAGACTTCGAACTGGCGGGTGAGCCCTTGATCAGAATCTGGAGATCGGGCCTGGGCAATTGAACGACGTCGAATTCCACTTCGACCAGGGCATCGATCAACCGCCCGCGCTTTTGCGCAGGCAGGCGCGCAGCCTGATAGACCAGGTTCGACGCCACGTAGCGGTCGAGCACGACAATGTCGTGGGCGGAAATCAGGTCAAGCAGATGGTCGCGGGACTCCGCGCGGTCGAGCGCAAACAGCATGCCGGAGAACCAGGGCGACACCTCGTCCAGGGCGCCAAAGCCGCCGTTCAAGTATTTCGCACAGCCCGCCGAAGCCCGGGTCTCGCCATAGCGCGGAAACCCACAGGTCGCCACGCTTCGCCCCACGTCGGCGAAGCGGGCCTCCAGGTTTTCCGTCAAAGTCTGCTTGCCGGAGCCGTCCAGCCCCTCGATCGTAATCACCCGCGCCATAAAATGTCCCACCGCAAACCGAGGCAGGGCTGTTCTAGCAGAGGCCGGGACGGTTGTACCGCCCGAAACGCGCAGCGGCGCTATCGAACCGGATCCAGCCGGGCCGGGACCAGCTGGCTGGCGCCACCGGCGGCATTGCCGGTTTCGGTTTTGTCGGAGACGACGCACTGATGCAGATGACCCGCGCAATAGGACGAACCGCGTTGGGATACGCGGCCGCAAAACCGGGTTTCGGCCCCCTTCCCGCCGACCGGATACTGACACCGCCGCGCAGGCCCGATATCGCCGGCGGCCAGTGCCGTGGTGACCCGATAGGGATAGCCGTCCGTCCAATCCCGCATGCCGTTCCTCCCCTGGTTGACAGGCAGTTCGTATGCGGTATTATTTCCGTATTGTCAACGGTAATTTTTCTGCATATGGTGCAGCTATGGTAGACAAGGATCTCGCCGGATGAGCGTCGGCATCGTTGCGGAACGCATCCGCCAGCGTCTGGACGCGCTGGGCAAGACCGCCCGGGGCGCCTCGCTGGAGGCGGGCCTGTCTCCGGATGCGATCCGGGGTGTGCTGCGCGGCATGTCGAAAACACCCAGGGGCGAGACGTTGCAGCGGCTGGCCCGGGTGCTAGACTGTTCCATCACCTATCTGCTGGGCGAAAGCGACGACATCTCCGCAGCGGTCGAGGTTGGCGCAGGAAACGCATTGCGGATCTTCGTCCGCGGCGCCGTGCAAGCCGGCGAATGGCGCGAGGCCGTCGAATTGCCGCGCGAGGACTGGACCTATTTCGACCTGCCGGCCGACGGCCGCTATCCCGGTGTAGAACGGTTCCTGTTGAAAGTGGTCGGACCGTCGATGAACCAGATCTTCGCCGACGGATCGGTCATCGAATGCGTGCGGTTCTTCGAGATTTCCAGGAATCCCAAGGACGGCGACTACGTGGTCGTTCACCGCGCCCGTGCCGACGGCCTCTACGAGGCGACGGTGAAACAGTACATGGTGGACGAAGAGGGAAAGGTCTGGCTGTGGCCACGCTCGACTCATCCGGCGCACCAACAGCCGATCGCGCTGGAACCCAGCGGTCAGATCGAGGAGACCAACGTTCATGCCCTGGTGATACGGGCGACGGTGCTGTTTTAGAGCGTGCCCAATGCCATCGGCGGTCTTCGGTCCCAACCGACTGGCCTTGGATAATCCACATTAATGCGGAAGGAGCCTAAGCCGGATACGCATGGTCTCTGTAGAAGGAGGCTTGAAAACAATGCGGCTGCGGCGTGCCTATTTAGTCATCGTTCTTCTTGGGAGCCTTTCAGCCTGTGCACCGAGCGGCATTGAGGATGAGTACGGGCGGCATCACAAGAGCTTTCAAGCGGCAACCGCACACCGGCATGCAAGCTGGCTCAAGGTCCTAAACGAGACGGAGCCGCTTCCCCGTCCGCTGACCGGCCAAGCCGTCATTACCGTGCCTGACAGATCCGAGATCCTCGCGATCATCCGACGGGGGCGGGGCATGGAAAGCGAGCAGTACATTCAGCACAACACCGACTACATGGCGGTGGATTCCGCCATGCTTCCCCAGGTGATCGCGAGGCGCAACATCTTTACGGGGATCGAGGTTTTCCAGGGTTCCGGAAAGCCGCACCAGCCTCCGGAGGGTGGATATCTGGTGGAGTATGTCTTCGACATCCGCGGCACACATATCTTTATGACGCCGGGAACCGCAGTATCGGCCGGGCAAGACCGTGAGCGGGTTGAACTGCCACGCCCCTGGGTCAAAGCCCCAAGCGACCAGGAAGTCGTGCGTGGCATCATGGCCGAGATCGAATTTCACCTGCGTAATAAAGGCTGAATTCTCGGTCCGGCATATCATGGTCGCTCAACCCCTACGCCGACCGATGCATGGCATTGATTGACAGGTAAAGCGCGAATGGTCCCGCCGCTCGAACTGTGGAATATCAACTCTCCATTACGCCATATTAAGGACCCGCAACACCCATTGGAGTAACAAGAACCAACATCACACAACTCCAACAAGGCTTTCTGACTATGTTCCCAATACTCGCGAAACGCCTTGCTCCTCTCGGCGTTGTTATTGCCCTGGCCTCTTGTTCCGCTGGAACAGACTTCTCCCGTCCAGCCCCTGATTCATTCGCGTTGGGGGAAACGACGAAGAGCGAAGTGCTGGCGGAATATGGTGAACCATGGAGGAAACGATCACAGATCGCGAATGAGCAATCGATCGAAAACATCGTTTACGCATTTTCCGACGGCGGAGGAGGTCCTCACGTATCCGGAGTCCAGCCCACAAGGGCGCTGGACCTCTTTTTCCATAAGGACAACCTCGTTGGATATTCCTTCATGTCGTCATACGAATCCGATCACACGGACTTCGACAAGGAACAACTGAAACGCCTGAAGGAAGGGGATGACTGTAGAAAAGCTGTGGACATTTATGGTCCCCCACCAACCGAGTACATTTACCCTTTGACGGACCAAGAAGGAGTCACGGTCTACAGCTACGGCAATGCGGAGGTGCGAAGTGGGTTGTTTGTTCCTGACTTCTACGTAAAGAACCTCTCCATTAAATGCGACGCCTCCGGCAAGATTAAAGATGTGAGATTCAGCGAGACCGTAGAGGAATAAATATCAGGGACAGTGCTCAAATCAGGACTTGGACGGATCGGAGAATTCCAGGCTGCTAAAGAACGGCTCCGCGGCTTCGGTTCTGAGCTTGGAGAAAAGTCTCGGATCGACTTGTTCGTTCTGAACATAACGCTCGCTCATCGTCGCGATGACGAGCTTGTCGTTGGAGAATGGTGAGCGGCAAATAATGCCAATGTCATGCAAGAACAGAGTTTTGTCTTTGATGATGGGGTTATCTTGTTCGCTCATCAGATATTCGTAGCGTACGCACTCTGCATCGGTTCGAGAGTCTGGCGTTATGCTCTTGCTGACGACCGTGAGCCGTTCCTGCGGCGTCATGTCAACTGTAAGAAAGTCCTTTTCAACCTTTGCACGAATGCCGTTATCAATCCGTTTCTCTACTAAACTCGTTTCAATCATTGCACCAAAGCCGTTATCAATCCATTTCTCCGCAAAGCCGGTCAAACTGGTCAATTCATCCGAATAACTGCTTGGAACACCGGCTGCGGAAGCAAACATCGCCGTTGCATTCGCTATGACACTCTTGCTTGGTCGCTCCGTGAAGGACTGGCCCAAAAAGGGGTGAGTCGTATATCTCGCCTCGGTTTTATAAGCATACGTGCACCATTTCCCAGACTGCGGAGGAGAAACTGAGAACAACTCCTCTTCGACTGTTTCATCACTTGGGGATGCTGTAGACATTCCCAAGAACGCACATGAAAAGTATGTCTTCTGCGGCTCCTCATACTTGTACTCGTACTCCTTCTGACGCTCGTATTCGCATACCGCTTCCCAATACAGGTTGGAGACGATCGCCGGGCCCAGAAGTGCGGGATTTCCGCCCCAACCTATCTGGATCCTCTCACTTTGGCTCATCTTGCACACCGGATCGTCCTTACTGGCGCAACTCGCAAGCATGAGAGTAAGGGCTGACGCAAGGAGGAAGCCTGTCTTGAAGGATCTCGGCGCAAGGTTGAACGGTCGAGCGAGCATGAGAAGCTCTTTTCGCTAATGAACAGATCGACCTCTGACTCAATCCACATCGGATAGACAGAGGAGCGATCACTACATCAGAAAATCGCCAAGTGGTCCTTTACGCGTGTCAATCCGAGGTATTGGCGCATTGCACTGTGCTTCGCGTTTTCGTCCGCCATGCTGTTCGAAACCCACGGATCTTTATGAGTATGTGCCGCACATGCCAAAACGTCAGGAACTGCTCCGATCAGGCGGCCCAGACCGTCAGGGGCTCGCGTTTGCCGCGCAGCTGTTGCGGCGGTACTTCTTCGAATTCCTGCAACAGTGCCTCGATGTCGGCGCCTTCTGCGCGGGCCGCAATCACCAGGGCATCGCTGACCAGGGCGCGCGCGCCGTGGGCACGGGTCAAATGCTCCAAACGGCTTGCCGTGTTCACGGTATCGCCGACCACAGCGAATTCCAGGCACCGCTCTTCGCCGATATCGCCGATCACAACGGGGCCGTAGTGCGCGCCCAGGCCGAAGCGCACGGGCATCAGACCGGCCGCTTCGCGTTCGCGGTTCCATTCTTCCAGCGCATTCAGGACCGAACACACGCACCGCAGCGTGCGCGCTGCGTCCCCTTCCTGGGGCACCGGCATGCCGAAGGTCGCCATCACCGCATCGCCGATATATTTGTTGACGGTGCCGCCCTCCTTGAAGACGGCGGTTGCGATCCGGCTGTGGAAGGCCTGAAGCAAAGCAATAACGGCGCCCGGCGGCTGGGATTCCGAATAAGTGGTGAAACCGACAATATCCACAAACAGGACACCCACCTCCTGAGAGCGCCCCTGCCCCAGAACGTGGCGTGTCTGTGCCAGTTCATCCACCATATTGGGCGAAAAGTAGCGCGCCAGGTTGGCACGCTCGGTCGCGACGGCCGCCTCGCGGATTGCCAGGCGGCGCCCCCGCCAGACCGCAACCGAAAGGATTGCCGCAATCAAAACACACAACAGCGCCTGCTGGATCCAGATCACCGCACTCACATAGTTCTGGTCCAACAACAGTGAAACGATGTCCTGAACGGGCAGCGACTGCAGTTCGCGCCAGTTCACGACCGTGAAAGGTTCCGGACGGCTCAGCACCCAGCCGACGCCCAGGCTCCAGGCAACCGTGGCGGAAAGTCCCGTCCACAGCGCCAGACCGGGCGAATAGCTCAAAACGGCAAAGGCGACGAACACATAGAAATAGTCGAAACTGCCCAGCCGCAACTGCATGGCCAGCGGCCAGGCCTCGTCTGCCGTGGGAACAGGCACAACGAAGGCCACCGTCAACAGGGCCATATCCAGGAACACCAAAATGATCAATACCATGCGGGCCCGCGCGCCCTCGCGCCGACTGGCCACCAGCTGGATCAGACCCAAAAGTCCCAAAAGCGCAACGATCGTTCCGTAGTAGAACAAACCCATTCCGGTGACACGCAGCACCAGCCATACCAGGACCACTGCCAGCGCGGTGCAGCGCACCAGCGTCATCAGGCGCATACCGGCTTTTTCTTCGCGCCGCAGGCCCTGCAGGACCGCTGCAGACGGTGACGACCCCAACGATTCGAGCATGTTGGCCTCCAAGGAATAGACCGGCCGGGGCCCGGGGACCGCAAAGGAAGTGCGGTCCCGACCCTTGCCCCGGCCGTTTATCCAGCGGAGTCAGTCTAGATCAGGCGGCCCAAACGGTCAGCGGGTCGCGTTTGCCGCGCAATTGCTGCGGCTGCGCCTTCTCGAATCCCTGTATCAGCGCCTCGATGTCGGCGCCCTCCTTGCGGGCCGCGTCCACCAGTGCATCGCTGACCAGCGCGCGCACGTCCTGGGCGCGGGTCAGGTCTTCCAGGCGGCTGGCCGTGTTGACCGTATCGCCGACCACGGCGAACTCCAGACAACGTTCCTCGCCGATATCGCCGACGACGACCGGACCGTAATGGGCCCCCACACCGAACCGGACCTGCGAACGGTCGTCCGCCGCGCGTTTGTCGTTCCAGGCCTGCATCGTTTCCAGGATCGAGCGGACGCAATTCAGCGTTCGCGTCGCATCGTCATCGGCGCTTTCCGGCGTGCCGAACGTCGCCATCACGGCATCGCCCATATACTTGTTGACGGTCCCGCCATGAATGAAGACCGCCGCGGCAATGCGGCTGTGAAAGGCCTGCAGGAAGGCAATCACCCTCTCGGGCGGACGGCTTTCGCAATAGGCGGTGAACCCAACAATATCGACGAACAGGACGCCGCCTTGCTGCGACCTGCCCTGCCCCAGCGCATGCCGGGTGTTCGCCAGGGCATCGACCATGTTGGGCGAGAAATACCGCGCCAGGTTCGCGCGTTCCGCAGCGACGGCGGCCTGGCGAAGCACCAGGCGCCGACCCCGCCAGACCGCGACGGACAGGATCCCCGCGACCAGCACGCACAGCAAGATCTGCTGAATCCAGATGTCGAAACTGACATAGTCCGGATCCAAGAGCAGTTCGACGATCTGGTCGACGGGCTGGGCCTGTACCTCCCGCCAGTTGGTGATCGTGAACGGCGCGGGCCGGCTGATCACCCAGCCGACGCCCAGGCTCCAGGCCGCAGCCGAGGCGATCCCCGTCCAAAGGGCCAATCCCGGCGAATAGCTGAGCACCGCGAAGGCGATGAAAACGAAGAAATACTCGAAGCTGCCAAGACGAAGCTGCATGGCCAGCGGCCAGGCCGCATCGGCGGTCGGCGCAGGCACCACGAAGGCGACGGTCAACAGCGCCATGTCCAGGAAGATCAGCCCCAGCAACAGCAGGCGCGCCCGCGCGCCCTGGCGACGGCTGACCAGAAGCTGGACGGCGCCCAGCACACCGACCAGAATGACGATCGTACCGTAGTAGAACAACGCCGGGCCGGCCACGCGCAACACCAGCCAGCTGAAGACAATCGCCAGTGCCGCCAGGCGGACCTGGACCATCAGGCGCACGCCGCCTTGTTCCTCGCGCCGGAGGCTTTCGAGAACGGCCGACGATGTCGACGATGCTGGCGACCCGATCATGGAGACCTCCCTAGAAACCCGAAAGACGGGTCAAACTCCGCGGACCGTGGCGTCGCAACGGGCCTAGGGCCGCAACCCGCGATTGCCGCCCTTATCCCTCGATTCCCATTTATCCAATACGGCAAATCCGCCAGGCGGGATCACCGCACGCCAGCACCGCGGCCACAACGACGATCGGCCCGGCGTGAAGGCCGGGCCGACGGATTGGACAGGACTGGCGCGTGGCGGACGTTACGGCATAACCAGCGGCCGCTTTGCCACAGGGTCGAAGGTCTTCGCCTCGAAACGGTAGAATCCCTGATGTTCAATCGACCGTTTTGCGAGACCCTCGTCGAAGGCCGCGCGTTCCTCTCCCATTTCGCTAAAGACACCGACTTTTTCCATCTTGTCCCCGGCGGTCGGGCAAAGGCCGGCCTTCTTCACGTCCTCGAGATGCGCTTCGTCCGTGACGATGAAGTAGTCCTTGTCCAATTTGCATTGAAAGACATGGAAATCCATCACACACCTCCAACGGGCATGTTCGGCGCCCGGTTGTTCAGAACCTGGGATCTCTTACCACAGGCCCGCACACCGCGCATTAAAGCCGATCAGTCCTTTCTCAGGCTTGCGGCATAGGCTGTGAGGTCAGCAATACCCGCAGGCGTGACCTCGAACTCGGCGATCGCGGTGGGCTCGTCGGACTTCCGCGGCACGCCTGGCACCCGCACCATCACCGGGTGCGGCGGGCGTTCGAAGAAACTGAGAAACCGATCCTCCCAGTCACCCAACGAGACAAGGATCATGAAAGACGGCGTCGAATTGATGCCGGCAAGGCGATTCTCGGGGCTGACGACGTGGCAGCGCTGGCAATGGGTCTCGGCGATACGGCGGCCGTTGGCGGCGTCGCCCTCGGCAAGCAATCCGAACGCCGGAACAACAGACAGCGCCAGCACGGCGGCAAGAGTGCGCAAGGCAGACACGGCACCAGGGTAGCACCCCCACCGGAACGGGCAAGACACACACACCGGGCCGGCAAGCGGCGGTTTGGGCTTCTTTTGGCAGCACCCTTGCCTATAGTGCCTCGGTGCCGCCGTTCGTCCGGCACGCCATCCGCCCGCTCGCACCCCGGCATCCCTTCATCCAGAGGATCGCCTGCCCGTGGACCTATCCCTTTATGCGCTGACGGTCGTGCTGTGGGGCACAAGCTGGCTTGCGATCAAGTTCCAGTTGGGCGTGGTCATGCCGGAGGTGTCGCTGGTCTACCGGTTCGCCTTGGCCGGTGCGGTGATGTTGGCCTTGTGTCTGATCGGGCGCCGGCGCATGCGGTTTTCCGGAACCGACGATCTGTTTTTTGCACTGCAGGGAACCTGCCTGTTTTCGACCAACTATCTCTTCGTCTATCTGGGCAGTCAGTATCTGACCACCGGCCTGGTCGCGGTGGTGTTCTCGCTGGTCGTTGTCTTCAACATCCTGGGCGGCCGCATCCTGTTTCGCACGCCGTTCCGTCCGGCGGTCCTGGCCGGCGCGGCGCTGGGCCTGACCGGCATCGCCCTGGTCTTTTGGCCAGAAATCCGGGCCTTCGACCCGTCACGAGACAGCACCACGGGTGCACTCTATTCCCTGATCGGCACGGCGATCGCGGCCATGGGCATGCTGACATCGGCCTGGAACCAGCAACGCCGCAGCCTGCCGGTTCTGCAATCCAACGCCTACGGAATGGTCTACGGCACGCTTCTGCTGACTGCGCTGACATTCGCGCGCGGCAGCCCTTTCACGTTCGATCCGGCGTTTTCCTATGTCGCCTCGCTGCTCTACCTGGCGCTGTTCGCGACCGTGCTGGCCTTCTGGTCCTATCTGACTCTGGTCGGGCGGATCGGCGCCGAGCGCGCCGCTTACGCGACGGTGCTTTTTCCGATCATCGCGCTGGCACTGTCGACGCTGGTCGAAGGATTTGTCTGGACGGCGACCGCGGCGCTGGGGATCGCCCTGGTCCTGGCCGGCAACGTCCTGATCCTGCGCAAAACCGAGTAGAATCGCCGCAGTCAGGGTCGATCGTGGCGTTTTTCCGGCCCTGTTTTGACTATCGTCAATGCCGCTCTGGGCGGCATTTCGTTTAATCCGCCGCTCGGAAACCGCCGGCCGCAAGGATCATCGAAGGAGTTGCACAATGCGTCCCAAACTTCCAGCCATCCTGGCCTTGAGCCTGGGTCTTGTCTTTGGATCCGCCGCCGCTCAGGACGATATGCGCGAAACGATCACCCTTCCGCCCGAGGTGAAGCAGCAGTTCATGGCGGAAATGCGTGCCCACATGGGCAGCCTCGACGACATCATGCTGACGCTGGCCGACGGCGACTTTAAGGGCGCCGCACAGATCGCTGAAATCCATATGGATTTCGGCCACAGCCTGTGGGAGGCGATGGCGGCCGAAGGCAAAACCGACGAAGAGATTGCCGCGGCCAAGGCACGATTCCGCGGTGCCGGCGGCGGCCAAGGTCGGGGCCAGGCCATGGTCCATGGCGAGGGGCAGGGCATGGGCGCCGGCCGCGGCATGGGCCTGGGCCGTTTTATGCCCGAGGACTTCCGCGCGATGGGCATCGTGTTTCACGACGCCGCCAGCAACTTTGCGGCAATCGCCCGCGCGACGGGACCGGAACCGAGCGTGGAGGACTATCAGGCCGTCATCACCGCTCTGCAGGAGGTCACCACTGCCTGTCGCGGCTGTCACGACGTCTATCGGATCGATTAAGGCGGCAGGAACAGGAGACAGACGCACATTCAGCGGCTTACCGATCCGAATGCACCGGATATTTCTGCAGACGGCGTCGCTGCGCGGTGCACTGCGTGCGGCCGCCCTGACCGCGCAACCACTATGATTCCGGGGCTACGCCGCCTTGCGGCCGTCGCGCCCGACCCTGTCCAGCGCCTGGGACAGGTCCGCGAGGATATCTTCCGGTGTCTCCAGGCCGACGGACAGACGGATGAGGCCGTCGGAGATTCCGTGTTCCGCCCGCTCCTCGGGCGTATAGACGGAATGGGTCATGCTGGCAGGGTGCTGGATCAGGGTATCCGTATCGCCAAGACTGACGGCTCGGCGGACCAGCCGCAACGCGTTCATCATGTCCCGTCCGGCAGCCAGACCGCCGCGCAGTTCGAACGCAATCATGCCGCCGAAGTCCCGCATCTGGCGTTTCGCCAGATCGTGCTGCCGGAAGCTCTCCAGGCCCGGATAGAAAACGGCTTCGACCGCTTCATGCGCGTCCAGCATGCGCGCCACCTTCATGGCAGAGGCGCAGTGGCGGTCCATGCGCAGTTCCAGGGTTTTCATGCCGCGCATGACATGGAACGCGGTCAGGGGCGCCATCACCGCGCCGGTCATGTCTTTCAGGCCTTCCAGGCGCACAGCGTGCATGTCCTGTTCCGACCCGGCAGCCAGGCCGGCAACCAAGTCGCCGTGGCCGCCCAGATACTTGGTTGCCGAATGGACGACGATATCCGCACCCAGTTCCAATGGACGGGTCAGGTAGGGAGTCGCATAGGTATTGTCGACCACGGTTTTCGCGCCGTGCGCGCGGGCGATCGCGGATATGGCCTTGATATCCACCAGCCTCATGTTGGGATTGGCGGGCGTTTCGAAGTAGACGACTGCAGTCTTCGACGAGATGGCCCGGGCTAGGTTCTCCGGATCCTGCATGTCCACATACAGCGGCTGAACGCCGAACTTTGCGAGGCCGGTGCGGATGAAGGCAAAGGTGCAGCCATACAAGGTCTTGTCGACAATGATCTGGTCGCCCTGGGACAACAGCGTCCAAAGCACGGAACTGATCGCGCCCATGCCAGAGGCGAAGGCAACGGACGCCTCGGCGCCTTCCAGGCAGGCGAACCGCCGCTCCAGCAGATCCAGGGTCGGATTGCTGATCCGGCTGTAGAAATGCCCGGGCCGTTCGCCGCTGAACAGGGCGGCGCCCTCTTCGGCGCTTTGGAATTCGAAGGTTGACGTCATATAGACCGGCGGGATGATCGATCCCTGCTCGCTGTTGGCGTCGTAGCCTTGGTGAATCGCACGCGTCGCGAACCCAAGAGAGACGCGGTCGGCAGCTTTCGCTTTCATCGCTTTAAACTCCGAAACGGGCCAATGCCCAAGTCTACTGGCCAACCTTGGTAGTATCTCAGAAACGGACCGGCAGGTGCTTGCAAAGCCTGCCCTGATTCGTTAACCAAATAGCAGAATCTGCCAATTATGCTGTTTTCGGAGGCAGGATATGGACGCAACCGACCGCAAGATCATCCGCGAGCTTCAGGCCAACGCCCGGCTGACAAATCAGGAGCTGTCGGAACGGGTGAACCTGTCTCCCTCGCCCTGCCTGCGAAGGCTGCGCAACCTGGAGCGCGCGAGCATTATCCTGGGCTACACGGCGATTGTGGACCAGGAGCGGTATGGCCTGCCGATCAATGTCTTCCTTTCGGTCAGGCTGGAAAAGCAGACGCGGGACGTGATCCGTACCTTCGAGGCCCGGATCCAGGAGATCGACGAAGTGCTGGAATGCTACACGATGACCGGCACCAGCGACTATCTGCTGCACGTGGTCAGCGACGGCCTGAAATCATACGAACGGTTCGTGAAAGAGACGCTGGCCACCATCCCCGGCATCAGCACGATCGAATCGGCCTTCACGTTTGGAATCGTCAAACGGCGATCGAGTTTTCCAAGGCTGGCCCACTTCGAACAGCGGCACTAACGCCGTACGGCGCGCGCCCGGGACCCGCACGA
>CAJIAA010000043.1_pt1 | contig 15893 bp, 13 predicted proteins | sample 9199011 | NCBI WGS metagenome assembly CAJIAA01 (sample SAMEA7708266, study PRJEB35096) | sediment metagenome | biome: marine neritic benthic zone biome [ENVO:01000025]; feature: sediment [ENVO:00002007]; material: shallow marine sediment [ENVO:03000034] sea grass bed [ENVO_01000059] ...
CATCACGACGCACCGCCGCGGGACGGATCGGAGGTCCGCGACTCGACCCCGATCGTTCAGAAGGCCCGGCGGCAGATGATCATGGCCTTGATCGCACTTGCAGGGCGGCCTAGTGCAGGTTCTGCATGATCACCAAGATGGCCACAACTGCAAGTGCGATCAAGGCCATGATCATCTGCCGCCGGGCCTTCTGAACGATCGGGGTCGAGTCGCGGACCTCCGATCCGTCCCGCGGCGGTGCGTCGTGATGTCCTGCGTCACGGGTCCGCAGCCGCGTCCGGGCGGTCAACCCGCGCAACAGCACAATGGCGATGATGACCAGGGCAACCACGGCCCAGGGGTGGTCCAGAATGAATTGCCGGGCTGTCGAAATTGCGTCCATGGGTCCGATTCTAAGGCTGAACCCCGGTATTCGCCAGCGCCGACGACGGGTGCCGTCCGCCTTGCCGCGCTGCGCCGGGAACCCTACAGTCCGGTACTCACGGGACGCCGACCGCGCCCGACCAGAGGAGGGGCCATACCGTGTCATCTGTCCGTCTTGCCATCGTGGTGCTTTGCCTTGCGGGCCTCTTGGGCCTGGGGGCGCCGGTCGGGGCGCAGGTGCCCGGCGTGCCCGCAGGGGGCGGCACGGAGGCCGCATCCGCCGACCAGACCCTGGACTCGCTCACCGGACGACTGACGCCGGCCCAGATCGACGCACAGCTTGCAGGACTGACCGACGAGGAGATCCGCGAGTTGTTCCGCCTGCAACTGCGCCGGGCCGGCGGCGCACAAGCGGCTGCGGAAAGCCTGACGCTGGCGGAGGCGTTTCAGACACGCTTCGAACGGCTTGGCCGGAATTGGGCAAGCCTGGGTGAGACGCTGCCGACAATGCCGCAGTCATTCGGAAACGCCTTCGATCAATGGACCGAGGACGGATCGGTCAAGCTGTGGCGAATTGCTTTGTTTGCCGCAGTCTGGTTCATGATCGGTTGCGTCGTCGAATGGTTGTTCCGGCGCGCCACGGGAAAGGTTCGTCGGCAGCTCGAGGAGGCCAAGACCACCGGCGTTTCCGCCATTGTCGGGCGGATCGGCCTGCGGGGGGTGATCGACGTTTTGGCGATCGGCGCCTTTGCGGTGGGGGCGTTGGGCGGCATCCTTGTGGTCCGGAACATCCTTGCGGCAGTCGGCATACAGGGGAACGAAGGCGCCCGCCTTGCGGTGTTCGTGATCCTGGCGGTCATTGTCCTGGTCCGCCTTGGCCGAGTCCTGATGGCCTTCGTGCTGGCACCCTATGCCGCTCAGATCAGGCTGGCCCGGCTCAGCGACCAGGCAGCGAAGTCAATCTTCAACTGGCTCACCGTGTGGTTGGTCGTTCTCGCCTCCGGGAACATGTTCACGCTGGCGATGGCCCATTTGGGTCTTTCGGAAGAGGGGCAAAGGCTGTTGCTGGTCGGATTTGCTGGCGTGAACACGCTTGTGCTGGTGGCGTTCGTCTGGGCAACCCGGCCGCAAATGCAGGCCTATCTGCGGGGACAGGCGAGCGACAGTGGTGCGTCCACACTGCGCCGCGGGTTCGCCGACCTCTGGCCGGTCCTGGCCAGCCTTTACCTGGCCTATGCCTGGCTGAACTACGCGGTCGGCGCCGCCGGCATGTTGATGCTGCTTTATCTCCTGTTGCTGGTTCCGGTCCTGGATGTGGGTCTCAGGAACTTCATCCGCTACTGCGTCGATGCCAAAAGCGAAGAGGAGATGGACGCGCTGGCGCCGCGGACCGCGGTGGTGGATGTGGACGTGGCCGAGGAGACCGAGGAACAGTACAACGCCCGCCTGGAAGAGGAGAAAAAGCGGGCGGACGCCGAGTTCAAGAACCAGGTACGCCTGCAATATGCCAGCGTGTTCCAGCGCTTCGTCCGGGTGATCCTGTTCATCGGGTCGCTGGTGCTGATCGGCAACGCCGCCGGCATCGATTGGGAAGAGTTCGTCGCCAGCGGCGGTGTCTTCGGCAAGATCTTCGGCGGGGCGGTCGACATCGTCCTGACCTTGATGGTGGCCGATCTGATCTGGAACCTGGTCAGGACGGCGATCGATTCAAAACTGGTGCCGCTGGAAGCGGCGCGGGCGGCGGCCGGCCATGCCGGCGACGAAGGCGGCGCTGCCGGCGAAGGGGCGCGCATGCACACCCTGCTGCCGCTATTCCGCAAGTTCATCATGGTGACGCTGGCGGTGATGGTGACGATGATCATCATGTCGTCGCTGGGCGTGGATATCGGGCCGTTGCTGGCCGGTGCCGGTGTCGTTGGCCTGGCGATCGGCTTCGGCGCCCAGACCCTGGTGCGCGACATCGTCTCCGGCGTGTTCTTCCTGATGGACGATGCCTTCCGCGTCGGCGAATACATCGAGGTGGGGGCATTAAGGGGCACGGTGGAACAGATGTCGATCCGGTCGATCCGGCTCAGGCACCATCGCGGTGCGATCCATACCATCCCGTTCGGAGAGATGGGCCAGATCACCAATTACAGCCGCGACTGGGTGATCCTGAAGCTGGAATTCCGAGTGCCCTTCGGCACCGACGTGAACCTGGTGAAGAAGCTGGTCAAACGCATCGGCGCGGAGTTGATGCAGGACCCGGTGCACGGCAAGAGCTTCCTGGAGCCGCTCAAGTCCCAGGGCGTGCGGCGCATGGAAGATGACGCCATGATCATCGGCCTGAAGTTCATGGCCAAGCCCGGCGAGCAATTCGTTCTGCGCCGGGAGGTCTATCAGCGCGTCCGCGATGCCTTCGAAAACAACGGAATCGACCTGGCGCCGCGCAAGGTCGAGGTGCATGTGGCGAAGGACGCCACCGACGAAGAGATCGCCAAGGCCGTGGAGGGTGCGGCGGCGGATGTTGTCGCGGAACAGGCATCCGCGGCGAAGACGGCTTAGAGAGCACCGGAACCCCCTCATCCGGCCCTGCGGGCCACCTTCTCCCCCCAAGGGGAGAAGGGTACTAAAAGCCCCTCTCCCCTGTGGGGAGAGGGGGTGGGGTGAGGGGGGACGCTATCCCGCCCGGTTGATCCGGTTCACCGCACTGATCACCGCCTCCAGCGAGGCTGCGACGATGTTGGCGTCGCGGCCGACGCCGAACAGGGTGCGGCCGTCCCGATCCTTGACTTCCACATAGGCCACCGCGGTGGCGTCGGCGCCGGCGCCGATGGCGTGCTCGTGGTAGTCCATCACCTCCACGGGCATGTCGAACTGCTCGCGCAGGCCGTGGACGAAGGCGTCGATCGGCCCATTGCCGCGTCCGTGCACTTCGACCGTGCCGGCGCCGTTTGTCAGGGTCGCGGTCAGGTTGCGCAATCCCGGGTGGCCGCGGTCCGGCTCGGTGGCGTATTCGACAAAGGCGTAGCCGTCCGTCCCCGGCGACAGGTATTCGGTCTCGAACGCGTCCCAGATTTCCTGCGCCGACAGCTCCTTACCGGTGCCGTCCGCAATCTCCTGCACGGCGCCCTGGAACTCGACCTGCAGCCGGCGTGGCAATTCCATGCCGAACTCGCTTTCCATGATGAAGGCGACACCGCCCTTTCCGGACTGGCTGTTGACCCGGATAACCGCCTCGTAGGAACCGCCGACGTCGGCGGGGTCGATCGGCAGATAAGGCACCTCCCACAATTCGCTGTTGGAGATTTCCATCGCCTTGAAGCCCTTCTTGATGGCGTCCTGGTGCGAACCGGAAAACGCAGTGAAGACCAGGTCGCCGCCATATGGGTGTCGCGGGTGGACCGGCAGCTGGTTGCAATACTCCGCCGTCTGACGCACCGCGCCCAGGTCCGAGAAATCGAGCGTCGGATCGACGCCCTGGGTAAACATGTTCAACGCCAGCGTGACGATGTCCACGTTGCCGGTGCGCTCGCCGTTGCCGAACAGCGTGCCTTCGACCCGGTCGGCGCCGGCCATCACCGCGAACTCGGCCGCGGCCACGCCGGTGCCGCGGTCGTTGTGGGGATGCACCGACAGGACGATGCAATCCCGGTCTTTGACGTTGCGGTGGAACCACTCCACCTGGTCGGCGAAAATGTTGGCCGTGGCCACCTCGACCGTGGCGGGCAGGTTGAAAATAACCGGCCGGTCCGGCGTCGGCTCCCATACGTCCATCACCGCCTCGCAGACCTCGCGCGCGACATCCATCTCGGTCTGGGTGAAGCTTTCGGGTGAGTACTGATAGAGGACGTCGGTCTCCGACTGCGCGTCGGCCAGGTCGCGGATACGCCGGGCGCCGGCCACAGCGATCGCCTTCACGCCTTCCGCGTCGGTGCCGAACACGACCCGGCGCTGCAAGGTGGATGTGGAGTTGTAGAGATGCACGATCGCCCGGCGCGCGCCCTTGATCGCCTCGAACGTGCGGTCGATCAGGTGGTCGCGCGCCTGGGTCAGGACCTGGATCGTGACGTCGTCGGGGATCATGTCCTCATCGATCAGCGTGCGCACGAAATCGAAGTCGGTCTGCGAGGCGCTGGGGAAGCCGACTTCGATTTCCTTGAAGCCCAGCTCGACCAAGTGGGCGAACATCCGGCGCTTGCGCTCGGGCCCCATCGGTTCGATCAGGGCCTGGTTGCCGTCGCGCAGGTCGACGCTGCACCAGACCGGCGCCTTGGTGATGGTCCGGGCCGGCCATTGCCTGTCGGGCAGGTCGATTGGCTCGAACGGTCGGTATTTGTGGATCGGCATGCGTGTCATCGGTTCTCTCCTAAAGCACCCCGCTTCAAGCGGGCGCGGATGCGGTCCTGTGTCTCTGGCTGGGCTGCGCGGAAACGGCGGTCGGGCCGTCGGCTCAGGTCCGGCAACCGTGGACTAGTCGCGCGCATAGGAGAGAGGCTGAAGAGCGGATATATGCCATTGAATCGAGACCTTTTTTCTTACCGGTGAGACCTGGAAGACGGCCGCAAGCGCGGCCCCCGACGCATCTAAAGCGCCGGGCCGGTAAGTCGAAGCGCCAGGAGGGCGCGCTGGTCCCGAGTGGTCATGACGAAAATGGTAGGTGCGATGGGGCCGGGCGTCAAGAGCGAGGAGCCCTTCTCCCCTGCGGGGAGAAGGTGGCCCGAAGGGCCGGATGAGGGGGTTCCGGGGCCGGTAACACCCTCACCCCAACCCCTCTCCCTCCAGGGAGAGGGGCAGCTACTTCCAGATCGGCTTGCCCGAGCCCGGCAGGCCCAGGCCGTCCCACATCTCCGTCACCCGATCCACCACATCCTGGTCCATCCGCAGTTTGGTGCCCCATTCCCGCTTGGTTTCAGGCGGCCATTTGTTGGTGGCATCCAGACCGATCTTGGAGCCCAGCCCGCTGTCGGGCGAGGCGAAATCAAGGTAGTCGATGGGGGTGTTCTCGATCACCGTGATGTCGCGGGACGGGTCCATGCGGGTGGAGACGGCCCACATCACATCCTTCCAGTCGCGCGCGTCGATGTCTTCGTCCACGACGATGACCCACTTGGTGTACATGAACTGGCGCAGATAAGACCAGGCGCCCATCATCACCCGCTTGGCGTGGCCGGGATAGGCTTTCTTCATGGAGATCACAGCGATCCTGTAGGAACAGCCTTCGGGCGGCAGCCAGAAGTCCTTCACCTCAGGGAACTGCTGCTGCAACAGCGGGATGAAGACCTCGTTCAGCGCCTCGCCCAGGATCGACGGCTCGTCGGGCGGGCGGCCGGTGAAGGTGGAGAGATAGATGGGCTCGCGCCGCATGGTGATTGCCGAGACTTTGAACACCGGGAAGGACTCGACGGCGTTGTAATAGCCGGTATGGTCGCCGTAGGGCCCCTCGTCGCCGAACTCGTCCAGGCTGACATGGCCTTCCAGCACAATTTCCGCGGTGGCCGGCACTTTCAAAGGCACGGTCTTGCAGTCGACCAGCTCCACCTTGCGGCCGCGCAACAGGCCGGCGAATTGGTACTCCGACAGTGTGTCCGGCACCGGCGTGACGGCAGCCAGGATGGTGCCAGGATCCGCGCCGATCACGGCGGCGGCCGGCAGCGGGTCCGGTTTTTCCGCCTTCCAGCGGGCGTGATGCTGGGCGCCGCCACGGTGCTTCAGCCAGCGCATCAGCGTGGTGTCGCGCCCCGTCACCTGCATCCGGTAGATGCCCAGGTTAAAGGCGTCGGTCTTGTCTCCCTTCGGGTTGGGCCCCTGGGTCACCACCAGCGGCCAGGTGATCAGCGGCGCCGGCTCGCCCGGCCAGCAGGTCTGGACCGGAAGGCGGCCGAGATCGATATCGCTGCCGGTCAGCACCACCTCCTGGCAGGGCGCCGACCCCACGGTCTTCGGTTTCATGGCCATGACGGTCTTCAACAGCGGCAGCATCTCCACCGCCTCCCGGAAACCGCCGGGCGGTTCCGGCTGGCGCAGGAAGGCCAGGGTCTCGCCCACCTCGCGCAGGCCCTCGGGCTCACGGTCCATGCCCCAGGCGACCCGCTCGACCGAGCCAAACAGGTTGACCAGCACCGGCATGCCGGCGGGACTGCCGTCCGGGTTGGTGGGGTTCTCGAACAGGACCGCGGGGCCGCGTTCCGCCAACAGGCGGGTCTGGATCTCCGTCATTTCCAGGGCGGTCGAGACCGGCGCGGCCACGCGCACCAGGCGGCCGCGGTTCTCCAAGTGAGTCAGGAACTCGCGCAAGGATGCATAGGGCATGGGGCGGAGATATAGACCGAAAGCCGCGGGCGTGAACAGTCCGGCCTGCCTGCTTTGCCCGGCGATGACGGAATGTTAAAACCCTGGGGCTCACTGTATCAGCCGATCAAAGGGCGAAGAGCATGGCCGAGAAATACTGGGTCGTCGGCGGCGAATACACCGACACCACCTTCACAGAGATTGCGCAAGGCGCCGAACTGGTCCGTCTGGGCCCGTTCACCGACTATGGCGCCGCGGAGGACGCCTGGCGGGCGAAGGCGATGGAGACCATCGACGACGCCTATGCCCGGTTCGAGATCGAGCGCGAAGACGCCGACGCCTTCTGGGTCGTGGGCGGGATCTATACCGACACCACCTTCACCGAGACCGCCAACGGCGCACCTGAGGAACGGCATGGGCCCTTCGAAACCCACGCGGCGGCCGAGGCTGAATGGCGGGCGCTGGCCATGGCGACCATCGACGACGCCTACGCCCGTTACCGGATCGATAAGCTCTGATCACGCGCGAGGACAACCCGGAAGGCGTTATCGCCCGGGCGCGGGACTATCCCTACGAGGCGCCGGCGGGCTCATATACCTATCATCGGGGTGACGCTCATCCCTTCGACCCGGACATGCGCCGGGGCCGCACACCGGTGCTGGCTTACGGATCGAACCGGTCGCCGGAACAGCTGGACCGGAAATTCGGCCACGCGCCGGAGACAGTGATCCCGGTGGAAACGGCGGTCATGCGTGACTTCGACGTGGTCTATGCGGCGGCGTTCACCCGCTATGGCGCGGTACCGGCGATGCTGCAGCATATGCCCGGCGTCGCGGCTGAGATCGCGGTGACCTGGCTGGACGAGGCGGAACTTGCCCACATGCATGGAACCGAGATGGGGGCGGCGAATTACCGTTATGCTGCCTTGAACGACGTCAGCCTGTCGCTGGACACGGGCGAAGTGCTCGAGACGGCCTATACCTATGTGGGCACCCGCGGGCACTTCACCCATAACGATGGTCCAGTGCCACTGAAGTCCGTCAGTGCCGATGGGCGGAAACACGCACCACGTACCACCGCGGAGATGCTGGCGCTGTTGCACGCAGTCCTGGACGGCGACGGCGAAGTCGAAGACTTCATCCACCGTCTTGTGTCAGACGATCAGTTCCGCCGCGCCAGCGCCGATGGCCTTACCCAACATGCAACGCCGTTCGCCTACGATCACACGGTGATTTCGTGGTGAAATCCTCATCCCCTCGGGGAGAAGGGGAGTTCACGAACTCACGCGCACCGTGCGGCCGCCGGGCATTGGCTTCGGAACGCCGGTGGTCGTGGGCAGGCTGAGGGGCAGGCCCAGGTGGGACCGGATGGCGAGATAGGCGAAGCACTGGGCTTCCAGGAAATCGCCGTTTAGGCCGATCGCCTCGACCGGTCGGACCGGCACGCCGGCCCCATCCGCCAACCGCGCCATCAGGAACCGGTTGTGCCGGCCCCCGCCGGCGACCAACCACTCCCGCGACGGTTTGGGAAAACGCTCCCGTGCGGCCAACGTGGCGGCAATCGTGAAGGCGGCCAGCGTTGCCGCACCGTCGGCGTCGGACAGGGCCTCAACCGCCTGGGCCCGGGCGTGGAAGTGGTTCCGGTCGAGTGATTTCGGCGGCGTTTCGGTGAAGAACGGGTCGGCCATCAGCGTCTCGACGATCGCATCGTCTGCTGTGCCGGACGCCGCCAGTCGTCCGTCGGCGTCGAAAGCTGCACCGGTCCGCCGGGCAACGAAGTCGTCGATCAGGGCCGACGCTGGGCCGGTATCGAATGCGAGGATGGTATCGCCGTCGATATAAGTCACGTTGCCCACGCCACCCCAGTTGAGCACCGAGACGGGCATCGGCCGGTCAGTGACAAGTGCCCGGTGATAGAGCGGTGCCAGCGGCGCGCCCTGGCCGCCGGCCGCCACGTCAGCCTGGCGGAATTCCGCCACCACATCGATCCCCAATGCGCCAGCGGCGCGCTCGGTGTCGCAAAGCTGGCGGGTGAACCGCTTTTCCGGGCGATGGCAGACGGTTTGGCCATGCAGGCCGACGAAATCGATCCGGTTCTTTTCCAGGCCCTCCTCTTCGATGAACCGGCCGACCGCGTCGGCATGGGCGTCGGTCACGGCGCGTTCCAGATCCGTCAGCGGATCGGTGAGCGCCAAATCCGGGTCAGCCGCCGCTGCGGCAAGCCGGGTTCTGAGTTCCGGATCGTAGGCATAGGTCCGGCCGGGGCCTGTGTCCGAGATGGTTTCCCCATTGCTTCTGACCCAGGACACATCGATTCCGTCCATCGAGGTGCCGCTGATGGCACCGACGGCGCAATAGATGCGGCCGGGTCCCGTCACCAGCCAAACCCGCCCGCCACGATCGCGGCGAACACGATCAGGCCGTACAGGCGGTTCGACTTGAACTTGGCCAGGCAGTCCGCCGGGTCGTCCAGGTCGACATCGCGGACCTGCCAGGCGAGTTGGAGGCCGGCCGTCAGCAGGATCAGGTAAAAGGCCCAGCCCAGCCCGGCCAGCGCGCCGGCGGCGGCGAGCAGGCCAATGGTCAGGACGTAGAACACGGTCAGCCACCGACGGCTGGCCGCGCCCAGCTTCAGCGCTGTCGATTTCACCCCGATCAGCGCGTCGTCCTCCTTGTCCTGATGGGCATAGATGGTGTCGTAACCCAGCGTCCAGGCGATCCCCGCCGCATAAAGCACCAGCACTGGCGGGTGCAGGCCCTGTTGCATCGCTGCCCAGCCGACCAGCGCCCCCCAGTTGAAGGTCAGGCCCAGGAAGGCCTGGGGCCAGTAGGTGATGCGTTTCATGAAGGGGTAGGTGAAGACCAGCACCAGCGACGCCACCCCGACGATGCGGGCCGCGTCGTTGAACTGCAACAGTACGGCAAGGCCGACCAGCATCTGCAGTGCCATGAAGACGAGTGCCTGGGTGACCGTGACCTGGCCGCTGGGGATCGGGCGGGTTGCCGTGCGGGCGACCTTGGCGTCGAAATGCCGGTCGGTGACGTCGTTCCAGGTACAGCCGGCCCCGCGCATGACGACGGCGCCCAGGGCGAACAGCAGCATGTACCAAAGCGATGGCGCCGGCAGGGCGGGATGCCCGGCGGTCGCCAGGCCAAGTCCCCACCAACAGGGCAACAGCAACAGCCAGGTGCCGATCGGCCGGTCGATCCGTGCGAGCCGGAGGTAGGGCCGCGTCCAGGCCGGGGCCAGGCTGTCGACCCAGTGTTCCCGGGGGATGTCACTGGCGTGATCTGTTTGTGGCTTGCCGCTCATGGGTTAGTCTCGCGCCGCGCCGCCGCACCATGCGGCGGCCCTGGGCTTGTAGCAGGGATGGGGGCGGCAATGGAACGGCCTGCGACGACGCGGCTTTATGTGGAGACGGACCTGGACGGCGGCGGGACGGTGTCCCCGAGCCGGGACCAGGCCCATTATCTGCGCGCCGTGCTGCGGCTGGAGGTGGGCGCGAGGGTCCTGCTGTTCAACGGACGGCACGGAGAATGGCTGGCAACGGTCGCCGGACTGGGCAAGGGCGCGGCAACTCTGAAGCTTAGGGAACAGGTCCGGCCGCAGACGGAAGCCACGGGCCCGGCGCTGCTGTTCGCGCCGATCAAGAAGGGGCCGATGGATTTCCTCGTTCAGAAAGCTGTAGAGCTGGGGGTTTCGGCGTTTCACCCGGTCCTGACCGAGCGTACCAACGTCGCCCGGGTCAACCTGGACCGGCTGTTCGCCAATGCCCGGGAGGCGGCGGAACAATGCGGGCGCCTTACAGTGCCCCATGTAGACGCCCCTGCGCCGCTGGACACGGCGCTGGCCGGGTTGGCGGAAGGGTGCGCGGTATTTTGGTGTGCAGAATCGGGCGCGGCGGACCCCATTGCCGAAGCCCTGGCCTCGGTGCCGGCGGGCCGCGCGGCGGCATTCATCACTGGGCCGGAGGGCGGCTTTTCCCCATCGGAGCTTGATGCCCTGCGGAACAATGCCTTAATAACCCCAATCAGCCTGGGTCCGCGGGTTTTGCGGGCCGAAACGGCGGCGCTGGCCGCGCTTGCGTGCTGGCAGTCAGTCCACGGCGACTGGCACAACCGACCGCCCGGCAAGGCCGGGACGGTTTAGGGGGGAGCAATGGCGGCACCGGCAAAGGTCGACACGACGCCGGTCGAGTCGAAGGCACAGCTGGTCGCCTACCTGGAGGCCGGTTGCAAACCGCCATCGGAGTGGCGGATCGGCACGGAACACGAGAAATTCGCCTACCGGGAAAGCGATCTCAGGCCGCTCGCCTATGACGGCAGCCCGGGGATCGGCGTACTTCTGCGGGGCCTGGAGCAGTTCGGCTGGGAGCCCGTCCTGGAGGGCGAAAACGTCATCGCGCTGAAGCATGCGGACGGCTGCTCGGTCACCCTGGAGCCGGGCGGCCAGCTCGAGCTGTCGGGTGCGTTGTTGGAAGACATCCACAAGACCTGCTCGGAGGTGAACACCCACCTGGATCAGGTGAAGCAAGTCTGCCATCAGATCGGCGCCGGCATGCTGGGCATGGGCTTCAGCCCGCTGTGGACCCGGGACGACATGCCCTGGATGCCCAAGGGCCGTTACAAGATCATGCGCGCCTACATGCCGACCAAGGGCTCGATGGGCTTGGACATGATGCTGCGCAGCTGCACCGTCCAGGTGAACCTGGATTTCTCGTCCGAGCGGGACATGATCCGCAAGATGCGCGCCGGCGTCGCGCTGCAGCCGGTGGCGACGGCGCTGTTCGCCAGTTCGCCGTTCCTGGAAGGCAAGCCCAGCGGTTATCGCAGTTACCGCTCGCACACCTGGACCGATACCGACCCCGACCGTTGCGGCATGCTGCCCTTCGTGTTCGACGAGGGCTTCGGCTTCGAACGCTGGGTCGACTACATCCTGGATGTGCCGATGTATTTCGTCTACCGGGAAGGGGCCTATGTGGACGCCTCCGGCAAGTCGTTCCGGGACTTCATGGCAGGCAAGCTGGAAGGCTTCGAGGGCCAGACCCCGACGATGGGCGACTGGCAGGACCACATGACGACGGTCTTTCCCGAGGTGCGGCTAAAGCAGTTCATCGAGATGCGCGGCGCCGACGGCGGGCCCTGGAAACGGCTGTGCGCCTTGCCGGCGCTTTGGGTAGGTCTGCTGTACGACGAACAGGCCCTAGACGAGGTCGAGGCGCTGATTGCCGACTGGACCGTGGCGGAAATGGCCGCGCTGCGCGACGCGGTGCCGGTGGCCGCCCTGAAGACGCCGTTCCGCGACGATACCGTCCAGGACCTGGCCCGCCGCCTGGTCGAGATTGCCCGCGGCGGGCTCCAGCGGCGCAACCGGCTTGACTGGCAGGGCGCCGACGAGCGGCAGTACCTCAAGGACCTGCAAGACATCGCCGAGTCGGGCCGGACCCTGGCCGACGAGATGGTGGCAGCCTACGAGACGGCGTGGGACGGGGATCTGACGAAGCTTTACGAGCTGTATTCATACTAAGTCCCTTCTCCCTTTGGGGGAGAAGGTGGCCCGAAGGGCCGGATGAGGGGGTTCGGATGTTTGCAACGGTAACACCCTCACCCCAACCCCTCTCCCTCCAGGGAGAGGGGCACATTACTACAACCAACTCTCCTCCATGGGCAGGGTGCTCAGCATCTCGATGCCGGTCTCGGTGATCAGCACCTGTTCTTCCAGCTTCACGCCTTCGCGGCTGCCATCCGGGCCGAGATAGCTCTCCACGCAAATCGTCATGCCGGGCATCAGCGTGGCGTCGTAGCCGCGGCTTTGCGTGACCCAGGAACCGGCAGGGTACTCGTCGCACAGGCCGACGCCGTGGATCAGGCAGGTATAGACGTTGCAGTCCTCGGGCGGCGGACCGACCTGTTCTGAGATCTCCGTCATTGTCACGCCGGGCCCGACACGCTCCAACAGGCCGGTGAGGAACATGTGTGCGCGGGCATAGGTGCGCCGCTGTTGGTCGTTCGCCATGCCGCCGCCGACCCGCCAGGTCCGCGAGATGTCGCAGCAATAGCCGTGGCGCCCGATCAGGTCGGTATCCAGGCCAATCAGGTCGCCCGGCTCGATCACCCGGTCCGATGACTCCTGGTACCAGGGGTTGGTGCGCGGACCCGAAGACAGAAGACGGGTTTCGATCCATTCCCCGCCCGAGGCGATATTGTGCTGGTGCAGGACGGACCAGACCTCGTTCTCCGTCGTGCCGGGCCGGCTGGCGGCCATTGCGGCGCGCACGCCGTCCTCGCAGGCAGCGACGCAATCGCGCATGGCGTTCAGTTCCTGGGGCGTCTTCAACACCCGGGCTCGTTCGGCCAGGCCCTGCCCGTCGACGACGTCGATACCGAGGCGCTGCAGTGCCAGATAGCCCATCCATTCCAACCGGTCGACGGCGACCCGGCGGTTGCCGCCGCCGTGGCGGGCGACAAGGTCGGCGACTTCCGCCGCCCACTGCGCAGCCGCGGCCTCGGCGCCGGGTCCGGCCATGAAATAGGTCCACGAAATCGACGGACGCACCTCGTCCACCGTCTCCACGCCTTCGGAGAGAATCTCGCAGGTGTGGAAGTCGAACATGATGACGGGGCCCTGCGCCGAAACGAAGGCATAGCGGGTGGGGTTGTGCAGGCACCAGACCTGCATGTTGGTGACATCGGTGGCATAACGGATGTTGATCGGGTCGTAGAAAACCGCGGCGGCGACGTCTTCCTCGGCCATGACTTGACGCAGCCGCGCCAGCCGTTCGCGCCTCAGCGTAGGCACGTCGACTTGGCCCCCAGGATCGGCCCGGCCGGCGGAGGTGTCCGCTCTCATGACCGCGACTCTTCTGCGGAGTTGCGCCCGTAAAAGCCGTGGCGCTCGGCTGCGGTAAATCGGACGCCCGGTTTCTCGTAAAAGGAAAAGACCGCGACGATTCGGTTTCGGTTGCCTTCAACGGGCGTGACCCGGTGGGCGGTGTTCTTGCCCTTGAAAAGGCTCAGCGTTCCGGCGGCCAGCGGCCGGGTCTGCACCGCTGGGTCCCGGTCGTCCAACAGGCGCGCGACCCCGCGATAATTGGGTTCGTTATCGGACCTGAGACCGGTCCGGTACTGGAACAGGCCGCCGGACGTCGGCGCCTGCAACAGCAGCGTCACCGTGAATTCGGAGCGGTCGAAATGCCAGTTCAGACCCTCTCCGGCGGGGTATGCCATCACATTGATGCGGGCCAGCGGATCGTCCATCGGGAACAGGCGCGGCTTGTCCATGGCCGCGGCGATGAAGTCCGCCAGCGGCCGCCATTCGTAGATGCGGCACAGGACATTGTTCGGGATCTGGTCGCCGCAGATGGTGTAATTCGCGGTCTCGACGCGCCTGAGCGCCGGATGATCAGGGGCCAGGCCCGGGACATCGTCGTCGAAATAGACATTGTGGCGTCGTTTGTGCCGGAACGCCGAGGTGGAAAACAGCGGCGCCACGTCAGCCACGCATTGCTGCAAGGCTTTCGGACGAACGAACCCTTCCAGATCGACCATGCCCTCGGTTTCCAAAGACGCCCTACATGACGCCAGGAAGGCATGCCCGCGTTCGCCGCGGAGATCGTCGAGAGGGAACCGATCGAGATCGAGGATTCGCCGCATGTCCGGACCCCGCTGTTGCTGGGTCCAGTGTCGCTCATTTTCGGCAGATCGTAACCCCCCCGTCCGACCCCGTACGCACCTTTTTCCCGCGGGGAGAAGGGACCAAAAGCCCCTCTCCCCGGGTGGGAGAGGGGTTGGGGTGAGGGGGTTCCGGTGTTCGCTAGGCCGCCTGGGTGCCGCCCACGGTCAGGCCGTCGATCCGCATGGTGGGCTGGCCGACGCCGACGGGCACGCCCTGGCCGTCCTTGCCGCAGGTGCCGATGCCGGAATCCAGCTTCATGTCGTTGCCGATCATCGACACCTTGGTCAAGGCGTCGGGGCCGTTGCCGATCAGGGTGGCACCCTTGACCGGCGCGCCCAGTTTGCCGTCCTCGATGAGATATCCCTCGGTACAGGTGAAGACGAACTTGCCGTTGGTAATGTCGACCTGGCCGCCACCGAAATTGACCATGTAAACGCCCCTGTCGACCGACGCGATGATTTCCGCCGGGTCCTTGTCGCCGCCCAACATGAAGGTGTTGGTCATGCGTGGGATCGGGACATGGGCGAAGGACTGGCGCCGGCCGTTGCCCGTGGGCTGCATCCCCATCAGGCGGGCGTTAAGACGGTCCTGAATGTATCCGACGAGTATCCCGTCCTCGATCAGAGTTGTGCAGGCGGTGGGCGTTCCTTCGTCATCCACGGTCAGGGAACCACGGCGGTCGTCGATGGTGCCGTCGTCGATGACGGTCACGCCCGGCGACGCGACCCGCTCGCCCATCAGGCCCGCGAAGGCCGAGGTCTTCTTGCGGTTGAAATCGCCCTCCAGCCCGTGCCCCACGGCTTCGTGCAGCATCACGCCGGGCCAGCCGGATCCCAGCACCACCGGCATTTCGCCGGCCGGCGCCGGCACGGCGGCGAGGTTGGTAACGGCCTGACGCAGCGCTTCGTCCACATAGGGCTTCCAGTTGTCGGGATCGACGTAGAATGCAAAACCGGTTCGGCCGCCGGCCCCATAGGAACCGGTCTCCATGCGGTCGCCTTCGGCCGCGACGACGGTGACGTTGATGCGCACCAGGGGCCGAACGTCGCCAACCCGGCAGCCGTCGGGGCGGATGATTTGCACCGCGTCCCATGATCCCGCGATCGAGGCCATGACCTGCTGGACCCTGCTGTCGCTGGCGCGGGCATAGGCGTCCATCTCGGCCAAAAGCTTGACCTTGTCCTCGAACGAGACCGTGCCCAGCGGATCTTCGTCGGTGTAAAGCACCTTGTTGGTTCCGATCGGCGGGGCGGCGAAGGTGCCGGCATGGCCGGCACGCACCGCTTTGACCGTGCCCGCAGCCCGTTTGATCGCGTCTTCGGATAGGTCGGAGGCATGGGCGTACCCGGTCGCTTCGCCGGCGACCGCGCGCAGGCCGAATCCCTGCGCGGTGTCGAAGCTGGCTGCCTTGACCCGGCCGTCCTCGAAGCTGATGCTCTCCGACTGGGAGAACTCCAAGTAAAGCTCGCCGTCGTCGGCGCCGTCCAGGGTCTCCGACGTGACGGCTTCGACCTTGGCGCGGTCCATGCCCGCCCGGTTGAAGAAAAGATCGTCGGTTACGGCGAGGTTGGTCATCGGCTTGGGTC
>CAJIAA010000185.1_pt1 | contig 15700 bp, 13 predicted proteins | sample 9199011 | NCBI WGS metagenome assembly CAJIAA01 (sample SAMEA7708266, study PRJEB35096) | sediment metagenome | biome: marine neritic benthic zone biome [ENVO:01000025]; feature: sediment [ENVO:00002007]; material: shallow marine sediment [ENVO:03000034] sea grass bed [ENVO_01000059] ...
TCAAATTGCAGAACGCATTGGATTGGTTGGTGAACCGCCAACTGTCGCGGACCGGCGCCGTGTAGCCGGCCGTCCGGATCATGATCTCCGCCCCCTTGTAGGCGCATTCGCGGGCCATTTCTGGGAACATGCCGTCATGGCAAATGATCAGGGCCAGTTTGCAACCGTTCGGCCCGTCGATGACCGGGATGCCGAGATCGCCCGGTTCCCACGGCTCCACCGGTACCCAGGGGTGCAGTTTTCTGTAGTACAGCCGGACCTCGCCCCTGTTGTCGATGACCAGCCCGGTGTTCCACGGGTTGCCGTCGGGGTTGGCCTCCATGATGGAGAAGCAGCCCCAGATATCGTTGTCGACACAGGCCTGCTTGAAGGCGGCGACCTCAGGGCCGTCCATTGAACACATGACCGCCGGGTTGGTATCCATGGACAGGCCATGGAGGGCGTATTCGGGAAACACCACCAGGTCCATGGTCGCCATGTTGCGCCGCGCCTTGCCGACCATGTCGACGATGCGTCTGGTCTGCGCCGCCAACTGCTCCGGAGTCTCGACGACGGGCAATTGCAGCTGCACCATGCCCAGCACCACACCGTTGGAAGATTTGTTCAAGCCGCCTAGTCCGCTCATGCCGTGCCTCTATTTGGTTATGCTCAGTTCGCCGGGCGCACCGGTCATGGCGCGGGCGCCGGAACTTGTTGCGATCATGACCGCGAGGGTCAGGACGTAGGGAGCTGCGTAGAACAGATAGTATCCCTGCGTGACACCAACTGACTGCAGGGCCGGGCCCAGGGCGCCGGCCCCGCCGAACAGCAACGCCGCCCAGAAACAGTTGATCGGATTCCAACGAGCGAAAATCACCAGCGCAACAGCCATCAGGCCCTGGCCCGAGGAAATGCCTTCGTTCCAACTGCCGGGGTAGTAGAGCGATAGATAGGCGCCACCGACACCGGCCAGGGCACCGCCCGCGGCCGTCGCCAGCAACCGCACCAGGTTCGGGTTGAGACCTAGAGCGCGGGCGGCGTCGGCGCTGTCACCGACCACGCGTATGGTCAGGCCGATGCGGGTGGCGCGGAAGACCCACCACAGGGTGGCGGCGGCGGCGATGCCGACGAGAAACAGCACATTGACCTTGAGCGCCGCCTGGACCTGCGGCAAGTCCGACCACCAGCCGAATTGGAGGGCCGGCAGGTCGGGCGCGACGGGCTGGATGAACGGTTTACCAAAGAAGAAGGCTAGGCCGACGCCGAACAGCATCATGGCGATGCCGATGGCAATGTCGTTGACCCGCGGCAGCTTGCAGATCCAGCCGTGCATCAGGCCGAACACCATGCCCGCCGCCATAGCGGCAAGGACACCGAGCCAGGGCGAGCCGGTCTTGTAGGCAACGCCATAGGCCGACATGGCGCCGAACACCAACGTGCCTTCAAGGCCCAAGTTGATGCGGCCGGACCGTTCGGTCAGGCACTCGCCCAAACTGACGAACAGGAAGGGTGTGGACACCCGTATGGCGCCGCCCAGAATTGCCAGAGGGACACCCCAGAGACCGATTTCCTCACCCATCGGCGCGCCTCCAGCGGTCAGGGTCGAACAGGCGGAAACGGCCGTAGAAGGTCTCGCTGATCAGGATAGAAAGGAAGACGAAACCCTGCAATACGAGCACTGTGGCATCGGGCAGGTCCATACGCCGCTGGATCAGGCCGCTCGAGGCTTCGATGCCACCGAGCAGAATGGCGACAGGAATGATGGCCAGCGGATTGTGACGGGCCAGGAAAGCGATCAGGATGCCGGTGTAGCCGAAGCCGGCGGCCAATGACCCGTTGGCCGAACCATGCACCGCGGCAACCTCGAACGTGCCGGCCAAGCCGGCGAAGGCACCGCCCAGGCCGGTGAACCCGACGATCAGCCCGCCCACCGGCAGGCCTTGAATCTGCGCCGCGCGGACGTTCCCGCCGGCGATGCGGGCAGCGAACCCCCAACGGGTTTTTTCGATCAGGACCCAAGCCACCACGCAGGCCAGAACGCCGGCGGCCAGTCCCCAGTGCACGTCCATGCCGGGCAGGCTGCCAATGCGCAGGTGCTCGGCCAGCGGCGCCGTCGACGGCTTGTTGAGACTGGCCGGGTCGCGCAGCGGGCCTTCGACGAGATGGTTCATCAAGGCGATGGCGATGTAGGCCATCAGCAGGCTGGCGATGGTTTCATTGGCGCCACGATAATGACGCAGGGCGCCGACGGCGCCGATCCACACCGCGCCGGTCAAGGCGCCGGCGGCCAGCATCAGCGGGATGGCCAAGACTCCGGTGGCGCCGGACACAACGCCACCGGCCGCTGCCCCGGCAAAGCCACCCAGGACGATGGCCCCTTCGCCGCCGATGACCACCAGGCCGAGCCGGGCGGGCAAGGCCACGCACAACGCCGCCAACAACAGCGGTGCGGTGCGCGACAGGGTATTCTGCCAGGAAAAGGCGGTGCCGAAGCCGGCCTTGTAGATCAGTAGATAGAAATCGACCGGCGATTTGCCGAGGACGAACAGGAACAGAGAAAAGGCCGACAGCCCGGCGATGAGGGCGGCGACGGGCAAGACAATCGCTTCGGCCCGCCGCGCCACCTGTGCCAGAGGCCCGGCCGCAAGGTCCGGCTCCGGCGCCATCGAGAGAGCGTGATCAGCCATCGGCCCGAGTGTCCAAGCCGTGTCCCTAACCGGCCCGCCTTTCCTCAGCTTGTTGCGCCGATCACGCCGTCGACGAGGTAGTTCATGCTTTCCAGCGCCACGTCAGTTTCGGTGTAGGACTGCCCGGCCTCGGCGATCATGTTGCCTTTGTTGTCCTTCAGCGGGCCTTTGATGACGGCGAAGTCGCCCTTGAGGATCTGCGCCTCGGTGGACGCGATCTGCTTGCGCGCGGCATCGGAAACCGCCGGGCCGAGGGGGCTCATCTTGATGAACTTCTCGGCCAAGCCGCCACGCACGAAATTGTCGATGGTGCCGCCGTCCATCACAGTCTTGATCATGCCGGTATAGACGTCGGCCCAGTTCCATTCGGCACCGGTGAGGTATTTTTCCGGGGCCAGCGGGCTCTGATTGGCGTGGTAGCCGCAGACAAAGGCACCGCGGTTGGATGCGGTTTCCATCACCACCTTGGGGCCGTCGACGTGGCAGGTGATGACGTCGGCGCCCTGGTCGGCCAAGGCGTTGGTAGCCTCCGCTTCCTTGACGGCCATCGACCACTCGCCGGTGAAAATCACCTGGCAGGTGATGCTCGGATCAACGGACCGGGCGCCCAGCAGGAACGAATTGATGTTCAACAGGACCTGCGGAATCGGTTTGGCTGCGACGAATCCTATCTTCTTTGTCTTCGTTGCATAGCCGGCGGCGATGCCGTTCAAGTACTGTCCCATGCCGATATAGCCGAAATAGGAGCCGACACTCTTCGGATGCTTGTCGGCCGACCACAGGCCGCCGCAGTGTTGGAAGCGGATGTCAGGGTACTTCTTTGCAACGGTCAGAATGTGCGGATCGAAATAACCGAACGACGTCGGGAACAACAGTGTGGCGCCGTCGAAGTTGATCATGGATTCCATCGACTTCTGCACATCGACGGTTTCGGCCACGTTTTCCTCTTCAACAACGGTGACGCCAGGCATGGTTTTGACCGCTGCCGCACCTTCGGCATGAGCCTGGTTGTAACCGTAGTCGTCCTTGGGTCCGACATAGATGAAGCCGACGGTCAGACCGGCGGCGAAAGCGCCACCACCGGGAATGACCGAGCTAGCGGCCGCGAGACCGGCCGCACCGGCCGTCGATTTCAAGAAGGTACGGCGTGACGTTGGACGAAAGACGCTCATGGGCGTTCTCCTGAAAATTCGCTCGTTTGTTCCCTGCAGGTCCGGTCCGGCGTTGTTCCGTTAGGCCTTTCCCGCCTCAGGCAGATTTCGCAGATGCGAGCGTCAATGTCTTATGCTATAAATTCAGCAAATCGATGCAAATTTTGCATCAGTAGAACGGAAGCCTCTGTTTATGCGCCATCTGACCACCCTGCGTTACATCGATGCCGTGGTGCGGGCCGGATCGATCCGCAAGGCTGCGGATGTCCTGTCCATCACATCGACGGCGCTGAACAGACGGATCCTGGCCGTCGAGGAAGAACTCGGCGTGCCGATCTTCGAACGCCTGCCCCGTGGCGTGCGGCTGAATAGTGCCGGCGAAATCCTGGTTCATCACATCCGCGAGCAGCTTTCCGACATGGAGCGGGTAAAATCGCAGATCGCCGACCTTTCGGGCGTACGCCGGGGTCATGTGTCGATTGCCTGCAGCCAGGCGTTGCTGCCCTACTTTCTGCCGGAGCAGATTGCGATTTACCGCATGGAACACCCGGCGGTGACATTTGGCGTCTATTTGCGGGACCGAGCCGAAGCCGAGCAGGCGCTGGTCGACCACACCGCCGACCTGGCCCTGGTGTTCGAACCGTTACGCATGGCGGAATTTCAGACGATCATGACCGTGCGACAACAGGTATACGGGGTGATGTCGGAAGACCACCCTCTGGCCGGCCAGGAGATCTTGCGCCTGCGCGAATGCCTGCAATATCCGGTTGCATTACCGACTCGATCCTACGGCGTACGGCATCTCATGGAATCGGCTCTGGCGGATAGCCAGATAACGCTCGACCCGGTCATCGAATCCGACAACTTTGAATTTCTGCGTCGGCAGGCGGCGGCGGAAGGGGTGATCTCCTTTCAAATACCGATCGGTTTGCCGACGGAGCGCAGCGCCGATGGCATGGTCACACGTCCCATTGATTCCCGCGATGTACCCGGCGGCCTGATCTATGTCGGACAGTTGCGCGGTCGAACCTTGCCGGTTGCGGTGGCACGCTTTGCCGATCAGATCACCAAGGCCCTGCAAATCCGATTTGAATGAAGTGGTCGGGTCCAGGCTCTCGCCGTTGTCTCTCGTCTCGGCAAAGTCACAGACTGAGCATGAAATGCAGCGCAAATGTACCTAATGCTGCAATTATTGCATCGCCCCTCACAAAAATTAGCAGCATACCGATACGCTCCAGCCTGCTCTATTGCACTGCAAAATAATCAGCAGCTCAAGAGCCCAAGCAAGGAGACGTACCATGTGGAGACGAGATTTTCTCAAGACTATCGGTGTCGCCAGCAGTGCGTCAGTCTTGCCATTCCTGCGGTTCATGCCGGCCGCAGCCGCGGGCCGCAGCGGGACTTTGGTCGTGGTCACCGGCAATGGTCCCAACAGCATGGACATCCAGCGCAAAGGCACCAACCGGCCGGCCTACCAGATCGCGGTCAATCTTTATGACCGCTTGGTCGGCTACAGCACGAAGGAGCTGCCCAACGGAACACTGATGTACGACTACACCACTTTGGAGCCGGAAGCCGCAGAGTCCTGGACCGTCGCACCGGATGGTATGTCGATCACCTTCAAGATGCGGAAAGGAGCTACTTTCTGGGACGGCGCACCGATCACGGCGCATGACGTGAAGTGGTCGTTCGACCGGGCCGTCAGTCTGGGCGGATTCCCGACCGTGCAGATGAAGGCCGGATCGCTGGAGAAAACCGAACAGTTCATCGCCGTCGACGACGAAACCTTCGTCATCAAGCTGCTGCGGAAGAGCAAGCTGACCCTGCCCGACTTGGGTGTACCGGTGCCCATCATCATCAATTCGAAGCTCGCCAAAAAGCACGCCACCGCCGACGACCCTTGGGCAACCGAATATCTCCACCGCACCCCCGCCGGCAGCGGCGCTTTCATGCTGGACCGCTGGGATCCGGGCCAGCAGACCGTCTACAAACGCTTCGATGAATGGAAGAACGGTTCACTGCCCGGCGTTACGCAGGTGATCATCCGGGAAATCCCCTCCGCGTCGACACGCCGAGCCCTGTTGGAGCGGAGAGATGCCGACGTCTCGCTCGATCTGCCTCCGAAGGACTACGCGGAACTCAAGGCGTCCGACAAGTTCAAGGTCACCGGTGTGCCCATCGAAAACTCTTTGGCGGCGATCGGCATGAATCTCGAATTTGAACCCTTCGCCAACAAACTGGTGCGCCAAGCCGTCGCCTATGCCGTGCCTTACGATCAGATCTTCAAGCAGGCGGCCTTTGAACGCGGCATCCCGATGTGGGGCGGCAAGTCCGCGACCCCCGCCACCATAGAATGGCCGCAGCCCTTCCCCTACGACACTGACTATGACAAGGCAAAGGCGCTGTTGAAGGAAGCCGGTTTTGCAGACGGTTTCGATGTACCGCTCGCCTTCAATCTCGGTCTGGCGCAGTGGTCCGAACCCCTGACGCTTCTATTGCAGGAAAGTCTGGCCAAGGTCGGGATCAAGGCGACGATCGACAAAATCCCCGGGGCGAATTGGCGGACCCAGGCACTGGTCGAGAAAAAGCTGCCGATGCACGTCAAGAACTTCGGCGGCTGGCTCAATTACCCCGATTACTATTCTTTCTGGGTCTACCAGAAGGGCCGCCTGTTCAATTCCATGAACTATCACAACCCCGAAGTCGAGAAGATCACCGAAGCGACCCTGCATCTGGAGGTCGATCACCCGGATTACGAGCCAAACATCAAGAGGCTTCTGTCCATCTTCTTTGACGAGGTGCCGCTGATCCCGATCTATCAGCCGTATCTGGACGTCGCCATGCAAAAGAACGTGACTGGGTACAAGTACTATGCCCACCGGCAGCTGGATTGCCGGACCTTCAACAAGGGAGTGGTGTAGGCCCGTACCGACCTTCCGACAGTGAACGCGATGGCAAGGCCGCGGCTCAATTGAATGAACGGGAACGATAAGTTACGGATGATCTTCGGCCGCCTGCTGCAAGCAGTGCCTTCGGTCATCGGCATCGTCATCGTGACCTTCGTCTTGACCCGTGCCTTGCCGGGCGACCCTGCGGTGTATTTCGCCGGCCCGGCGGCCGATGAAAAATCCATCCAGCAAATCCGCGAGTCGCTCGGGCTGGACAAAAGCTGGCCCGAACAATTCTGGATCTATGTCAAAGACCTGGTGCAGGGAGACCTGGGCGTCTCGATCAGTACCGGGTATCCCGTCATCGAGGAATTGACACGCCGCCTTCCGGCATCGCTCGAACTGACGCTCATTGCTTTACTCTTCTCCATTGCCGTGGCCGTCCCCCTGGGCATCGCCGCCGCGACCCGGCCGAACAGCTGGATCGATCAACTGTGCCGTTTGGTGGTGACAGCCGGTGTGTCTTTACCGGTGTTTTTTACCGGCCTGTTCATGGTCTATATCTTTTACTATTTGCTGGGTCTCGCCCCGGCGCCGCTGGGGCGCCTGAACATCTTCTATTTGGCGCCGCCGCCGGTCACCAATTTCTACACGATCGATGCGTTGATCGCAGGCGATTTCGAGACGTTTGCCGCCGCCCTAGCCCAGTTGGCACTGCCGACCATCACGTTGGGCACCTTCACCCTGGCCCCGCTCGCCCGCATGACTCGCGGCGCCATGTTGCAGGTTCTGTCCAGCGACTTCATCCGCACGGCCCGCGCTTCGGGGCTGCGGCGAACGACCGTGCTCTATACATACGCTTTCCGCAACGCCCTGCTGCCGATCTTGACCACGCTCGGAATGGTGTTCTCCTTCATGCTGGGCTCCAACGTGTTGGTCGAAAAGGTGTTCGCCTGGCCCGGTATCGGTTCTTTCGCCATTGAAGCCCTGATCGTCTCCGACTATGCCGCGGTCCAGGGCTTCGTGCTGGCAATGGCGATCCTCTACGTCCTTCTCAATCTCACCATCGACATCGTCTATACGCTGATCGATCCCCGCGTCGGGCTGGACGATTGAGCGCCGCGCGGATGCCGGAATTCGTAAAGCATCTGCGCTACGTGCTGACCGAAAACCCGGTCACCCTGATTGCCGGCACGTCGTTTATTCTGCTGATCGTGGTGGCGCTGTTCGGCCCGGCCCTGGTGCCCTACGACCCCCTGGCAAGCGATCCGGCGCAGACCTTAAAGGCGCCGTCCTGGAAACACTGGTTCGGCACGGATCAACTGGGCCGCGATGTATTCAGCCGCATCGTCGTCGCCACACGTCTCGATCTTACCATCGCGGTGACTGCCGTCATGCTGTCGTTCATCGTCGGCAGTATTCTGGGGTCGCTCGCCGGCTTCTTCGGCGGCTGGACGGACCGAATCGTCGGCCGCTTAACCGACACCATCATGGCCTTTCCCCTGTTCGTGCTGGCGATGGGAATTGTGGCCGCCATGGGTAATACGGTTGAAAACATCGTCTACGCCACCGCGATCATCAACTTGCCCTTCTACGCCCGGGTATCACGTACCGAGGTCAATATCCGGCGCAATGCCGACTTCGTGCTGGCGGCGCGGCTCGCCGGAAATTCGTCTCTGCGGTTGCTGGCGACGCAGGTTTATCCCAACACGCTGCCGCCGCTCATGGTTCAAGTTTCCTTGAACATGGGGTGGGCGATCCTGAACGCCGCCGGCCTGTCTTTCATCGGTCTGGGCGTGCGGCCGCCGACGGCGGAATGGGGCATCATGGTCGCCGAAGGAGCGGGGTATATCGTCTCGGGCGAGTGGTGGCTGGCGCTGTTTCCCGGAGCCGCCCTAATGCTGGCGGTGTTCTGTTTCAATCTTCTCGGCGACGGTTTGCGCGATCTCATCGATCCGCGCCGGCGGACCTAGGGGCGGGACGGTATGGAGCACCGCGTCCCGATCCTCGACATCAAGGACCTCAGCGTCGAGTTCCGTACCCGCAGCGGCGTCGTGCATGCCTTGGAAAACGTCTCGCTGGACGTCTGTAAAGGCGAAATTGTCGGCGTCGTCGGCGAAAGCGGATCGGGCAAATCGGTTTCGGCCCTGACCGCCATGGGCATCCTCGATCCGGCGGGTTGCGTGACCGCGGGGTCCATCACTCTTGGCGGACTGGATGTCCTGGGTGCCAGCGAATCGGTGTTGCAGGCCACCCGGGGGCACGAAGTCTCAATGATTTTCCAAAGCCCGCGCACGGCCCTCAACCCGATTCGCACCGTGGGCAAGCAGATCGGCGACGTCCTACGCCGCCACGGATCGGCGAACCGGCAAACCGTTCGGGAGCAGGTCATCAGGGCTCTGACCGATGTCCGCATCCCGGATCCGGTACGCCGCTACAACGCCTATCCCTTCGAGCTGTCCGGCGGCATGTGCCAGCGTGTCATGATCGCTATGGCGCTGTCGTGCCGTCCTGAATTGCTGATCGCCGACGAACCGACGACCGGCCTGGACGTCACGACCCAGGCGACGATCATGGATCTTATCCGGGAGATGTCCCGGAAACGTAACATGGGAACCGTCTTGATTACCCATGACTTGGCTATGGCGGCCGACTACTGCGACCGAATCGTGGTGATGCACGCTGGTCATGTTGTTGAGCGAGCAACGACTACCGACTTGTTTACCACGCCACGCCACCCCTACACGGCGAAACTGATGAAGGCCACGCCGCGCGGCGACGGCACCCTGGACGACATCACGTCGATTGCCGGTGGTTTGCCCGACCTGCGGGCCGTCTTGCCGCCCTGTCGGTTCTCTACCCGCTGTGATCGGTACGAGCCCGTCTGCGACTCAGCGCCGCTGCCAGGCGAAATGATCGCAAACCAGCATTTCGTTGCCTGCCGGAGGCCGCTGTGACCGACCTGCTTGACGTCACGGACTTGAAGAAGCATTTCGTCTTGGCCGGACAAAGCCCTTCCGAAAGCGCCGCTGTCACCTGGTTCCGTACGCGGGTGCTTGGCCTGCCGGCCCATGCGTCTATCTTGCATGCGGTCGACGGCGTCAGCTTCTCTATCGCGTCGGGGGAAAGCCTGGGCTTGGTCGGCGAGTCCGGCTGCGGCAAGTCGACCCTGGTGTCCATGCTGGCTCGGCTCTCCGATGTCTCCGATGGCAAAATTCTGTTCGACGGCAAAGACATCGGCACGGTGCCGGCAAAAACGTTTCATGCCCGGCCGGAACGCCGTGACGTGCAGATCGTTTTCCAGGATCCCCACGAGAGCCTCAACCCGCGTTTTACCGCTTTCGATACCATCGCCGAGCCCATCAAGCGGTTGCTTGGCGTGCGGGCGAAAAGCGATCTCCACGAAAAGGTCGCGACGGTGGCGAAACGGGTGGACCTGCCGGCCCAATTGCTGGGCCGATTTCCCCATCAGCTTTCCGGCGGCCAAAAAGCCCGGGTCAATATCGCCCGGGCCATCGCCGTGTCGCCGAAACTGCTGATCCTTGACGAACCGACGTCGGCCCTCGACGTATCGGTGCAGGCCGTCATTCTGAAACTACTGATGCGGCTGAAGCGGGAACTGGGCATGAGCTACCTGTTCGTATCCCATGACCTGAACGTGGTGCGCCTGCTGTGCGACCGCGTCATTGTGATGTATCTTGGACAGTTCGTCGAAGCGGGCACGACGGAGCAAATCTTTTCCATGCCTGCGCACCCCTACACCCGCGCCCTGATGTCGGCAATACCCGGCGGCCCTAAGGGCAACGTGTCGCGCACCCGTCTCGTCGGCGACCCTCAAAGCCCGATCGATCCCGATCTCAACACCTGCCGGTTCTACGGCCGTTGCCCTAACGGCGAGGATCGATGCAGCCGGTCCGCGCCGACCAAGGTGTGGATGGGAGTGGATCACTATGCCAAGTGCCACCTGCTGAAAGCTTGATGCGGTGCTGTGAGGCCCATGCGAGCCAGTCTCCAAGTTTTTATGCGAGACCGGCTTGGCCATCACCTCGCGCCGCTCCAGCCGATTTGCTCTGACACTGCCTGACGCTGCCTCAGGTACCTTTCACGGACCCCTTGGTTTCGGTGATCAGCCGGTAAGTTTCCGGCTCGCGATGCAGTGCAAAGTTAAAGATGTTTTCCTGAATCTCGCGGCAGCGGTCCAGATCGCAGTCGCTGACGATGACCTCGTCTTCCAGGGTCGCGCACTGCGCTACGATCTCGCCGGTCGGCGCGATGATGCAGCTGCCGCCGATGAGGTCGCAGTCTTCCTCCTTGCCAGCCTTGGCCACGCCGACCACCCAGGTGCCGTTCTGATAGGCGCCGGCCTGCATCACTAGGTGATTGTGGAAGTCCTGCAGGTGGTCGTGCTCCGGCGCCGGAGGATAGTGGACTGGCGTATTGTAGCCAAGACTTACAAGTTCAACCCCTTGAAGTCCCATGACCCGAAAGGTCTCTGGCCAGCGCCGATCATTGCAGATGCACATGCCCATGCGTCCGCCGAAGGCCTCGAAGACCGGAAAGCCGAGATCGCCGGGCTCGAAATAGCGCTTCTCCAGATGCTGGAACGGCCGCCAGGGCTCGTTCTCCCGGTGGCCGGGCAGATGCACCTTACGGTACTTGCCGACGATCTCGCCCTTCGGGCTTACCAGGATCGAAGTGTTGAAGTGGCGGCCTTCCGGCGTCAGCTCGGCATAGCCGAGGTTGAAGCCGATGCCGAGTTCCGCGGCCAGGTCGAACAGCGGCTGCACGGCGGGGTTCGGCATCTCGCGCTCGAAATACGCGTCGATTTCCACCGGATCCTCGAGATACCAGCGCGGAAAGAAGGTGGTCAGCGCCAGCTCGGGGAAGACCACCAGCCCGGCGCCCTTCACCTTGGCCTCGCGCAGCATGGCACAAAGGCGGGCGACGGCTAATTCGCGCGTATCATCGCGGGCGATCGGCCCCATTTGGGCAGCGGCTACGGTCAGGGTACGGGACATCTTTTTCCGAATTTACGGCTCTCTTAAGGGGAAGCTGCGGCAAGCATGACCTGCAGCAGCACATTGGCACCGGCGCCGATTTCCTCCGGCGCGGTGTATTCGCGGACGTTGTGGCTGATGCCGTCCTTGGACGGCACGAAGATCATGGAGGTGGGGCAGTTGGGCGCGAACATCTGGGCATCGTGGCCGGCGCCGGAAGGCATGCGCTTCACAGAGTGTCCAAGGCTGGCGGCGGTTTCCGCCACCAGGTCGATCATGGCCGGGTCGAAGTCGACCGGTTCGAAGCGGGCCAGGGAGCGGGCGGTGATCTCCACGCCTTCCTCGCCAGCCAGCTCCAACACGCGCTCGGCCATCATCTGCTCGGCCTGCTGCAGCTTTTCCTCGTCGGTGTTGCGCAGGTCAACGGTGACGCGGGCGCGCCGGGCGATGACGTTGACCAGATTGGGCTCCAGCTCGATGACCCCGGCCGTGCCCACCTGGTCGCCGCCCATCTCCCGGGCGATGCGCCGCGCGGTGGTGGCGATGGCTGCCGCGACGTAACCGGCGTCGTGGCGCAGCCGCATGGGCGTGGTGCCGGCGTGGTTGGAGGTTCCGGCAATGCTGTATTCGGTCCAGGAGATACCCTGCACGCCGGTGACAGCGCCGATCTCGACGCCTTCTTCCTCCAACACCGGGCCCTGCTCAACGTGCAGCTCGAAGAAGCTCTTGGCGCGGAAGCCGCCGACGGGCTCTTGCCCGGCATAACCGATACGCTGCAGGTCGTCGCCCACCGTAGTGCCGTCGATTCCTTCAGTGGCAAGACAGTCATCCAGCAACAGCACGCCCTGATGCACGCCGCTGCCCATCATGTCCGGCGCAAAGCGCGCGCCTTCCTCGTTGGTGAAGAAGCCGACGGCGATGGGATGACGGGTGGTGATCCCGGCATCGTTCAATATCTCGACGACCTCCAACCCGGCCAGCACGCCAAGATTGCCGTCATAGAGTCCGCCGGTCGCCACGGTGTCGATGTGCGAGCCGGTCATCACCGGTGGCCACTCCACTTCGCCGGGCCGCAAACCCACCACATTGCCGATCAGGTCGACGCTGACCTTCAGGCCCAACTCCTTCATCCAGCCGACGACGAGATTGCGCCCGGCCTTGTCGGCCTCGGTCAGCGCCAGGCGGCTGACACCGCCACCTTCCAAGGCACCGACCTCACCGAGGCGCCGGATGCGATCCATCAAACGATCAGTGTTTATGCGCAGCTTGCCCACTGTTGGGGTGCTCATGCGGCAACCTCCTGCCAGGGACGGCCAACCACTTCACAGTACATCTTCTCGTCGGTGGCCCCTTCGCTGCAGAAGACCAATGCATGAGATCCATCATCGAGGCCGAGCTGCGCGCGCGCCTCCGCGTCCTGCGCCACAGCGATCAGCGCCGTCACACCGGCAACGCCGGATTCCCCCGCGACCAGCGGTGGATCGTCATCGACCCCCGCCGCCAGCAGGCGCATGGTCTCCGCCGCCGCCGAGTCGGGCAGGGTCATGGCGGCGGCCGCTCCGGGCTGCAGGATTTCCCAGGCCAGCTGCGAAACCTCCCCGCAGGCCAGGCCACTCATGAAAGAATCGGTGTCGCCGGTAATCACCGTCGGGGTCTGCTTCGTGAGACTGGCGAGCCAGCAGGCGCACTGCTCCGGTTCGACCAGAATGGATTTGGGCCACGCCGCGCCGAAGGTTTCCCAGAACTGAGCGCAGCAGGCTGCGGCCATGCCGCCGACCCCGGCCTGCAGGAACATGTGGCTCGGCACGTCGCCTTGCAGCTGCTCGATGGCCTCGGTGGCCATGAGCGCATAGCCCTGAGTCACGTCGCGCGGCGCCTCCAAGATGGAGCCGTCGCCATCGTTGTCGCCTGGGGTGTCGGGGATCACGTGCCAGCCTTCGCGGCGCGCGACGTCGAAGGCCTCGCGCACGGCATCGTCGTAGCTGCCGGGATTACGGCGCACCTCCGCACCGTAGGCGGCGATGGCCCACTCACGCGCCTCAGTCACCGCTTCGTTGATGTAGATGACGCAGCGGCAGCCGAAGAGCTGCGCGCCCCAAGCGACCGAGCGCCCGTGGTTGCCGTCGGTGGCCGCGGTGACGGTAACGCCGGAAGCAATGTCCTTGTGAGTGCCGTCGAGAATCTCGGCTGGGTCGATGTCGTTTCGCCCTGTTTGCCGGGCGACCTCGCGCATCAGACAGCGCTCAACGGCGTAGGCCCCGCCGAGCGGCTTGAAGCTGCGCAGGCCGAAGCGCTCGGCCTCGTTCTTGTAGGAGACCCGCCCAATGCCCAAGGCCCGCGCCAGCCCCGGCAGCTCGACCAGGGGCGTTGCCGCATAGCCGGGCCAGGCGGAAATGCAGCGCCGGGCCTCGGTCAGGCCTGCCTGATTCAGCACCGCGGCTTGGCGCGGCCCATAGGCCGCATCGGACGTGGCGCCAGGATTCAGCGCCAAGTGAAAGGAAAAGGCGGGGAGCCGGGGGAACATTTCCTGGAGACGTCGTTTGTTGCGATCTCGTCGTGCTGGTGTCTCGTAGGCGCGGTGGGACCGGGCGGCGTCGCCCGGTCCGCGCCAACAACTTACATCGACGCTTCGTCGATGGCCTTCATCATGGCGTTCAGCATGTCGACGCCTTCGTCACCGAGGTTTTCCCCAATCAGCTTGCGCACGGCCGGCTGGGCGGCGGCGGCGAACTTCTTCTGTTCGGCCGGCGTCACAACGTTCACTTCCATCTTCGCAGCCAGCTTCGGCAGGCCGCGTCCGGACGCCTCGATGACGCGGGAAACACCGCGGCCGGCTTCGGTCGCCACCTCGGACGCCCAGGCGACGACCTTCTGATGCTGCGGGCTGAGACCGTCGTAGAAGTCCTGGTTCATGGTCCAGATGTAGGGGGTGATCACGTGGTTGGTGATCGAGAGATATTTCTGGACCTCGTCGAACTTGGCGAAGGCGATGATCGGGATCGGGTTCATCTGGCCGTGCGCCACGCCGGTCTGCAGCGAGGTGTAGACCTCGGCCCAGGGCAGCGGGGTCGCCTGGGCGCCCAGGGAATCGACCATGGCCTTGTGGGTCGGCAGGGTCATGGTGCGGATCTTCAGGCCCTTCATGTCCTCCACCGTCTCGATGGGACGCTCGGAGTTGGAGAAGGCGAAGAAGCCGCCGGAGTCGATCATGCCCAGCACCTTCAGGCCCGTCTTGGCCTCCAGGTCGCCGGTGAACTTCTTGCCGAACGCGCTGCGCTGGTCGATGACCCGGCTGGCGACGGCGATGTTCGGAAAGGCGAAGGGAATGTCGAACACACCGACCAGCGGGTAGTGCTGGGCGATGCCGCCGGCCGAGGAAATGGTCGACTCGACGATGCCGTCACGGACCTGCTGGATGACCTCGTTGTCCTTGCCCAGTTGGCCGTTGGGATAGAGCTTCACCTCGATGTCGCCGCCGCTGGCCGATTCAACCAGCGACTTGAAGATGGCGGTCATCGCGCCGGAATGACTCTCGAAGGGGTCGGCCGGATTCAGGTGGCCGACGCGAATGGTGACGTCTGCGGCCACTGCCTGGCCGGCAAACGAGGCGGCGACCAGAGCCGCCGCGGCTGTCGTCGTCAGTTTTTTGATAACTATCATTTTTGCCTCCTTGTTCTTGGTACTATTGGGTTCTCAATACTCTTGGTTGACAGCGATAACGGGTACTCACAGGCCGAGCAGTCGGGGCACGGCCAGGGTCAGGTCCGCCCAGTAGGCGACCACGAAAAGCACCACCACCTCGGCCAGCAGGAAGGGCCAGAGCGAGCGGGTGATGTTCTCGATTTTCTCCTTGGTGACCGACGCCAGCACGAAGAGGCAGGCGCCCACCGGCGGCGTCATGAGCGAGATGTTGAGCGCCAGGATGATCATGATGCCGGCATGCACCGGGTTCATGCCGATCTCGGCGGTCAGCGGCGCCAGCACGGGCGCCAGAATGA
>CAJIAA010000205.1_pt1 | contig 15601 bp, 9 predicted proteins | sample 9199011 | NCBI WGS metagenome assembly CAJIAA01 (sample SAMEA7708266, study PRJEB35096) | sediment metagenome | biome: marine neritic benthic zone biome [ENVO:01000025]; feature: sediment [ENVO:00002007]; material: shallow marine sediment [ENVO:03000034] sea grass bed [ENVO_01000059] ...
GCCTCGACAATGTCCAGCGTCAGTTCCAGCCGGTCCACCTCTTCTGAGTCGATGCACAGCCCGATGTCCTGGTCCTTCGCCCGGCGCGCCAGGGCGATCAGCCGCGGCACCAGTTCGGCCATCACCCGCTCGGCCTGGGCGAACTCGAACCGGGGGTGCAGGGCGCTCAATTTCACAGAGATGCCGGGGCCCTGGATGGGGCCGCTGCCCGCCGACCTTTTACCGATGGCGCGGATCGCGGAATCGTAGGCCTCGTGATAACGCTCCGCATCGGCCATCGTGCAGGCCGCTTCGCCCAGCATGTCGTAGGAATAGCGGTACCCGCCCGCCTCGCTGTCGGCGGCGCGGCGCAGCGCCTCTTCGATGGTTCGCCCCATCACGAACTGGCGTCCAAGAATGCGCATGGCCTGGGTCACGGCCTGACGGATCACCGGTTCGCCGGACCGGGCAATCAGGTGTTTCACGGTGCCGCGCCATTCCGTTGCGCCGGCATCGTCATCCATGTTGACGACGCGGCCGGTCAGCATCAGCGCCCAGGTCGAAGCATTGACGAAGAGGGAGTCCGACCGGCCCAGATGCGCGTCCCAGTCCGCATCGCCGATCTTGTCCTTGATCAGGCGGTCCGCGGTTTCCGCATCCGGGATCCTGAGCAGCGCCTCGGCCAGGCACATCAGCACGACGCCCTCGCGCGATGACAGTTCGTACTCGTGCATGAACGCGTCGATGCCGCCGGACTTGACGCGTTCGGCACGCACGTTTTCGACCAGTTCGGCCGCACGCGCATCGATGCGCTGGCGTGCGGCGCGCGAAAGCGACACCGCATCCAGCAGGTCTTCGACACAAGCCGTCTCGTCGCGCAGGTGTGCGCCGCGAACCGCTGCACGCAACGGGCCGGGTTCGGGGAGAGTTTTGGAAAGAAGCATCGACGCATCTTACGCCGAACCGTGCCCGGCGAAAATCCGTTCCAACCGTGGGGGACGATTCGGCAGCAGCGCTTGATCCAAAGCGCTTTATGCTGCACCGTAGCAATCGGATGGCCACGCTGCGGGCAGGCTGGCCGGCCAGGCGGCCCTGAGGACCGTCATCCCCGAAAAACGAGACGGAACCGAGCAAGATGAGCCAACGATCCAGGCAGGCGAAGGCAGCACGCGGCAGCGGCGGCGAGACCGGCGCCGCAATGCCGGCGGCGGCCACGTTGGCCGGATTTGGCAGCGCAGCAAAGCTGCGGGAGGGTTTGGTCAATCAGCTACAGGGCCTGCGGGAACTGGCGCGCGAGGACCCCAAATTGAACCCGGTGCAGCGGCTGGCCCAGAGCCTGTCCCACCGCATGGAGATCGGCGAGCTGGAGGCCGAATCGCTGTCGGGCCTGGTGCAACTGCTGACGGTCGACGCCTTTTGCAGGCGCGCCGCGCGATTGGGCCGATACGTGGGCGAATCGGATGTCGACGCCAACGAACGGAGCCTGCTGGCGCTGTTCCGCCGGCTTGCCTTCGCAGGCGACCGGCTGCGGCCGTTCGAGAACTTCCGGGAAATGATGCAGTACGAACTGTTCGGCGCGGTCTTCACGGCCCACCCGACCTTCGAACTGAGCTGGGAACTGCGCCAGATCCTGGAACGACTGGCCACCGGCACCGACGAGGCGGGTGCCCCCCTGGATGGTGCGGCCCGCACCGAATTGCTGCAGCGCGCCGCCGGCCTGCGCCATGCGCCGGACGAGAGCATCACGCTGGCCTTCGAACATAACCAGGCCGAACACGCCATCAGCCAGATCCAGGACGCCCTGCGCCGGGTCTACCGCACCGCCCTGCTGGTGGCAGCGGAGCTGTATCCAGACGACTGGACCCGGCTGACCCCCCGCCTGATGACCGTTGCAAGCTGGGTGGGTTACGACATGGACGGGCGCACGGACATCCATTGGACAGACAGCCTGCACAGCCGCATGGAAGTGGCCCGCGTTCAAATCGAACGCTACCTGAACGCGACCCGCGCGATCGCCAAGCAGGCGAAGGATCTGGGACACGCATCGGACCTGACGACCACGCTGGAGCTGCTGGAAAGCCGCCTGGTGCTGGTCCTGCGCATGGTCAGCGAGGAAAGCGAACTTTTCGCAGGCGACGGCGACGATCCGAACCATGTGCGCCTGATCGCCGAACGGCTGCAGCGGGACGACGAACACCGCATTCACGACACAGAAGGGCTGCGCGAGCTGGTTTCCCGGGCCGTCACCATGGCGCCGGACGACGCGATGCGCCTGGACCTGTTGGTCTTGTGCGCGGAGATGGCCAACTACGGCCTGGGCACGGCCCATACGCATTTCCGGATCAACGCGGTCCAACTGCATAACGGCATCCGCCATGCGATCGGCATGGAAGGCGCGCCCGACGACCCCAAGAACCGCCGGCGCTATCTGAACGCGCTGACCGGTTTGCTGGACACGGTGGAACCGGCGACGATCAATTTCGGCTCGATCATGGCTGAACGGACCTCTGCCCGGCGGCTGATGATGGTGGCGGCCATGATGCTGCGCTATGTGGAATCGCAGACTCCGGTCCGGTTCCTGATCGCCGAATGCGACACACCATTCACGGTGCTGACCGCGCTGTATTTCGCCCGCTTGTTCGGGATCGAAGACCGACTGGACATCTCGCCGCTGTTCGAAACCTCCACCGCGCTGGAGCGCGGCTCAGAGGTGATTAGCGAGTTGTTGGACAATCCGCACTATTTGGCTTACGTGCGCGCCCGCGGACGCCTGTGCATCCAGACCGGGTTTTCGGATGCCGGCCGGTATCTGGGCCAAGTGGCGGCCGCGCTGGCGATCGAGCGCCTGCACATGAAGCTGGCACGGCTTCTGGCCGATCGGGGCATCACCGACGTTCAGGTGGTGATCTTCGACACCCATGGGGAATCGATCGGCCGCGGCGCCCACCCGGCCGGCATGGAGGCGCGGCTGCACTACAACGCGTCGCCGGCCAGCCGTTCGCTGTTCCGGCGCAACGGTATCACGGTCAAGCACGAAGCGAGCTTTCAGGGCGGCGACGGCTACAGCCTGTTCGGTACACCGCAACTGGCCTTCGCCACTGTCAGCCGGGTGCTGGAACACGCCCTGGCCGAGCCGGACGTTGGCGTTAACGACCCGTTTTACACCGACACCGACTACACGCTGGAGTTCTTCCTGACCGTCAAGCACTTCAACGAAGCTGTCATGGAGGATCGCGACTACGGAACCCTGGTCGGTGCCTTCGGCACCAACATGTTGCAGCAGACCGGATCGCGCCGGACCAAACGCCAGCACGAGTCGAACAAGGGCGTGGACCGCAACCATCCCAGCCAGATTCGTGCCATCCCGCACAACGCGGTGCTGCACCAGTTGGGATGGCTGGCAAACACCGTTGGCGGCGTCGGCCTTGCGATCGGCCGCGACGAGGATCACTTCGTCAGGCTGTACCAGACCTCGGACCGGTTGAAGCGCCTGATCTCGATGGTGGCCCATGCCGAAGGGCTGGGCTCTCTGGCGGTGATGGCGGCCTATGCCGACCTGTTCGATCCGGGCTTTTGGCTGGGGCGCGCCACCTGCGGCACGGAATCCGTGCGCGAAGACGAACTGCGCCGCCTGTCGCGGATGCTGGAAAAGGATGGCCGTTTCCAACGGATGGCGCGGATCATCCGGGTTTTCATTCAAGACGCGATCGATCTGCGGTCGGGCCTGCGGGTTGCGGCCGACGACGCACCGATCGAGCCGCCGCGCACGCCGGACGAGCGGGACGACTTGGCGATCATCCACGCAGTGCGGCTGGCCTTGATCCAGGAGGCCTTCATTCTGGCGATGCGGATACCGCGGTTCTCCAACCGGCACGACATCACGCCGGAGGACATCGTCGAACAGATCCTGGAGTTGGACATCCCGGCCGCGGTAGGCGTGTTGAAGCAGACGTTCCCCGCCGACGCGAAGGTCGTCGACCTGCAAAGCTTTGGCGAGCCGGCGACCTACCGTGGCGACGACGTCAGCGACTACAAAGAGGAACACCGTCTGTTGTTCGAGCCGCTGTTGGCGCTGCACGGCATGATCCTGCGCACAGGCACGGCGGTGACCCACATGATCGGCAGCCACGGCTGAAGGGCGCCGGACGGATTGACTCCCAAAGCGCTTGCAGCATAGTCAAATCGTCGACTGACCGCAGGAGGATCATGCCATCCGCGTTGGGCTGAAAGACCTCGCGATGCATCTGGACCTGTCGATGACCACCGTGTCGCGGGCCCTGAACGGCTACCCCGAGGTCAGCGAAGAAACCCGCAAACGGGTGGTCGAGGCGGCGCAGGCCCTGGGCTATACGCCCAACCCGGTGGCCCGCCGGCTGGCATCGGGCAAGGCCCAGGCGGTGGGCCTGGTATTGCCGCTGCCGGAGGGTGCGTTCGGCGACCCCCGGTTCGCCGAGTTGTTGGCCGGGATCGGCGAACGGCTGCAGGAAGAAGATATCGACCTGATCGTCACCGCGCCGCCGATCGAGCGGGAGATGGGCGCCTACCGCCGCATCGTCGACGGTGGCCGCGCCGATGCCCTGATCATCGCGCAGACCCGACAGGACGACGAACGCATCCGCTACTTGTTGGATCGCGGCTTTCCCTTCATCGCCTACGGCCAAACCGAGTTGGACGCGCCCTACGCCTGTTTCGACATGGACAACGTCGCGTGTTTCCGGCTGGCGACCAAGCGGCTCTTGGACCAGGGCCATCGCCGGATCGCCCTGATCAACGACCGGGAATACCTCAACTTCGCCTTGCTGCGCCGGCGCGGCTTCGAGGCGGCGCTGACGGAGGCGGGCATCGCAGCGGACCCGGCGCTGATGGTCCAGACGGGAACCACTGAGCCGGAGGGCGAGCGCGAAACCGCACGGCTGTTGTCCCTGACCGACCCGCCGACAGGCCTGATCTGCTCAGAGGTCCATGTGGCGATGGGGGCGATGAAGGCTGTCGCCGCCCGGGGCCTGACGGTCCGGCAAGACGTTTCCGTGATCGCCTATGACGATCTGCAACTCGGTCCCGGCCTCGATCCGCCGCTGACCAGTTACAGCCAGCCGATCAGGCCGGTCGGCGCGCATCTGGCGGAAATGGTCTTGCAGTTGATGGCCGGCCGGCCGGCTGCAGAAGTGAATGAGATGTGGGTCGCGGCCCTGGTGCCCGGCCAGTCCGACGGACCGCCGACCGCGGGCGGCCGGCCCGCCCTCGGCCTGACTGCCGGCGCGGTGAAGGGCTAGGCACCGGTGGACACGCGCTACGACAGCAACAAATGGTGGCGCGGGGGCGTGATCTACCAGGTCTACCCCCGCAGCTTCCGGGACACGTCCGGCGACGGTGTCGGCGACCTCGCCGGCATCGCCGAGGGAATCGACTATATCGCCAGTCTGGGCGTCGACGCGATCTGGCTTTCGCCCTTCTTCAAGTCGCCGATGAAGGATTTCGGCTATGACGTCTCCGACTACCGGGCGGTCGACCCGCTGTTCGGTACCCTGGAGGACTTCGACCATCTTTTGAATCTGGCGCACGCGCGCGGGCTGAAACTGTTGATCGACCAGGTTCTCAGCCACACCTCGGACCAGCACCCCTGGTTCAAGGAAAGCCGCCAGGACCGGACCAACGATAAGGCGGATTGGTATGTCTGGGCCGACCCGAAGCCCGACGGCACGCCGCCGAACAACTGGTTGTCGGTTTTCGGCGGCGTTGCCTGGGAATGGGAGCCGCGCCGCCGGCAGTACTACCTGCACAACTTCCTGAGTTCACAGCCGGACCTCAATTTCCACAACGTGCAAGTCCAAGACCAGATCCTGGCAGAGTGCGAGTTCTGGCTGGCGCGGGGGGTGAACGGCTTCCGCCTGGATACCGCGAATTTCTACTTTCACGACGCGGCACTTCGGGACAACCCGGCGCGCGACCCCGACAGGCCGCTGACCGGCGACCAGACCGCCGCCAATCCCTATTCCATGCAGGCGCACCGATACGACAAGACTCAACCTGAGAATCTGGCGTTCCTGCGCCGGTTGCGCGGGCTGTTGGACCGCTACGGAGCGACCACCTCGCTGGGCGAGATTGCCGACGACAACGCGCTGCAAGTGGCCGCATCCTATACGAAGGGCGGTGACCGGCTGCACATGGCCTATACGTTCGACTTGTTGGGCGGCGAGCTGACGCCGGCATACGTGCGCCAGGTCAGCGAGGCGGTCGAAGATGTCCTGGAGGACGGCTGGCCCTGCTGGTCGTTCAGCAACCACGACGTGATCCGGGCCGTCACACGCCTGGGAGGCGATGGTGCGGACCAGGACGACGTCGCGCGCCAGTTGTTGGCGCTGCTGCTGTCGATGCGTGGAACGCCCTGCATCTATCAGGGAGAGGAATTGGGACTGCCACAGGCGGACGTACCGTTCGAGCGGTTGCAGGACCCCTACGGAATTGCCTTCTGGCCCGAATACAAGGGCCGCGACGGCTGTCGCACGCCGATGCCCTGGAAGGCCGCCAAGCAGAATGGCGGATTCTCGGAGCACGAACCCTGGCTCCCGGTTTCCGACGAGCATCGCAGCAGGGCCATCGACATACAGGACACCACCGCGGGCTCGGTCCTGAACACGCTCAGGCGATTTGCGGCCTGGCGGCGGGAGCACGATGCGCTGCGATTCGGCGATATCGTCTTCCAGGACCTACCGGATCCGTTGCTGGCATTCGAGCGCCGGCTGGACGGCGAGGGTATCTTGGCGGTATTCAACCTTGGTACGGACGAGGCTGCGGCGCCGCTGGCGGCTTGGCCGCGCCTCGAACCGCTGGACGGGCACGGTTTCGCATCGACGCTTGAAAACGGGTTTCTGCGGATCCCCGGGCATGGGGCATTTTTTGCACTGTTGCGGCAGGAAGATTCTGCGGCTTAAATCGCGTATAGTTACGACAAGGAAAGCCAAGACGGGAGGGAACGGGCGATGGCGGAAGTTGTACTGAAGGGCATCAAAAAGTCCTTCGGCGAAATCGAGACGATCCACGGCGTGGATCTGGAGATCAAGGACCGCGAGTTCGTGGTCTTCGTTGGCCCCTCCGGTTGCGGCAAGTCCACGCTGCTGCGGCTGATCGCAGGGCTGGAGGACATCACCGCCGGCGAGATGACCATCGACGGCCAGACGGTGAACGACCTTCCGCCGTCCAAACGCGGCATCGCGATGGTGTTCCAATCCTATGCGCTCTATCCGCATATGACCGTCTACGAAAATATGGCGTTCGGACTGAAGCTGGCGAAGGAGAGCAAGGAGTCCATCGACGCGCAGGTCCGCAAGGCGGCCGACATTCTGCAGATCACCGACCTCTTGGACCGCCTGCCGAAGGAAATGTCAGGCGGCCAGCGCCAGCGCGTCGCCATTGGCCGCGCCATCGTGCGCAACCCGAAGGTGTTCCTGTTCGACGAGCCGTTGTCGAACCTGGATGCGGCGCTGCGCGTGCAGACACGAATCGAGATCGCCAAGCTGCACGAAAACCTGAAGGGCACCGTTGTCTACGTCACCCACGACCAGGTCGAGGCGATGACGCTGGCCCACAAGATCGTCGTCCTGCGCGACGGCTACGTGGAGCAGGTCGGTCCGCCGATGCACCTTTACCACCATCCCGACAACTTGTTCGTGGCCGGTTTTATCGGCTCGCCGACGATGAATTTCCTGCAGGCGGTTGTGGAATCCACCGATCCCACCAGCATCACGGTGAAGATGCCAGGCGGCGAAACCGCCAAGGCACTGTGCGACCCCGGCGCTGCAAAACCCGGCGACAACGCGACTTTCGGGGTGCGGCCGGAACACCTGTTGGCGAACGGTGGCGGCGAATCTCAACTGACCGGCACGATCTCCCTGGTCGAGCATCTGGGCGAGGACAGCATCGTGTATGTGGAACTGCCCCACGGCGAACAGATCGTCTGCAAGGACGACGGCGAGACGCTGAAGAAGGCCGGCGATACGATCACCGTCGGCGTGCCGCAGGCCGAAAGCCACGTGTTCAACGCCGAAGGCCGGGCGTATCAACGTGCAAAGATGCCGGCGGAAGCCGCCGAATAGGGCTTGAATTCCCTCACCTGTGCGGCCTAAACGGCGTCCATGGCGCTTGCGGGCCGCACCGTTCTCTTCCTCGTCACCGAGGACTGGTATTTTCTCTCGCACCGTCTTCCCATCGCCCGGGCGGTGCGGGAGGCAGGCGGGACGGTCGTGGTCGCGACCAGAACGGGGAAAAAGGCCGACCAGATCCGTGCGGAGGGGTTCCGGGTTTGCCCGCTCGCCATCGACCGCAGCAGCCTCAACCCGCTCACCGACCTGAAGACGCTCCGGGCCTTGATCCGCCTCTACCGTGACGTCCGGCCGGACCTCGTCCATCACGTCGCCATCAAACCAATGCTTTACGGCTCGATCGCGGCCGCATGGACCGGCGTGCCGGCGGTGGTCAATGCGGTGACCGGCCTCGGTTTCCTGTTCGTATCGCGCGGGCCCGTCGCAGCAGTCGTGCGGCCGCTGTTGAAACGCGCCTATCGCGCCCTGTTCAACCGGCCGACCAGCCGCTTGATCCTGCAGAACGAAGACGACAGGGCGTTTTTCGTGGCGGAGGTCGGTGTCCCGCCGGACCGGACCGCCCTGATCCGAGGCTCCGGCGTCGACACGGTCCATTTCCACGTGACGGCGGAACCCGACGGAATGCCTGTGGCCGTGTGCGTCAGCCGGATGCTGCGGTTCAAGGGGATCGGCGACCTGGTCGAGGCGGCACGAATTCTAAAGGCACGAAACGCACCGTTAATGGTGCGCCTGGTCGGGCCGACCGACGACAATCCCGCCTCGTTTCCGGCAAGCACGCTGAGGGCGTGGCAGGAGGAAGGCGTCGTCGAAGTGGCTGGCCCGACGGAAGACGTCGCGAGGGCCTACGCGGACGCGCATATCGCAGTGCTGCCGTCCCACGGCGGCGAAGGCGTGCCCAAGTCGCTGTTGGAAGGGGCGGCCTGCGGTCGCCCTGTGGTCGCGACCGACGTGCCGGGCTGCCGGGATATCTGCCGCGATGGCGAAACCGGCCTCCTGGTCCCGGTGCACGAACCCGCGGCTCTGGCAGACGCGCTGGAGCGGTTGGCCCGCGATGCGGCGCTGCGTCGGCGCTTGGGCACCGCGGCACGCCGTGCCGCCGAGACGGAGTTCGCCGGCGACATCATCAATGCCCAGACGATAGCCCTCTATGAAACCTTGCTCGGAGAGGCTACAACCGCCGACTAGGCGCGATCTAACTCTACTACCATTCACAATCGGGCCCCGTTCTGTAAGGATGCCGCGCGTTTCTCTTCCGCGGAATATTTGATCCTTTCCGATTCCAAGAACGGATCGACAACAACCGACAGAGTGAAGAATGTCCAAGGCAGCCAGCAAGAAGCCAAAGGTCTTTCATCTCGAGTTGATCAAACCGTCTCACTACGATGACGACGGCTACGTCATCCAGTGGGCGAAAGCCTGGATTCCCTCCAACTCGCTGGCCTGTCTGTACGGCATCGCACAGGCGCTGGCCGAGCGCCGCGCGCTTGGCGCCGATACCGATATCGTCATCACCCCCTATGACGAGGTCAATTCTGTCGTCCCAATCCGGAAGATCATCCGCAAGCTAAAACGGAACGGCAATCGCGGGTTGGTCGGCCTGGTGGGCGTACAGTCCAACCAGTTCCCGCGTGCGATGGATATCGCGCGGCAGTTCCGCGAGGAAGGCATTCAGGTCGCCGTCGGCGGCTTTCACGTCAGCGGCTGTCTTTCGATGCTGAAAGAGCTGCCGCCGGACATCCGCGCGGCCATGGATCTCGGCGTTTCGATATTCGCCGGCGAGGCGGAAGAGCATCTGCAGGAAGTGCTGGCAGATGCGGACAAGGGCGAATTGAAGCCGGTCTACAACTTCATGAACGTTCTGCCGGACCTACAGGATCAGTTGACTCCGTTCCTGCCGGACCGGTTCGTGCATAAGTATGACGGCTCGCACGCCAGCTTCGACGCCGGGCGGGGATGTCCCTTTCAATGCAGCTTCTGCACCATCATCAACGTCCAGGGTCGCCTCTCGCGCTATCGCAGTGCCGACGACGTAGAGCATATTATCCGCGCGAACCACGCCCAGGGCATCACCCGCTATTTCATCAGCGACGACAACTTCGCCCGGAACAAGAATTGGGAAGCGATCTTCGACCGCATGATCGAGCTGCGAGAGAACAAGAACATCCCGATCACCTTCATCATCCAGGTCGACGTGCTTGCGCACAAAACGAAAAACTTCATCGAAAAGGCCAAGCGGGCCGGATGCAAACGCGCCTTCATCGGTCTGGAAAACATCAATCCGGACAATCTGGCAGCCGCCAAGAAGGGGCAAAACCGGATCACGGAATACCGGACGATGCTGCAGCAATGGCGGGCGCACGGCATCATCACCTATGCCGGATACATCCTGGGGTTCCCGGACGACACGCCTGACACGATCCGCCGCGACATCGACATCATCAAGCGCGAGCTGCCGGTCGATCTGCTGGGGTTCACCATCCTGACGCCTCTGCCGGGTTCCGAGGATCACAAGGTCCTGCACGAAAAAGGCGTCTGGATGGATCCAGACATGAATATATACGACTTGGAGCACGTCACCACCCGGCATCCGCGCATGTCGGAGGAGGAATGGGACGCCATCTATCGCGAGGCGTGGGATCTCTACTACAGCCCGGACCATGTCGAGCGGCTGATGCGGCGCGCCGTTGCAAGCGGCATGAAACCGCATGGCGTGATGATCAACAGCCTGCAGATCCACTGCGCGATGAAATTCGAGAAGGTCCATCCGCAACAGTGCGGCTACTTCCGGCGCAAGGTCAGGGACCAGCGGCGGCCGACGCTGCCGCGCGAGAACCCGTTCGTCTTCTACCCGCGATACGTGGCGGAGAGCATTACCAAGTACGTGCCGCTGATGCTGTATGCCTGGCGCATCAACAGACAGCGAAAACGGATCGAACGTGACCCGGATGCGGTGACGTATTCGGACGCTGCGTTGGTGCCGGTCGAAGACGCGGCGGAGGAACACTTGGAAATGTTCGAGCTCAACGATTCCTCGCGCGCCGCGGTCGAAAAGGCGCGCAAGGAGGCCGAGGCGCGCGCCAGTCATCAGCGCAAGATACACGCGGCACGCGGTCAGGAGGGTGAACCGTCCGTATCCCGGGTCGGGGCCCGTTAAGGGACGCCTGACCCCTTCCCTCGTCCGATACCGGCATTTCGCGCTGCTGGGCGCCGAACTGGCAGATACAGGGCGCAGACGCCTATACAGCGTCTACAACGGCGTGCGGGTCTCCCCATGGCGCGAATCCGCTGCAGCCGGTCGTCTTGCCAACAGGGTGTAGGTTCGCATCTCGCCTTTTCCCTTGATGGAGACAACGCCCCGCTCTTCGCAAATGTATTTGTCCTTCAAGCGGGAATAAGCGCGTTCCGAAAGCTGGATCTGGTTCTTAACGCCGTGTGATTCCATACGGCTGGCGATATTCACGGAATCCCCCCACAGATCGTAGGCGAACTTGCGTTCGCCGATGACACCGGCCACAACCGGGCCGGTGTCGATCCCAATGCGGATCGCAAGCGACTCCCCCAACTCGGCATTGAGCCGGTGGATCTCGTCCCGCATATCGAGCGCCATCTCGGCCACCGCGTGGACGTGATCGGCACGGGGCTCCGGCAAACCGCCTGCAACCATATATGCATCGCCGATGGTTTTTATTTTTTCAAGCCCATACCGTTCTGTCAGACGGTCGAAGGCTGAAAACACACGATTCAAAAGCTGAACCAGATCCTGTGGAGAGATTCGCGCCGACAGCGGCGTGAAATCGACGATATCGGCAAATAGGATAGTCACTTCCGGAAATGCGTCGGCAATCGTCTCTTCACGTTCCTTCAGCCGTTCGGCAATGGGAGCCGGAAGGATGTTCAGCAGAAGTGATTCGGACCGCTGGTGCGCCTTTTGGAATGCGTTCACGAAGTACATCATGGATGCGAAAATCGCCACGGACGGACCGATGAGGTTCATTGCGAAGAACACCATCGACGTCGTCTGTGATGTCGGTGCGGCCTGGGCCTGGAACTGTCCGTCCAGTACGAGCGATATCGCCAACAGCACAAGGTACGCGGCAAACCACCACATCGCCCTTCGCGTGTCCTGGAACATCAGGGCGCAGAAGGGCGCCAAGATCGACCAAGTCATCAAAACGCCGGATGCCGCAAATCCGCCCAGGCTCCACTGCATCGCGATCGGATTCCACAGGATCATCAAGAAGAATGGGTAAAGCAGCAGGTTGAAACGGCGCAGGAAGAGGAAAACGACAAGCGCGGAGCCGACGACGACGGTAAAGCCGAATGTCAGCGGAACGACAAGCCGTGGGCCAAGCAACGCATAATAAAGCGCGCCCCACACGATGCTGGCCAGCACGCAAATTGCGGCAAGAATGAAAAGCGTGACTTTGCGCCGGCGCTCTTCAACGGAATCGTCCGGCAAGGTGCAAGCCTGCTCGAGCCAAGCCCGCAGATGCAGCAGCATATTCATCCGGCCGGGGTCGATGCTTGCATTGTGCTCAAGGCCGGCGAACCTCTCTCCTGGGACGCGACCGCCAACGCGCCAACCCGCGCACCCCTACCCCGCCACCAGCCCGTATTTCCGGCACAGATCGCGCAGATAGGTGGCGCCGTCGCTCAGCACCTCGTCAGCGTCACGGGCGACCGGGCGCCAGATTGAAAGCGCCCTGGCAATCTCCGGCGCGATGTTGACGAAGGATTCGATCACCATGTCGCCCTGGAAGTCGATCTCGGCCAGCGCCGCGATGATCTCCTCGAAATCCACGGTGCCCGATCCGGGCACGCCGCGGTCGCTTTCGGACAGGTGGATATATTGCAGGTGACGGCCGCAGTGCAGGATTGCGGTTCGGAAGCCCTTCTCCTCGATGTTCATGTGATAGGTGTCCAGATGCACCATGACGTTGTCCGCGCCGACGCGCTGGATCATGTCGACGGCGTGGCCGGCGGTGTTGATCAGATGCGTCTCGTAGCGGTTGCAGGGCTCCAGCCCCAATGTCATGCCCAGGGTCTCGGCATGGTGGGCGACCGGCTTCAGAACAGTCGCGACGGCCTTGAGTTCCTCTTCGGTGCGGTGCGCACCGGAGGTAAGGCCGATGGTGGAGTAGGTCACGCCGGTCAGGGTCTTGGAGCCCAACGCATAGGCGACATCCAGTGCATTGCGCAGGAACTGTTCCGCCTTGGCCGGGTCCACGGTCGGCGCCGCGCCGTCCGGCAGGCCCAGCGAGCAAGTTGGCCTGACACCGTGTTCGCGGAACAGATCGACGGAATGCTCCACCTCGATCCGCTCGGGCGCCAGCAGGGCCACCTCAACCACGTCGAACCGGTGCGCGGCCGCAGCCGGCACAATCCGTTCCGCCGCCTCCGGCGTCCATTCCGGTGTCCACAAGAAACAATGCATGCCGTAACGCGCCATTAATCCCCTCCCTGTTCGGCTTGCCCTTCCGCAAACCGTGCGATCAGGGTAGCACTAGGCCTCATTGTGAGGCGATCCGCTTGAACATGGAGCAAGGCATGCGTATCGGGATTGACCTGGGCGGCACAAAGACCGAGGCCATCGCGCTGGACGAGGACGGAACGGAACTGGGACGCATCCGGGTGGCGACGCCTAGGCACGACTACGAGGCATCAATCCGTCAGATGGCCGAACTGGTCAAGTCGCTGGAATCAGAAACCGGCAGGTCAGGCAGCGTCGGGATCGGCGGACCAGGCGCAGTTTCGCCGGTTTCGAACCGCATGAAGAACGCCAACTCGGTGTGGCTGAACGACAAGCCGCTCGCCCATGACTTGAGCACGGCGATGGGCCGGCCGGTCCGCTATGCCAACGACGCCAACTGCCTTGCCATATCGGAGGCAACCGACGGCGCCGGGGCGGGCGCCCGTGTGGTGTTGGCCTTCATCATCGGCACCGGGTCGGGCTCGGGCATCGCCATCGACGCCCGGGTCCACACCGGCCCCAATGCAACTGCCGGCGAGTGGGCGCACAACCCCCTGCCCTGGATGCGGCCCGGAGAATTCCCGGGACACGACTGCTGGTGCGGCAAGCAGGGCTGCCTGGAGACCTGGATTTCCGGCATCGGGCTGGAACAGGACTTCGAACGCGAGGCCGGCAATACGAAATCCGCCGCCGAGATCTCCGCGGCGGCGGCGGATGGCGAACCGCAGTGCGCGGCGGCCATGGACCGTTACGAGGACCGGCTGGGCCGGGGCATGGCGCAGGTGGTCAACAACCTGGACCCCGACGTGATCGTGCTGGGCGGCGGCATCTCCAACATTGACCGGCTGTACAGCACGCTGCCGCAGATCATTCCCCGCTACGTCTTCGGTGGCGATTTCCTGACCCCGATCCGCAAGGCGAGCCACGGCGATTCCAGCGGCGTGCGCGGCGCCGCGTGGCTGTGGCCGAAGGGCGAGGCGTGAACGGCTGCGGGCTGGGCCCGTTCAATGAAAATCCCGGCTGGGGAACAGCACGCGGGCTGAATCGCGCGGGTGACCCGGTCGCTGAACAGCGGACGGGCGGGCCAGCTTCTTGGCGAGCCGCGGGTCGGGGCGGGTACCGCGCTTGACCTCGTCGGCCCGGTCGTGCGCCACGGCAAACTCCTCGCCGGCGGCCAGCCCGTCCAGCAGCGGCGACATGTCCTCCAGCTTTTCGGCGATCAGGTGGGTGACGATGCCCTGGCGCTGCAGCTCGCCCGTCACCCGCATCAGCCGCGCGGCCAGCACGATGCGCCGGTGCGCCTCGAAGACCGCCGGCCAGACCACCACATTGGCCGACCCGGTCTCGTCCTCCAGGGTGGCGAAGATCACGCCGCTGGCGCTGCCCGGGCGCTGGCGCACCAGCACCAGCCCGGCGACGCAGACCTTGGCGCCGTCGGCGACCTCAACCAGTTGCGCCGCCGGCACGACCGGGTCCAGGGCATCGCGTACCAGGCGGACCGGATGGTCCTTCAGCGACAGCCGGATCGAGGAGTAGTCCTGCACCACCTCCTCGCCCAGGGTCAGCGCCGGCAAGATGACGTCGGGCTCGGCGCCGTGCTCGGCCTCCTGGGCGTGGCCGAACAGGGGCAGCGGCCGGGCACGGGGCGCGCCACCGCCCAGGCCCTTGACCTGCCACAGCCCCTGGCGCCGGTCCAGGTCCATCGAGGCGAAGGCGTCGGCGCGGGCAAGCGCCTCCAGCGCACGCGGATAAAGTCCGGCGCGGCGCCAGATATCGCTGGGCTGCCGGTAGCCGTTGCCGCGCGCCGCCACCAGCCACTCGCCGTCCTCCTGCGCGAGACCCTTCACCTGGCGCAGGCCCAGCCGCAGCGCATAGCCGTCGCCCCGGTCCGACGGTTCCAGGGTGCAGTCCCAGTCCGACAGATTGACGTCCGGCGGGTGCACGGCGACGCCGTGCTCGCGGGCGTCGCGCACGATTTGCGCCGGGGCATAAAACCCCATGGGCTGGCTGTTCAATAGCGCGCACAGAAAGGCCGCGGGCTCGTGGCGCTTTA
>CAJIAA010000064.1_pt1 | contig 15507 bp, 14 predicted proteins | sample 9199011 | NCBI WGS metagenome assembly CAJIAA01 (sample SAMEA7708266, study PRJEB35096) | sediment metagenome | biome: marine neritic benthic zone biome [ENVO:01000025]; feature: sediment [ENVO:00002007]; material: shallow marine sediment [ENVO:03000034] sea grass bed [ENVO_01000059] ...
CTTTACGGGCGCTATTTCCTTCCCGCTGTCTTCGGCCCGGACGCCTTTCACGTGGTCCTCAGCATAGGGCAAACTCTGCACCACTATCTGGCATTCGCCTTTATGGCGGGCCTGGCGCTGGAGTTCGTTATCTGGGTGCGGCACAACATCCCCAACCGGTATGACCTGATCTGGATCAGCAAGGGCGGCGGTCTGTTCACCAAGGGCGTGCATCCCTCTTCGGAGAAATTCAACGCCGGCCAGAAGTTCTTTTTCTGGGTCACGATCTTGGGCGGCGTGTCCCTCAGCCTGTCCGGCTGGACACTGTTGTATCCCTTCACCACTTCCTGGTTTTCCGACACGTTTGCGGTCCTGAACATGATCGGCTTCAGTCTGCCTTCCGACCTGACGCCGCTTCAGGAACAGCAATTGTCCCAGCTTTGGCACGCCTCGGTCTCGATGGTGATGATTGCGCTGATGCTGTCCCACATCTACATCGGATCGCTGGGCATGCAGGGTGCGTTTGCCGCCATGGGCAGCGGCTGGGTCGATTTGAACTGGGCCAAGGAACATCACGACCTCTGGGTCGCCAAGGAACAGGCGAAGGCGGCGCAGCAGGCGCCGGCTGAGTAGGCACCGCTTTCGGGCTCGTTTGCCGATGACTTGGACTCTCACCACGAAGGCCGTCTTGTGGGCGCTTGCCGGCGTGGCGGCGCTGACCTGGACGGCACCGGCGCGGGCCGATTTTGTCGGGCACGGTGCACCGATCCGCGACATAGCGGTTTCCCTCGACGGCAGCCGTGCGCTGACCGGCGGATTCGACGATCTGCTGATCCTTTGGAATACCGAAACCCGCCTGCCGATACGGACCTTCGGCGGCCACGAGGCAGCGGTGAACGCAGTCGCCTTCTTCCACGACGGCAAGCGGGCAGCGTCCGCGGGCGACGACGGCACCGTCCGGATCTGGGACCTGGAAACCAGCACCGAACTCGCCGTCCTTAAGGGGCACGACAAGAAGGTCGTTGCACTTGCCATTTCCGCGGACGACCGGGTCATCGCGTCGGCGTCCTGGGACCGGACAGTGCGGATTTGGAACGCGAAGGACGGCACGCCGCAACGGCGCCTGGACGGGCACGAAGGCAGTGTCAACGCGGTGGCCTTCACGGCCGACGGCCGGCACGTGGTTTCCGCCGGCTACGACGGCGCAATCTGGTTCTGGCCGCTGACGGATGAGGCGGAGCGATTTCGTTTCGCCAATGCCGGCTTCCCGATCAACGACATTGCGGTCAGCCGCGACGGAAAACGGCTGGTGACGGCCTCTTCCGACGAGACGGTGCGGATCTGGGACATCCGGACAGGCAACGTGCTGCGGTCGCTGTCAGGCCACAGCGGAGCCGTTCTGGCCATCGCGCTGTCGCCGGACGGCAGGACGATCGCATCGGGAGGAACGGACGGACAGCTTCTGTTGTGGGACGCCGGCGCCGAGCCGCGCCAGCGCCTGCCCGTCGAACACTATCGGGCAGTCTGGGCAATCACGTTCTCCCCCGACAACCGGGTGGTTTATGCGGGTGGAATCGACCGTGTCGCCAGGGCCTGGACAGTCGAGGACGGAAAGCCGCTGTTGGGGACGACGACACCGTTTCAGGAGGTCGAGCGTGCCGGACCCGACCTTGCCCAGAGCGACGACCCCGTGGAACGGGGAAGCTTTCACTTCCGAAAATGTGCCATCTGCCACAGCCTGACCGATGACGGCGTGCCACGCGCCGGCCCCAGTCTGCAGGGCCTCTTCGGCCGGCAGGTCGGAACCTATCCCGGCTATCGCTACTCCAAGGCGCTGAGCCAAAGCGACCTGGTCTGGACGGAACAGACGGTGTCACAGCTGTTCGAACTCGGTCCCGATGTGTTGCTGCCGGGAACGAAGATGCCATTGCAGCGATTGCCGGACAGCAAGGCACGCGACGACTTGATCGCCTTCCTGCGTGCGAATACGAACCGCTGAGCCGCTATCCGAATCGATGCGCCGCGGTCTTGTGGCTGGCATCGAATCACTGTTGAAGTTTAGGGTAGGTCGGCGAATTGGACCGCTCGACCCGGATGGGAAGCCGCGCGCATGTTGACACCGCTCATTTCATTGAGCCGGATGCTGTTGGGCAGCCTGCGCGATCTGGCGCCGATCATCCTTGTGATCGGGTTCTTTCAGGTCTTCGTCCTACAACAGCCGTTCCCCAATATCGAGCGGGTGCTGATTGGGCTCGTTCTGGTGCTGGGGGGGCTGACACTCTTCATCCAGGGTCTCGAATTGGGCGTCTTCCCCTTCGGCGAGTCCCTGGCCGAGCGTTTCGCGGAAATAGGCAATGTCTGGTGGCTGCTGGCGTTCGCCTTCGCCCTGGGTTTCGGTACAACGATCGCCGAGCCGGCACTGATCGCGGTAGCCGCCGAAGCCGCGGAAGTGCGAGCGGAAACCACGGGCCGGAACATGAGTGCAGAGGCGCAGGAATCCTATGCGCTTGCCTTACGCTACACGGTCGCCGTTTCGGTCGGAGTCTCCTTGGTTGTTGGCGTTTTCCGCATCCTGAAGGGCTGGCCAATTCAGTGGTTCATCATCGGCGGTTATCTGATCATTGTCGGGCTGACCGGGATCGCGCCGGACGACATCATCGGGGTGGCATATGACTCCGGCGGCGTGACGACTTCGACCATCACGGTGCCCCTCGTCACCGCATTGGGCATCGGGCTTGCAACCGTGATCCGCGGCCGTAACCCGCTGACCGACGGGTTCGGCCTGATCGCCTTTGCCAGCCTGACGCCGATCATGTTCGTGCTGGTCTTCGGGACGGTGACCTGAACGATGGGCGAAGGCTGGCTGATAATGCTGGGCGAGGCGCTGATCGACACGGTGCGCGACGTGTTGCCAATCGCCCTCACCCTGGCGGTGTTCCAGGTACTGGTCCTGCGCCGGCGCGTGCGGAATCTGCGCAACGTCCTGCTGGGGTTCTTGTACGTCATCCTGGGTCTGACCCTGTTTCTTGTCGGACTGGAAGAGGCGCTGTTTCCGTTGGGCGAGATCATGGCCAAACAGCTCACCGATCCAGCCTTTATCGGCGGGACCGGTGCAGCCGTCGAATGGTGGCACTACTACTGGGTCTTCGTGTTCGCAGCCGCCATCGGCTTTGCGACGACCGTTGCGGAACCGGCACTGATCGCGGTGGCCATCAAGGCCAGCGAAGTGTCCAGCGGTGCGCTGGGCGTCTGGGGGCTGCGCATCGCCGTGGCCATCGGCGTCGGCGCAAGCGTCGCGGTCGGCGCATTTCGAATCGTCACCGGCACACCGCTGACCGTCTACATGATCGCGGGGTATCTGATCGTGATTGTCCAGACGGCATTCGCACCGCGCGCCATCATCCCCTTGGCATACGATTCCGGTGGCGTGACAACATCCACGGTGACCGTGCCATTGGTCACTGCCCTGGGCCTTGGTCTGGCCTCCACGGTGCCCGGTCGCAGTCCGCTGATCGACGGTTTCGGTCTGATTGCACTTGCCAGCCTGTTCCCCATGATCACCGTCATGGGCTACGCTCAGCTATCGGCTTGGTGGGTGAAACGGACAGCCCCGGCAACGAACGACCAGACGACGGAGGCAGAAGAAGAAAGAGGCAGCCCATGAAGTTCAAGCTTATTATTGTTCTGGTCACGGACGACATGACCAACAAGATCACCGATGTCGGCCGCGAAGCCGGTGCAACGGGTGTCACCGTCATCACCAGTGCGCGCGGCGAAGGCCTGGTCCCGCCGAAGACTTTCCTCGGTCTCAGCCTTGAATCCCAGCGTGATATGATCCTGTTCCTTGTGGAACAACACCGCAGCAGGCTGATCTTGGAAACGATCGCCAAGGCCGGCGAATTCGATGAGAAGCCGGGCAGCGGCATCGCGTTTCAGATCGATATTGAGGATGCCGTGGGCCTTACATCGCAACTGAAGACGATAGAAAAAGAGCTGGAAGACGATCTATGAACGACAGCCGCCATGTACCCGTCCGCACCGTGATGACCCCGACCCCGCACATCATCGATGGGCTGGCAACGGTGCGGGAAGCACTCGACCTGATGCGGGAAAAGCAGGTCAGTTCCATCGTTATCGACCGGCGAGACGAAAACGACGAATACGGAATCCTAGTCGTTCACGATATCGCAAAACGGATCATCGGCGAGGATCGCTCGCCCGACCGGACCAATGTCTATGAGATCATGTCAAAGCCGGTGCTGAAGCTAAACGCCGAAATGGACATTAAGTACGCCGCCCGAATGCTGGCACGGTTTCAATTGTCCCGCGCCCTCGTGACGTCGTCCGGTGCTCTGGTCGGGATCGTGACGTTGCGCGATCTTGTGCTGCGCTACGTTCCTACATCGACGGACTGAAATCTCGACGCCCCCTGCGCCACCGGAGCATCGGGCTTCTAAAGCCAGCTGCCGCGTTTGCCCGTCTGGAAAAAGACTGCACCGCCCAGGATCAAATCGACCGTCTCGCCGGTCTCGGTAATCGGCATGGTGAGGCGGGAATAGCTGATATAGTCCTTCTTTTCCGACACGATCCGGCCGGGAAAGTACTGCGGCTCTACGGTCGTATATGTCAGCCAATATCCTTCGTAGACCATGTCGTAGTTTTCGATCTTCGGAAGATCGCCGAAACGGACACCGGTGCGGTCGTACCCGAATCCCTGGCAGACCGATGTGCCGAACAGCCGATAGCGGAATTCTTCCAGCGTCTCGGCTGTGTCAACCAGCATCATGTGCGGCAACAGAGCCGGGATCTCCGCCGGATCTATCTCCGAACGCAACGGCATCGCGCGGTCGCCCCGTTTTGCCTCCCAATAGTCGAAGAGTTCCCGTAAACGCGTTTCTTGGATATCGTCGCACTGAACAACCATAGGCACTACCACTCGCCCCCCGGTAAAGACGCGCTCATCCTAGTATGCTTCGCTGATACGACCAACGGCTTGCTCCACCTCCTTCCCGCGGCGCGAGGATGATAATACCGTGGCACAGCTTGATGTTGAAACCGCAGCGCAAATCTTATGCGAAAATCGGCTGACCGGCCACCGGACCGGTCCCCTGCCGCCGCATGCCCGTCCTCGGGACATGGCCCAGGCATACGATGTCCAGGAACGTCTGAAGGGACAGTTGCGTGCGAAAGGGTATGGCACACCTTGCGGGTACAAGATCGGCTGCACCACCCAGGTCATGCAGGACTATCTGGAAATCGACCAACCCTGCGCGGGCGGAATGTTCGCGCCCCGGCTTGCAACGGATACCATGTCATTGGTTCTGGCCGACCATTGCAGACTGGGCGTTGAATGCGAGATCGCCGTGCGGCTGGGGCGGGACCTATCGGCCGGGGACGCCCCGCATGATCGCGCGGCGGCGATGCGCGCAATTTCAGCGTGGATGCCGTCACTGGAAATCGTCGAAGACCGCTATCGGGACTATGAAAGCCTGGGCGCGCCGACCCTGATTGCGGACGACTTCTTTCATGCCGCCTGTGTAGTCGGCCCGCCGCTCGACCCAAATGCCTTATCGGATATCGGCGGCGTGGAGGGCCGGTTGCTGATCGACGGCGTCGAGGCGGGGCGCGGGCGAGGCCGTGACATCCTGGGCGATCCCGTCGAAGCCCTGATCTGGCTCGCCAACCATCTGGGCGCCCGCGGCAAGTCCCTGGAATCGGGATCGGTTGTCACGCTGGGTAGTGTGGTCAAGACCGTGTGGATCGACCGGCCGGCAACCGCCCAAGCGGAGTTTGCGGCGCTGGGGCGGGTATCCGCCGTTTTCTTATAGAAGACGCTGCGTCCCCCCCAAAACACCTAATGGAACACATGCATCAGCGCCTGCCCGTCGGCAGGCCAAACGCCGCGTTCGACTGCCTTCCGGCCTTCGAAAACCAGGTAGCTCTGTCTCTTGTAGTGCGGCAGCGGTCCAATCAAGGCTTCCAGCGCAGGCGCATCCTGCCCGGCGACCACCAGGACTGCCGTCCCATTCTGCCGACGCACGGTCCAGACGCGGGCGCTGCCGCGGCCGTCAAGCGCCGCCGGAACAGGGCCGGCATCGAGTTTTTCCAGGGCCTGGTCCAGCGTCGAATCGAGTGCGATCAACAGGACGGGTCGATCAACCGCATGCGCCGCGCCTACCGTGCCCTTGTCCATCAGTCGACCGGACAGCGCACGCGCGGCCGCCTCCGCCGCGGCGTCCTGTCCGACGGCGGTCACCACGGTGCCATTCGCTGACAGCGTGACGTCCCTCAGGATCGGCGGCGCTTCTCCGGGCGCAAGCTGCCTGAACAGGGCGTGATCCCGATCCACCGCAACCGAGCGCGGACGCCCTGCGACGTTCAACCGGGCGACGGCCTCTGGACCCGTCATCTCGATTCGGTGGACCGAAACGCCCAGGTCGGTTTCGATCTGCACGGGAACGCTGAGGTGATAGACGGGGGATGCCTGTTCCAATCGCACGGTCACCGCATGCTGCTGACCATCCTGCGATGCCTCGGCCGATGCCAGCGATATCGCAGGCGCCCCGGCGCGATCCAGCCACTGAGAGAAGTACGGTGCGAGGTCCGTTCCCGCGACTTTCTCGAATGCCTTGCGCAAATCGTCCCACGACGCGGTCCGGAACTTTGCCTGCTGCCAGAACGAGCGCAGGCCCGCCGAAAAGTCGTCATCCCCCAACAGGTCGCGCAACATCACAAAGATGAATGCCGCCTTTCCATAGCCGATCACCTGGGCCGCATCATGGGCCTTGTGGGTGAATTCGCGCAGTGCCACGTCTCGCTCTTTCGGCAGCGCCGCGAAATCCCGCAGCCATTCCAGCCGCATTGCACCTGCGCGCGCGTCGTCGGCGTCTTCGGCCAGGCCGTAATCCGCCATGAAGGTTGTCAGCCCCTCGGCCCAGTTGCCCGTGGCATAGTCGACGCCGACGCCGTTGCCCCACCAGTTGTGTGCGATTTCATGAGCCAGGGACCGTCCCCGCATGAACGGAAGCGGCAGGATGCGCTCGGAAACGTAGGTCAGCCCCGGGAACCCGAGGCCCACTGGCTGCGGCGCGGCGACGATGGAAAAGCCGGCAAACGGGTACGGGCCGATCCCCCCGGCAAGCCGATCGATATGCGCTGCCGCCGCCGCCAGATAGGTCGGTGACAATGCCGCCTGATCCGCACCGAAATAGGTCCGCAGCAAGACCTCCTGGTGGATACGTTCGTCTATCACATACCGCCCGGCAAACAAGGACGGCGGTTCCAGCGTGGATTCGGACTGGAAGCTTGCCCGGTAGAGGCCGTCTTGTTCGGTTTCGGCAAGCAACCGTCCGGTAACGACCGCCCGATAAGGCAGCGGGACTTCCACATCCACCCGGTAGGTCTGCTCGCCCCCGTCCACAGTGGCCAGCCAGCCACTTCCACCGGGCAGAAACGCCCCCAGTCGGCCAACGAAAGGGCCGCGCGATTCCGTGCCCGGCCAGGGACGGGCACCGTAGGTCAGAACCACTTCCGCCGCACCGTCCTTGACGGGTGCGACCTCGATCGTGCGCCCCTGCATTGATGCTCTTACGGTTTGGCCTTTGATGGTCGCCTGCCGGATCGTCATCCGACCGGGCAGAACCACTGTGACCGCCTCGCTGCCGGTGACTGTGAGCCGGTGCGTCACCGTGACTGAGCCGTCTTCGGGTGCCAGGACGACGCCGACATCATGCTGCGTGGCCGCCTGCGCCGGGCCGTCGGTCACAAGAAATGCAGTCACGATTGCGGCAAAGACCAGACGCATGATTGCCGCTTCGATCACGGAGTGGGTGCGGCCAGTCCGAACTTGGCGACCAGTTCAAGACGCGCGCCGTCGCGTTCCACAGTCAGCGGCAGCCAGGTTCCCGGCGCCTGCCTGCCAATCGTTTCAACCACGTCGGCGGCGCTGTCCACAGGCGCACCGGCAGCCTCGACGATGATATCTCCGGCGGCAAGGCCTGTGGCTTCGGCGACGCTGTCTTCGACCACCTTCTCGACAAGAGCGCCGCCGTCGGTCGTTTCGATATAGACGCCCAACCGCAGGCGCGGTGGCGCCGTCGTTTCGGCAACGGGATCGATCAGAAAGACCGCCTGGGCGAGACCCGTCACGGTCTGCGCGCAATCCTCTGCGACCGCCGAAGGCAGCAAGACGGCATGGTCGCCGACGCCGATGGCTTCCAGCTGCGCCGGGACGCCGTGGCCGAACTCCAGATGGCCGCGGCCGATAATGCCGACGACCTGGGTCACGCCGGAAGTGCTCAGCGAATCCCTGAGTGCTTCAGCCATTGCCCGGTCCCAGAACTGTTGTGCCTGGACGAATCGTTGGAACGCGGGATCGTCTAGGATGGCCTCGTCGTCCCTCTGCTCGGCAGCCGGATCCGACCCCGCGCCGTGTGCGGGCGCCGTCCCGCCCTGGTGACCCAGATAGGCATCGGCCAATTGGCGCCGGTACGCCCCGGTGGCGGGCGCCGGTTGCCCGACGCCTTCGCGCACCTCTTCCGACACCGCATCCAACCCTTCCGCACCGATCCGGGATATCAGGGACCGTTCCACGTTGAGAGCGACAACGGGAAGTCTGTGCAGACGGGCGAAGTGCAATAGCGGCATGTATAGATCAGGGTCGACGCCCCAGATTTCGTTCCATTCGACCTTTTCAAGGAACTCCTCGGTTCCGAGCTCTCCCTGCGACCACGCGTCCAACACCGGCTGGACCCGCCGTGGAAAGGCCTCGAAACCGACCGCAAGTTCGGGGTTTTGGCCGTGCAGCGACGCCAGCACGGAGAACTGCCAACGATGGTGTTCGAGACTGGTGTGGCTTTCCCCCAACAGCACCGCCGACCGGCCGGTTATCGTCTGCAATACCTGGTCGTGGCCAAGACCTGCCCCCGTGTCCGGGTCGACCCAGGTGCCTGCATCGCCGCAAATCGGCAGATCGGGGTCAGGCTGGCCCGCCGACAACGCCGCCGTGCCTGTGCAAACGCCGAAGGCCAGAGCCGACACCACGGACAGCAAACCCCGGCGGCGCGTCGAAATGCATCTCATCCTTCGTTCTATCATGTTGCGCTGTACGAGGTCCGGGGCAATCGGGATCACTGTCCCCCCCGGCCGCCGGTTGACTATTGCGCCGCCGCCGCAAGTTCCTCGCCGGGCAGCGTGAACTCGACCGTCTCGCCGCTTTTCAAGGCGTGGCTGCGGCCGTCCACGCGGACAGTGACCGAATCGCCTTCGCACCTTAGTGCATGCACCCTCAGCCGCGCGTGCGTGATATCCAGCTCGATGGCGTGGCCGCGGTAGCGGATCGGCACGGTCAGCCGCCGGATGCTGTGCGGCAGGCAGGGATCCAGGTACAGCGCATCCGCGCGCATGGTGATGCCAGTGAAGCATCGCTGAACAAGGTCGACGGTGCCGGCCATCGCGCCAAGATGGATGCCCTCCGCCGACGTTCCGCCCTGGATGTCACCAATGTCGCTTTCCAGGGCCATCGCGAAGAGTTTCCACGATGCCGCCCGATCGGCCCGCGCGATCACCCAGGAATGCACGATCCGGCTGAGCGTCGATCCGTGCGACGTTCGACGATCGTAGTAGTCGATGTTCCGGCGAATCAGATCGTGATCGAATTGATAGCCGAGCCTCTCGAACAAGTCGCTCAACTGATCGGACGAGAACAGATAGAACAGCATCAAGACGTCTGCCTGCTTGCTGGCCTTGTATCTGTTGGGCGTATCGTTTTCCGACTCCAGGATCCTGTCCAGGCGCTGGATGTCCCCGTACTTGCCGGTATAGCCTTCCCAGTCGAATTCCTCCAGATCGTCGTAGCGATCAAACTGGCTGATGATTCCCCCGTCGTGGAAGGACACCTTCAGCTTGCGGCTGACTTCGTTCCAATGGGCCAGTTCCGCGTCGGTCAGTCCCAGCTTGCCGCGCAGCTTGCGAAGCTGGTCGGCGGGCAAAATGTTCTCCAAATCCAAGGCATGTTTCAGGATCCACGTCGCCATCAGGTTCGTGTAGGCGTTGTTGTCCAGGCCCGGCTCATCCGAACCTGGATAACCGTCGTGGTACTCGTCGGGTCCCATGACACCGCGGATCTCGTAGCGGTCGGTCTCTGTGTCGATGACCGCGATGCTGGCCCAGAACCGGGCAATCTCGAACAGCATCTCCGCACCGTAGAAAGCCATGAACTCTTTGTCGTTCGTGACCTGGAAGTACTGCCAGATGTTGTAAGCGACGGCCGCGTTCACGTGCCTTTGCAATTGCGAATTGTCGGGCAACCAGTGCCCCGACTTGGGGTTGAGATGGATGACCTGGGTTTCCTCGCGTCCGTCGCTGCCGCTTTGCCAGGGATACATCGCGCCCCTGGCACCGATTCCGGCGGCCGCCGCCCGGGCTTCGCCAAGCCGGCGATAGCGATACATCAACAAGGAACGGGTCAGCTCCGGCATCCGCAAGTTCAAGATCGGGAAGATGAACAGCTCGTCCCAGAAGACGTGACCTCGATAGGCCTCGCCTGTAAGGCCGCGGGCCGGGACGCTGACGTCGAGATCGACCGTGTTCGGCGAGGCCGTTTGCAGCAAGTGGAAAATGTGAAGGCGGAGGATCAGTTGCGCGCGCACCAGGCCAACACTCGCATCGTCTTCGATGGTGATGTCGAACTGGTCCCACAGGAACCGCCATGCTTCGACATGCGGTCCCAGGATCGCCTCGAATGAGGTCAATCGCGCCGCGCTCTGTCTCGCCGCCAATCCGCACTCGGAAATCCCGTTGTCCCGAGACGTGTGCAGAACCACCAGCTTCTCCAACGACACGGGAACCCCTTCGACCATGTCCGCCGTCACCACGTGCGCGACGTATCCTGGTTCTTCGATCAACTCGGGGGCGATATCCTGCATCATACCGTCCTGGCAAAGACGGCTGTGCGCGGCCAGCGCGATGCGCATGCCCGTCTGCGTCGTTTCCACGGTCAGGTGCATGAGGTCGCCGTCGCCGCCGGTCGTCACCGGACGAAGGTGGCGGCCGTCCAACGCCTTGTATCTGTCGACCCCTTCATTGATCACCCGGCCGTCCAGTGCCGAGCGAAATGTGACGCTCCCGGACCAGTTCTCCGGTATCAGCGTGATCTCCTGGGCAGCGACGAAGGCATCCGCCATGCTGATCAGCCGGCGGGTTTTCATGGTCGTCAGACGACCTTCAGCATCCTCGAAGCGGATATCGCGCTTCAGAACGCCGTTCTTCAGATCCAACTCCTGGGCATAGGACGTGATCGTCACCGATTGCAGATCGAACCACGGGCCGGTGCCGAACCGGAAGGTCATGGACAGCCAGTTGGGCGTGTTGACCAGGTCCTCGTTCTCAACAACCCGACCGGCAATTTCCGTCTCCAGGCGGTTGTAGCAGCCGGCAATGTAGGTTCCGGGATAGTGGTGCGGACCGGCTTTGGTTTCCTCGCCGGCGCCACGGCTGGCGAAACGGCCGTTCCCCAACGCGCACATCGCCTCGCGCAGGCGTTCATTTTCCGGATCGAAGCCGGTGTAGATCAGTGACCACTCGCTCATGACTGGCCCCCTTTCCCCTGCGCGTCCAGCCGTTGAAGGAAGGCCTTGACCTCGTCGGTATCGTTAAGGCGATAGGACGCAGCCGAAGCAACCGGTCCGTCCGCCACGACAAAACCAAGACCGCGCCCCTCCAGAACCCTGAACGCGTCCTCGTCCGTCTCGTCGTCGCCGATATAGACCGGCAGCACCTCCGGGCCGTCCAGCTCCAACGCCTGCAGCAGCCAATCCAGCGCCCGTCCCTTGTGCCAGTCCATCGCGGGACGAACCTCGAAGACCTTCTTTCCGCCTGTTTTGCGCAAGCGCGGCTCGGCGGCAACCACCGCATCAACTTCGGCTTCGACCCGAGGGACATCCGCGTCGCCGACCAAGCGATAATGAACCGCCAGGGCATAGGTCTTCGGCTCGACGATCACGCCCTCGATCCCCGCAAGCCGTGTCTTCAGCGTCTCGGCCGCCTTCGCGATAAGCGGAACGAACTCTCGACCCTCCTCGTGGTGGAGCTTCCCCCCTTTGGGATCGTGGATCTCGAACCCGTGGCTGCCGGCATAGATCAGCGAATCCAGACCAACCAGGCGCTGCACATCGGCCAGGCCGCGTCCGCTGACGATGGCGACCGTGCAGCTCTGCGCCAGGCTGTGCAGCGTCCGGCGCATGTCATCCGCCAGGACCGCGAGTTCCGGGCGGGCAACAATCGGCGTCAGCGTACCGTCATAATCCAGAAAAACCGCCAGTTGGCGGGACCTGCACCGTCGAAGAATCTCCGGCAGCGCAGAAAGCGCCGACTCCGTAAGCCCCATGCTTTCCTCCTGCACGGCCGCCGCCTGGGCCTCCGCGCGAACACTGCCCTCATCAATGGTCACGACACCGCCCCTTATGCCGCATTGCCCGTCTCCAGCACAATTGCCCCACTCTGCCGCCAGATAACACGCCTCGTCACGGCCGCGAAACCCCGATAAGACCGCACGCGACGCCCGAAACAACCACCGGAAAGGCATGAAGACTGGAGCACGAAATCGGCGTCAGTTTGCCCGGCTCACCGCCGCCGCTCTTTGCGCTGGGTCAATTGACCCGGCGTTAGACCGATTTCAACCGTTCCGCGAAATCCTTTGCGCCTATGGGATGATAAGTAAGCAGACGCCCCTTCCGCACAGCACCGAAAACGCCATAGGCGCAGGGGGCCCGATCGCGAACCTCCTTGGCGGATTCCAGCTTGAAGGCACGGAACGCGATCGACCGGTCTGCGCAGACGATCCGCATCGCTTCCAGGGTGTCTGCGATATAGGGGCATTGATCGCTGTAGAACGTCTCGACCCCGCCGTCACGCGACAGACACCTGGTTTCCCAATCGGTCGGAAATCCCGGCGGCGCTGCGTCCCCGAACCTCTTGACCGCAAGCTGGAACCGCGGGGGCGCGTGATCGACAATGACAAACCCGTTCCCGGCGAACAGGCGTTCGCCCGCCAGCCAGTTTCCCGCGCTGACCACGATTGCGACGCCGTCCAATCCGGCCCGCCGGGCCGCGGCCTCGCAATCTTCCAGCAGGGCCTGGCCGTGGCCCTGCCCCTTGGTTCTGCCGATGACCCAGATGCAGTGGATCAGGGCATAGTTCGGCGCATGGACTGCGCGCCAGGCATAGTCGCCGGGGATCCATTCGATGAAGCCGTGCGACCGGCCTTCGATCATCAGCAGTTTGAGGCGCATGCCTTCGGCGAAGCGGGCCTCCAACCAGGCTTCTTTTGCCCGGTAGCCGGCCGACTTGCGCTTGCTCTTGTAGCAAAAGAACCCCAGCTCGCCGACGCTGTCGGCCGTGACATCGATCAGTTCCGCCATCCGCCTCGTCCTCCGGCCGGCAGCCCCTTGCCTTTACGCCCCGGTCGCTGTCATGGTCGTGTGACAACAGTGTGGCCGCGATCGACGGCGGCGCTCAAGCAGGGAATCGCACCGGTCCGGCATGCAGGTCGTCTACGCCCCAGAACATCGCGGACATCGACCGCAGCATTTCCTGGTTGCCGGCGCGCTGAAGCCGTCACCGGAAGTGCCCGAACGCGCCGACGTCTTACTGGCTGCGGTCGAAAGCCCCGGACACCGCCTAGTCCCGCCGCCGGACTGCGGCCCCGGCCCGCGCGCGGCGGTGCATACGCCGGAATACCTGTTGTATTTCGAAACGATCCACGCGCGCTGGCGGCGCATCGACGGCGCGGGCACGGAAGTGGTGCCCAACGTGCACCCCGGGCACGGCACCGCCGGCTATCCCGCCTCGCCCGTGGGCCAGGCGGGCTATCACATGGCCGATACCGCCTGCCCCATCTCGGAGAAAACCTGGCAGGCGGCCTGCGCCAGCGCGGATAGTGCCGCGCACGCGGCCACACTGATCCTGCAAGGAGAGAAGGAGGTCTACGCGCTGTGCCGTCCGCCCGGCCACCACGCCTTTGCGGATATGGCGGGTGGGTTCTGCTATCTGAACAATACCGCGATCGCGGCACAGCGGCTGTGCGAAGCGAATTCGCGGGTCGCGATTGTGGACGTCGACGTGCATCACGGCAACGGCACCCAGTCGATCTTCTACCGGCGCCCCGACGTGCTGACGGTTTCCCTGCATGCCGATCCCACAGATTTCTATCCGTTCTTCTGGGGGTACGCGCACGAACGCGGCGACGGGCCCGGCGAAGGCACCAACGTCAATGTCCCGCTGCCGCGTGGGACCGGGGACGAGGCCTATCTGGAAAATCTGGAACGGGCGCTGGAACGGGTCGCCGCCTTCGCGCCGGGGGTGCTGGTCGTTGCACTGGGCCTGGACGCCCATGAGACGGATCCGCTCGCGGGACTGGCGCTCACCACTGAAGGGTTCCGGCGGATCGGCGACACGATCGGGTCCATGGGCCTGCCGACGGCGCTGGTCCAGGAAGGCGGCTATCTGTCCGACGCGCTGGGCCGAAATCTGGACGCCTTTCTCGACGGCTTTCTGGAACGTCGGTGACCGGAAGCCAAACCGCGCAATGGGAACAATGAGCCGCAGCATCACATGCCTTGTCGCCCTCGTCCTGCTGGCGGTTCTTTCGGCCGCGGCGCACGCCGACATCCAGGGTTGGACAAAACATCAAGACGATTGGGGTTTCTGGGCGATCAGCACGTCCGACCCGCGCCTGCGCGTGGAGTTGTTCACCCATGGCGGCATCCCGCGCATCGAAGCCTTCGAACCGGTCCCGGAAAAGCCGGCGCTGTGGCGCCTGCGTTACTACGCCGGCACGGCGGGCACGTCATTCATGGTGGGATTTCAGCGCGCGGCGATCATCGACCGCGAGGCCGGAAGGGTCCTGGGCGACGGCCTGTTGCGCCTGGAGCCGCAGGACGGGTCCGATTGGGACCAGCCGCAATGGGAATGGGCGGACCGATTTGTCGTGGTGCACGAACCCGACTGGGGCGACAACCTGATCCAGACCGAAGGCCCCTGGTTCGAGGACCACGCCGCCGAGGTGGAGCAATTCGCAGCGCCGACCCCGGTGGAAGTCGACGCCGACGCGATACCGCGGATCCGCGACGCACTGGCCGAAGCCGCAGAAAGGCGCCCCAACTTCGCCGGACGCTATCGGCTGGCGACCTGGGGGTGCGGCAGCGGCTGCACCGCGGGCGCGGTCCTGGACAAGAGAACGGGCATCACGACCGAACTCCCCTTCGCAGCCCACCGCCTGATGGGCACGACCTACAACCCGCTGCAGTTCAGGGCCGACAGCCGTCTGCTGATCGTGTCAGGAAGCCTCAACGAGGAACGCGAGGGGACGTTCTATTTCCTGTGGGACGGAAAGGCGTTCCGGGAGCTGCGCTGACAGCCGTCAGCCAAGCCAACGCCGGTTCCAAGCCTGGAACATCAAAACGCCCCAAAGCGGGTACTGGAGGTTCCGCCGCCCGGACAAGTGCGCGGCCCAGACCGCACGCACCTGTC
>CAJIAA010000039.1_pt1 | contig 15476 bp, 11 predicted proteins | sample 9199011 | NCBI WGS metagenome assembly CAJIAA01 (sample SAMEA7708266, study PRJEB35096) | sediment metagenome | biome: marine neritic benthic zone biome [ENVO:01000025]; feature: sediment [ENVO:00002007]; material: shallow marine sediment [ENVO:03000034] sea grass bed [ENVO_01000059] ...
CGTCGTCCAGCGCCACCAGCTCGACCACCGCCGCGTGGAGCTGGTTCTCGTCGCGCTGGGGAGCCGTGCAACCCTCGAGGTAGCTCACCGTGGCGCCTTCGTCGGCGATCAGCAGCGTGCGTTCGAACTGACCCGTCCCCGCCGTGTTGATGCGGAAGTACGTGGAGAGCTCCATCGGGCAGCGCACGCCCTTGGGGATATAGACGAAGGAACCATCGGTGAAGACCGCCGAATTCAGGCAGGCATGTTTGTTGTCGCCGGCCGGCACCACCGAGCCCAGATACTTGCGGACCAGCTCGGGGTGTTCCTGAACCGCCTCAGAGATGGAGCAGAAGATGATTCCTTCCTTCTCCAGCCTTTCCTTGTAGGTCGTCGCAACCGAGACGGAATCGAACACCGCATCCACCGCCACGCCGGCCAGCATCTCCTGCTCTTTCAGAGGGATGCCCAGTTTCTCGTATGTCTCCAAAAGCTTGGGATCGACCTCGTCCAGCGACTTCGGCCGGTCTTTCTGCAGCTTCGGCGCGGCATAGTAATAAGCGTCCTGATAGTCGATCTTGGGATAGCCGACCTTCGCCCAGTTGGGCTCTTCCATGGACTGCCAAATCTTGAACGCCTTAAGCCGCCATTCCAGCAGCCAGGAGGGTTCGTTCTTCTTGCTCGAGATCAGACGGACCGTGTCCTCGTTCAAGCCCTTTGGTGCCTGGTCCATCTCGATGTCGGTCGAGAAGCCGTACTTGTAACCACCATCCGAGAGGTCGGTGACCTGCTGCATGGTGTCCGGAGTCGCCGCCATCCTATGCCCTTTCGTTCCCCAAAATATTTCCGCCGCGCCGTATCAACGCGCCCTGTCCTTCTCAGCGCCCTGCCTGCCAACCGCCGCCTGAAACATCGGCGGCACGCCCGGCAGAATCATGTCGGCCAACGTCACCGACTCCAGTGCCGCACGGACCGCGGTATTGACCGCGTCCCAGTGTCCTCTGATGGCGCACATGCTTTCGACCGAACAGTCGCCCTCATGTCCGTCAACGCAGGCCGTCAACGCGACCGGACCGTCCAGCGCGGTCACCAAGTCCGCCACCGTGATCGCGCCGGGATCGCGAGCAAGGCTGTAACCGCCCTGATGCCCGCGATGGGAGCAAACCACCTCGCCCCGCGCCAACAGTTTCAGGATCTTGGCAACCGTCGGCGCCGGCAGCAGGGTCGCCTCGGCGATTTCCGCAGCCGTGGTGGGGCCGGCGCCGCGCTGGCGCATTGTTGCCAGGCGGCCGAGCACGACCACCCCGTAATCCGCCAAACGGCTGAGCTTGATCATCCGCCCGATTCCGTCGTTTCCTATTCAGGACCGTAATTGTACGATTTAAAGAAGACAAATCTAGTCCTGATTGGAGATATACCCGCTTTTCCGAGGGTTTCAAGGCCAATTTCGTCGAATTTCGTGGCGCCGGCGGGCCGGCTCAATCCTCCGGACCCAGGGTCACCATCAGCCCGTCCAATTCAGCCGACATGACGATCTGGCAGCCAAGGCGCGAGGTTCGGGTCAGGCCGTAGGCCAGGTCCAGCATATCCTGCTCTTCCTCGCAGGGCGCCGGCAGCTTGGCGTACCAGGGCGGATCGACGATCACGTGGCAGGTGGCACAAGCCATCGATCCCTCGCATGTCCCCTCGACATCGAGGTCATAATCGCGCGCCAGGTCCAACAGGGACGCGCCATCCGGCGCGTCGATCACCCGGCTGCTGCCGTCTCGCAGTATGAACGTGACCTTTGGCATTGGCCGGCCTCGAAGTCTCTCATCGCAGCGGCCCTGCCGGCCGCTGTCGGCTAGTACATGTGGGTCCGTGTCGGAATTGTCAAAGCGGCTGTCCGGGCCCCTGGCGCGGCACCTAAGACGCCGCCCGGAATCGCTTGCCAAGCCGGCGCGCGGTCGCCACCACGTGGCGGGAGGCCGTGTCCACCTCCTCCGCAGTCGTGAAGCGGCCGAAACCGATCCGGATGGAGGCCTGGACCCGTGCCGGATCGAGACCGATCGCCCGCAGCACGTGGCTTGGCTTGCCGGAGCCGGACGAACAGGCCGAACCGCTGGACACGGATACGCCGTCCAGCGCCGCCATCAACTCGTTCGCCTCGATACCGGGAAAGGTGACATTGAGGTTTCCTGGAATCCGGTTCTCCAGCGAACCGTTGACGACAATGTCGGGGACGCCTTCGCGCAGCCGCGCCAGGAAGACATCCCTGAACGCCACCAGTCGTGCGGCCTCGGCCTCCATTTCGCGGCCGGCGATCTCGCAGGCCGTGCCAAGCCCGACGCACAACGCAGGTGCCAGGGTGCCGGACCGCAGACCACGTTCTTGGCCGCCGCCATGGACCAACGGCTCGATCGGAACGCGCGGGCGCCGCCGCACGAAAAGCGCACCCACCCCCTTCGGCCCGTAAAGCTTGTGGCCTGAGATACTCATCAACGCGGCGCCGATTTTCCGCACCTCTATCGGGATCTTGCCAACTGCCTGTGCGGCATCGGTGTGAAACAGGGCACCCGCCTCACGGCAAAGCCGACCGATCTCTGCCAGAGGCTGGATCACGCCGATCTCGTTGTTGACCGCCATGATCGAGACCACCGCGGTGTTCTTGTCCAGCTCTCCGCGCAGGACATCGGGATCGAGCATGCCGGTCGCATCCACCGGCAGTTCGACGACGTCGAAGCCTTCCTGCCGCAGCGATCGCGCACTTTCCAGGACACAGGCGTGCTCGGTCGCCGCCGTAATCACCTTGCGGCGCCCGTCACGCGCCCGGCACGCCCGTGCCGCACCGATGATCGCCAGGTTGTTTGCCTCGGTCGCGCCCGAGGTGAAGGTGATCTCCTTGGCCGAAGCACCGATCAGCGAAGCGATTTGTCGACGCGCGGTGTCTGCGGCGTCCGCAGCCTCCCAGCCGTACCGGTGCTCGGAAGAGTGTGGGTTTCCGAACCGTTCGGTGAACCAGGGCAACATGCGGTCCAACACGCGCGGGTCGGTCGGTGTCGTTGCCTGGTAGTCCAGATAGATCGGCGCATCGGGGCGATTCATGCGGCCGCCCCAACCTTTTCGGACAGACCGATCCATTCTCTTAGAAATCGATCCACCTCTTCCTCTGTCGTCCCCAGGCCCAGGCTGACCCGAATCGCACACTCACTAAGCTCCGGCGGGACACCCATCGCCGTCAAGACGTGACTGCGTGCGACCTTGCCGCTGGAGCAGGCCGCGCCGGCGCTGACCGCAATGCCGGCCAGGTCCATCGCCATGATCTGGGTTTCGGACCGAACGGCCGGCATTGCCAAACACGACGTATTGGCAAGCCGCGGCCGATCGCTGCCGAAGACGACCGCCCCGGGGTTGGCGGCCAGTGCCGCCGCCTCGAGCCGATCACGCAAATCCGCCACGGTCCCGAAGCGCTCAACCTCGCCCCCGGCAAGCCGTGCCGCAACGCCGAAGCCGACGATGCCCGAAACGTTCTCGGTGCCGGCCCTTTGCCCACGTTCCTGACCTCCACCCCGGTTCTGTGCCGCAAGTCCAATGCGGGTCCGGAGAACCAGCGCGCCCACGCCCGGCGGGCCACCGATCTTGTGCGCCGACAGTGAAAGCATGTCGACCGCATCGGCCAGCGTGCCCAACCCGAACCGGCCGGCCGCCTGGACGGCATCACAATGAACAAGGGCGCCATGCCTGTGCGCCAGTTCCGCTGCCTCCCGGACCGGCTGGATCACGCCGGTTTCGTTGTTGGCCGCCATGATCGAGACCACGGCGTTCGTGCCCTCGACAGAACTCAGCTTTCGTTCCAGTTCGACAAGATCAACCTGGCCGGCCGGTGTTGCGGCGGCGATGACAGGGTCATCGGTGGCACCCATGACCGATTCATGCTCAATCGCGGAGACAATGACCGTTCGCCTGCCGCATCCCCGAAGCGCCAGGTTGTTTGCCTCGGTGCCGCCGCCGGTAAACACAACCTCTTCCGACGTTGCCCCGGCAAGCGCCGCCACCTGGGTGCGGGCGTCTTCAACCATCCGACGCGCGGCACGGCCGGCCCAATGTACCGACGAAGGGTTTCCGCCCCGTCGCATGGCAGCGGCCACCGCCTCGATCGCTTCGGGGCGAATTGGCGTGGTTGCATTATGGTCAAGATATGCAGGCTTCGGCATCAACGGCTCCTTGCCAATGCGAAGCTATATCCCAATCGGGCCGGTCCTGCGAAGTGCTTTCGCGGGCGGGAAAGAGCCCTATTCGGCCACTGCCGAATAGGTGTTGCCGTTGGCCAAGCCTTCGCCGAGCCCCCGCACCCTGCCGGAACAGACGTCGCCGACAGTGATCGTTTCCAGAAATCTGGCGATGACACCATCAAGCTCCGCCCAAAGGTCGTGGGCAATGGATCCATCGGCACTGGCTCGGTTCTTCGAACGCGCGCCATTAGGTCCGGCGACCGAACCGAACACCGTATCGACCGCCAGGACGATGTCGGAAATCCTGATCTCATCACCATCCCGGCTGAGCATGTAGCCGCCGCCCGGGCCACGCACGCTTTTGACAAGACCGGCCCGGCGCAGTTTGGAGAACAGCTGTTCCAGGTAAGAGAGCGAGATCTCCTGGCGCTGGGCAATTTCGTTCAGCGCCACCGGGTTGCCTCGGCTGTGCTGGGCAATGTCGACGATTGCCGTGACCGCATACCTGCCCTTGGTGCTGAGACGCATGTGACTCAATCCCCACATGTCAGGCGCCCCGCACGCCGCGCGCGCCTATCGAAATGCAGTTAGGACGGCGGCGCGCACACGCTATAGTGCGTTCGCTCTATCGATTGGACGGCGTTTGCGGAGACGACGTGGATCAGACGTCGGTGGGCGACGGGCGGCCAGCCTCTTCATCGGCTTCGTAGGCGCTGCCTGGCGCCATCCCTTGGTTCTGCTGGACACGGCTTTCCAGTTCCTGGACCTGCGCCTTCAGCGAGGTCACCTGCTCCATCAACCCGTCGATGGCACGTGCCACCGGATCGGGCAAATCGCCGACCGGGGTTCCGTAGGGCGAGAACTCTTCGCCGGATCTGCCGCGCGGCACGGCCACGCGTGCCGGAATACCAACTACCGTGACCTCGCTGGGCACGTCCTTGATGACGACGGCGTTGGCGCCAACTCTGGCACAGCGGCCCACCGTGATCGGCCCCAGGATCTGCGCGCCGGATCCGACAATCACGTTGTCCTCCAGCGTCGGATGGCGCTTGGTGCAGCGCTGGCCGCTGGAGTTGACGGACGGCGCCACACCGCCCAGGGTCACGTCGTGGTATAAGGTCACATCGTCGCCGATCTCGGCCGTTTCGCCGATTACCACGCCCATGCCATGATCGATGAAGAAGCGGTGCCCGATTTTTGCGGCCGGATGGATCTCGATGCCTGTCATCAGACGGGCAAACTGAGAGACGAACCGGGCCAGCAAGTGACGCCGCTTGTTCCAAAGCCAATGAGAGACCCGATAGAGCCAAATGGCGTGGAAGGCGGGATAGAACAGCACGACTTCCACGCGAGACCGGGCAGCCGGATCGCGGGCAATCATCCCATCGATTTCTTCTAGCAACCTGTTGAGCATTTTCGCCCGACCTATGCTATGTCCTCGTCTGTCCCGTTGCCCTTAAAGGTGCGACCACAAGCGCACTGATGGCCTGCTTGTCTTAGGGCGGCCTCGGGCTTATCTACGCCATATGGCCACGAACCGTGGAGATTAAAGGCCCAATATCGACAGCGTCAACACCAAGACCAAGGTTTTGTGCTTTCGTTTCAATAATTTGATCGAAAAATGCCGCGGCAAGGCCGGCACCCTGAAAAACCAGACAGCGAGAATGAGGCAGAAAAACAATGCCCGAAGTCATCATTAACGGTCCTGAAGGCAGGCTGGAGGGCCGCTATACGCAAGGAAAGGAGCCAAACGCGCCCATTGCCCTGTTCCTTCATCCGCACCCTCAACACGGCGGCACCATGAACAACAAGGTGGTGTACACGCTGTACCACGCCTTCGCGAACCGTGGATTTTCCTGCCTTCGCTTCAACTTCAGGGGGGTCGGGCGCAGCCAGGGAACCTTTGCGCGTGGCGAAGGCGAACTGTCGGATGCCGCCTCGTCGCTGGATTGGCTCCAGACCTACAACCAGAACGCGCGCCAGTGTTGGATTGCAGGCTTTTCATTCGGCGCATGGATCGGCATGCAATTGCTGATGCGCCGCCCGGAGATCAGCGGCTTCATCAGCATCGCTCCGCCGGCGAACATGTACGACTTCAGCTTCCTGGCGCCCTGCCCCTCCTCCGGCATGGTGCTGCAGGGCGAGGCCGACGAAATCGTGCCCGCGGAATCCGTCCAGAAGCTGATCGCCAAATTGAGCCAGCAGCGTGGGATCGAAATCGATTGCCGGATCCTGCCGGGCGCCGACCACTTCTTTCCGCGCCACCTGCGCGACATCGAGAAACACGTGCACGACTATCTTGAAACGGCGATGCCGAAGATCGTCCCGGTCACATCCCGGCTGCCGGCCGGCGCGCTGATGGCGGATTCGGGAGAGGGATAGCCGGACGGCACGATCGCGGGGTTGAACGGCCTTTCCCTGTCCGCCACCAATTGTCCGCCATCGCGGCCGGTGCTATACCTCGCCGCCCGCAGTGGGCTGAACTCAAGCGCCGATTGCTTCGCCATGTCCGAACCAAAATCCGACTTCCTGCGCACCGCTACCGAACGCGGTTTCGTCCACCAATGTACCAACGTTGCAGGCCTCGACGCCCTGGCGAAACAGGGACCCGTGACCGCCTATATCGGCTTCGATGCGACGGCGGACTCCCTGCACGCAGGATCCCTGGTTTCCATCATGCTGTTGCGCCTTTTACAGCGGTCGGGTCACCGGCCGGTCGTGCTGATGGGCGGGGGCACCACCCAGGTGGGCGATCCATCCGGCAAGGACGAATCCAGGCGGATGCTGTCGACGGAACAGATCGCCGCAAACATCGCGGGCATCAAAGGGATTTTCGAGAAGTTCCTGACGTTCGGCGACGGCCCGACCGATGCGGTGATGATCAACAATGCCGATTGGCTGGACCGACTGAACTACATCGGGTTCCTGCGAGATTTCGGCCCACACTTCACGATCAACCGCATGCTGAGCTTCGACTCCGTGAAGCTGCGCCTGGAGCGTGAACAGCCGCTGACATTCCTGGAGTTCAACTACATGGTCCTGCAGGCCTACGACTTCGTGGAACTGTCGCGGCGGATCGGTTGCAGCCTGCAGATGGGCGGTTCGGACCAGTGGGGTAACATCGTCAACGGGATCGAACTGGGACGGCGGGTCGACGGGACGGAACTGTTTGGTCTGACCACGCCTCTGTTGACAACCGCGTCCGGCACGAAGATGGGCAAGACGGCGGACGGCGCCGTCTGGCTGAATGCCGAGAAGCTGACCGCATACGATTACTGGCAATTCTGGCGCAACACGGAAGACGCGGACGTCGGGCGTTTCTTGCGGCTGTTCACGGACATGCCGTTGGACGAGATCGCCCGCCTGGAGGCACTGGAAGGAGCGGAGATCAATGACGCCAAGATTGCCCTGGCCAACGCCGCGACGACCCTGTGCCATGGGCCGGACGCTGCGGCATCGGCCGCGGAGACCGCGCGGCAGACATTTGACCACGGCGGCGCCGGCGACGACCTGCCAGTCGCCCTTGTCGCCCGCAGCGAGTTAGAAGCGGGCCTGGCGCTGGTCGACCTGTTCGTATTGTCGGGCTTGACCGCCAGCAAGGGTGAGGCGCGACGCTTTGTCCAGGGCGGCGGTGCCCGCATGAACGACGAGCGGATTGCCGACGCCTCAGCGGTGGCGGCTGTGGCCGATATCACCGAGCAGGGTTACATCAAGCTGTCGATCGGAAAGAAGCGCCACGCCCTGATCCGGGCGAAGTAGCGCCGCCTGCCTTTTAGTCGGGCGGATCCGCCACTTCGTACGAGCGGTCCTCATCGAAAGCGCCGCACGCGTGCGGCACGTCCTCCAGCGACGTGGTCAGCCAGTTCCGCACCGCGCCAGGGATCAGCATCGTCCCTTCATTGACTTCGATTTCTGGTTCGTCGGCCGGGCCCTTCACCGTATAGGTCGCGGCAAAGATCCCCTCGTCGCCTCCCAGCAGGTCCCCCAGCAGGGGAATGTCTTCGATTACATCGGTGACGCCAGAGGCGCCAGCCACGGTGCCGCGAAAGCCCAGCCGGTCCATATCGACGTTGTAGCTGCCTTCCGCGGTCACCCGGATCGATCCGCCCGTCGCCAAAGCCCGCTGAACCGTCAAAAGACCGTCCAGATAGCAATACCGGCCCTGCAGCCGGTTGAAGGCCAGTCCCTCGTTGCCCATCTCCGGCAGCCCAAGCGAGACGAGCTGCAGGATACGCGCCATGATCGGTGCCTCGACAAGCCGGAAGTTGTCGACCAGAACCTCGCCCTGTATCGGCTGGTCCAGGGTGGGACGATGGCCGGTTATCAGAAGCGTACCGCCTTCGATGGAATCGAACCAGTCGAACGACCTGAGTGCCCGGCCGGCATCCTGTGCCTTGATCGACAGCGCGTAGCCGAACGAGTCCGGCTGATACCGGACCTCCAGAGAACCGCCGCCTTCGACGATCGAATCCAGCATGAAGGCCTGGATGTCCCGACCGTCATAGCGCAAGGTCAGCGCCACGTTGTCCAGGCGCCTGTCCGGGCCGGCCGTCAGCACGTCGACCTGGCCGGTCAGGCTGACCGGAACCGTCGCCTTATCGGTCGGTTCGATGTCGACAAGACGGGCAACGTCCAACCGGCTGCCGACGACGTCAAATTCGTAGACACCCTCGTCGGTGATGACAATGGAGCCTTTGATGTCGTTGTCCCGGTACCTGAGTTCGTCGATATCGACGCGCCTCAGTTTCTGGGCCTTCCAGTCCACATCGGCACCCCCCGATGCAACCAGATCGCCCGATTGCAGCAGGAATGTATTGAGATGCGGCGTCCCATCCTTGTCCAGCTTGATCCGGACTTGCGCCGTTCCAGGCATGTCCTGCGTCTTTTCCCAATCGAGTGCGGCAATGCGGAAGGCCGATTTGCCCAGGTCCGCGTCCATGTCGATCGTGAATTCTTCGCCGTCGCTGCTCTGGACGTCCGCCTTGATATCGACCGTCCCGTCGAACAGGCCGCGTGTCGGCAAGCCAAGTGCCGCCAGTCCCGCCGCGTCCGCCGTCGCGGAGGCGGTAAGTTCGACCTGGTCATCGCCACCCTCCACGAAGGCCTGCGTCAGGCTGATATTGACCGGCTGGTTCACCAGCCGGACCACTCCGGCGATTCCCAACGACGTGTCATTGGCGACGACATCAAGGACGCCATCGGTAAGGTCGTAATCCAGCACTGCCCCAGCCAGGAGCATGTCCGTGGTCCGCGCCTGGACCTGGACCTTTATCTCTGTTGCCTCGAGATCCTCTCGCAGCGGAAAGCCCAGTTCGGCAGTTGCCGACACCGAGCCGCTGAACTGTTCCGGCGAAAACCCCATCTCGGAGATAAAGCCGAAAGGCTCCTTGTCCAGAAGCTGCAGTGTCCTTCGCAAGTCGCCCTCGACCGCAATACTGGCCTCGGCCTTTGCGTCCTCGTCGAGTTGCCGCAGCCGTACGGTGCCGGAGGTCACCCTGATGTCCTCGATCACCCCGCCTTCGACCTGAAGATCGAACCAGTCCGCCCCGAATGTGCCGACCGCATCGACCTGCTGTACCACGGGCAGCGTTTCCAGAACCCGAACGGAAGTTCCCTCAAATGCGATCTGACCTTCCAGATCCACGATCTCAAACGCCTGGCCGTTGTCGATCGGGACGATGGCCGATCCGCGCGCTTCCGCCTTCGCGACCAATCCGCCATTCACGTTGGTAAGAACCCAACCGCGCGCATCCGGACCGAAATGGGGCAGCCAATACCGGTCGACACGCTCCCACGGCAGCTCCGCGACTTGGGCATCGAATGTGACGGCGACCGCATCATCCAGCCTCTCGGCCAAGCCGGACAGGCCAATTCGGGAATCGTCCAGAACGATTTCGGCGGTCTCCAGATGCAGGGTCTGAAAATGGCCGTTCACGGTTCCATTTGCCGCCAGCCGTTGGACCGCGAAGGGCTCCTGATAGACCAGCGGCAATGTGATTGACCCGGCTCCGCCATTGATCGCAAAGTCCATGCTTTTCAAGGTGCCGTCGGTTGTCCCGACCAGCGTCGCGGCGCCGCTGATGGGCATACCGATCCCTTGCAGATCACCAAGTTCCGGGATGGCCTGCGCCAGTTGGGGAATATCAAGCCGATCGAATGTCAGTTGTGCAATCAGGGAGTCGTCTTGGCCGACGCTGAGGCTGCCGGCGACCCGTCCCGGCGCGGCCCGCAGATCGAACGTCGCAGACTCCGCTTTGCCGTCCAGCCCGATTCGCCCGCCAATGGCGCCGGACATCCGCTCCTTGAACCGCGCCGCCATGTGCAGTTCCGGAATTGCGCGTGCCACGATCTCAGGCGACAGGTCAGCGAACCGGACGGTGATCGAGAATGCATCGTCGCCTTCAACATAGTTCAAACCGCCGCTGACGCGGGTTTGACCGTCCGGCAGGTCCAGATTCGAGGACATCGTTCCACGGGTGCCGATCCCGTCGCTGATCAGCACCACATCGGTGTCGCGCGCAACAAGACGCGTATCCGTCATCCGGTCGTTTATGTCGACCCTTGCCCCCAGCACCGAAAGCCGCTGCAGAAATGCCAATTCGCCGGCGCGGTCCGCGGGATCCAACAGATTGTAGAACTCGACCAGGGAGAAGTCGGGTGTCGGGTCGGCGCCCTCGCCACGGTTGGCGTCGCCGAAGCCGAACGAGAAGGTTCCGTCGATGTCGCGCGATAACACAACCGCAGGCGCCATGACGTCCACCGATGTCGCCATAATCTCGCCATTCAACAGGGCGCGCAGCGACAGTGTAATGGACGCCTCCGGCAGGACCACGATCGGCGTGGACGCTTCGCCGAAGATCTGGACATCCTTCGTCAATATGTCGACCGCCCGCTCCCAGCCCGCCCAGGTCAGCACGGTGTCGCCGATCTTCAGACGATATCCTTCGACCTCGTCATTCACCGCTTGTTCCAGCAGGGGCGTCATGAACTTCAGCGAGACGGGGCCGCTGCTGAGGCGCCATACCGCCGCACCGGCAAGGATCGCAAGTCCGACCAGCAGGCCGGCGACAAGCTCCAGCGTCAGGACGAGCGCGTGCCCGCGGACCGACGACTTGCGTCGCTCCGGCTTCGGCTTGACCTCTTCTCGCGCGTGCGTCACGTTGCGCGACGAGGCAGGTCCCTCCTGATGGCGAATCTCGTTCATTCTCTAAACCAAGCTCAGCTTCCTCTCCCCTTTGACGCCGACCGGCTGGATCGGGGGATGGAGCGCTGGCAAAGGCTGGCCGAAAGCGACCCCGAATTGGCGGAATTCGACCAATTCATGCAGCAAGAGGAGTCGGTTCTGGCGCTCACAAAGGCCCTGTTCGGTAACAGCCCGTATCTTACACAGAGCGTTCTGCGCGAGCCGCACATCTTTCGCAACATTATTATGCGCGGCCCGGATCAAGTATTCGAGGAAGTTACGGCCGAGGCCAGCAGTGCGCTGTCGGGCGAAATCGGCACGGACCGGCTGATGACGGGGCTGCGCAAGGCCAAGCAGAGGGTCGCCCTGGCCATTGCGATCGCCGATATCGCGGGTCTTTGGGACCTGGGCAAAGTCACTGGGGCGCTGTCGCGGTTTGCCGATCTGGCGCTGGACCTGGGCGTGGAGGCAGTACTGCGCGATATGGCAGCCGCCGGACATATCGCGCCGGCCGACTCGGAACGCCCCTGCCTGGATTCCGGCCTCACCGTCCTGGGCATGGGCAAGCTGGGCGCCATGGAGCTTAACTACTCCAGCGACATCGACATCATTGTCCTCTACGACCCTGACGGGATGCGGGCGTCGGACAGAGATGCCTTGCGCGAGGCCTGCGTCCGCGCCACCCGCAAGCTGATCCAACTCCTGGAACAGCGTACCGCGGACGGCTATGTCTTTCGCATGGATCTGCGCCTGCGACCCGATCCCGGCGCAACGCCACCTGCGGTCGCATTGCCAGCCGCCCTGTCCTACTACGAAAGCATGGGACAGAACTGGGAACGGGCCGCCATGATCAAGGCCCGGCCGGTCGCCGGCGATATCGGGCTGGGCCAGGAATTCCTGGAGTTGATTCGTCCGTTCATGTGGCGCAAGAGCCTGGATTTTGCAGCGATCCAGGACATCCATTCAATCAAGCGGCAGATCGCCGCGCACCGCGGCGGAACCAAGATCTCGGGCGAGGGCCACGACGTCAAGTTCGGCCGCGGCGGCATCGGTGAAATCGAGCTTTTCACACAGAGCCAGCAACTGATCTGGGGGGGACGGCAGCCATCTTTACGGCAACGGGGCACCCTGGCGGCGCTGAAGGAACTGACCGTGCTTGGCCATGTCGAACCGGATGCCGCCGAGGAACTGTCGAACGCCTACGACTACCTGCGCCGCGTCGAACATCGACTGCAGATGACGGAGGACAAGCAGACGCAGCGCATCCCCACCACCGCCGAGGGCGTCGATCACCTGGCCGCCTTCCTGGCGCACCCCGATACGGAGACATTCCGCAACACCCTGATCCGGGTCATGCAAACGGTCGATCGCCGGTTTGCCGTGCTATTTGCCGACGAGCGCCCGCTCGGCGGAGAGCGGGCCCTGGTCTTCACCGGCACCGACGACCATCCGGACACGGTTCAGACGCTGCAGGAAATGGGATTCGAGGATGCAGCCCGCGTTTCCGCCTTGATCCGGGCCTGGCATGCCGCACGGTACCGCGCCACCCGGTCCGAACGGTCGCGGCAGATCCTGACGGAGCTGATGCCCCGCCTGCTGGGTGCTTTTGCGCACACGACCAAGCCCGACGAGGCCCTTGTCAGGTTCGACCGTTTCCTGAGCGGCCTGCCGTCGGGTGTGCAATTGTTCTCGCTTTTCCACGCCAATCCGCCGTTGCTTGACCTGGTCGCAGAGATCATGGGCAACGCCCCGCGCATGGCGCAATGGCTGAGCCGTAAGCCGTCCCTGCTGGAGGCCGTGCTGACCGAGCCGCTGACCGAGACCTGGACGGATCCCTCGGAGCTGCGGGCAGAACTGGACGAGGCGCTGAAGCAGGCCGTCGATTACCAGGACTGCCTGGATATCGCGCGACGTTGGGTCGGCGACCACAAATTCCGGATCGGGCTTCAAGTTCTGCACGGCCGGTTCGACGTTGCCGCGGTCGAGCGTTGGCTGTCGAACGTCGCGGACACCGCCATCACGGTGCTGGTGGAAGAGGTCGAACGAAGCTTCGCCGCCACCCATGGCCGTATCGCAGGAGGCGGGTTGACGGTGATCGCCTTCGGCAAATTGGGCGGCCGCGAGCTGTTGCCGGAGTCCGACCTGGACCTGGTCTTTCTTTACGAACGCGGCACGGACGAGGAACAGTCCAACGGCGAGAAGCCGCTGGGATCAAGCGTCTACTACAACCGACTGGTTCAGCGGATCATCACCGCGCTGACCACGCTGACGCCGGAAGGCGCCCTCTACGAGGTCGACACGCGGCTCAGGCCGGCCGGCAATGCCGGCCCGGTCGCGGTACCGCTGGAAGGCTTCCTCAAATACTACGAGGCAGACGCCTGGACCTGGGAGCACATGGCATTGACGCGTGCGCGCACGGTTTGCGGACCACAGGCGATGCGACGGCGGATTGAAGACATCATCGAAACGGTGCTGGGCCGCCGGCGGGACCGCGACACGCTTTATGTGGACATCGCCGATATGCGCCGGCGCATCGCGAAGGAGCATCCAGGATCTGATCCCTGGAACATCAAACACCGCCGCGGCGGTCTGTTCGACCTGGACTTCATCGCCCAGACACTGACCTTGGAGCACAGCCATCGCCATCCGGGCCTGGCCGCTGCAAATACCGCGGCGACGCTGGACAATCTTGCAGCGGCCGGCATCCTGACCGGCGAAACCAGCCAAACCCTGCAGGACGCGCTGCGGTTCTGGCACCGGCTGCAGGCCTTTCTGCGCTTAACCGTGGAGGGCAAGTTCGATGCCAACGCCGCGCCGGTCGGCCTCAAACGCGCGCTGGCCGAGGCCGGCGAAGTCAAGGCGTTCGACCACTTGCCGGCACGAATGGAAGCGATGGCACGAGCGGTGCAGCAGACATTCAAAGATCTGATCGAAGACGTCGCCAACGCGGCACGCCAACAGCCGTCGCCGTAGGAAAAAAGGGGGAGAGTTCTATGTTGACCGAATGGTTCCAGGTCATCGATCCGCGCTTCAGGGGGTTCATCCTGGGCAATGTGCACGTCGAAAAACTGGCCACTGGTATGCGCTGGTCGGAGGGGCCTGTCTATTTCGGCGCCGGACGCTATCTGCTGTGGAGCGACATTCCCAACAATCGCATGATGCGTTGGGACGAGACCGACGGCAGAGTCAGCGTTTTCCGGGAGCCGTCGAACAACACCAACGGGCATACGCTGGATCGGCAGGGTCGGCTGGTCTCTTGCGAACACCGTGAGCGCCGGGTGACACGGACCGAGCCGGACGGCCGGATCACGGTCCTTGCCGACCGTTTCGAGGGCAAGCGGCTGAACTCGCCCAACGACGTGGTCGTGAAGTCGGACGGGTCGATCTGGTTTACCGATCCGCCCTACGGGATCCTATCGGAATACGAGGGCGACAAGGCAGAAAGCGAAATCGGCGCCAACAACGTCTATCGCTGCGACCCCGACACCGGGGAGGTCACGATTGCCGCCGACGACTTCGACAAGCCCAATGGCCTCGCCTTCTCGCCCGACGAAGAAACATTCTATGTGGCCGACAGCGGGTATTCCCACGGCGAAGACAGGCCACGCCACATTCGCGCCTTCACCGTGGACGACGACGGCCGCACATTGTCGGCCGGCCGTGTTTTCGCGGAATGCGACGTCGGCCTGTTCGATGGATTTCGCTGTGACACCGATGGCCACATCTGGACCAGCGCAGGCGACGGCGTACACTGCTACCTGAACGACGGCACCCTTGCCGGGAAGATCCTGATCCCCGAGGTCGTCGCAAACGTCACCTTCGGCGGACTTAAAAAGAACCGTCTGTTCATTTGCGGGACGACGTCACTTTATTCGGTTTTTCTCAATCGCTGCGGCGCGCAGTGGCCCTAGGACACGCGGCGGGGGTCAGCGCGGTGCGGCCAGTGTGGCTGAGAGTTCATCGTCGCCGATCAGCCGATAGACCTGCTTGGTTCCGAAGCCGCGGATCTCGGCTTCGCCCATCGGCTCCATGGCAAAGGAATCGCGCAACAGGCCGTACATTTCCTCGCTGAGCACGATCTCCATCGGGTTGCACAGCGCTTC
>CAJIAA010000154.1_pt1 | contig 15453 bp, 15 predicted proteins | sample 9199011 | NCBI WGS metagenome assembly CAJIAA01 (sample SAMEA7708266, study PRJEB35096) | sediment metagenome | biome: marine neritic benthic zone biome [ENVO:01000025]; feature: sediment [ENVO:00002007]; material: shallow marine sediment [ENVO:03000034] sea grass bed [ENVO_01000059] ...
CGCCAGCGACGTGGCTGAGCCGTCGTCACGCCCATCGCCGTCGCCTGGGCCAGGAATGTCCGGCGGCTGATGCGTCCGGTGCCCAGCAGGGCCGTCAGTTCGTCGATCTTTTTCATGGGTCTTCTCGCTTTCTTGTTAACAAAATGGCACGGCACCGAAAGCGATCGGGACCATTGCCTCCCTATAGGTCGGGCGTTGCCGCCGGCAAACCGTCGCGCGCTGTGGGTGAGTGAGAACCGGCTTTCGAAATTCAACCAGTCCGCGCGCCGGATCTTGTTATTGCGCTAGCCATCTCGGCCTTGCGGGCCTGCCAAGCGGGCACCCTGTTCGTTTCTCTCTATGAATCCTACGTGCCGCGGCGGGGTGTGGCAAGGTCTGTCAGGGTGCCGGTCCAAAGCACACATGATCGGCGCGTGCGTTGACAGCGGCAAAACCGTTGCCAACCCGGACTTTTGGACGTTGACTGGGTTTTTTGAACTGGTGGACAGACTAACCGCGCATGCGGCCGGCGGAGGAAACGAATGAACTCAGATAGTTCCGGCGTCGACACGCTTATCCAGGGCGGAATGGTCGTCGATGGGACCGGGGCGGATGCTCGGTCTGCCGATGTCGCAATTCGCGGCGATCGCATCGTTGCGGTCGCTGCACCGGGATCGTTGGACGCCACGGCCGCGGAGACGGTCGTCGACGCGAATGGCCGGGTCGTGGCGCCGGGCTTCATCGACGTGCACACCCATGACGACCGCGCGGCCCTGGTGATGCCGGACATGACGCCGAAGGTCTGCCAGGGCGTCACCTCGGTGGTGGTCGGCAATTGCGGAGTCAGTCTGTCGCCGCTGCGGCTGGACGGACCGCCGCCGCCGCCGCTCAACCTGCTGGGAGAGCGGGACGACTTCCGGTTCGACACGGTGGCCGACTATGTGGGGGCGGTCGGCGAAGCCGGCCCGGCGGCGAACCTGGCCGTCCTGATCGGCCACAGCACGCTTCGTATCGGGACGATGGCGGATACCGGCCGCAAGGCGGACGCGCGGGAGATCGACCGCATGCGCACTCTGCTGGCCGAGGGCCTGGCCGCGGGCGCGGTGGGTTTCAGCACCGGGCTGTTCTACCGGCCCAATGCCGCCGCCGATATGGACGAGGTTGTCGCCCTGGCCGAGGTGGTCGCCGATGCGGGCGGGATCTACACCACCCACATGCGCGACGAGCATGACGGCGTGCTTGAGTCCCTGGCGGAGACGTTCGAGACAGGCCGGCGTGCGCGCGTCCCGGTCCTGATCTCGCACCACAAATGCGCCGGCCCGCGCAACTGGGGTCGCAGCCGCGAGACGCTGCCGGCGATCGAAACGGCCGGCCGGCAACAGCGCGTGGCGCTGGACGCCTACCCTTACGCGGCGGGCTCCACCGTGCTGGACCCGGACCAGGTGGACGACGCGATCCGGATCCTGGTGACCTGGTCGAAGGCCGTGCCCGAAGCCGCCGGCCGGAACCTCGCCGACATCGCCGAGGAATGGGGCTGTTCCCAGCGGGCGGCCGCCGAGCGTCTCGATCCGGCCGGCGCCATCTATTTCTCCATGGAAGAAGGCGACGTACGGCGGATCCTCGCCTTTCCGCGCACCATGATCGGCTCGGACGGGCTGCCGCACGACGAACACCCGCACCCGCGGCTTTGGGGGACTTTCCCGCGGGTCATCGGGCACTACGGCCGGGACGAGGGCCTTTTCCCGGTCGAGCAGGCGGTCCACAAGATGACCGGCCTGCCTGCCGAGACATTCGGGCTGACCGACCGCGGCGTCGTCCGTACGGGCGCCTATGCCGATCTGGTGGTCTTCGATCCCGAGACGATCCTGGACCGCGCCACCTTCGAAGATCCCCGGCGGCCGCCGGCCGGGATCGAACGGGTCTTCGTGAACGGCACGCCGGTCTGGCAGGACGGCGCCGCGACGGGCGCGCGGGGCGGGCGCGTTCTCAAACGCTCCGGGTGATCCCGTGGGTCTCGACCGCCCGCTGTAGGATTGGCGCATAGTGCGAGAAGGGCGGCGTTGCCTTTCCGGGCACCTTGCCGGCTTCGTCCCAGAGTCTGACCTTGACGATCGCCTCGAGATGCGGGTGCCGCCGGAACGCCTCGACCTCGACCTCGTCCATTGGCCCGCCCTGGAGATTCAGGGTGTGGACCGACGCCGCCGACAGCCGGTCGAAGTAGGTGGGGTCGGTGGCGCAGAGATACCGCTTGGCCGCCACGTGCCAGCGCACGCATGCCGTCACGCGTTTCGGGAAGAACGACGCAATCACGGCAGCACCAGCCTCTTCGTGCCGGTTGTCGGTGCCTTTCTCCAGTGCGTCGTCGGGAAACTCATTTGTATAGTGACCGATGTCGTGCAGCAGGGCGGCTGCTATCAGTTCGTCGCCGGCGCCCGCCGCCTCGGCCTGTTGCGCGCTCTGCAGCATGTGTTCGGACATCGTGACTTCTTCGCCCAGATAGGAGTCCGCACCGCGGCGTTCCAGAATGTCGCCGATGAAGGCGACGATGTTGTCCGCCGTGATCTCGGTGAAGCCGGGCCCGCTCATGGCTTTGCCTCCAAAACCCGCAGTGTCGACAACAGGCCGTCCTTGTCCGCGTAGCACCCCTGCAGCCAGCGGGTGCCGGCGCCGGAATAGGCCTTGCGGGCATGCAGGACACGGGTGTTGTCGAGGATGAAACAATCGCCCGGGTCCAGCTTGAAGCTGACCGCCATTTCGGGCAGGTCGACGATCTCCGCGAACCGGCGGTATGCGTTGTAGTAATCCGCCATTTCCTCGAAGGGCACGTCGGTGATCGGTGCCAGCGAGCGGTTGTTGAAACGCACGGCGATCAATTCGCCGTCGGGCGCCAACTCGATCATCGGCCGCCGCGCGGTCAGATGCACGTCGGTTGTGCCGGCATAGGCGAAGCGGGCGCAATAGCGTGACAACAGATCGAAGGCCCGGGGATCCGCCTGGCGCAGCCGGTCCACGGCGCGGAACCCGTCGACCACCAGGGACTCGCCGCCGTCGGCCGAGTTTTCCAGGCAGTAAAGGATCTGCAAAGTCGGGACCGGATCGCGGTAGGGGTTGTCGGTATGGGCCTGCAGGCCCAGCCCCGTGAAGGCCAGGTTCGTGGGATTGATCTCGCTGCGCACGTCGAACACCGTGCCGTAGTTGGTCTCGCGCACATGCCCGAACAAAGCGGCCACTTTCAAGAGCGCGCCGTTTTCCGCCGGACCACCGGACAGCGTGGCAAACCCGTAACGGCGTACCAGCGCCAGCCAGTCGCGCAGCGCGGCCGGGTCGGTTGCGATGGCCTGGAAGTCGCCACGAGGGATGTCCGCCGCAAGGCCGCCCTCCCATGTCTCGATGCCGGGCGCGGTCCAGCCGGCCTGCCGCCGCGCGGTTCCATCATAGGCGTGCTTCCGAAGCCAGCCGGCGGGGAACAGCACGGTCTTCTGCTCCGGTGCGAATGTCACGGCCAGGCCGCCTCCCTCGATCCTGGCCTCCTGAATGCGGGTGTCGGCCGGGATCTGCTGCAGCGTCAGCAGCCGCTGGCCGTTCTCTTGCGCGCGGGTCTCGGGGTCCAGCGCATTGTCGCGCAGCCAGATTGCATGAAACCTGAGCGACCGGCCGTCTTCCCAACGGGCGGTCAACGCCCCGCCGCCGTCATGGACTTCGACAGATGCGATCATTGCGGCACCGGTTCCAATCGATCCGGGGTTCAAGGAGTCTCATTAAGCCGCCCGGTTCGGCCGCAATCAACAGATATGCGGGCCGGGCGGCCGCCGGAAGGGCCCGGGGATTAACACCGATAAAGGCGCCGGAACCGGCCTTCGGTCAAACTCGGAGAATCGGACTTCTTCGAAGGAGGCGCAGATGGTCGAGAAATCGCACACGGCCGGAATGTGGCCGAACCTTTACGAATCGCTGCGCGATGTCGGCAGCAAGGTTGCCGATTGGTTTGCCCCGAAGTCGGACGCTTCGGCCATGGAGAGCCACTACGAGATCAATGTGGAACTGCCCGGGGTCAAGGCCGAGGACGTGGACGTCTCTCTGCACGAAAACACGGTGATGGTGCGCGGCGAAAAGCACTACGCGCACGAGGAGTCCGACCGTACCTATTTCTTCTCCGAGCGGGAATACGGATCCTTCCACCGCTCGTTCCGCATCCCGCCGGACGCGGACGGAGAGACCATCGACGCGGAGTTCAAGGACGGGGTCTTGTGCATCAAGATCGCCAAGCGCGTCGCGTCGCAGCCCGTCGGCCGAAAGATCGACATCCGGCATACCTAAGCCGGCGCGAACCCGTTCAGAGGACCTTGTACATGATCGTCGTCGGGTCGAGGCGATCCTCGATGGTGTCGCGGCAATAGCCCGGGATCACGCCCGCAACCGTGTAGCCAAGGGATTGGTAAAGCGGCTCTGCGCTGTCGCCGGTGCGGGTATCCAGCGTGATCAGGGATCGCCCCATACGGCCGGCAAGGCCTTCCAGATCCGCCATCAGCGCGCGGGCGATCCCTCTGCGCCGGAAGTCAGGATGAACCAGCAGCTTGGAAACCTCAGCCCGGTGCGGCTGGTTGGGCGGCGTGTCGTGGATCAGCTGGACCGTTCCCGCGATCGACGCGTCGACATTGGCGACCAGAACCGTCCTGCCGCCGGCACGCACCGCCGGCAGGACAGTCTCGGCCCAGAACGACACTGCTTCGCCCGGTGAATAGGGCAGCACGAAGTTCACGCTGGCCCCGGCATTGACGCAGTCATGCAGCAGGGCGCCGAGTGATTGGAGGTCGGCCGCGACGTCGTCGGCGGTGAGGATCGAGATTGTTGGTTGCGGCTTGCCGCGCATGGCGCCTCACAGGACGAAAAGGACGTATCGGGCGCCGCAGTCGTCGGGCGTCGCAAAGGCGCTGGGGCCGAACAGTTGATAGCGCAGACAGTCGCCGGGCCGGAGATCGTGGATCTGTCCGCCGACGCTGACCTGCAGCCGGCCGTCGACCATCAGCAGGTGGTGTTCCAAGCCCTGGCGTGGCGGCCGGTTGTAGGCGATGTATGCGCCTGGATCCAGTTCGCATTCCAACGCCTCGCCGGCCAAAGTCTGAGAGGGCGGCGAGACGGAGCGCCGCCGGAACCCGACCGTCGGATCCGACCAGACCGGCTGGGCATCCCGGCGGACCAGCGGCGCAAAACCCTCCTCGACCATGTGCATCAATCGCGACAAAGTCAGGTCGTAGGCCGCGCACAGCTTGCCCAGGACGCTTGCCGTCGGACTGACCTCCGCGTTCTCCAGCCGGGAAAGCGTGGCGCGGCTGACGCCGGTGCGCCGCGCGAGTTCGTCCAGCGACCAGGCGCGCCCGGTGCGCAGCGCCCTAAGTCGCTGGGCGATGCGCCGGTCGATGGAGGTATCGTCCGCGATTGCGATTTCCATATAAGAGAAAATCGCTCAAATATGGGATCCCGTCAAGTGCGCCGCGGATACCCCACGAAAAGCGCGGTCGTTCCCTAGGATACTTGGTATTGCGCCGCGAAGGCGGCCGTCAGCTGGGCGGCGAAGCGCGCGGAGGCGACCGGCAGGGTGCGGCCCTTGAGCTGTCCCATGTAGAGCACGCCGGCCGGGACGTCCCGTTGGTCGATCGGGACGGCGGCCATTGTTCCGCCATAGGCCTCTTCCGACAGGCCGATCGGGATCTGAAACCCGATGATGTTCTCGGCGATCGCATAATTGCGGAGGAATTCGAAGCTGTCAGACTCGATGACGGGGTCCAGGCGGAGCGCGGAGCCCTGGACCGTAACTTCCAGCAGGTGCCGGACGCCGTAGTGAGCGGTGGGCAAGGCAATGGGGTGGGCAAGGCATTCGCTCAACCGCACGCGGTCCCGGCGGGCAAGCGGGTGATCCGCGCGCATGACGGCGTGGACCGGTTGCTGGATCCGCATCAGCGTGTGGAATTCCGCCATGCGGACCGGCTCGAAGACGATGGCGATGTCGGCGGTGTGGTCGACCAGCGCCTTTTCCGCCTCGGCACGGTCGCGCAGGTGGACGCCGAACGTCACGCCCGCATGCTCGGCGCGATAAACCGAAATCTGCCGCGGCAGGAAATAGGGCAGCAATGCTTGGCTACAGGCAATCGAAACGTGGCCGCGCCTGACGCCGGAAAGGTCGGCGATCTGCGACTTCACACGCTCCAAGTCGGACAGCTGGGTTCGGATGTGCTGGATCAGGATCTCCCGGGCGCTGCTGAGTCTGACGCCGCGTGGCAGCCGTTCGAAGATCGGCACAGCCAGTTCTTCTTCGATCGCAAGAATGCGCCGGTTCAGCGCGGTCGAGGTGATCGACAGTGCCTCTGCGGCACGACGAATCGAGCCCGCCCTGGCGACCGCGTCGATGTAGCGGAGCGTGGTCAGGTGGCGCATTGAATGGCTGCTCCCTTACTGCTGCGCTTTTTGCAGCGGTACAGAGAAAAAATAGCACACGACAGAAGCACGCGCACCTTCCTAAGGTCTTCCGAATTTCGAAGCCGGATGTCCTGTCGCGGGGGAAATGAAGGGATGAAAGCGCCCCTTCGCAAACGACGGGTGCCTGCAAAACGACACAGACCAGCAAGGAGTGTGCGATGAGTGACAAGTGGAACCCCAGCCGCCGTGACGTTCTGAAAACCACGATGGGGATGGCGGGGCTGGCGGTTGCCGGCGGCATTCTGCCTTTGCGGGCGGCGCAGGCCTCGTCGCTGACTGTCGGCTTCATTTATGTGGGGCCGAAAGACGACTACGGCTACAACCAGGCGCATGCGGAAGGCGCCGCCGCGCTCAAGGAAATTGACGGCATAACACTGGTCGAAGAAGAGAACGTGCCGGAAACCGTGGACGTTCAGAAGACCATGGAAAGCATGATCAACTTCGACGGTGCCACCCTTTTGTTCCCGACCTCATTTGGGTATTTCGATCCGCATATCCTGGCGCTGGCGCCGAAATACGACACTTTGAGGTTCCAGCATTGCGGCGGGCTGTGGAGCGCGGACAAGCATCCGCAAAACGTCGGCTCCTACTTCGGCTATATCGGAATGGGCCAGTATCTGAACGGCGTCGTTGCCGGGCACATGACCCAATCGAAGAAGATCGGTTTCGTGGCCGCCAAACCGATCCCCCAGGTGCTGCTGAACATCAATTCCTTCCTGCTCGGCGCACGGTCCGTCGATCCGGAAATTACCTGCCAGGTGATCTTCACCGGCGAATGGTCGATGGCGGTGAAGGAGGCCGAGGCGACGAATGCGCTGGCCGACCAGGGAATCGACGTTGTGACCTGTCACGTGGATGGCCCGAAAGTGGTGATGGAGACGGCCGCGGGCCGCGGCGCCTATCTGTGCGGTTACCACGCGAACCAAAGCCCGCTCGCACCGGACAAATACCTGACCGGAGCCGAGTGGAACTGGGCGAAGGTCTACAAGGACATGGTGGAAACAACCATGTCCGGCGGAACGATCGACAACTTCGTGCGTGGCGGTCTCGCCGAGGGCTTCGTCAAGATGAGCCCGCTCGGTCCGGCCGTGCCGGACGCCGCGCGCAGGCAGTTCGAAGACACTCAGGCGCAGATCATGAAAGGCGGGTTTTCCGTCATCAAGGGGCCGCTGAAGGACAATTCCGGCAACGTCGTCGCAACGGTGGGCCAGAATTTCGAAGAGACCGACGTGGCCCTGGAAAGCATGAACTATCTGGTCGAGGGCGTTATCGGGTCGACCTCGTAAGACGCCGTCCGGCGGCTTGACAGCAGTTACGTGATGGCCACGGTCGCGACGACCATACCGGACGGCGACGCGGCGGAGCGGACCAGCTCCGCCGCGACCAACCAATGGCTGGAAACAATCGCACGCCGCTCAGAGGCATTTGTCCTGCCGATCGGCGCGCTGCTCGCGGGTTTCGCCGCCTTCTCAGTCTTTCTTACCGTCATCGGTACATCGCCGGTGGAGTTCTTTGGCCTGGTCTACAAAGCCGGGTTCGGAACGGCGTTTTCCTGGGGCAATGCACTGTCGCGCACGGCGCCGCTGTTGTTGGCGGCCCTGTGCGTCGCTCTGCCGGCCCGTCTTGGCCTGGTCGTGATCGGCGGGGAGGGCGCGATTGTCCTGGGCGGCGTTGCCGCGGGCGCCTTCGCCATGCTGGTCCCAGGCCTGCCGGGACCGCTGGGCATCGCTGCCATGGCGTTGTTTGCGTCGGCCGCTGGTGGGCTTTGGATCGGCGCTGTCGGATTCATGCGCCATCGCCGCGGCGTCAACGAGACCATTGCCAGTCTTTTGATGGCCTATATCGCTATTGCCCTGATGAACCATCTCGTCGAGGGCCCATTCCGGGACCCAGCCAGCCTCAACAAGCCATCGACTGCGCCCCTGGCGGATGCCTACCGGATCGGCATCATGCCCGGCCTGGACGTGCATTGGGGGCTTGCCGTCGGTGCTGCCGCCTGCGTGATTGCGTGGATCGTGATCGAGCGGACGACATGGGGATTCGCCGCGCGGATCGTCGGCGGCAATGTTCGCGCGGCCCAGGTCCAGGGCCTGCCGGTCGGTCGATTGATCGTCGGCTTCACTGCACTTGCCGGTGCCTGTGCCGGCCTTGCCGGCATGATCGAAGTGGCCGCAGTCCACGGGTCGGCAAATGCCTCGTTGGCGGTAGGCTATGGCTATACCGGCATTCTTGTCGCGTTTCTGGCCCGTCACAACATGCTGGCGATCGTTCCCGTGGCCGTTCTGCTGGCCGGTTTCGAGGCCTCCAGCGGTTTGGTCCAGCGCCGGCTTGATCTGCCCGACGCGACGATCCTGGTTCTGCAGGGCTTCGTTTTCGTCGCGATCCTGTTGAGCGAAACCCTGTCCGGGCGCTTCAGATTGTTCCAGCCGGAAACCTGGAGTCGACGATGAACGGCGAGGAGATCGGCCTTTGGGGGGTGCCGCTCGCCATCCTCGGCGGCGCTATCAGGGTCTCGACACCCTTCATTTTCGTAAGCCTTGGCGAATGTCTGACGGAACGGTCCGGGCGTATCAATCTCGGCCTGGAAGGTACCCTCGTCTTCGGCGCCATGGCGGGCTACGGCGTCGCCTACGAGACGGGGTCGCCATGGGTCGGCGTTGCCGCCGCGGCGCTGGCGGGCTCTGGCTTCGGGCTGGCCCACGGCTGGATGTGCAAGCTGCCGAAGGTCAACGACATCGCCATCGGCATTGCGCTGATGCTTCTGGGCATCGGTCTCGCCTTCTTCTTCGGCAAGCCCTACATCCAGCCGGTAGCGCCGGATCTGCCGGCGATTTCCTTCGGCTGGTGGAGCGACGTACCGCAGATCCAGGCGGCGCTGAAGATCAACGTGCTGTTTCTGGTCGGCATCGCACTCGCCCTCGCCATGGCGTGGATGTTTCGCGCGACCCGGTTGGGCCTTACCATCCGCGTGGTCGGCGACAGTACGGATGCGGCCCGGGCGATGGGGTTGCGCACCGATCTGGTGCGGCTCTTGGCAACCGCTGCCGGCGGCGCATTCGCCGGCATCGGCGGTGCCTACCTGTCTCTCTATTATCCGGGCAGCTGGAACGAAGGCATCTCGTCCGGTCAGGGCCTGATGGCCGTTGCACTGGTTATCTTTGCGCGCTGGAACGCGCTTGCCTGCTTCTGGGCGTCCCTTTTGTTCGGTGGCGCCGGCGCGCTGGGGCCGGCCCTTCAGTCGGTGGGCGTGACCCAGGGATACTACCTGTTCTACGCGGCGCCCTACGTCCTCACGCTCGGCTTGCTGATAGCCACAAGTTCGCCGACCCGGGCGCTGCACGGAGCGCCCGTCGAATTGAGCATCACCAAATAGGAGCGGACAATGAACGGACTGGGCGGCCTTAACAAATCGGCGAACGGTGTCGTGATCGGCCTCGTCCAACTGCAGTTGCCTGTTGTCGAAACGCCGGCGCAGCTGTCGGCACAGACGGCCAGGATCGTCGACATGGTCGCAAAGGCACGGCGCAACATGCCGACGATGGACCTGGTGGTGTTCCCCGAATACGCGCTGCACGGTCTGTCGATGGACACCAATCCCAAGATCATGTGTGACATGGACGGGCCGGAAGTTGCCGCCTTCAGGCAGGCCTGCGTCGACAACCGGATCTGGGGCTGCTTCTCGCTGATGGAGCGAAACCCGGACGGAAATCCCTGGAACACCGGCATCGTGATCGACGATGCGGGCGACGTGAAGCTCTATTACCGAAAGCTTCATCCCTGGGTGCCGGTCGAACCATGGGAGCCCGGCGATCTCGGCATCCCAGTCATCGATGGCCCGAACGGCTGCAAGCTGGCGCTGATCATCTGCCACGACGGTATGTTTCCTGAAATGGCGCGTGAATGCGCCTACAAGGGTGCGGAGATCATGATCCGGACCGCCGGCTACACCGCACCGATCCGCGACTCCTGGCGCTTCACCAACCAGGCCAACGCCTTTTGCAACTTGATGGTAACGGCGAACGTCTGCATGTGTGGATCCGACGGCACCTTCGATTCGATGGGCGAAGGCATGATCGTCGATTTCGACGGGTCGGTGCTGGCCCACGGTGTCATCGGTCGGGCAGACGAGATCATCACCGCAGAGGTCAGGCCCGACCTGGTGCGCGAGGCGCGACACGGCTGGGGCGTGGAGAACAATATCTATCAACTGGGTCATCGCGGTTTCACCGCGGTGAAAGGCGGTGCGCAGGACTGCCCCTACACGTTCATGCGCGACCTTGTCGGGGGTTCCTACCGGCTGCCATGGGAAGACGGGGTGCAAGTCACCGACGGGACCACGTGCGGGTTCGACGCACCGACCCGTACTTACGGCCAAAAAAGTGTGGAGGCGGCCGAATGACCAGCATTCCGGCCAACCCCTATCCCTGGCCTTTCGACGGCGATCTCAGGCCGGACAACACCGCGTTGATCGTGATCGACATGCAGACCGATTTCTGTGGCAAGGGCGGTTACGTCGACTCCATGGGCTATGACCTGTCCCTGACTCGTGCGCCGATCGAGCCGATCAAGACGGTGCTGGCCGCGATGCGTGCCAAGGGCTATCACGTCATCCATACCCGCGAGGGCCATCGCCCGGACCTGGGCGATCTGCCGGCCAACAAGCGTTGGCGATCACGCGAGATCGGCGCCGGCATCGGCGATCCGGGACCTTGCGGCAAGATCCTGGTCCGTGGCGAGCCTGGTTGGGAAATCATCGAGGAACTGGCGCCGTTGCCGGGCGAGGCGATCATCGACAAGCCCGGAAAAGGCAGCTTCTACGCCACGGACCTGGAGATGCTGTTGCGCACGCAAGGTATTCGCAACCTGGTGCTGTCCGGAATCACCACCGACGTGTGTGTGCATACGACGATGCGGGAGGCCAATGACCGCGGTTTCGAATGCGTGATTCTCAAAGATTGCTGTGGCGCGACCGACATGGGCAACCACGATGCGGCGATCAAGATGGTGACCATGCAGGGCGGTGTTTTTGGGGCTGTTTCCGACAGCGAGACCGTCGTGCGGGCGCTGCCGTGACCGCGGCGCCGATCAACAATTGCGGGGGGCTGGCCGTCGAGACGGTCGGCATGACGATGCGTTTCGGCGGATTTACCGCGCTGGACGACGTGTCGATCAAGGTTGCGGCCAACAGCCTCCACGCCCTGCTTGGCGAGAACGGAGCCGGCAAGTCGACGCTGGTGAAGTGCATGATGGGTTTCTACCGGCCGACAGCCGGCCAGATGATGGTTGCCGACCATGAAGTTGAAGTCCCGGATCCGCGGGCCGCGCACGCGCTTGGCCTTGGCATGGTGTACCAGCATTTTACGCTGGTACCCTCGCTAACCGCTGCGGAGAACCTGGTCATCAGCCGTGATGACGTGCCGGCTGTGATCGACTGGCGAAAGGAACGCGAAGCGCTCGATGCCTTCATGCAGACCATGCCGTTTAGCGTTCCGCTCGACATGCCGGTGAATCGCCTTGCCGCCGGCGAGAAACAGAAACTGGAATTACTGAAGCAGCTGTATCTCGGTCGTCATTTTCTGATTCTCGACGAGCCGACATCGGTGCTGACGCCGGCGGAGGCCGATGAACTGTTGGGCATGGTGCGCGACCTGACGCGCGCGGGTGCACTGACGGTGTTCATGATCACCCACAAATTCCGGGAGGTGACGGCGTTTGCCGATACCGTCTCGGTGTTGCGCCGCGGCAAATGCGTGGGCGGCGGCAAGGTGGGCGATCTCGGCCACGACGAAATGGCCGCCATGATGATCGGCGAAAAGACGCTGCCGCCCAAGCCTGAAAGGCATGGCGAGATCGGCGACACGGTGCTTTCCTTGAAGGATATTCGGGCCATCGACCGGTCAGGCCTGAAACCGATCCGGATCGATTCCGTTGCGGTGCGTGCCGGCGAGATCGTCGGTGTCGCCGGTGTCTCCGGCAACGGCCAGACCGAACTGGTGGAGATCCTCGCCGGGCAACGGCCGTTGGAAGAGGGCGAGGTCCGGGTCGAGAACCATCCCTTTGCCGCCACGCGGGCGGAAGCCAGCGCCTACAATGTGCGCTACCTGCCCGAGGAGCCGCTGCGAAACGCCTGTGCGCCAAGGATGAGCGTCACCGAAAACCTTGCCTTTCGCGACTTCGATACGGGTCAGAATGGCCGTGGTCGCGTATGGCTCAGTGTCGGCGGAATGGCACGGCACGCCAGGGACCTGGTAGCCGCGTTCAAGGTCAAGACCGCGACGCTTGACAGCCCCATTGCGTCGCTGTCCGGGGGCAACGTGCAACGGGCGGTGCTGGCGCGCGAGCTTTCGGGCGACGTCGATCTGCTGATAATCTCCAATCCGTGCTTCGGGCTCGATTTTTCGGCTGTTGCGGAGATCCGTGCGCGGATCATGGCGGCCCGCAACGCCGGCGCGGCGGTGCTGCTGATCAGCGAGGACCTGGACGAGATCCTGGAGCTTTCCGACCGCATTCTGGTCATCTCGGAAGGCCGTATCGCCTACGAGACGCCGGCGGCGACAGCCGAGGTCGCCGAGATCGGCAGGCACATGGCGGGTCACGCATGACCCGGGACATCGCGGCCGCGCCCTTTCCCTTCGCCCTGGATTCGGGACGGGCGGGGCTGATTGTCATCGATATGCAGCGCGACTTTATCGAGCCTGGCGGCTTCGGTGCCAGCCTCGGCAACGACGTGGCGCCGCTGCAGGCGATTGTGCCGACCGTGCGTCGGTTGCTCAACGGGTTCCGCAAGGCTGGCTTGCCGGTGATCCACACCCGCGAATGCCACAAGCCCGACCTTTCCGATTGCCCGCCGGCCAAGCGCGACCGTGCCGGTCCAAGTCTGCGTATCGGCGATCCCGGACCGATGGGGCGAGTCCTGGTGGCCGGCGAGCCAGGCGCCGACATCGTACCGCAACTGGCACCGATCGCCGGGGAAGTGGTGATCGACAAGCCCGGCAAGGGTGCCTTCTATGCCACGCCGCTGGACCAGGTTCTGACACGACTGGGCTTGCGGCAGCTCGTTATTGCCGGCGTGACAACCGAGGTCTGCGTTCAGACGACCATGCGCGAAGCCAACGATCGCGGCTATGAATGCATCCTCGCCAGCGATGCCACCGAAAGCTACTTTCCGCGGTTCAAGGCGGCGACCATCGACATGATCACGGCCCAGGGTGCCATTGTCGGTTGGACGGCGACCACCGACGGTATTCTGGGAGGGATCGGTGGCTGACGCATTCGTTCTGCCAGACCTTGTCGGCGGGGGCTGGCAAGATTGCGATTTCGAGCCGTTCCACGACGGAATCGAAATCTGCCATCTGTTCGAAGGAGAGCCGGCCGCGGCTCTGTTGCGCTATGCTCCCGGCGCCCGGGTGCCGCGCCATCGTCACCAGGGACTGGAGACGATCCTGGTATTGGAGGGATCGCAACGCGACGAACGGGGTGTCTATGAGGCAGGCACAGTGATCTTCAACACCGAGGGCAGCGAACACGCCGTTGCATCGGATGACGGTTGTGTCGTCCTTGTGCAGTGGCAGCGACCCGTCCGGTTTGTCGGCGAACGGGACTAGCCCGCTGTGAAGGCTGCCGATCTCACCGGTCTGCCGTTTACCGTCGGCAGCCTGCATGAGGCCTACGCCGCGGGAGTTGCGGCCGACGCCGTGATGACCGAGGCGTTTCGCCGGATCGGGGCCGTGGAAGATCCCGGCATCTTTATCCACTTGATCGACGAGGACGAGGTACGCGAACAGGCGCGGGCGCTGGGTGTCTTCGATCCGGAAGCCAAGTCCCTGTGGGGCATTCCGTTCGCAGTCAAGGACAATATCGATGCGGCCGGGCAGCCGACGACAGCGGCCTGTCCCGCATTCTCCTATCGGGCGGAGAAGGACGCCTTCGTCGTCCGGCGCCTGCGCGAGGCCGGCGCGATACCGATCGGCAAGACGAACCTGGACCAGTTCGCGACCGGACTGGTTGGCGTGCGCACGCCGTTTCCCGTTCCGCGTAACGCATTGGATCCGGAACTGGTGCCGGGTGGGTCAAGTTCGGGCTCCGCGGTTGCGGTCGCGCATGGGCTGGTCAGCTTCGCACTTGGCACCGACACCGCCGGCTCGGGACGAATCCCGGCCGGCTTGAACAACATCGTCGGTCTGAAGCCGAGCCTCGGCGCCTTGTCGGCCTCCGGCGTCGTGCCGGCCTGCCGGACACTGGACACGGTTTCGGTGTTCGCGCTGACGGTCGAGGATGCCTGGTCGGCGTTTGCCGCCATGGCCGATTTCGACCCCGACGACGCCTATTCGAAGCCGATGCCGCCGCCCGTCATGGGGCAACTGCCGCCATCGTTTGCCGTTGGGGTGCCGAGCGCTGATACACGCCGTTTCTTCGGCGACGATCGGCAGGCGGACGCCTATGCAAGAACGCTGGACAGCATCGCGGAACTGGGTGGCACCATCATCGAGCGCGACTTCACTGTGTTCTATGAAACCGCCGACATGCTGTACGAAGGGGCATGGGTCGCGGAACGCTATGCTGCGATCAAGGGGCTGATCGAAAGCGCGCCGGACGCGTTGCATCCCGTCACGCACGGCATCATCGCGGCCGCATCCGACCGGTCGGCCGTGGATGCGTTCAACGGTCTCTACCGCCTGGCGGATCTGCGCAGGGCCGCGGAACCGCTGCTGGCGGGTCTGGATATGCTGTGTGCGCCGACCTTGCCGACATTCTATTCCCGCGACGCGCTGGAGGCGGACCCGATCGGATCGAACTCCCGGCTGGGCACATACACCAACTTCGTGAACCTGATGGACATGTGCGGCATTGCCGTACCGGTCCGGCCACGGCCGGACGGACGGCCCGGAGGTGTCACGTTACTTGCCGAGTCCGGTGCGGACGGCCGCATCGCCGCGATCGCATCGGCACTGCACCGGACGGAAGGCCCGTGCCTGGGTGCGACGGCCTGGAAGCCGCCCG
>CAJIAA010000312.1_pt1 | contig 15407 bp, 13 predicted proteins | sample 9199011 | NCBI WGS metagenome assembly CAJIAA01 (sample SAMEA7708266, study PRJEB35096) | sediment metagenome | biome: marine neritic benthic zone biome [ENVO:01000025]; feature: sediment [ENVO:00002007]; material: shallow marine sediment [ENVO:03000034] sea grass bed [ENVO_01000059] ...
GCTTCTTCCACGGCGTGTCCAGCTGCTATCTCGCGGCCGCCATGAAAGCGATCGGCGGCGAACCGATCGTGACCATCGATCTTTTGTCGGCCAAGCAGCGTCGCCCGAACATCAAGGATCTCCTCGGCCGCTGCGACCTGCTCGACCACGCCGAATTCCACTACGAGACGACATCCTACAATTGGAGTTTGATGGGCTTCATCGAAGCCGGTCGCAAGTTTGATTTCTGCTACATCGACGGCGGTCACGACTGGTACAATACCGGCTTCGCCTTCTTCCTGGTCGACAAGCTACTGGAACCCGGCGGCTGGATCCTGTTCGACGATCTCGACTGGACGATGGAGCATCTTGCCCTGCCCTCGATCGCCACGCGTTCGCTCGACGAACGGCGAACCCCCCAGGTACGAAAAGTCTGGGAGCTTTTGGTGCAGCAGCATCCGAGCTACGGCAATTTTCGCGAGCAGGGCCGTTGGGGATTCGCTCAGAAAATCAAGGAAAGCTGAGCCGTTCCGTTATTCCCAAGATTGTGTGCATTTTCTCGGGACGATCGATCCGCTCCTACGGTTTGTCGTCGCGAATGGCCGGATTGCCGCTGTCAAATGTGTCCGGATGCCTTGATCCCAATTCGTCATGTGTGCGGGCTCTCAAGCAGCGACTTGCGGGAAGCACTGACGGCGTTGCTCGACGAAGACGCACCCAATCTGTCGCCTGCCATGCTCGGTCGGCCGAAAGCGGCATCGAAACCGAACGCGATCACTTCGCCGCGTTACCTGTGAAACAATTCACAGTGGAGGTTTCGAGATTGCTCTATCATAGCACCGCTCTCGACGTCTGATCGCGCTGCAGGTCATCGGCTCATTCGAAGCTCATGTGTTCGTCGACAAACGGGGTTGTTCCACATGTCAAACCTTGCCGGCAAAGCCTATGCCATGAACGTGCTGACGCCGATGAAGCCCAGCCGCACCTGGATGAACCGATTGATTTTCATGGCCGCGCGCGGCTTGCCGAGCAAGCTTGCGGGGCTGCTTGGCCTGTCGCTGATTCACTTCGCACGTTGGGCCATCATCAAACGGGATCAGTGGCCGAGCCCCGATGATCCAACGGCAAGACAGCCCCTCGACAACGACTACATGCTGTTCTGTTCCAATTTCAACGGCACCTGGGATCAGTATATCGACGCCTTTTCGGACGGAATTCCTGATGGTCTCGATCTGTTTTGGTATTCCAGCACCAAATATCCGAACTCGATCCCGATCACGCCGTTCAAGAACTACATTACCCATAATCAGTTCGACACGGACTACTACTACAACGCCACGCCAGGGTCGGCGCAGCGCGATGTCAAATGCGCGCTCAAAGTCTATGACGCCTTGATCGCTCTCGCCGAGAAAAACCAATCGACAGAAGACAGCGAGCAATTTGCCAAGAGCTATAAGGAAGCACTCGGCAAGGTGCAAAACTGCCTCGGTGACCCTGGCTATGGCCCTGTCGCCAGCCTCGACACGGAACATGCCGATGAGAACCGCAAGGACTTCGTGAAAGCGATTTGGGCCTGACGCGCCGGCGGCTTGAAGATTGCCAGTAACAAGGACGATATGATGCCTAATTTCGATGCTGGAACCTATTTTCTGACGGTACTTGCGCCCGTAAAGACCGGGCTCATCGAGGAGAGAGTCGCCCGTCGAGAGAGTTCATGGGATGCGAAGTTCACCCATGCGCTCGCCGCAACCGAGAGCCAGGGTATTGCAGGTTACGAGCCCGGCGAAGGTGCTCGGATATCCTGGGTGCAGCGCTTACGCGCTGTTCTCGCGACCTTGCCGACCGCCCTGCAGTCGCCGGCGACCATCGAGATCGGTGTTCAGAGCCCCTTTGCGCGCAACACCCGCAATCATCTCTGCCGGTTCGCGATCATCGAGAACGTCATCTACAACGGGCGGACGCCGGCGGATCGAATCTTGGGCAACATCCCGGTCATCGGTAAGTTCTTCGGCGGCAATGGCAATCTTCTCGTCGCGCAAAAGGTCGACAATCTGAAAAGGCCTTATCTGATGTTCGCGGCCGATGTCGATGCGGTCTCCGAGGATGGAGCCCCCCTGCCGGCCGAGCTCAGCGAGGAGGAGCAGGATCGCATCCGCGACAATTACCTTGCGAAGCTTTGGGAAACGGCGAAGGAGGAATTGCAGGCGGTTTTCGAGAACTGTGCGGGTTTCGATGATGTCGACGATGCCGCGGGCTTTGTCGACTACATAGGGAAATGCCAGGTCGAAACCACCATGCCGTTCCACGACTACGGCATCGATGCGGGTGCGCTCAAGAAGCTACCGGTCCCCCTGTTCATCGCCATGGCAGGCGTACCGGCGGGCATATTCGCGCTTGCCGCACTCGGTTGGTTGATCGGCTGGCATACCGGATTGCCGGCCGTTGTTGCCCTTCTGCTCACCGCTGTCAGCGTCGCCATCATCTACAAATGGGCGATCGACCACGGCAACAAGCCCTACCCGCCGGCCAAACGCAGCGATCTGCCATCGGTGTTGAAAGCGCTCTATCTGCAGCAGAAATTTGCCGATTTCGTCATCGCCAACCAGGGCGCCTCGTCAGTCGATCTGCACAAGGCGTTCGGCGAATTCATCGAGAGTCATAAGCCACTGAACAAAAACGGGCCGACCCAAAAGCCGGGTTACATCAGTTCCAACGAACCCGGTGCGGTTCAGCAATAAGGGGTGTTCGCATGACCAAGGAACTCGACCTTGCTGACATCCAGGGCAATATCGTGCGCGCCTATGGCAAGAACGGCTTTCCGGTAGCACGCTATTTCTTCCTGCATTTCCAGAGCCAGGGTGCGGATGAAAACCGGAAGTTCGTCGAGGCGGTAAGGCATAAAGTCACCTCGGCGACACGTTGGGACAAGACAAAAAAAGCCGGCGAACCCGGCGGCAAGCCGCTGGTGACGCTCAATATCGGTTTTTCCTTCACCGGCCTTTGGATGCTGAAGCTGTCGACGCGCACGTTGAAGGCATTACCGCCCGAGTTCATCGACGGCATGATGCAGCGCTCGCACATCTTGGGTGACTGCGACCCGAGCAAGCCCCTGCGCGAACAACCTGACTGGAACAAGCACTGGGATCCGATCTGGCGCGATAACGTCCAGTTCGCGGGCAAAGAGGTTCACATATGGATCTCGATGAACGCGCATGTCGAAAAGGGGACGGACCAGCCGGTTCCCGAGCTGGAAGCGCAGACCCAATGGCTGCGCGATCTCTGCGCTTCGCTGGATGACAAGGTGTCGATCCTCAAGACCAATGGTCGAAGCGGCAAGGACGAATACCAGGCTGCGAGCGCGATCTTCCAAACCGTCACGATCGATGGCAAGGAGATGAAGATCCCGACACCCGAAGAGCATTTCGGTTTTGCCGACGGCATCGGCGATCCGGTCTTCGAAGGGCAATTGTCGCCGGCCGACGAGAGGGCGCGTGTCGCCGGCCGCGGCAAGTGGATGTCGGCAGAAAAAGGGTGGGAGCCGCTGGCGACCGGCGAATTCATTCTCGGACATCCCGATGAAAGCCAGGAAACCCCGCCGGCGGCCCGGCCCGATGAATTCATGCGCAACGGCTCGTTCATGGTCTATCGAAAGCTGCATCAGAATGTCGGCAGCTTTCGGAAATATTACGATGCCGAGGCCGGGAAGTTCGCCGACGTGATGAAGGTCTCGAAAGAAGAAGCCGAGGTGACCTTGAAGGCGAAAGCCGTCGGGCGCTGGCCTGACGGCGTGCCGCTTTCCAATGCCGGCACTCATGGCGAGTGGCTGGCGGTACGCAAGGACAAGAAGCTGGATAGCGAGGACACCAAGGAAGCGCTCGCGGCGATGCAAGCCTATCGGGCGTCTCCGGAAATCGTCGATTTCAAATATGGCGACGACATCAGGGGCTACAAATGCCCGGGCGGCGCGCATCTAAGGCGGGTGAACACCCGCGACTATCTCGATCCGCTCAATGATGCGGACGGTGACAATCCCGACGCCACGACCCAGTTGAACAAACGCCGCCGGATCTTGCGGCGCGGCCTGCCTTACGGCGAACCGACAGCCGGCGCCGGCAGCGACGAGACCGAGCAAGGCATCGCCTTCATGGTGATCTGCGCCAACATCTTTCGGCAGTTCGAATTCGTGCAGCAGCAATGGATTCAATACGGTCTCGACTTCAATCAAGGCAACAATACCTGCCCGCTGCTCGGCAATCACACCGTTCACAAGCGTCACTCGATCCCCTCGGATCCGGCGAGTGGCAAGCCGCCCTATGTGTGCGATGACCTGCCGCAATTCGTCGAAACCCGAGGTGGGGAGTATTTCTTTTTGCCGAGCTTGACGGCGTTGCGCATGATGGCGATGGGCATCGTCGACCCGACATGATCACGTGGTGGCTTGACTACACCATGTGATTCATCTCGAGGAAATCATCTATGATTTCGGCAAGCGTCTTCGGCGTCTCGACGCAAGGCAGATGCCCTGCCCCCTCGATCTCGACGAAATCGGCGCCGATCAGCTCAGCCGTCGACTTGACCAGAGCAGGCGGTGTCGCGCCATCCTCGCTGCCGACCACGCAAGTGACGGGAAGCTGAAGGCCGGCAGTCGCCTCGGTGAGGTCGGCGTCTCGAATGGCCATGCAGGTTGCGAGGTAGCCTTCGACCGGCGTGCGCGTCAGCATGGCACGCCAAAGGGCGAGGTCGTCCGGGCGGGAAGCACGAAAGTCGGCGCTGAACCAACGCTCCAATACCGCCTCGCTGATCGCGGCGATCCCGCCTTGGCTGATCGCCTGGATGCGTGTTTCCCAAATGTCGGGCGGGCCGATCTTGTGGGCAGTGTCGCAGAGCACCAGGCCGCGCACCAGATCCGGCCGCGCCGCCGCCAGCGCCTGCGCGATCATGCCGCCGACCGAGAGGCCGACGATAACCGCATCGCGCACGCCGAGGTGATCGAGAAGCCCGGCAAGATCGCTTGCGAGATCATCGATCGAAAAGGGACCGCCGGGGAAAGCCGAGAGGCCATGACCGCGCTTGTCGTAGCGAATGATGCGCATGTCATGTCGAAGGTGAGGCAAGAGCGGCTGCCAGACGCGAAGGTCGCTGCCGAGCGAATTCGAGAAGACGAGCGCCGGCCGATCTTCCGGGCCTTGGTCATCGACATGCAGAACCACGCCGTTGGTCGCGAGTGTTTTCATGCTGCACATCCCTGTTTTGCTGAATGATCTCAATCGTAGGGCAGGCCTACATAGTTCTCGGCCAATGCGGTCATGGCAGCTTTCGAATTGGTGAGATAGTCGAGCTCGGCAAGCTGGATCTTGGCGCCGAACCGACCCTCCGCCGGGAAGCGATGGAGCAGCATGGTCATCGACCAGGAGAACCGTTCCGCCTTCCAGATACGGCGAAGCGCTTTTTCCGAATAGGCCTTGAGACCGCGCTCGTCACCTCTGGCGTAGTAGGCGGCGAGCGCTTCCGAGGGATAGTGCACGTCGGAGGCTGCGAGGTTCAGGCCTTTGGCGCCCGTCGGTGGCACGATATGGCCGGCGTCGCCTGCGAGGAACAGGCGGCCATGGCTTAGCGGCTCGGCGACGAAGCTTCTAAGGGGTGCGATCGACTTTTCGATGGAGGGGCCGGTTTCCAATCGGTTGGCGACATCTTCGGGCAGGCGGGTTTTCAGCTCCTCCCAGAACCGCTCGTCCGGCCAAGCGTTCAGGTCGTCGTCGAGCAGGCATTGCACGTAGTAGCGGCTGAGCGTCTTCGAGCGCATCGAGCAGAGGGCGAAACCGCGCTCATGATTGGCATAGATCAACTCGTGATGCACCGGCCTGGTGCGTGACAGGACACCGAGCCAGCCGAAAGGATAGATTTTTTCATAGGTGCGCAGCACGTCCTTCGGCATCGATTGTCGGCCGATGCCGTGAAACCCGTCGCAGGCCGCGATGAAGTCGCAGTCCACGCGAATCACCTCGTCGCCGCTGCGATAGGTCAGATAGGGGGTGGCCGTGTCGATGCCGTGGGGCTGCACATCGATGGCGTCGTGGATCACCTTGCCGCCCATGCGATCGCGCGCGTCGTAGAGGTCGCGGGTGACTTCGGTCTGACCGTAGACCGTGACGGTCTTGCCGCCGCTCAGCCCTTCGAGGTCGATGCGTTCGACCCGCCCGGCAAATGCCAGATTGACGCCGCCATGAACCTCGCCTTCCTTGTTCAGCCGCGCGCCGACCTCGGCGTTGCGCAGCATGTCGGTCAGCCCCTGCTCGAGCACGCCTGCGCGGATTCGGCCGAGGACATAGTCACGCGAACGCTGCTCGAGAACGACGTTATCAATGCCTTCGAGGTGGAGGATCTGGCTAAGAAGGAGTCCGGACGGTCCGCCTCCGATGATCCCGACCTTGGTCTTCATCGCCCCCTCCTGCTGGCCGCACCCTTTCGCGTGCCGGCGTGATGCGATCAAATCGACGAATTCCCACTCCCATAGGGTGAGCAAATGCCTTGGTTAGCAAGGGGGGTGCCGCTTCTTTTGCCTCACCAAGAGCGGACCGCGCGGCACGAACGCGTCCCAAGGCCTAGCCAAGCAAAACCCGCATACCTTGGCTATCTTGGCACGTTCAGCGAAGGCGGTCGAAACCCAATGAGGTGGTCACACCACTTTGAGGTAGGCTTCGAGGCTGTCGTCGAGGGCGTCGACCCAAGGGGTGTGGTGCGGAGGGGCTTTGGTGCCGGTCATCGGCGAGACGTAGCCGTTGTCGCGGAACGCCATGATGGCTTCCTTCTTGTGCTTCTTCCACTGGAAGAAAGCCTCGTTGGCGGCGTCGATGTCGAAGCTCGGATAGTCGGTCTCGGCGATCAGCTCGCGCACATAGTCGCCTTGATAGCGGATCGCATCGAAATCATCCTCGCCCGCATTTTCTCGCGCGATACGATCCTCGACATCGGCCTGCATGGTCGCCTCGTCCGGCAGAGCAATCTTGCCCATGATCACGTCACGCGCCCACCATGCCTGCGCGTCGAACATGTTGAACGTGTACCATTGGTCCTGCATGCCGAGATAGAAGAGTTTCGGGTTTTTGGTCCAGGCGACCCCTTTGTAGAGGTCGGCGGTGGCCAGGCGGTTGGCGCTGCGTAGCCGGAGGTCGTGGGCCATGAACGGGAAGTGGTGGAGATAGCCGGTGCAGAGAATGATCGCGTCGACATCGGCGGTCGAGCCGTCCTTGAAGGTCGCGGTCTTGCCTTCGACCTTTTGCAGCAGCGGCACCTCTTTCCAGTTGTCTGGCCATTTGAAGCACATGGGTGCGGTGCGGTGACTGACGGTGACCGACTTGCAGCCATATTTCCAGCATTGCGAGCCGATATCCTCGGCCGAATAACTGGTTCCGATAAGCAGAATGTCCTTGTCCTTGAACTCCAACGCGTCCCGGAAGTCATGGGCGTGCAGCACGCGGCCCTGATAGGTTTCGAACCCCGGGAAATAGGGCACGTTGGGCGTCGAGAAATGACCGCTGGCGCAGACGACGTAGTCATAGTCGGCGACGATCTCCTTGTCGTTGACGAGATCTTCCACCACGACACGGAATTTGCCCTTGGCGTCGTCGTAGTCCACCCGGCGACAGCTATGGCGGAACTTGATCTTTTCGCGCACGCCAGCCTTCTTCACCCTGCCCTCGATGTAGTCGAACAGGACGGCGCGCGGCGGATAGGAGGCGATCGGGTAGCCGAAATGCTCGTCGAAGGTGTAGTCCGCGAATTCCAGCCCTTCCTTCGGGCCGTTCGACCAGAGATAGCGGTACATCGAGCCGTGAACCGGCTCGCCATATTCATCGAGGCCGGTTCGCCAGGTGTAGTTCCAAAGGCCGCCCCAATCCTCCTGCTTCTCGAAACAGGTGACGTGGGGGACATTCTCCCCCTTTGCAGCGGCGGATTGGAAGGCACGGAGCTGTGCCAGTCCCGAGGGACCGGCTCCGATGATGGCGACCTTCTTCGTCATGGCGACCTCCCGTTTTTTATTCGCGCGGCACCCGCGGCGACATCATATTGGACGGCTTTTCTGTAATTCTGCAATTGAATTGAACAATTTTCAACTGACTATTTATTTCCAATTACGCAATGTATTTTAGTTTTTACATCATCTTCACTGCGAAAATAAAGCAACAATTGTTGACCCTATTCATTTTGTTAGATTAGATTGTGTAAATTGGTTCAGTCGGGCTCGATTAGCGAAAACAACACAATAAATCGCGAATTTCCCTATCCAGCTAAAGCATGTTCGCTAAATGTTCTTTTTTGGATGCTCACGTTGAGCTAGAATTCCGGCCTCAGAAAGGGAGGAAACATGTCCGGTATTCTGGATTTCGTGACGCAGTTTGGCAGCGAAGAGCAGTGCATTGAACATTTGGCAGAGCTGCGCTGGCCGGATGGCTATATCTGCTCGACATGTGGTGGCCATGAGGCATGGCGATTGAAGGCGCGCCCCCGGATCTACCAATGCCAAGCCTGTCAGCATCAGGAATCGGTCACGTCAGGGACGGTCTTCCACCGGACGCGGACGCCTTTGACGAAATGGTTTCTCGTCGCCTACCTCATGGGGCGCGACAAGCGGGGCGTTTCGGGGAAGTTTCTGGAGCGCGAATTGGGTGTGGCCTATCAGACTGCTTGGACCATGCTCCACAAGCTGCGACATGGGCTGAACGAAGACCCGGAGCGGCCGCTCTTTGGCTATTTGGAAGCGGACGAAACCTATATTGGCGGCCGGCGTGATCCCACTAGTCCCGGACGCAGCACCGCCAACCCTGACAAGAGCTTGGTTGTGCTCGCGGTCGAAAAGAAATCGGCGCCAAAGACCAAGAACGGCCAACATGGACACGCCATCAAGCGTCAGCATGGGTTCTACGCTGGAAGCGCTCGGATCGCTGTGCTGCCTGCGGCCAACGCCACCGAACTGGGGGGCTTCCTGAAGGACAACCTGGCGGCCCAATCGCATCTGTTGACCGATGGCTTCGCTGGCTATCAAGGGAAGAAAGCCGCTCTCGGTGACTATCTTAAGCACACGCCAGTGATTCAGGACCAAGGCGCCAATGCCGCCGCCTTCTTCCCAATCATCCATACCTTATTCAGCAATATCAAAGCGTGGTTGGTCGGCACCCATCACGGCGTCTCCGCCAAGCATCTGCCGCGCTATCTGCGCGAATGGGCCTACCGCTTCAATCGCCGTAATCTGGCCAAAGGCATCGACCGCTATCTGATCCGCCGGGCCGTCGAATGCGCCACCATCACCTATGACCAGCTCGTTGCCGGCGACAGCCTCACCGGCGCTACGCGACATCGCCGAAATCCAGGAAAGGTTGAGGAAGCTGCTTTAGCTGGATAGGGAAAATCGCGAAAACAAGGCCAAGCACCGAAAATGCAGGCCAGTAAACGAGGGAGGGACGTCATGCTCGCACGATTCTTCAAGGGCGGTCTCAGCCGCCGCAGTTTCCTCGCCTCCACGACGACAGTCGCGGGTGCTGGCACGCTGAGTAGCGGCTTTCCACGAGATGCCTTTGCCGAAGGCGAGACCATCAAGATCGGCTTTCTGGCACCACTGACCGGCCCGGTCGCCGCCTGGGGCAAGCCCGGGCTGGACGGATGCCAGATCTGGGCTGAGGCGGTCAATGCCGCTGGCGGCATTCAGCTTGGCGATGCAGCGCACCAGGTCGAATTCATCGGCTATGACAACGAGTATGACCCGGCCAAGGCGCGTACCGGCGCCACCAAGCTGATCCGCGAGGACGAGGTCAAGTTCATCATGATGCTCGGCGGCGACACCTGGCCGGGAGTGCAGCCGGTGGCCGACAAGACCGGCATGCTGTTCTCGACCTTGTTGCCGTCCGACCTGTCGCCCGACACGACCACGCTGGTGGCGCCCGCCGAGGTGCATCCGGTCTACAACGTCACCGGCGTGGAGTGGCTCGCCGAGAACAAGCCGGACCTGAAAACAGCGGTCATGTGCGCCCAGGACGATGCGCTCGGCCTGCCGTCGGTCGCCACCTATCTGGCCGCGTTCGAAGCTGCCGGCATCGAGATGCAGTCGGAGCCGCAGTTGTTCGATCCGGCGACCACCGATTTCGCCCCGGTTGTGACCAAGCTGATCGCCGACAACCCTGATATCGTCTGTCTCGACACCTGCTATTCCGATTATGTTCACCCCATCTGCGAGCAGCTTTTTCAGCAGAATTACCAGGGACAGATCATCTCCTGCACCGCCGATTTCTACGATCAGATGATCCAAAAAACCTCCAAGGAATTCATGGAAGGCTTCATCTTCCAGTTCCCGGATTTCGACGATCCGGCGCTCAATGACGACATGATCAACTTCGAGGATCCGAATGGGTTCTTCGAGACCTATAACGAGCTCCATCCCGGCGAGTGGGGAGCGGTGAGCTGGGAATATGCCTCGATCATGGATCTCTGGAAGTCGGCTGCGGAAAAGGCCGGTTCGGCCGAGCCCGACGCTGTCCTCGCCGCGATGACTGATGGCGGCAAGGGTGCGCATGCCTTCGGCGAGGCGGATTGGTGGGGCGAGGATCTGTTCGGCATCGACAACGCGCTGGTTGGCAATTGGCCGGTGGTCGTGATCGAGGACGGCAAGGCACGCATCAAGGGCTTCAAGTCGATCCCCGACTGGTATGCCAAGCATGGCGAGCTTTTGAAGAAGCACATGGAAGCCTACGGCCAGATGTGGAGCCAACGCGGCTAATCGGTTGATCTCGTCCAAAGCTTGCGGCGACGTCGAGGTGTCCCCTCGCCTCGCCGTGCGGCCGCCGGGAAGTGCCGATGGTTGATCTCCTCGCTCAGACCGGGGTGAACGCCCTCTACGCCGCGAGCTATATCTCGCTGATCGCGGTCGGGTTGGTTCTGATTTTCGGCGTCATGGGGATCATCAATTTCGCCCATGGCGAGCTGTTCATGGCGGGTGCCTATGCCGTGGTGGCGCTTTACGCTAATGCAGGCATTCCATTCCTCTTCGCAGTCGCGGCCGGCCTGGTCTTCGTCGGCATGCTCGGGCTGCTGATGGAGCAGGCGCTGTTCCGGCCGCTACGTGAAAACCCGCTTGGCGGCCTGGTCGCCTCGATCGGCTTCCTGATGATCCTGCAGGCGCTCGCCGTGCTCGGTTTCGGCGTGCGTATGGAGCATATTCCGCCGGTAACGCAGGAGGTGATCGCCTTTTCGGACCGGGTGCGCCTGCCGGTCTCTCGCCTGATCGTGATCGCCGCCGCCGTCATCTTGCTCGGCGCCCTTTGGTATTTTCTCCGGCGCACCCGGTTCGGCTGGGCGCTACGCGCGTCTGCTCAGGATGCAGAGGCGGCGGCGCTCCAAGGCATTTCGATCCACCAGACCGCACGCATCGCCATGTTTATCGGCGCCTCCCTCGCAGGCGTTGCCGGCGCGCTCACGGCCCCTTTGGTGTCGGTCAATCCGCATATGGGCCATTCGGTGATCGTCACTGCGTTCATCGTGATCATCGTCGGCGGCGTCGGCTCCCTCGAAGGGGCGGTGATCGCCTCGATCATCTACGCCTTCGTGCATACAGGCGTGACCACCTTCTACGACGGCGTGATCGCCGACATCGTCGGCCTGTCTCTGATGCTGGTGGTGCTGATCGTCAAGCCCACCGGCCTCTTCGGAACCGCCGACCGTGCCTAGTGGTACGACCACCTCGGCGCGTGGTGTGACCACACCGGTGCTTTGGTTGTTGGCAATCGCCGGGCTGATCGCCCTGCCCCACGGCTTGAGCTTCTCGCAGCAGGAGATCCTGGTTCTCCTGACCTTCAACATCTTGCTGGTGGCCTCCTATCGCCTCCTGACCCTGACCGGCGAGTGGTCGCTCGGCCATGCAGTGACCATGGGTGTGGGCGCCTATGCCTCCGCCCTCTTTACCAAGGAGCTCGGTATCTTCGTGCCGGTTTCGATGCTGCTCGGCGCGATCACCGCGGCCCTGATCGCGATCATTCTGAGCTTTCCCTTGTTTCGCATGAAGGGGTTCTACTTCCTGATCGGCAGCTTTGCCGCGGGCGAGATCATACGGCTGCTTTGGAAGCGGTTTCGCGAGCCGTTCGGCGGGCCGAAGGGCATCAAGAGCATCGACCCGCTGCCGGACTTTTCCATCGGCATCTACGATTTCGATTTTTTCGAGCCGGTCAGCTATTACTACATCGCCGGGGCGGTGGTCGCCGTCAGCCTTTGGCTTCTCTGGCGAATCGAGCGGTCACTGGTCGGACTGACCTTCCATGCCGTCCACTGGCAGGACAAGCTGGCCCAGTCCGCAGGCGTGAATGTCTGGAGCTACAGGACGCTGGCCTTTGCGATCGCCAGCGGCTTTGCCGGCCTTTCGGGAGCGCTGCTCGCGCATTACATCGGCACGATCAACCCGAACAGCTTCGATCTGGAACTGATGGTGTTCGTGCTGACCTGGGCGATCGTCGGCGGCACCGAGACCTTTTATGGGCCGATCCTCGGCTGCGTGGTGCTCACCGTTCTGAACGAAGTGATCCTGCGCGAACTCGGCTTCGAACAGATGCGCCCGCTCATCTACGGGCTGGTGCTGATCCTGTCGATTCTCTTTCTGCCCAAGGGCCTGGAGAGCCTGGTGCAGCGGCTCGTTCGACGGCGAGAGGCGACGCCATGACCACGATTTTGGAGATCGACGGCCTGACCATGCGCTTTGGCGGCCTGGTCGCCGTGAACGAGCTCAACTTTTCGGTCGAGAAGAACACGATCCATGGTCTGATCGGCCCGAACGGCGCCGGCAAGACCACCACGTTCAACGCGATTTCCGGCTATTATCGCCCGACCAACGGCAGCGTGCGTCTCGGCGGCGAGGTGATCTCGGGCTTGAAGATGCACGACATCGCCAGGCGCGGGCTGGTGCGCACCTTCCAGCACTCGACGCTGTTTGCCGAGATGAGCGTGCTCGAGAACGTGCTGGTCGGCACCCACATCGTTCATCCCCCCAACATCTTCAAAGCGCTGTTGGGCCAGGAAAAGAAAACGCGCGCTCAGGCCGAGGAGCGATCGATGGCCGCCCTCGAATTTTTCGGGCTCGATCAGGTCGCCCTTGAACGTGCAGGCGAGCTTGCCCATGGTCATCAGCGAGCGCTCGGCATGGCCATCGCTTACGCCGCCAAGCCCGACGTGCTGTTGCTCGACGAACCCTTCACCGGCATGAACCCCGAAGAGACCGGGAAGATGATGGCGCTGATGGAGAAGCTTCGCGAAAACGGCGTCACCATCATGATCGTCGAGCATGACATGAAGGCGATCATGGGGCTTTGCGACAGCATAACCTGCATGAGTTTCGGCAAGCTTCTGGCCGAAGGCGGCCCGGAAGACATCCGCAATGATCCCGCTGTCATCGAGGCCTATCTCGGATCGTCCTATGATGCTGCTTGAGATGCGCGGCGCCACCGTTCGCTACGGCAAGATCACGGCGATTCGCGACGTCTCGATCTCGGTGCCGGGCGGCGGCATCGTCACCATCATCGGCGCCAACGGGGCCGGCAAGACGACGACACTTCGCGCCATGTCGGGGCTGGCCAGACTGGCCGAGGGGGAAATCCACTTCGATGGCGAGCGCATCGATCGGCTTCCGGCCGACCGGATCGTTGCTCGTGGCATCGCCCATGTTCCGGAAGGAAGGCGGATTTTTCCCGATCTGACCGTGCTCGAAAACCTCAACACCGGTGCTTTCCTCAGGCGGGACGACGCCGCGGTTGCTTCCGATCTGGACATGGTTTTCGCGCGATTTCCCCGCCTGCTCGAGCGCCGGCGCCAACTGGCGAAGACGATGTCCGGCGGCGAGCAGCAGATGCTGGCGATCGGCCGTGCCCTGATGGCCAAGCCGCGCCTCTTGCTGATGGACGAGCCATCGATGGGCCTTGCGCCGGTGATCGTCGAGGAGATCGCCAAGATCGTCGCCGAGATCAGCGCCGACGGCGTGCCGGTGGTGCTGGTCGAGCAGAACGCCGAACTCGCACTCAAGCTCGCCGATCACGCCTATGTGCTGGAGACGGGGACGCTCGCCTTGGAAGGAAAAGCGGAGAACCTGCATGACAACGATCATGTCCGCACGGCCTATCTCGGTATTTGACCGTAACGACCCCGAGATTCGGGCAGCGCTTGCCGCAGGCTGGGCGCGCCGCGATCTCTGGTGGGAACGTCTGCAGGAGCAGGCGAACGAGGCGCTTCAAGAGGGGCAAGAAAAGCTGGCCGTCCGGCTGTTTATGCGTGCGCACTGGATCTCCTATTTCGGCTTTGCGCGAGGTGATCCAAGACAGGCCACCGGCCTTGCCAATGCCGCCTTTGCAGCAAGGCTTTCCGGATCGCAAGGGCGAGCGGAGCGAAACTACAAAGCCGCGGTGAAAATCTGGTCCCGAGCGCCTGCAGGGCTGCAGACGCTGACCATCCAGCCGCGTGCGAAAAGTTCGTTGTTTCATCTGCGCATGGAGTTGAAGCATTGGGACACTTATCGCGACAACACGAAGACGCGCCTGGCCAGGTTCATCGAGGAGACGGGCGAATGCCTCGAAGCCCTCTCCGCCGATGCACCACCGCCACACAGGCTGTTCTCGCGCTGGCGCGGCGAGAAACCCGCTGTCTTCGACGACACCCGAAAAATCCTCGCCGCGTGCCTACTGGTCGTTTCTCGAACGTAACGCCGGCTGTTAGAGGGTCAGTCGAACTTGGGCCCATTGCCCGGTTGGCGCATCGAACCCGGTAGACGGTCAGGCCCGCTTCAACGCTCTGCTAACCCGATTCCGCCAAGCAGCTTCATGGTCCATGCGATCCCGGGCATCCGCCCGCCCGCCCGCCAAGAGAGAGACGAGGCTCGGACTCCCAGGATCGCATGGACCGAGAGCATCGGTAACAAGGAAAGTTTGCCAAAAGACTAATGATGCCGAGTAGAACACGTGTCTCGATCTGGAGGCTAGTGCATTTTCCGATCAATCGGCACGCATAGAGACTGACTATATAAAGTCTTCTAGAACGACTTGACGCCCCTGCAAATCCAACGTAGCTAAACCTCTCTATGGGGCGCATAGCTCAGTTGGTAGAGCAGCTGACTCTTAATCAGCGGGTCCAAGGTTCGAGTCCTTGTGCGCCCACCAATCTTTTCAATAGGTTAGGTGGATTTAATTTAAAGAGCGAAATTCTCCGCACCGTTTTCCGCACCGTTTATTTTTTCGACCCAACAGAGGGATCGGATAACGGCGGGCTTTCGCATCGCCTGGATCAAGCCACGGCCCGAAATTCCTCGAACCGCCTTGCCAAGCGATCTCGATCAGGATGATCGGCGGCTCGTCGCGGCCGCCAAAGCTGGGTTCCTTGGATCTGTTTAATGCCGAGCTCAAGAAACGGCC
>CAJIAA010000147.1_pt1 | contig 15381 bp, 14 predicted proteins | sample 9199011 | NCBI WGS metagenome assembly CAJIAA01 (sample SAMEA7708266, study PRJEB35096) | sediment metagenome | biome: marine neritic benthic zone biome [ENVO:01000025]; feature: sediment [ENVO:00002007]; material: shallow marine sediment [ENVO:03000034] sea grass bed [ENVO_01000059] ...
ATCGTTAGAGCGCCCTAACAATGCGCGCTATGGTATTAGCGGGATTCATGGCATGCCCGTTCGTTTCAACATCGATTTCAATGCCCGCCTGCTGGTCTGGGAGATGGACGGACGCATCGTGCCGGGCGAGGTTCTCGATGCCATCGGGGATGTCGGTCGCCATCCCGATTTCGATCCCACGTTCGATGAGCTCATCGTCTTTGGCCCCGCGACCCAGCTCAACGCCTTTGATGCGCAAACGCTGAAAGAAACCCAGACGAAGATCAAAGCGAGTTACGGCGACGCCACGATGCGCGATGTGCGCAGCGCCGTCGTCTGCGCCAGCGAACAAGCAGCCCTGGTCACCAAGCTGTGGCGCGCCCTGGCAATGGCGGACGACAAGATCGGGCTGGATATCAGGATATTCGACGATATTCCCTCGGCGCGCGCCTGGCTGGGCAGCTCAGCGCCGAACAAAAAGGAAGCGAGCTAGGCGGCGGGCCACGGTGCCGGGGCTATTCCAGGAAAGGCAGCTTCAGGCCGCGGTCGCGCGCGCATTCGATGGCGCTGTCGTAGCCGGCGTCGGCGTGGCGCATCACGCCGCTGCCCGGGTCGTTGAACAATACCCGCCGCAGCCGCCGGTCCGCGGCGTCGGTGCCGTCGGCGACAATGACGACGCCCGCATGCTGCGAGAACCCCATGCCGACGCCGCCGCCGTGGTGGATCGAAACCCAGGTGGCGCCACTGGCGGTGTTCAGCAGCGCGTTCAGCAACGGCCAGTCCGAGACCGCGTCCGAGCCGTCGCGCATTGCCTCGGTCTCTCGATTGGGGCTGGCGACCGAGCCGGAATCGAGATGGTCCCGGCCGATCACGATCGGCGCCCTCAAGATTCCGTCGCGCACCATCTGGTTGAATGCCAGGCCCAGGCGGTGCCGTTGTCCCAACCCGACCCAACAGATGCGAGCCGGAAGTCCTTGAAACGAAATCCGGTCACGGGCCATGTCCAGCCAGTTGAGCAGGTGCGGATCGTCCGGGATCAGCTCCTTGACCTTGGCGTCGGTCCTGTAGATGTCCTCGGGGTCGCCCGACAGCGCAACCCAGCGGAACGGGCCGATGCCCTTGCAGAAAAGCGGTCGGACATAGGCGGGGACGAAGCCCGGAAAGGCGAATGCGTTCTTTTCGCCGGATTCCAGGGCCATTTGTCGGATGTTGTTGCCGTAGTCGAAGGTGGGTATGCCCTGGGCGTGGAAATCCAGCATGGCCCGCACCTGCACTGCCATCGACGCCTTGGCCTCGCGCACCACCGTCTCGGGGTCCGCGGCGATGCGCGCCTCCCACTCCTCCAGTGTCCAGCCGATCGGCAGATAGCCGTTCAAGGGATCGTGCGCGCTGGTCTGGTCGCTGACCGCATCGGGGCGCACGCCACGTTCGACCAGGGCCGGGAACACCTCGCCGGCGTTGCCCAACAGTCCGACGGAGACGGCTTTGCCCGCCGCCGTGGCCGCGGCGATGATGTCCAGGGCCTCGTCCAGGCTGTCGGTGTGACGGTCCAGGTAACCTGTCTTCAACCGCATCTCGATCCGTGACGGGCGGCACTCCACCGCCAGCATCGAGGCTCCGGCCATGGTTGCCGCCAACGGCTGCGCGCCGCCCATGCCACCCAGGCCCCCTGTCAACAGCCATTTGCCGCTGAGGTCGCCGCCGTAGTGCTGGCGTCCCATCTCGGCATAGGTCTCGTAGGTGCCCTGAACGATCCCTTGGCTGCCGATGTAGATCCAGGAACCGGCGGTCATCTGGCCGTACATCATCAGACCTTTGCGGTCCAATTCGTTGAAATGTCGCCAGCTGGCCCATTCCGGCACCAGGTTCGAGTTGGCGATCAGGACCCGCGGCGCGTCGCTGTGGGTCTTGAACACGCCGACCGCCTTGCCCGACTGGACCAACAGCGTTTCGTCCTCCTCCAATTCGCTCAGCGCCTTTTGAATCTGGTCGAAGCATGTCCAGTTCCGCGCACAGCGGCCGATGCCGCCGTAAACCACGAGCTCCTCGGGCTTTTCCGCGACATCGGGATCCAGGTTGTTGCGCATCATCCTGAAGGCTGCCTCGGTCAACCAGGATTTTGCGGTAAGGTCCGTCCCATGCGGCGAACGGATCACCCGGGTGTTGTCGAAGCGGTCGCTCTGTGTCATGGCTTTCCTCGTTCCTGCAGCTCCGGTCGACCAGCCGCCATATGAGCGGCCACGGGCCGGTGCCGTCAAGGATCGGCCGCAAAATCTACGGGAGTTCGGCATTGGACGTGTTCGATCTGCAGCCCGGCGACACGCCCCTGGTGATGAGTATTCCGCACGTGGGCGAGGCGATTCCGCCGGACCTGGCCGCCGGCATGACGGAGGATGCGCTGGCCGTGCCGGACACGGACCGGTATCTGGACCGTCTATACGATTTCGCCGGTCAGCTGGGCGTGACCGTTTTGAAGGCGCGTTATTCCCGCTACGCAATCGACCTGAACCGCGATCCTGAAGACAGACCGTTATACCCGGGCGCCAGCAACACAGAACTGGTGCCGACGACCAGCTTCGACGACGTCCCGCTGTACAAAGGCGGCCTCGTTCCCGATGCAAAGGAGATCGCGCGCCGGCGAACTATCTATTGGACCCCGTACCACGACCGGCTGACCGCCACATTGGATCGGGTGCGCGGTCGGTTCGGGGTCGCCGTCCTGTTCGATTGCCATTCGATCCGCAGCCACGTGCCCCGCTTCTTTGTCGGCCGGCTGCCGGACTTCAACCTCGGTACCGGTGACGGCACGTCCTGCGACCCGGACCTGACGGCGCGGCTGGCCGCCGCCCTGGCTGAGGATCGGCGCTATGCGCTGGCGGTCGACGGCCGGTTCAAGGGTGGCTACATCACCCGTCACTACGGCAACCCGGGCACGGGCGTTCACGCCTTTCAGCTGGAGCTGGCCCAGGCCACCTATGCAGCGGAAGGACCGCCCTGCGTGTTCGACGAAACACTGGCCGCCGAGGTTCGGCCGGCGCTGCGGCGCATGCTGGAAACGGCGCACGACTGGGCGGCAGAACGGGCCGGTCGGAATCCCTCAATATGACGGCAACAGGTCTTCGGCAAACGGGACAAAGCCGCCGGTGCGCACCATCGTCGTGATCGCGGCGATGTCCGGCGCGAAGTAACGGTCGGTTTCGTATCGCGGCACGGCGGCCCGGATCTGGGCCAGCACCTTGGCCAGGCGGGCGGAGGTCTGCAGATCGGTGTGGAACTCTACGCCCTGGGCCGCGGCCAACAATTCGATCGCCACGATACCCGCCGCATTCTCGGTCATCTCGCCAAGCCGCCTGGCCGCATTGGTCGCCATGCTGACATGGTCTTCCTGGTTGGCGGAAGTCGGCAGGGAATCGACGCTGGCCGGCGTCGCCCGCTGTTTGTTCTCACTGGCCAGCGCCGCGGCGGTGACATGGGCGATCATGAAGCCCGAATTCAGGCCCGGATCGTCGACCAGGAAAGGCGGCAGGCCGCTGAGCGTTGTGTCGATCAGCATGGCGATCCGGCGTTCGGACAGCGCGCCGATCTCGGCGATGGCCAGCGCCATCGAATCGGCGGTCAGGGCTACATGTTCGGCGTGGAAATTGCCGCCGGACAGGATCGCGCCGTCGTCGGGAAAGATCAGCGGGTTGTCGGACACGGCATTGCCCTCGTTCGCCAAGGTTTCGGCCGCGAACCTGAGTTGGCCCAGGCACGCGCCCATCACCTGGGGCTGACAGCGCAGGCTGTAAGGGTCCTGGACCTTGGCGCAGGCAACGTGCGACTGGCGGATCGCGCTGCCGCCCAGCAACCTCCGGATCGCGGCGGCAACGTCGCGCTGGCCGCGATGCGGGCTGAGATCGTGGATGCGCGGGTCGAACGGGGTATCCGACCCCATCGCTGCGTCGACCGACAGGGCGCCCGCGACCAGCGCCGCGGCGAACAGACGCTCGGCCTCGAACAGTCCGGCAAGCGCCAGCGCCGCCGACACCTGGGTGCCGTTCAGCAAGGCAAGGCCTTCCTTGGGCGCCAGGTCCAGCGGCTGCAGGCCGGCATTTTCCAGCGCGGTCAGGGCTGCCATCTCCTCGCCGGCCAGCCGCGCCCGCCCAATTCCGATGAGGGTCGCCGCCAGGTGGGCCAGCGGCGCAAGATCCCCGCTGGCGCCCACAGACCCCTTGGACGGAAGACAGGGCAACAGATCCAATTCCAGCATGGCAATCAGCCGTTCCACCAACGCGCGGCGGACGCCCGAGTTGCCCCGGCCAAGGCTGTTGATCTTCAGCCCGATGGCAAGTCGCACCACGCCCGGCGCCAGGTCCGGGCCGGTGCCGACGGCGTGCGACAACACCAGATTGCGCTGCAGCGCCGCCAGCTTGTCATTGGGGATCGCTTGCGATGCCAGCCGGCCGAAGCCTGTATTGACGCCATAAACGGTGTCCGTCCCTGCCAGCACACCGTCCACGGTTGCCGCCGCCGCATCTATGCCGGCCCAGGCGTCGTCGTCCAGCGCGACCGGGTCGGTGGTGGCGTAGACGGCGCGCATCTGCGCCAGAGTCATGGCCCCCGCCTGGATCGAGATCGGTGTCATCGAGCGGTTCCTCAGATGTCTTGCAACGGCGCCGGCCGGCCGGCGACGATGCGCGCGGCAAGCGGACGGGCGCCGATACCGTAGGCCAGTTCGGCCGGACTGCCGATCTTCCACAGTGCAAGGTCCGCAGCCAGCCCCGGCTGCAGGGTCCCCACCTCGTCGGCCAGTCCCAGCGCCCGGGCGGCGTGCCGGGTGACACCGGCCAGCGCCTCCTCAGGCGTCAACCGAAATAGGGTGCAGGCCATGTTCACCATCAGCAACAGCGACGTGACGGGAGACGAGCCCGGGTTGCAGTCGCTGGCCACGGCAATTGGAACGCCATTGCGCCGGAACAGGTCGACCGGCGGCTTTCGGGTTTCACCCAGGAAATAGAAAGCGCCCGGCAACAAAACCGCAACCGTGCCGGCTTCGGCCATGGCGGCGACGCCGGTCTCGTTGGTGCATTCCAGGTGATCGGCGGAAAGCGCATTATAGCGTGCCGCCAGCGCCGCACCGCCCAGATCGCTCAACTGGTCGGCATGCAGCTTGACCGGCAGGTCGTGCCGCACCGCGGCGTCGAAGACTTGCGCCGTTTCTTCCGGCGAGAAACCGATGCCCTCGCAAAAGGCATCTACCGCGTCGACGAGGTCTTCTTCGACCGCCGCCGGCAGCATCTCCGCGCAGACCAGGTCCAGATAGGCGCCGCGCTGGTCGGCATAGTCGCCGGGCAGTGCATGGGCGCCCAGAAAGCTGGTCTGCACCCTGACCGGAAGCCGGCTTCCCAGGCGCCGGGCGACCCGCAGCATCTTGATCTCGGTCTCGGTGTCCAGGCCGTAGCCCGATTTGATTTCCACCGTGGTGACTCCGTCGGCGGCCAGTGCGGCAACCCGTCCGGCCGCTGCGGTCAACAGCTCTTGCGGGCTTGCGGCGCGGGTCGCGGCCACGGTCGACCGGATGCCGCCGCCGGCGCGGGCGATTTCCTCGTATGACACCCCTTGCAGCCGTTGTTCGAACTCGCCGGCGCGGTTGCCGCCATAGACAAGATGCGTGTGGCAGTCGATCAGGCCCGGCGTCATCCAGGCGCCGCCGCCGTCATGGATGCCGGTTGCCAGGTTTTCGGGTGCACCAGGCAGCTCGCCCGCCCGGCCGACCCAGGCGATGCGGCCGTCGGCAACCGCCAGGGCCCCGTCCTCGATTGCGCCGTAGGCGACGCCGTTGCCGGTCATGGTCGCCAGATGGACATTGATCCAGAGGGCGTCCCAGCTTCGATCGGGCATGTTCGGGTCCCGTTCAGAAAGGTGCTATAGACCGATAGACGTAAAGGGGAGCGTTCGGCGTGGTCAAACTCTATTTCGACAGGGCCTGGCTTTTGGACGGCTGGGCTCGGGACGTCACCGTCGAAATCGGCGCAGACGGGCGGATTGCCGCCGCGACGGCTAACAGCGCGCCGGCGGAGGCGCGCCGCATTGCCGGGGACTGCGTTCCGGGCATGGCGAACCTGCACAGCCACGCCTTCCAATGGGCCTTCGCCGGTCTGACCGAGGTTGCCGGCCCCCAGGGCGACACGTTCTGGACCTGGCGGCGACGCATGTACGAATTCGTGGCCCGATTCGACCCCGACATGCTGGAGGCAGTCGCCGCGCGGCTTTATGTCGAGATGCTGAAGGCCGGCTACACGGCGGTCGGCGAGTTCCACTATCTGCACCATGGACCCGATGGCGGCAACTACGACAATCCGGCGGAGATGAGCGACCGCATCGTCGCGGCGGCACGCACGGCCGGCATTGGGTTGACTCTGTTGCCGGTATTGTACGCGCACGGCGGTTTCGATGGCGCAGACCCGGCGGAGGGCCAGCGGCGGTTCCTGCATGATGCGGACGACTACGTGCGGCTGATCGAAACCCTTAAGAATCGCCATGGTGCGAACGCGAACACCATAATCGGGATCGCGCCTCATTCCCTGCGCGCGGTCACGCCCGAGCTGCTTGATACGGTGCTGGATCGTACGCGTACAACATCGCCCGGGAGCCCGATCCACATTCATATCGCCGAGCAGTTCAAAGAGGTGGATGAGTGCCTGGCCTGGTCCGGCCGGCGGCCGGTTGCCTGGCTGCTGGACCGTTTTCCGGTCGATGGGCGCTGGTGCCTTGTCCACGCCACCCACCTGGATGCCGCGGAACAGGCGGCGCTGGCCGGCAGCGGCGCGGTCGCTGGCCTGTGCCCGACGACGGAGGCAAGCCTGGGCGACGGCATCTTTGCCGCCGCGGCGCACCTTCGGGCAGGCGGTCGGTTCGGCATCGGCTCGGACAGCCATGTCTGCGTCGACCCCGCCGAGGAACTGCGGCTGCTGGAATACGGCCAGCGCCTGGTCCATGGCGGACGCAACTTGCTGGCGGGCGGCGAGGGACGGTCGACGGGTGCGCGCCTCTACGGTGCGGCGGCGCGGGGCGGCGCACACGCGCTGGGCTTCGAAACCGGCGTTATCGCGCCCGGCCATCGGGCGGATCTGGTGGTTCTGGACCCGGCCGCCGTCGGTCCGGCGCCGCGATCGGGTGACAATCTGCTGGACAGTTGGATCTTCTCCGGCCCGCACCGGCCTGTGCGCCAGGTATTCGTCGCCGGGCGGCAGGTGATCGCCGACGGCCGGCACGCGGACGACGAGCGCACGACAACGGATTGCCGCGCCGCGCTGGCGCGGCTGTCGGACGCATAGGACCGGCCCGGTGCCGCGACGCCAACCCATTCGTCTCGCCATCTTCGGCGCCGGCCTTATCGGTCGAAACCATGCGGCTCTGGCGCAGGCGTCGAAGGATTTCGACCTGGTCGGGCTGTGCGATCCCGTGCCGGAGGCGCTGGCCGCCGTGGCGCGCCTCGGGGTGCCGATGTTCGACAGGGCCGAAGCGTTGCTCGACATGATGAAGCCCGAGGCGGCGATCGTGGCGACGCCGAACGACACCCATGCGTCGCTGGGCTCGCAGCTTGCCGGGCGCGGTCTTCACTTGCTGGTGGAAAAGCCCATCGCGACGTCCTTGGCCGAAGCGCAGAGTCTGACGGATGCCTGCGCGGAGGCAGGCGTAGCGCTGTTGGTAGGCCATCACCGGCGTCACAGCCCGCTGGTGGAGGCTGCCCGTGCCGCGGTTACCGGCGGGTCGCTGGGACGGCTGACCGCCGTCAGCGCGTACTGCATGCTTTTGAAGCCTGACAGCTATTTCGCCGCCGCGCCGTGGCGCACCCGGCCGGGCGGCGGTCCTGTTGCCATCAATCTCAGCCACGATATCGACACGCTGCGGTTCGTCTGCGGCGAGATCACGCGCGTGCAGGCCGAGACCAGCGCGGCCGCCCGTCGCCACGCGGTGGAGGACAGCGCCGCGGTTGTCCTGCGTTTTGCCGGCGGCGGGTTGGGCACGCTGGTCCTGTCGGATGCCACGCCGTCGCCCTATAGCTGGGAGCTTTCGGCGGGCGAAAACCCGCTTTATGCCCACGCCGGGCAGGACTGCTACCGGTTCTTCGGCACCGAAGGAACGCTGGATTTCCCGACGATGACGCTGTGGCGCTACGACGGCGGCGGCGAGCCCGGCTGGTCGACGCCGCTCACGACGCACCGCCTCGACGTCGAAGCTGCGGATCCACTGGAACGCCAGTTGCAGCATTTCGCGGCCGTGGTGCGCGGCGAGGCGTCGCCCGTCATCGACGGCGCCGATGTGGCGCGCACCCTGGCCGTCACCCTGGCGGTGACCGGCGCGGCGCGGTCGGGCAAGGCCGTGGATTTGTGACCGCAGGGCCTACGGTTGCGCAGCGGGCAAGATCAATCTGACCCACAGCCCTCTATCCGTCCGCGAAAGCTCCAACTGTCCGTTCCAAGCGGTCACGATGTCGTCGACGATGGCCAGCCCAAGGCCGGCGCCCTTGTGCGCGGTATCCAGCCGTGTGCCGCGGTCGATGACGGTTGCTATGTTCTCTGCGGGGATGCCCGGTCCGTCGTCCAGGACGCCGAGTTCGATCGTCTCCCCTTCGCGCCGTGCCGAGACGGTGATCGCCGACCGTGCGAAACGGCTGGCGTTCTCGACAAGGTTGCCGAGCGCCTCTGTCAGATCGTCGGCGTCGATCATGGCGATGTGGTCCGAGGGTACATCTACCGTCCATTCCAGCCGAGTTCCATCGGGCGTGCGTTTGGCAACGTCGACGACACGTTGCGCGACATCCCGAACATCGGCCCGAGCGTTGCGTCCGGCGATCCCGATGCGCGCGCGCGCCAGTTCCCGGTCCACGTGGCGGCGCATGGCATTGGCGACGCCTTCGATCTGGTCGGCGACGTCGTTCTGTCCCTGGGCACGTAGACGGTCGATGTCGCCTGAAAGAACCTGCAGAGGGGTCTTAAGTCCGTGGGCAAGGTCGGCCGCACGGGCGCGAGCACTTTCGACCTGTCGGTCTCGCGCCTCCAGCAGGGCGTCGACCTCCGCGGCCAGTGGTCTCACTTCCGCGGGAAAGGCACCGCCAAGCCGCCGTTGGGCGCCGTCGGTGATCGCCGCGATCTTGACACGGATGGCTGCCAGTGGCCGCAGGCCGACCGCGACCTGCAACCAAGCCGCGGCAATCAGGAACGCGGCAATCACCAACAGGAACGGTAACAGGTCGGCGACGAAGGCGCGGGTTGCCGTGGCGATCTCGGCGCGGTCCACTGCCACTGCGGCGCGCACCGGTACCGAACCCAAGCGCGGCGACAGGGTCACGCTGCGCTCCAGTGTCAGCAAAGTGGTTCCGTTGGGGCCGGGGATCAGGTGTTCATGGATCTGACCGTCCGGAAGACTGTCGGCCGGCAGGGCCAGTGCGCCGTCCCACAGCGACCGCGACCTGAGAACCGTGGCCTCCGCTTCGAGCTGCCAATAAAGGCCGGAGAGCGGCCGTTCGAAACGAGGGTCCGCCGGTGACTGCACCACTGCAAGCGTGCCCTCCGCGCCGCGCTCGAGTCCGGCAATCACCTGGTTGAGATGCACCGTCAATTCCACAATGGCGCGGCGTTCCACGTGCCGTTCGAACAGAAGGTTGAGGCCGATCGCCGAGAGAGCCAGAGCAGCCGCCACCGAGGCCGCGCCGGCTACATACAGGCGAAGGCGAAGCGAGCCCGCGGTTTTCATTCGGCCGAGACGATGTAGCCGAAGCCGCGGCGGGTTTCGATGATGTCGCGGCCCAGCTTTCGGCGAAGCCGCGCAACGACGGCCTCAAGGGCGTTGGCTTCGCGCGCGTCGTCGTCGCCATACAGGTGCTCCAACAACTCGCCGGGCGGCACGACACGGCCCTTGTGATGCACCAGATAGGAAACAAGCCTGTATTCCAATGGCGTCAGGGATTTCGGGATGCTCTCTACAGTTACCTGCATCTGCCGTGGGTCCACCACCAGCCTGCCGGCCTGTAGTACGGCGGCGCCGTGCCCCGCCGACCGCCGGATCAAGGCGCGCGCACGGGCAACCAACTCCTCCATGCGAAACGGCTTGGGGAGGTAGTCGTCCGCGCCGGCATCGATTCCTTCAACGCGCTCGGACCAGGTCCCGCGCGCAGTCAAGACCAACACCGGCGTTTCGCGGCCTGCGGCGCGCCAGCGTTTCAGCACCGCAAGACCGTCCATTCCCGGCAGTCCAAGGTCCAGGACAATCAGGTCGTAGTCTTCGGTGTCACCGCGAAACCAGGCATCCTCGCCGTCTCCTGCGACATCCACCAGATAGCCCGCCGCCGACAATGCGGCGGAGACATCTGCTGCGATCCTCTCCTCGTCCTCGACAACCAACACCCGCATCAGTCGTCCTCGCGGTCAATGATCTTGCCGGTTTTCGCGTCCACATAGACCTCCTGGACTTGTCCGGTCGGCGTCACGATCTCGAACTCATACACATACAGGCCATCTTCCCGCTCGAATTCCACCTCGATCACTTCGCCGCCCAGCCTATCGCCCAACCTTTCCAGGATTGCCGACAGTGGAAGCACGTCGCCCCGGCGCACGGCATCGCGCGCACGGGCGTGATCGTCGTCGGCCCAGGCGGCAGCGACGCTGATCCAGGCCGCGGCGAATGCCGTTGGCAGGGCGAATCGACTGAGTCGAGATCCGGTCATCGTTCCACCATGCCCTTTTCAACCTGACAGCACGCTGACAGCTGGCGTCAGGTCGGCGTCAGGGGCGGTCTGTCAGTATCCGCCCAATCGAACGGCCACCGCGCCGTATACCTCATGACAAGGAGACAAACGACATGCGTAAACTTCTGATTGTTCCCGGTTTCATCCTGGCCGTTGCCGCGGCCTCACCGATTCTGGCGTCCAGCGACGACCGCTCGGACGTGTCCGTCCCACGCGATCAGTGGATGAGCATTTCCCAGATTTCCGAGAAGCTGGAGGCGATGGGTTACGAGATTCGCGAAATCGAGATCGAAGACGGCGTCTACGAGGTCGAGGCGGTCGACAAGAATGGAATGCGGGTCGAAGCCTACATTCATCCGGCGACGGGCGAAATCCTGAAAGAGAAAGAGGACGACTAAGGCAGCCAACGCCTTTCACCCGGCCGTCACGCGGTCACCCCGGGGCAGCGTCAGCACCATGTGCTGCTCGCTGACCCCGCGGCCGCCGTGCCGGATCGCGTCGGGTTCGGTTCCCCAGACCCGGAAGCCGAGTTCCTCGTACAGCGTTCGGGCGGCGTCGGCGTCCTCGGTGACGCTGATTTGCACCTGGGTGACGCCGTCCAGCGTGCGTGCATGGGCCAATGCCGCCTGCATCAGGGCGCGCGCGATACCGCGGCCGCGGCCTTCGGGGCGCACATACATCCCCCAAAGGTGAAGCTTGTGGGTCATTTTGCGTTTCGGTTCGCGATAGAGCCCGATCATGCCCAGAAGGGCACCGTCCAGCGCGCCGAACACCGCCGAACCGTTTTCACCGTTCAGGATTTCCCGCACAGCATCCGGCGAAGACGCACGATCGTCCTCGGGCGAAGCGGCGAAGGCCAGCGGCGCATCGTGCAGCGCCTGCCTTCGCAGCGCGAACAGGGCATCGGCCTCGTCGGGTCGCAGGATCCGGATTTCCATGGCGGCTATTTTGGACGGTTGAAGATGCGACGAAAGCAGAGCCTACAACAGCGGCAGGATCGCCTGCACCAGAATCAGGATGGCGGCGGCGGCGATGGAGAAGAAGGTGAGCTGCATGCCGCGCACCCGGAAGCGAAAATCCTCATCTGCGCGGCTGACGCCGTAGGCATGCACCAGGCGGCCCGTCAGCAGGACCAGGCCCAAGCCGTGCACGGCGAGGATGGGCGCGCCTTGCAGCTCTGCACAGCCCATCAGCAACAATGCCATCGGGACGTATTCTGCGAAGTTCGCCTGGGCCCGCGACGCCCGCAGCAGGGCCGCATCGCCGCCGTCGCCCAGGGCGACCTTTGCTGTCCGGCGCGTGCGGATGACGCGAAGGCTGAGGAAGATCAGGACAAAGGCCAAAAGCGCGGCGTAGATCGGTGTCGCAGCCAAATGCATGGAAACCTGCCCTCTTGTTTGGACTCTCTACGCAGGAACACGGGGTCGGGATCGGTCGGGCGACATCAGACTTCCACGGCGAAAACAGGATCCGGCCCGGCCTGCGTCGTAACTGTCCGGACCATACGCATCGCATTGAGGTCGACGATCGCGACCTGGTTGTTCAGCATGCCGACTAACGCCAGATGGTCTTTGTCGTCGTACCCGATGGAGACCGGCTTTCCCGGCAGAGTCATCGACTGGCGTTGCGCCGGTTGTTGCGGATCCAACCGCAACAACGCTGTTGCATGGTATAGTGGCACCAGCAAATGCGCGTCGCGGTCCCATGCGATCCTAACAGGCCCAGCTGGAGTCCCGATCGGATCGAGAAGCGTTTCGCGAACCAAATCAATGACAGTGATGTTCCCTGATTCCCGATTCGTCACGTAGGCGCGGTTTTCCTCGGCGTCAAGGACCGAGCCCTCGGGACGGGCGCCTGACGGCAGGATCGTGGGCGGTCGTTCCGGATCGTCCGGCCTGACAATGCTAACGGTGTCGGTACCCATGTTGCTGATCAGGGCGCGGCGGCCGTCGCGGGTTACAGAAACGATGTGCGATCCGGTCCCGCCGGTGCGGATCGAACGGTCGAAGCGGCCCGTCGATGGATGATTGGCAACCAGCAGGCGATTTGCCGCCTCGCTGGTAACGAAAAGACGCCCGGCGGCATCGGCCGCAATTCCATGTGGCCGACGCCAATCGCCGCAATGGACGGTGCCGACCCGCGCACATCGTCCGATGTCCACCACGGAAACCGTATCGCCGCCCGGGCCTTTATCTTCGGCCAAAGCCACGCCAAAATGACACGCATACAGCAGCCTTCGGTCCGGCGACAGCACAGCCTCGTGCGGAAACGGGTCGAGTTGCACACGGTCGATCGGCGCGCCGTTTTCGAACCCGTAGTATCCCAGCGAGTGATCGTTCTTCTGAATCACGATCAGCGCTTTGGCCATCGTTCTGTCCCGTCGAGCTGCGCACGTGCCGCCTGCACCACATTAAATGTGGACGCGGCGTCCCGAGCAGAATAACGTATACGTAATTTCCGGGCCAGTGCCGCTTTAGTGCCGGCCATCTCACCGGAAAAGAAGAACGAGGCGAGGAAGGACATGGCGTCTGTCGAGATCCGTAATGTGCGGAAGTCCTTCGGTTCGACAGAAGTTCTGCACGGCATCGACGTCTCGGTTCCAGATCAATCCTTCACGGTGCTTGTCGGGCCGTCAGGCTGCGGCAAGTCGACATTGCTGCGCATGATCGCCGGCCTGGAAGGGATCACCGGCGGCGAGATCGCGATCGGCAATCAGGTGGTGAACAGGATCCCACCGAAGCTGCGGGATATCGCGATGGTCTTTCAGAACTATGCGCTGTATCCGCACATGACCGTCTTCGACAACATGGCGTTTAGCCTGCAATTGGTGAAGATGGATCCGGGCGTGATTGCGCAACGCGTTCGGGATGCCGCGGCAATCCTCAATCTGTCGGAGCTTCTGGAGCGCTACCCGCGACAGCTTTCGGGCGGTCAGCGCCAACGGGTCGCGATGGGGCGCGCCATCGTGCGCGATCCACGTGTGTTTCTGTTCGACGAACCGCTGTCCAACCTCGATGCCAAGCTGAGAGTTCAGATGCGCACGGAAATCCGCGCCTTGCATCAACGGCTCACCAGCACGTCGGTCTATGTCACGCATGACCAGATCGAAGCGATGACGATGGCGGACCAGATCGTGGTGATGCGGGCGGGCCATGTGGAGCAGGCCGGCAGTCCGCTGGAGGTGTACGACTTTCCGCGGAACGTTTTCGTCGCAGGCTTCATCGGCTCGCCGGCGATGAACCTGATCGAAGGCACGGTCGAATCGAAGGATGGCAGTCCGGTGGTCCGCATGGAAAGCGGTTTTGAACTTCCCATGCGCGGCGACGCTGCGGCCCAGACCGGAGCGCGGGTCTTGTATGGAATGCGACCCGAGCATTGGACGCTGGCCGGCGAATCCGACGGTCTTCCTGTGGAGGTTTCGGTGGTCGAGCCGACCGGCGCGGAAACGCTCGTCGTCTGCCTCTTGGACGGGGTCGACGTTCAAGTCACGTTCAACGAGCGTCATGAATTCCGGCCGGGTCAGCACATCCATCTGAAGCCTGACCTGAGTGTCGTGCATCTGTTCGCCATCGATACGGAGCGGCGGCTGTAACCGGCGGCTTTCGAGATTTGTGAAGAGCGGAATCAAAAAACGTAAGAACCGCAAGTCCAACAAGGAGGAAACGATGAATCAAATCACCAGAAGACAGGTTCTGAAGGCGGGAACGGGCCTTGCGATCGGCGCCGCCGTGGCGTCACCGTCGCTGCTGGCCGCGGCGCGTGCCTGGGCCGCGGAGTCCCCGTGGACGCCGGAGAGCGGCGCGGAACTGCGGTTGCTGCGCTGGAAACGGTTCGTGCAATCCGAAGAGGAGGCCTTTACCGCGGCCATGGACGCCTTCACCAAGGCGACCGGCGTTCCTGTCCGCATCGACAGTGAAAGCTTCGAGGACCTGCGTCCGAAGGCGGCCGTCGCTGCGAATATCGGCAGCGGCCCGGACATCATCTGGGGCATTCACGCCGACGCCCATCTCTATCCGGGCGCGATGCTGGACGTTTCCGACGTTTGCGAGCACCTGGGCAAGAAGTACGGCGGCTGGTACCCGATCGCCGAACATTACGGCAAGCGTGATGGCAAGTGGATCAACGTCCCCGTCACCATCAGCGGCAACTTCCTGAACTACCGCGTGTCGCAGATGCAAAAAGCCGGGTTCGACCAATTCCCGGAAAATACCGCGGACTTCCTGAAACTGATGCAGGGTCTGAAAAAGAACGGCAATCCGGGCGGGTTCGCGCTGGGCAACGCCAGCGGTGACGGCAATTGCTGGGCCCATTGGGTGTTGTGGTCGCATGGCGGCAAGCTGGTCGACGACAACGACAATGTCGTGGTCAACAGCGACGAGACCGTCGCCAGCCTGGAATATGTGGCCGAGCTTGGCGAAACCTTCATTCCGGGCGTCGCATCCTGGCTGGACGGCCACAACAACAAGGCATTCCTGCAAGGTGCCTGTTCGGTCTCCAACAACGGCATTTCGATCTATGCCGCCGCGGTTCGCGAGGGCAACACCGAGATCGCCAACGACATGGATCATGCCTACTGGCCGGTCGGCCCGGCCGGCGAGCCGACGGAGTTCCATGTCGCCTTCCCGATGATGCTGTACAACCACACCAAATACCCGAACGCATCGAAGGCGTTG
>CAJIAA010000281.1_pt1 | contig 15323 bp, 11 predicted proteins | sample 9199011 | NCBI WGS metagenome assembly CAJIAA01 (sample SAMEA7708266, study PRJEB35096) | sediment metagenome | biome: marine neritic benthic zone biome [ENVO:01000025]; feature: sediment [ENVO:00002007]; material: shallow marine sediment [ENVO:03000034] sea grass bed [ENVO_01000059] ...
CCCGCGGCCTCGATGTGTTCACGCGATTGTAGAATAAGGTCCGGCAGCGCGCTGTCGGCGAGGTAGAGCCAGCCGTCCGGTCCGAACGATAACGCGTCCGGCCAGCGTACCGCATTCGATTGAATCAACGTCGTGAGCGGTTGCTCCGGGCCGACGACGAACACGGCACCGTGTTCGACGTCGGTGATGTAGATTTGGCCGGCGTTGTCCCGACTGAAGCCGTCGCTGAGTGGCTTGTCGCTGAAGCGTTCGACGCGCCTGGCGAGCTGCGCGGGCGGCAGGCGCGTGTCACGCAGGTCGTCGAGTTTGACGCGATAAAGCCCGGATCCGCTAAGAGCCCCGTAATAAAGCCACTCGGGACCGAGCGCAATGCCGTCAATCCCGCCGCGCAGGGCGACGATGCCGCCCATGAATTCCATGTCCTTGTCGCCGCTGCGAATCATGAATTGTTCGGCGGAGACCGATTCGTGGGACTCCAGGACGCGGCGTGACTGCCCCGTTTCGACGTCGTAGACAATGATCGCCGGCGACTTGCGCCAGAAACTGGCATCAGCGATTACGATCGTTCGGCCATCGCTGCTGACCTGCAAGTCCTGCAGAAAAGAGCCTGTCGGTGCAATGCTCTTGTCGAAGGACTGCTCGCGCAGGATCTTGCCCGAGTCGAGGTTGATGCCGATGATCTTCGCCGCGCGCATGCCGTGGTTGCCGTGATCGATGGTCCAGAGGCGGTTCAAGCTGTCGATCGACAACCCGAGCACCGTGTCAAATAGTTCAGTCTGCGCGGCCCCCGACGGATACGGTATAGCTGCCCCGGCCACGTATTCGAGCAGTTTGTTGCCCTTGGGCCGCGCCTCGGGGTGCACGGTGAAAAAAATCCGCCCGTCGCGGTTGACGGCAACATTTCCAATTGGCTCGGAGTAAGCCAGCACTTCCTCGAGCATGCCGGCGCCGAGCCTGGGCGTTGTCGAGAGGTTGGGATAAGGATCGCCGCCGCCATGGCGAATCCACAGCACCATCGTCGCTATCAATGCAATGACTGCTAAGAACAGCAGGATATTCTTCATGTTTGGCTGCTGTGAATCCGCATCACTCCCCGGGGCGAAATTCTACATGATTGTGCGGCGATGTCAGAGTCGCAGTGCGACGATCCAGGCAGTGGCGACCAGCGCCAGTGCGATCCCGCCTGCTGTAGCCTGCGCCCGCCGATCCGTCGGCACCGGCCCGAGCGCGATCAGAAGCATTCCCGTCGCAAAGCCGCAGACGAATCCCAACAGGTGTGCGCCAATATCAGTGTTCTCGCCGCCCGTGCCCGTATACATGAGCAGGGCCAGGCCGCCGACGATCGGGCCGTAGCGATACGACCAGCGATCCTGCGCCATGAGCTGGCCACGCCATACGAACCCCGCGACGAGTCCGAGTGCCGCGAAGACGGCCGTGGATGCGCCGATGGATTTGTGCGCAGATTCAAGCAGCAGCGTATTGACCGAATTGCCCAGCGCGGCGGAAACAACAATGGCTAGCCAGGCAACGCCCGAACCGAGCAGGCGTCCCGCGAAGATGCCGAACAGGACGCCGAAGACCAGGTTGCCGACAAGGTGCCTGGCGTCGGCGTGCAGCGTGAGCGCCGTAATCGTACGCCACCATTCGCCGTTGCGTATGAGCTCGCCGTCAACGCGGCCTGACACGAACCAGTTGTGCCCGAATATCGAGTAGCCGGCCAGCCAGGCGACCGCACAAACCACGAAAAAGTAGCCGACGACGCCGGGCAGGGCATCCTGGTAGACGACACGCTTTCGTTGCTTCGGACGAGCCGGCGGGTTCTCTTCGTCGTAGAGCTGCAGTTCCTCAACGGCCCGAGCCGAATGTTCGGCGGGGACGACGAGGACCGCGGAGTGACCATCATCGATGAGCTGGTGCGGTATCGCTGAGGCGGCGAGCACGAGTGCGCGGTCGGCGCAGCTTTGCCGGTTGCGGCTCTCAAATACGATGCGCAGGTCTTCGTCCACTTCCGCTGATGCCCCGGGAGGTCGCCAAAAAAATCAATAATTACAGTAATTTACCTTGGCTACCAGCCTTCAGCAAACGTTCATGCGCGCGGCACGACAATACTTCATTCTTATTTATGCACTTTGCATGGGCGATTCAATGGCATTCTGGAAAAAACTCTATTTTGTACTTGCGATCATCAGCGCGGTGTTCCTCATCGTATCGCTATTCTGAGACTGGCCCGGATTGCGGTAAGCTTGAACTCTGTACGCAGGAGTTCGCATGAGAAACGCAGCTGTCGCGATAAGCTTTCTGTTGTTGCCCGTTATCGCGGGCGCCGAAGTCAGGGATGCTGCGGCCAGCGGCTTCACGATAGTGAACGAAGTCGTGGTCGACGCAGAACGTAGCCGAGCCTGGCGTATCGCGATCCATGAAGTCGGTCAGTGGTGGAACTCGGACCACACGATCTCCGGCGAGGCCAGTCGACTGAGCATCACCGCGAAGCCACAAGGGTGTTTCTGCGAGGATCTCGGTAAGGATGCCGGTGTCGTGCATTTGACCGTAACGATGGTGGTTCCGGAAGTCCTGTTGCGGCTAACCGGCGGACTGGGGCCGCTGGGCCTCATGGGCGTCGACGGCAACATGACGTGGGAGTTCGAAGACGTTGAAGAAGCCGGCGACAAGACACGCATGAAATTCACATATGCTGTCGGCGGCTACCGGCCGGAAGGTCTCGATGGCATGGCCAGTGCCGTGGACGGAGTCATCGGCGAGGCGCTGTTGCGGCTGAAGGCACAAATCGAAACAGGTGACGCGGAGCAAACCAGCATTGAGTGATATCGCCTACGCCCGCCCATCTTCGACCGTCGTTCTCGTGCGCGCGGCGGCAGCCGACCCAGAGCTGTTCATGGTAAGGCGGCACGAAAGATCCTCTTTCGGGGCAGCGTACGCGTTTCCGGGTGGCGTCCTCGATTCGGATGACGCTGCGGTTCACGAGTTTTGCTCGTGTGTCGGCGAACTCGAGGCAAACGCGCATCTCGGTGTGCGCGCGAATGGCCTCGACTATTATTCCGCAGCAATCCGCGAACTGTTCGAAGAGTCTGGCGTGTTGCTCGCCGACATCGATCAGGTGGACGAGGATCTCGGCGCCGTGCGCGACGGTCTCAACTGCGGCGCCGAAGACTGGTCGGATTTCGTCACGCGTAACCAGCTGCAGTTGCATTGCGACAAGCTTTTCTACTTCAGTCACTGGATTACGCCGCAGGTCATGAAGCAACGGTATTCGACGCGGTTCTTCCTGGCCGAGATGCCGGCCGGTCAACAGGCGTCGCACTGCGGGGGCGAGCTGACGAATTCCCGCTGGATAACAGCTCACGACATGCTCGAAGCGGGCAGGGCGGGCAAGGCCGATCTACACTTCCCTACAATAAAGACCCTCGAGAGCATCGCGCGGCACAAGACGCTTGACGAGCTGGTCGAGTGGGCACGCTCCTGCGTAGGGTGGGGCGTGACAAGCATGCTGCCGGCCGTCGTCATCAGGGACGGCGAGAAACATATCGCGCTACCGGGTGAAAAGGACTATCCGGGCGTCAAGTCGTGACCGCGTTCGGGCCGGAAATGCCGGCATTCAGCGAGCTCGGCCCTGGCGTTCGCCGACTCGTCGCGCCAAACCCGTCACTAATGACAGGGCCTGGCACCAATACCTACCTGTTCGGCGACAAGGAGATCGCGGTACTCGATCCGGGACCTTTGATCGAAGAGCACGTCGACAGGATTCAGGAGGTGGCGGACGCGCCGATTCGCTGGATACTCGTTACACACACGCATGAAGATCACTCGCCGGCCGCGTCGGCACTCGCGAGCATCACGGGCGCCGAGTTACTGGGTCGGCCGGCACCCGAGGGCAAGCACCAGGACGCAACCTTTACGCCCGATCGCATACTCGAGGATGACGAAGAACTCGTCACGCGCGAATTCATTCTACGGGTTGTGCACACGCCCGGGCACGCTTCGAACCACGTCTGTTTCCTGCATGCGGGGATGAACCTGCTGTTCACGGGCGATCACGTCATCGATGGGTCGACCGTGGTGATCAACCCGCCCGATGGCAACATGAAGCATTACCTGCAGTCCCTGCAACGCGTAAAGGAATTGCAGTGTGACGCACTCGCGCCCGGGCACGGTGAGATCATCAGGGACCCCGGACGCCTTATCGACTGGATCGTCGACCATCGCCTCGAAAGAGAAGCCAAAGTTGCCAACGCGCTTGCGGCCAATCCTGGCCTTACGACCCACGAACTCGTACCGCACGTCTACGAGGACGTCGACAAAAAGCTCTATGGCTGGGCTGAGCGCTCGCTGCTCGCGCATTTGTTGAAGCTGGAAGATGATGGCGCCGCAAAGCGCAATGACGAGCGCTGGACCTCCGTCCGATAATCCTCATCGTGAGGGGGCCGTCGGCACACCCCGTATGCTGCTATTCTTGCGGCCTTGCGTGATCTTCAATCCCGGAGGACGGACATGACTTCGAGTATTTTTCGTGTGATTTTTGCAGCAGTGGTGTGCATCGTGCTTGCTGCCTGCGAGGTCAAGATCGAGGACAAAAGTGCCGACGGTCCCGAGTTTGCGATCAAGTTCGATGCCGCATTGGCAGACGCTGGCCAGGACGGGCGCTTGTTGCTGTTGCTGGCAACTCACGACGAGAAGGAGCCTCGGTTCCTGGTCGATAACTCCGCCGACACTCAACTCGTTTTCGGCATCAACGTGGAAGACTGGCAGGGCGGCACGGACGTTGTGATCGACAAGAGCGCCCTGGGGTTCCCACTGGAAAACCTGTCTCACGTGCCGGCAGGCACTTACTACGCGCAGGCGCTGCTGAATCGATACAAGGACTTCACGCTTGGCAACGGCAAGGTCGTGAGTTTGCCGCCGGATAGAGGCGAAGGGCAGCAATGGAAACGCAAGCCCGGCAATTTCTACTCTACGCCCGTCCAAGTCGAGATTGATAAAGCGGGATCGGGCAGCTTCGCACTGCTTCTGGACCAGGTGATCCCGGACATCGAGCCGCCCGAGGACACCGAATACGTCAAACACATCCGAATGCGGAGCGAGTTGTTGTCTGAATTCTGGGGCGAGGATGTCTACCTTGGTGCGCACGTGTTGCTGCCTCGAGGTTTCGATGAGCATCCCGAGGCCCGTTATCCCCTGATGATCTTCCATGGACATTTTCCGGCCGATTTCGGCGGCTTTCGCACCACGCCACCGGATGCCGACCTCGAGCCCGAATATAGTGAGCGCTTCGATGTTCACGGCTACAACATCATCGAGCAGCAGGAAGCTTACGATTTCTATCAGACCTGGATCAGCGAGGACTTCCCGCGCTTCATCGTCATCGAGATTCAGCATCCGACGCCGTATTACGATGATTCCTATGCCGTGAACTCTGCCAGCCAGGGGCCTTACGGGGACGCACTGACCTATGAGCTGATCCCCTTTATCGAGGAACAGTTTCGCGGCATCGGTGAGGGTTGGGCGCGCTTTACCTATGGTGGCTCGACGGGTGGCTGGGAGGCGATGGCGGTGCAGGTAATTTATCCCGACGAATACAACGGCGCTTTCATAGCCTGCCCGGATCCGATCGACTTTCGCGCCTACCTGACCGTTAACATCTACGAAGACAGCAACGCGTACTGGTACGACAGCCAGTTTCAGAAACTCCCCCGGCCGGGTCACCGCGACTACCTCGGGCACGTGCACGCAAGCCAGCACGGCTACAACCGTCTGGAGGCGGTGCTCGGCGATAAAGGTCGCTCCGGCCAGCAGTACGATATCTGGGAAGCGACTTACTCGCCGATGGGCGAGGACGGCTACCCGGTGCGGCTGTGGGACAAGATGACGGGTGAGATCAATCCCGATGTCGCGCAATACTGGAAGGAAAATTACGACCTGAGGCATATCCTCGAACGGGACTGGGCGACCCTCGGCCCCAGGCTCGAGGGTAAACTGCATATCTACGCCGGCGACATGGACAATTACTATCTCAACAATGCCGTTTATCTCGCAGAAGAATTCCTCGAAGGCACGACTGATCCTTACTACGGTGGAGAAGTCGACTACGGCGATCGCGCCGAGCACTGCTGGAACGGCGACCATGAGAACGGCAACCACATCTCGCGACTTCGCTACAACACGATGTACCTGCCGAAGATCCTCGAACGTATCGACGCCACGGCGCCGGAGGGAGCCGATCTCTCGAGTTGGCGTTACTGATAGCCTGGATTCGGGACGCAGACCGGCCCCGGTCAGGATTCGCCTGTCTTATCGTCGACAAACCAGCTGCTGGGGCCCTGGATAAAGTCCCTGGTCTTCTTGGTGCGTTGCATGCGCGACGGATGATGCGCGTAAAACGCGTTTTCATAACTCTGCGCGGGTTGCCGGTAAATCACGCCCATTGCGACGGGCAGGTGCAGGTCCACCAGCAGACGTGCCAGGATCGCATTGCCTTCATCGTGTACGAGCACATCGTCGGGTGACTGTTTCGCATCGATAACCTCGAGAGACCACGTGTCCTGGTTGAAAATCAATCCCTTGTTGTCGCCGAAAAGCATCGGCTCGCCGTGGCGGAGATGCAGTTGTGTATTTGCGGCATCCTTGCGATCCGTGAAACTCGCGAAAACGTCTTCGTTGTAGACGATGCAGTTCTGGAAGATCTCGACTAACGCCGTACCCTGAAACGCGTGCGCCTGTTGCAGTATATGCCCCATGCCGACCTTGTCGGTGTCGATGCCGCGAGCGAAGAATTTCGCGCCGGAACCGAGGGCAAACTGACCCGGCGACACAGGTGTGTCGAACGAGCCTTTGGGGCTCGACGGCGATTTTGTGCCGATGCGTGACGTTGGCGAATACTGCCCCTTTGTCAGCCCGTAGATCTCGTTGTTGAACAGCAGGAACTGGACATCGACGTTTCGCCGCAGGATGTGCAGCAGATGATTGCCGCCGATCGACAAGGAGTCGCCATCGCCGGAGACGACCCAGACATCGAGGTCGGGATTGGCGAGCTTCACGCCGGTGGCGATCGCGGGCGCGCGACCGTGGATCGTGTGAAAGCCGAACGTGTCCATATAGTAGGGGAACCGGGCCGCACAGCCGATTCCGGAGACGAACACGGTCTCTTCCTTCTTCGCCCCGAGGTCGGCCAGGGTGCGTTGCACCGCTTTTACGATGGCGTAGTCGCCGCAGCCGGGGCACCAGCGCACCTCCTGGTCGGAGGCGAAGTCCTTCGGCTTGAGCGGATCGGGTGGCGAAACGACGTTCATGTCACGTCTCCAATCGGGCCCGAATGGCCTGTTCGATCTCGGCGATCTTGAAGGGCTGCCCGGTCACGCGATCGAGCGGCTCGGCGGGCACCAGGTATTGGCTGCGCAGCACGGTGAGCAGCTGGCCGTTGTTCATTTCCGGCACCAGGATGTGGTCGAACCCCTTGAGGAGGTCGCCGAGGTTGCGCGGCAGCGGCCACAAGTAGCGCAGGTGGATGTGAGACACGTCGAGCCCGTCCTCGCGCACGCGCTCGACGGCGCGGCTGATCGGACCGTGGGTCGATCCCCAGCCGATCACCGCCATGCGCCCCGACTCGTTGCCCTGATCGACGGACTGCGGCGGCACGTCTTCGGCAATGCCCAGGATCTTGTTCGCGCGCACGTCGGTCATGCGCTGATGGTTCGCCGGGTCATAGGAGATATGGCCGGTATCGTAGTCCTTCTCGATGCCGCCGATGCGATGGCCCATCCCCTCCGTCCCGGGCCGAACCCAGGGGCGCGATAAGGTATCCGGGTCGCGCAGATAGGGCTGGAACCCTTCCGCCTCGGTCCGGAATTCCGCCGGGAATGGCGCGTAGGCATCATAGTCGGGGATGCGCCACGGCTCCGCGGCGTTGGCGATATAGCCGTCGGTGAGCAGCATCACCGGGGTCATGTATTTGGTGGCGATCCGCACCGCCTCGATCGCAACCTCGAAGCAGTCGGAGGGCGAATGGGCCGCCAGGACGGCCAGCGGGCTGTCGGCGTTGCGGCCGTATATGGCCTGGTAAAGGTCCGACTGCTCGGTCTTCGTCGGCATGCCGGTGGACGGTCCGCCGCGCTGGGAGTTGATGACCACCAAGGGCAGTTCGGCAACGATAGCCAGGCCCAGCGCCTCGGTCTTTAGGGCGATCCCGGGCCCCGAGCTCGAGGTGACGCCGAGCGCACCTGCGTAGGAGGCGCCGATGGCGGCACAGGCCGCGGCGATCTCGTCTTCAGCCTGAAAGGTGACGACGCCGTAGTCCTTGAGCGGGGCCAACGTGTGCAACAGGCCGGATGCGGGCGTGATGGGATAGCCCGAGAACACCATCTTCAGATCGGCGAGCCGCGCGCCCGCGATCAAGCCCCAGGCGATCGCCTCCGTTCCGGTGACGGTGCGATACTCCCCCGGCTCGATATGCGCCGCAGGGATCGTATAACCGCCGACTTCGCGCGGCATCTCCGCGGTCTCGCCGAAAGCGTGCCCGGCGTTGAGCGCTGCCACGTTCGCCTCGGCGATCTCCGGCCGCTTGGCAAATTTCTGACTCAGCCAATCGACCGTCGCCTGACGTCGGCGCTTGTACATCCAGTAGATCAGGCCCAGCGCCCACATGTTCTTGCAGCGCAAACCCTCCTTCTGGGAGAGCTCGAAAGGCTTCACCGACTCGAGGGTGTGCCGCGACATGTCGATCTCGACGATACGGTACTGGTCGAGGCTGCCATCCGCGAGCGGACTCTCTTCGTAGCCGGCCTTGCGCAGGTTCTTGTCGGTGAACGCGCCGATATCGGCCAGAACCACGCCGCCCGCCTTGAGATCGGCCACGTTGACCTTGAGCGCCGCCGGGTTCATCGCGACGAGCACATCGAGCTCGTCGCCCGAGGTCATGATGTCGCGTGCGCCGAAGTTGATCTGGAAGGCGGAGACCCCGTAAGTGGTCCCGGCGGGCGCGCGGATCTCGGCCGGGAAGTCCGGGAAGGTCGCGAGGTCATTGCCAGCGAGCGCCGTCGCCTGGGTGAACTGGCTACCTGTCAGTTGCATTCCATCGCCGGAATCGCCGGCGAATCGGATAACGGCAGATTCCAACTCCTGCCGGGGCGGCTCGGCTTCCACCTGCGCCGCCGTGGTCGAGACCATGCTGCTGGCCCTCCATTCCTAGCTGCCCGCCGCAAGGATGGGCGCGGCGTGGCTCTGCGAATCATACAAATTTATGGCTATTTCAAGTCGTCTGTCACTCGATTCGGCGCCGCACATGGTTAATGGAGTGGCGATAGCCGATTGGCGAGGATCGCGTCCGGTCGAACTCCTATCAGAGGTGACTCGAAGGATAGATAGGCCGGCATCCTACGGCTGTCCAGGATTCCCCTGGAATTCGGCGCCTTCGAGTCGCTCGTGTCTCAATCCAACACGGCCAGCATGTCGTCGATGCGCGACAGCTTTCGCCGCGGTGCGCCGTCCGCAGCGGCCGCGATTTCCGCCTGCTCGATGCGTTCCCAAGCCGCCCAATCGACCCGCCGCACGCCGCGTTTGGACAGGATCGTCTCGAGGGCGACGCGGCCGGGCTTGGTGCCGTCGGTCGCGTCGGCCAGGATCTGATCCGCCGCAGTTTGGCCGTCCGGCTTGTTGCTGCCGATGACGCCCGTCGGGCCGCGCTTGATCCAGCCGACGGCATAGAGGCCGTCGTCCACGCGGCCATCGGCGTTTTCCACGACGCCGTTGCGCTCGTCGAACGGGGTGCCGTCGAGCGGCGTGCCGCGGTAGCCGATCGCGCTCAGAACCAGGCCGCACTCGATCTCGAAGAACTCGCCGGTACCCAAGGCGCGGCCCTCGACCACCTTGGTGCGTTCGAGCCGCAATCCCTCGACCCGATCGTCGCCCAGGATTTCGGCCGGCGATGAGAAGAAAGAGAAATGGACGCGCTTGCGGCGACCGGCGGCGTCCATGGTCGAGAACTCACGGAGGGTGCCGAGGTTCTTCTCGATCAGGCGGCGGTCGCGGTCCGACCATTCTCCTTCGACGCTTTCCGGCAGCTGGGCCGGGTCGAGCACAGGGGCGGCGTCGACGAGATGGCCCATCTCGCGCAGCTCGACATTGGTGAACTTGGCCTCGGTGGGACCACGCCGGCCGCACATCCAGACCTCGCTCAAGGGCGAGCTGTGAATCGTCTCGGCCGCGTAGTCGGCGATGTCGGTCGCCGCCATCTCCTCCGGCGTCTTGACGAGTACCCGAGCAATGTCGACGGCCACGTTGCCGACGCCGATGACCGCCGCCGCGGATACGTTCAGGTCGGGATCGAGCTCCCGAAAATCCGGATGTCCGTTGTACCAGCCGACGAAGGCGGCCGCGCCGTAGACCCCGGCCTTGTCGGCACCGGGGATGGCCAAGGGACGATCGAGCGGTGCCCCGCAGGCGAGCACGACGGCATCGTAGGTTTCGCGCAGCTCGGCCAGCGTCACGTCGCGGCCCACCTCGACATTTCCGAAATACCGGACCTCCTCATTCTGGGCAGTGCGGGCGAAGGCCCGGGCGACGTTCTTGGTCTTGCCGTGGTCGGGCGCCACGCCGCCCCGGATCAGACCGTACGGCGTCGGCAAGCGTTCGATGATGTCGATCTGTACGGGCCGATCGGCGCGCAACAACGCATCCGCCGTATAGAACCCCGCCGGCCCCGAGCCGATGATGGCGACAGTCAGTGGAATTTGTCCGCGCTCCTAGGAATTATTCTATTCGGACGGCGGAACCCTAGAGCAAGTCTCGGCAATATTGAACCGTTCAGCCGGGATTGCCGCGCCTAAGCGACGGGTGAGGCCGAAGCCCGCACCCAGCCGCGGCCCTCATGACCGAAATCGAACAAGGTCGGGTGCAGGATTTCGGCCAGGATCTCCAGAGACTCGACCAGCCGCGGGCCGGGGCGGTTGAAATACTGGTGGCCGTCGATAATGAACACCCGTCCGTTGCGGACCGCGTCGAGTTCCGCCCAGCCGGGCCGGCGCTCGAGCGCGGTCATGTCGGCGCTGGCCCGGGCGATGTCCCAACCGCAGGGCATGACGATAATGATTTCCGGATCGGCCGCCCGGAAAGCGTCCCACTCCAGCCAGGGGGAGTGCGCCCCCGCCTCTCCAAAAAGATTGTCGCCGCCGGCCATCGCCACGAGCTCCGGCATCCAGTTGCCGGCCGCCATCGGCGGATCGATCCATTCGATGCAGGCGACCCTGGGCCGCGGGCCGTTGCCGGACAGCGATCCGAACTTCTCGGTCCTGAGCCGTATCCCGTCCATGCGGCCGCGCAGTCCGGATACCAGCTCCCGTCCCTGCGCGCCGACCCCGAGCACCTCGGCCAGGTTCAGGCAATCCCGCCAGATGTCGTCCAACCGACCCGGCTCCAGCGAGACGATCGTTGCGTCGCCGTCCAGCCAGTCCTGCACCGCCTCCGCCAGTTGGCGTTCGCTCACGGCGCATACCTCGCATTGGGACTGGGTAACGATAACGTCCGGCCGCAGCGCGCGGAGTGCTTCGCCATCGATCGCATAGACCGAGAGGCCTTGCTCGACCAATTCCTTAATGCTCCGGTCGATCGTTCGGCTGTCCCCGTCCACGGCGATCTTCGGCGCGCTGACCACGGGCAGCGCTTCGACCCCGGCCGGAAAGTCGCACTCATGGGAGCGGCCGACCAGATGGTCCTTCATGCCGAGGCCACACACCAGCTCCGTCGCGCTCGGTATCAGCGTCACGATGCGTGGCGTACGCACGGCATTTGCCATCGCCCTGCCCTTACGGTTCGGTTCGGCGCAACCAATTCCGATTGATAGCCGGGCGGAACGCGCTTCGCCAGCGCCAATCCGCATGCCGGCCAAGCGTTTGATTCGCCACATGAAGCATGATTCGGACCTGACACGCCGGCGAGCGCGGACGAAGGGCGCCGGGCGCCCGGAATTGCTCAAGCGCTCCGATCGAAGCCTCGAACCGCGGGCCAATATCCTGCCCCGCCGTCAGATCCGAGAGCATCCGGGAGCGCCGTCGCCCGCGTCGGATCGTGCGCAAGGATCCTAAACCTCAGAGAAGACTGGAAGATTTCACCCGGCGTCAATATATGTGCTCGGTGGGCTCCGGAGAGGCACGGCGTTGGAACGGCTCGGCTCGGCGCCTGATTGCGGCGGATTCGGACTCCGGCGATACGGCTAACGATGGTGGCGCGAACGACTCACTCAACGGCAAAAGAGCATGGCGGGTGGCGAGTGCTTGAAGTTTGGTGCGTTTCCGCAAGAATTGGCGGATGGACAGCGAGACTTCAGGCCGTCGCGGATAGCGCCCATGTCAGGCGATATTGTCGATCCTGTCGAGGAGGTGCTGCCGAATTGAGATGGCCGCGGCGGGCCGGTTTCTTGCCGCCGCACTGAGTGTCGAATCGCTGAACCTCCTGCCGGGCCGCCGAACCGATTGCCATTGCGGCGATTGACCGGCAAAATGAGCACAATAATAAGAAAACAATCAGCAATCGCTGGAAAAGGAGACGGGGTACCAGGTGGTCAGGGGTTTTACCGAAAGGGACCCATATGCGGCGTCTGACCGCCTTTGTTGCGAGCCTTTCCTTCCTCCTGCTGGCCGACGCCCACGCCGATGACTCCCGGCTGTTTCGTCTCGGGACCGGCGGCGAGGGGGGCTCCTATTATCCGATCGGCACCGCCATCGCGCGGGCGCTGACGCCGCCCGGGGATGGGAAACCCTGTAAGGCGGCGACTTGCGGGATAGATAATCTTGTCGCCGTCGCCCAGATCTCCAACGGATCCGTTTCGAATGTTGAAGGAATCCGCACTGGAGCCCTCGAGGGCGGCATTGCTCAGGCGGATATCGTGCACTGGGCCTACACCGGCACCGGAACATTCGCCGGCCGTCAGCCCAACAGTCGATTACGCACCGTCGGACATCTCTACGCCGAGAGCCTTCATCTCTTTGTCGACGGCAAAGCCGGAATCCACAACGTCACCGACCTGCGCGGCAAACGCGTCTCGCTCGACGAGCCCGGGTCCGGCACCCTGGTCGACGCACGCTTGGTGCTGACGGCGTTCGGCCTCGGAGAGGAGGACCTCGATCCGAGATACGTCAAGCCGGATATCGCGTTGTCGGAACTCCACAACGGAACGCTCGACGCCTTCTTCATGGTGATGAGCTACGGCACGCAAACAATGAACAAGATCGCGGACAACACCAATCTTTCCCTGGTCCCGATCAAAGGACCGCCGGCCGAGGCTATCATCAAGTCGCATCCGTTTTTCGCACCCACCAAGATACCGTCCGGCACCTATCCAAACATCCCGGAGACGCGGACACTCAGCGTCGGCGCGCAGATCGTCGTGAGCGCGGAGCTGGAAGAAGACCTGGTCTACAAGCTGGCGCAGATCCTTTGGCATGAGCGAACGATGCAGGCGATCGCCGAGGCCAGCGGCGGAACCCTGCGGATCGTCCCGGGCCAAGCCCTGAAAGGACTTACGATCCCGCTGCATCCGGGTGCCGAGCGGTATTATCGCGACGCGGGAATGCTCAAATGAGCCGGTTGATGTCGCGAGTATTCGGCAACCCCGCGCCGTGGCTGATCGCGGCCATTCTATGCGCGGCCGGCGGGATCATCCTCTACGTGCAGGCATCTCTGATGGCGGTGGAGCGAGGACTACCGGTCAAAGTTCTGCGCCAGGAGCGGCATATCTCCATCCTGGTCCAGGATCTCTCCGATCTGTTGCGCGCGCTCGAGCTGGCGCAGCTCGATCCGACCGAATCCCGCGTGACCGTCGTCCGGCTTCGCTTGGCCAAGGCGCGCGGACGTATCCAGGATATTCGGGCGAGCTATAACTTCGACAATCTGGTGGGCGCGTCCGCCGTTCATGCCGCCGTCAATCCGGCGCTCAAGGATATCGAGCGCTGGCTGACCAACGGCGTACACGACTATCCGCCTAATTCGGAGACGGTGCTCCGGCTCGTGCGATCGCGGGCGGTCGGCACGTATGTCGAAGTCAAGAATCTGTTCGACCGGTCGAATGCGCAGGCGCTGAAGCTCGTCGAGCGCGAGGTCAGCCGCATCGACCAGGTGCGCTCGAGTATCGTGGCGATGCTGGCTTTCATGGCTCTGCTCGCCGTGATCCTCGTGGTGCTGATTCTGCGCCAGCGCCAGACCATCGACCGCCTGGAACAGGCGGAAGAGGCATTGGTGTCGGCCAAGGAGCAGGCCGAGCTGGCAAACCGTACGAAGTCGGAATTCCTGGCCAACATCAGCCACGAGCTGCGGACACCCCTGAATGCCATTCTCGGCTTCTCCGAGGTCATGTACCGCAGGCTTCTCGGCCCGTTCGGCAACAAGCGCTATCACGAATATGCCCGCGACATACACGACAGCGGCCTGCATCTGCTCGACCTGATCAACGACGTCCTCGACCTTTCCAAGGCCGAGGCCGGCAAGCTGCAGCTCCATGAGGAGCTTGTGAACGTCGGCGATGCCGTGAACTCCTCGGTGCGGCTCATCCGAGGCCGTGCCGACTCCGGCGGCGTGGAGCTGCACAGCCAGATCGATCCCAATCTGCCGCTCATGCGGGCGGACCGCCGGATGGTCAAGCAGGTCCTGCTCAACCTGCTCTCCAACGCTGTCAAGTTCACGCCGGAGGGCGGCACGGTGACGGTGGTGGCCGTCCAGGAGCCGTCCGGCGCCGTCGCGCTGGTCGTCAAGGATAGCGGAATCGGGATGGACATGGCGGACGTGCCGCAAGTTCTGACGCCGTTCGGACAGCTCGAAACCGCACTGACACGAAAGCATCGCGGCACCGGGCTCGGGCTGCCGCTCGTGTTGTCGCTCATGGAGCTCCATGACGGACGCCTCGAGATCGACAGCGCGCCCGGCGCCGGCACAAAAGTAACGGCCACGTTCCCGGTGACCCGCGCCGTGGAGCCGGAGCCGGCCGAGATCGCCGCCGGCGAATGAATTCAATGAGCCTTTGGCATAAATCCTTACCAACGCGTTTACACTATCTTCATCCCCGCCTGCCGATAATCCCCGATGCGCCACTGCGGTTGGTTGGCATCGCCCAGACATCATCAGTTAGAGGGAAAGGCAGGCTCCATGCTGTTCAAATCCGACGACAATTCCGCTTTCTCGGCCGACAAGCCCATGGCTGCCCCGGGTGCGAAACAGAAGGCTCGTAGCGCCGCCTCTGTGATCAACGCGGACATCAATATCACCGGCGACCTCGTCGGTGACGGCGATTTGCAAGTCATGGGAAGCGTCGCCGGCGACATCAAATGCGA
>CAJIAA010000141.1_pt1 | contig 15314 bp, 16 predicted proteins | sample 9199011 | NCBI WGS metagenome assembly CAJIAA01 (sample SAMEA7708266, study PRJEB35096) | sediment metagenome | biome: marine neritic benthic zone biome [ENVO:01000025]; feature: sediment [ENVO:00002007]; material: shallow marine sediment [ENVO:03000034] sea grass bed [ENVO_01000059] ...
TATTCGCACAGCGAATATGCAATTCCGAATTTTCCAATAGCAGGCGGACACTTCGAAGGCCCTTGCGAATTTAGAACGAGTGGATTTTCTTGGATTGAATCCAAGAGCCAGCAACTTCTCCTCTTGGCTAGAGATTGCCGTTCCCACCGCGCTGCCACGATGACCGCTCCCGGCCCCATAAACGATTATCGAGTGGGAAGGTTTTCCTGTCATGCATTGGGGAAGTACGCCTCGAAGATATCGCGCAGACTATCGTGGAAACCCCAACCCATGTCGGCCGTTGAGTGGATGGTCCGCTCAAAGCGGGGTAACAGCTTGCTGACGACACCCGCTTCGCATCGACTGAGCATCTTCAGTCCATCAGAAAACACTCGGATCACGCTGGAATAGAAGGGCTCGTCAATATCGCCAAATTCAAGGGTAAAGTTCACCCCACACTCGACATAGAACAGCATAAGTTCAGCTAGGCCTTCCGGATCGCCGACGGCTTTCCTGTAATCGCTGATGGCTTTTCGGGCTAGCGATATCCTGACAGGACTTTTCCAGGGCTCTGCTGGAGAGATGTAATGTTCTATGGTCTCCTTATATGGAACCAAGGCGCTAGCATCTCGCAGAAAGCGGGCATGTAAAAAGTCTTGGTTTTCTTTTCTTAGCGCGTACAGGTCACCAACAAGCTTAATTAGGTCTTTTTGGTCTGCCTTGTTGAGGACGGCTCGTACATCTTTCCAGGACCGAACAGGTTGCTCTTTACTCGCCATGGAATTTTCTTACCAAGAATTCGCGGGTAGCGTTGGAATCGGGAACGATTGTAGCCGACTTCCACCTCTCCTTGATCACTTCATGACTGCCGCAATCGACCAAATGTCTGGAATTGGCTATTAGCACGCCTACACGGCCGGTCGGGCGCGCAGCCGCTTTCCTGCATAGAGCGGACCTACGAGCCCCGGTGTCAGCTTTCCAACTGATTGCGTCAGTTGACCGTCTGGCTGCAGACCCAACATCGGAGGGGCGCCCACTCCCGCATGTGACCCATAGCCGACATTCCAGGTATCAATGGATCACCGAGCCCGCGCCACCCCCCGACGAGACCGCTCAATCTGGCCAGACATTCAAACAGGCGGAGACCGTGCAGCCACCCGGAATCTTGGTCATGTCCTTTGTCTGTCGATCGGAGGCCTGCAGCCAGCACTTTCGTGAATGCCTAGAACGCCAAACGGCCGCGCAGGCCGAAGACCCAGACCTCATTGTCCTCCGGGTCTAGCGCCGGGTTGATCAACAACTGCACACTGGGTGTAATCGCGATTTCGTCAGCCAGGTGCCAACGGTAGTAGACTTCCGCCGCGTATTGGTCATCCAGGTCAGTGCCGAACAGGGCATCATTCGGCTCTGCCCAGTTAAGACCAAATCCAAGTTGGTCTCCTGACCCAAGCAGTTCAAGACCGCCGGGCGTATAACCGCCGCCAATACTGATCGAGCGCTCCAGCAGACTGGCGCCGTCCTCGGCCCAGCCGGCCCGCGCGAACACCAGCCATTCCGGGGCGATCGCGTGGTTGAAGGAGAATACTCCTCCCCATCCCTCTTCTGCCCCCAGGTCGTCCCGTTCGTCTGCCTGCCACAGCGTCAGGTGGACATTGTTGAGGTAGTAGGCCTCCTGCGACGCGCCGGTCCAGCCGATTTCGAAATGCTTGAAGAACTGGCTCTCGTCGAAGAAGGTGTCAAAGCCTTCGAGGGGGTCGGTGGCGTCTGCATTCTGATCAACGAGGCCGGCAATACCATACACGGACGGCGTCAGCCACGCGCCGCCCGCGAATCCGAGTGCGCCATCGTTGGGCAGGTCAAGGGCGCCTACCCCGATGCTAAAAGCGTAGTTGTAGAAGTCCGTCCAGGGACTGACTAGCGGGAAGACATCGACATAATCGCTGATGTCGAGATAACCGCCGACCACTTCGTACTTGCCGCCCTCGAATTTCTGGTCCCAGTAGAGGGTGTTGAGCCGCCAGCCTTCGTCGTTATAGGGCAGGTTGGAGATGCCGGCGTACCCTACGCTCTCGCCAAGGTAGGAACTCGGCCCTGTATCGGTGAACTCGCTGGTATGCTCGACCAGAAATGTCAGCGTTCCGGGGCTCGACGTACCGCGCCCGAATGCTTCCCAGGCACCGCTGAAGCGGAAGATACCGCCCGCCGCGTCCTCGTCGGCATCAGGCAGGCGGTCGCTGGCTCTCAGGTAGACCGAGTTGTACTCCGCGCCAAAGGTGAATCCGTGGTCCTGCTGCAGGCCGTCCTTCCACGCATACCAGGGCTTCAAGAACTCGAGCTCGAGCGGGGTCCGTGTCTGCACGCGATCCGACTCCAGCCGGTTGGGCACGGCATCCGGTCCGCCGAAGGCCCTTGGTTCCTCTTGCTCGACCGCCTTATCCGGTCCTGTGAGAGGCTCCGCGGCTTGCGCCAGGGTGGCCTGCACGCACGCCAGCGTCCCCACGAGCGCAACGCGCAGGACCGACACACAACACCGTCGCGCACTCATTTTTTCGAGAATCGCCAGCATAGCTTTTTGTTTTAAGACGTAACGCCGATCCGTGGCTGATCATCCCGGCACGGCGGCGACAGTGTTCGGGCCGCCCACCGAGGGGTGGCCCGAACATCGCCTGGCCCGTCAGGCCTCTCTCACATCCGCCCGCGCGGTGCTGGGCTCGGACTCGAACCACTCCAGCATCAGCTTGTTGACGTCGTCCGGGTGATCCAGCATCGACCAGTGACCGCCCTGGATGATCTCGACGCGGCACTCCGCGTCCATATACCGGGGGGTGTCGATGGCCTGCGTCTTCCAGAGGAACATGTCGTCCTCGGGGAAGATCACCATGGTCGGCACCTTGCCGTTCGGCATGCAGTTCGGGTCCTTGGCTAGCGCCAGGTACTCCATGGGGACGTGGTTGGCCCGGTCGTAGTTGAGCCACTCGATGCGGCCGGTCTCCTTGATGGCATCGATGACCGCCTCCGCCTCGGGGTGCTGGCAGAAGAAGCTGCGGAAGAACCTGAAATCGTTGGTCGTGTAGAGCTCTTCCATCCCATCGAGACAGTGCATGTACATGTACCAGTTGCGCATACAGGCTTCGTACATCCGCTCCGGGGTCTCGTGGGCCTGGCCCATGACGCATTTCATGTGGCCAACCGACATGGAGATGTACTTGCGGAACAGCTCCGGGCGCTCGAGGACCATGGCCCAGGCGATCGCCGATCCCCAGTCGTGGCCCATCAGGTTGATGTTCCCCTTGAGGCCCAGCGTGTCGATGATCTCGAACATGTGTCCGATGACCTTCTCGACCTTGTAATGCTCGACCTCCACCGGCCGGTCGGTCCCGCCGTAGCCGAGTGTGTCCGGCACGATCACGCGGTAGCCGGCCTTCAACAGCGCGGGCGCCTGGTATTTCCAGCAGCTGCCGTCGTCCGGCATGCCGTGAATCAACATGGCGACCTTGTCACTGTCGCCCTGGTCACTGACGTGGTAGTTGTAACCACCAATCTGCATACTCTTTCCGGGAAGGCTCATATCTCATGCTCCTGTTGACTGGGTTGCGCCCGTAGGGTCAGATCGGCGTCGTGAAAGGCAGCAACTCGTCAGGCCGTCTTTTCCGGGCCGCTCAACAGGGAACATAGCCACCTGCGCTGCGCTGTTCTGGCCATTGTGCGCCAGGGTCAGCCGCTGGCTTGGTGGCCGTCGCGCCGGGCCGTCCGGTATCGCCGTGGCGAGCATCCGGCCCAGCGCGCAAAGGCCCGGCTGAAGCTGCTGGGGTCGCGGTAGCCCAGCATCGCGGCGACCTGTGCGATGCTCAGGGTGGTATCGTGCAGCAAGCTCCGGGCGATCTCCTGGCGGGTATCCTCGACCAGGTCGGAGTAGGTAATCCCCTGGTGCTCGAGCTGCCGCTGCAAGGACCGTGCGCTGAGGCCGAGATGCGCTGCCGCCCGATCGATCGAGGGTTGACCCTTTCTAGCCAAGTCCGCGATCAGGTTCCTGAGCGTGGCAATAGGAATGCGGCGTTTGCAGTAGATCAAGGCGAGTACCTCGCCGGTCTGTGAGGGTGTGGTGTTTACCGTTGCCCGAGTGTGAAAGACCGCCTCGCCGTTGTCTGGCCATGTGGCGCCGATATCGGATTTCGATGCGTTCTTCCGAGCAGTGGAGCGTTGGCGCGCAATGGCCAGAACCGCGCCAGGCGAAATGAAAGGATACGGCCATAACAGCGTAGGCCAGTCTGCGGTTGGAGCATGGCACCAAAAGCTGTATTCCGGTTGAGGAGGGGGATCAGACTATGAGCATCCAACCGCTACCGCTCGTCAGAGCGGCACACCTACTCCCCGTCACCGAAGTCCTGCTTGCGATCGGCACGCCGGTCGATAGCCGGCTGTCGGAAGCCGGCCTTCCGCGGCTGTCTGAGGAGACCCCTGATCTGTTCCTGCCCGTGGTGCCGGTGTTGAATATGATCGCAAAAGCGAGCCGCGAAGAAGGCGTCGACGACCTGGGATTGCGTTTTGCCTTGCACTTCAGGCTGAGCGATTTCAGCCGCACTGTGCAACTGACGATTCGCCGGGCGCCGACACTGCGCCGGGCGCTCGAAGATTTCTGCCGTTTGGCGCCGCTCGAAGACAACAGCATAGCTGTCTGGATGGCCCGCGAGGCAGCAGGGGTAAAGATCTGCAACTTGCTCAATGTGCATGCCGACACGGAGGGGCTCCGCTGCTCCGAGTGGACCAACAACATGGCCGCACTGGCCATCGTTCGAGCTTTTGCCGGACCCAACTGGTCTCCGCCGGAGATGGCGTTTCACTCTGGCCCACCCGCCGGCCAATTCGCCCAGAAATGCTTCCCATACACCCGCTTTCTAACCGGTCAGAAGGCCGCCTGGATCACCGTACCGAGCCACATTCTGGCGCTGCCGAATTCGGCGATGGGTGTACCGCCATCGACGACCACTGATGACACGGACTTGGAAGCCAGTGACTCGGCCCCCGTAGGTGATTTCGCCAGCGCGCTCAAGACGACCATGAAAGCCTATTTGGGCGATGGCTATCCGGAAATCAGCTTGGCTGCCAAGATCGTCGGGACCAGCGTCCGCACGTTGCAACGCGATCTGTCTCGCGGCTGTACGACCTATTCCGACATTGTCAGGGCGGCGCGCTTCGAGCGTGCCGCGGAGTTGCTGGCCGATCCCGACCACAAGATCACCGAAGTCGCCTTGGCGGTCGGCTACGACGATCCGTCTCACTTCGCCAGGGCGTTCCGCCGCGTCTGCGGCCTGAGCCCACGCGAATTTAGACGCAGCCAGGCGAGGTCGCTGCGGGCCGCCTGAAATGTCGTGGATTGCGGCTCGTCAATTCGGCATGACTCGTGCCCCCGACTGACTCGGGGCGGAGTTACAGAGACAGTTTACTGAATTCGGAGGCAGCGTCGCGTAAAGCGGGCCGGCAGAGGAGCGCGGTTACACGCAGTTCGGCCAAGAGCTGTCGATCACCGGGGCGCTGACCGCCAACTGGCGCATGCTTGGCCAGTACCACGATGCCCAGGGACAGCTGTCCTACGACTACCAGCGCACCTACGACCCATCTTTAGGCCGATAGCTACAATCCTGCGCGCACGGTTGCGAACATGGCCTTTACGGCTAAAGGTTCAAGGGTTCATTAGCTTTTGCTAAAGGGCTGGAATTGGCTAACAGCGCGCTTCGACGGCGGCACGAGAGCGCGGCCGCTCTTCTGCAACAAGCCGACCTCCAACACCAGGTGTCGCAGTCCTGGCGGATTCCGACAGCATTCGCGTCGGCGGCGGACCCACACTGCCAGAGGCATTGACCGCCGCTCGTGACCCGGTGCGGCCATCAGGGCCGGCCCTCAGTCCTGCAGCACCTCCATCGCCGCCTCGCGCAGGGCGGATGGAGGGGCTCCCGCCTCGCGCATCCGGTTCATGTGATGCTGGATGCGCCACAGGTGATAGCCGACCCGGTGCAGCCAGCGGATCGCGTCGAGACGGTCCAGGGCGGCCTCGTCGACGATGCTGCTGGTCGATGCCAGCATGATCGTGTGCTCTCGGTAGCGCCTGCGCTCGGCACGCAGCAGCTTTCGCAGACGGTTCAGCCGGGCCTCGGACGCATGTCCGGCAGCCGGATGCGCCGCCTCCGTGGAAAGGCTTCGTAGCAGGCCGCGCAGGCGTGTCAGCCGATGGTCGCTGGCCAGGATGGCGATGCGCTCGGCCTGAGTGCACCGGTAGTAGAGTCGCCCGAGATGGTCGAGCAGATGCAGCGCCGCGGCGATCCGGCGGGCCCGCGGAGCCTTCGGTCCGCCAGTCTCGATCCTGGCGACAAAGGCGCGGGTCGCGGTCAGCGCGTCGGCGATGTCGCGCATCTCGACCACGTCGGCCCTGCGCGCCTGGGGTCGGCTGAGCCGACGGGCGAGGAAGGCGAGTTGCGTCTGGGCGATCTCCTTGACCGTCGCCGCCGCCGCGTCTGTGGCGGCGTCCGCGTGGCCCAGGAGACCGCGCCCGAGATGACGGGTCAGAACCGGCCCGCGTTCGTGCACCAGCCTTGTGACCAGTCGCCCGAAGGCATCCGTGAATGGCAGGAACAGCGCGGTTCCCAACAGGTTGAACGCCGTATGGAAGCTGACCAGCGCGATCTGGTCGTCACCCTCGGCGACCAGCGCCTCGATCACCGACGTAAGGGGGCCGAGCAGCCCGAAGGCGATCACGCCGGTGATGACGTTGAAGACCAGATGTGCCCAGCCGGTTCGCCTGGTCGCGGCCGACCCACCGAGGGTTGCCAGCATCGCGGTAAAGGTTGTGCCGACATTCATCCCGATGACGATTGCCGCCGCCTGCGGGAAATTGATCGTGCCGACGCTGAGCGCCACCAATGCCGCCGCCACGCCGGCGCTGGAAGACTGCGTGATCGCAGTGATGGCAGCCCCGATCAGAATGAGCTTGAGCCGGCCAAGCAGCGTGTCGCCGGGGAAATCATCCGGCGTAACCGCGCCCTCGAAGACGGCCATGCCCTCCTGCATGGTGTCGATACCGACGAACAGCAGGCTGAAACCCACCAGCGCCATGCCGAACTGTCCGGCACGTCCCGTGCCGAACATCCTCAGCAGCGCCCCGACCAGCACGACCGGCAGAACGACCTCGCCCAAATGCAGCTTGAAGCCGAGAATGGCAATGATCCAGCCGGTCACCGTCGTTCCGAGATTGGCGCCGAAGATGACCCCCAGCGCCTGCGGGAAGGTCATCAGCCCGGCGCCAACGAGACCGACCATGGTGACCGTGGTGGCGCTCGAGGACTGAATCACCGCAGTGGTCGCCGCGCCGGTGACCGCGCCGCTGAGCGGCGTGCGCGTGAATCGCGCGAGCGCGTCGCGCAACGCCCGGCCGGCTAGGCGGCGCAGCGCCTCGGTGAGCATGATCATCCCCGCCAGGAACAGCCCAACGCCACCAAGGGCACGCAATATTTCGGCGGTCATGGATCGAACTATGCGAGTTCGAGAATCCGCTTTCAACAGCGCACGACGCGGTGGCCGCCGACGGGGACCAGTCAGCGGCTGCTCCGACCACGCTCCACGAGGGTCGCCGGTATGTCGTCGGGATTGCGCCTCCCCCAATTCTCGGCGGAAGAAATCTCTGCCCGCAAGGGCCGGTAATTCGGGACCCCACACCCTGGCTAGAATCCGGGGATGCCGGCGAAGTCGTCCGCCATCATGCCGCGATTGGCGAGTTGGTCCTGCGCTGGAACCTGCCGGTCGCCAATGCGGAAGGCGAGTAGCCGATCGCGCTGGCGCGCGTCGTCCGACCGGCGATGATTTCCGCAACCGCACGGTTTCGCGTATCGCCGGCCACAGGAACGGTGACCGCCGGTTCATTCTTCCTCATGTGACCTTTGTCACCGCACAGCTTCGGTTTCTTGGCAATAATCGCGATCGCCAATCTCATTCGCTGGATTCGGCCGGGCTGCGGCCCGAAATATTACATTTAGGATAAATTTGATGATTACTCTTGGAATGCCCCATATGGGACTCAACGATGCACGGGCGCCGGCACGGGTGCAGATGTGGAACACCTGGGCCGTCCGGGCGACCGAGTCGCGCAGTCACATTATCGACTGGGTTGCGACCGTCGCGCGCCGGGCGCCGGGCCGGAAGCTGAAGAACGTCGTGTTCAGCTGCCACGGCAATGCCAGCTACCTGCAGATGGGCCAGGGATTTGACCGCACCCATGCGGATATGTTCGAGGGCTGGCGCGGGCTCGTCGACAAGATCTGGTTTCGTGCCTGCCTGGTGGCCCGCATCAGGACCCCGGGCGCGGCGGTGACCGGCGACGGCAACCTGTTCTGCTCGGAGGTCGCCAAGGCCGCCCGGTGCTATGTCGTGGCCTCGACCGAACTGCAGGTCGCGGACAGCGGCCGGGTGCTGCCTTTCGGTCAATTGGATACCTATGAGGGGCTGGTCTTGTCCTATGGACCGCAGGGCAACGTCACCTGGTCTCGCCGCTACACGTCGACCTATCAACGCGACCCGTCCAACCCCGGCAGTTGGACACAGAACCCCGACTGAGGACTGGCGATGCGGTGGCCGCTCGACGGTTCGGTAGCGGCAGAATCGAAGGTGAGTCAGATGCCCTTGCCGGCGCCCGGCACTCTTTCCACCAGATGGATCGCCAGGTCGGCGATCAGGCGATGCGAGGCCTTGCTGTAGCCGCCGCTCGTGACGATGACGGTGGGGATGTCTCGCTCGGCCAGGGTATCGACGATCAGGCGGTCGCGGGCCGCGACGCCGTGATAGCTGACGGCGTGGCCGCCGAGGCGGTCGCCGGCGATGATGTCGGTGCCGGCGTTGTAGATCGCCAGCCTCGGTGAATGGACCGACCCCAGGAATTCCGGCAGCTCGCGGTCGAGGGCGGCCCTGTAATCCTCATCCGTGCGGCCGGCGCGCATCGGCACCTGATAGGGGTGCCGGTCCTCGTCGCCATCGAACATCCCCGGATAGCGCTGCGCGTTGTAGAGGTCGAGAATGTGCACCGCCGGGTCATCCCGGAAGGCAGCGAAGAAGCCGTTGCCGCGATGGGCGTCCAGGTCGATGAGCAGGACCGGTTCGTAACGGGCGATGGCGCCGGCCTTGCGGTGATGGGCCAGGGCGACGGGCACGTCGGCGTAAAGGCAGAAGCCCTCTCCATGGTCGGGAAAAGCGTGGTGATAGCCGCCGCCGATATTCATCGCCATCTGGCCGTTCAGCGCATGGCCCATGGCCTGGATCGTGCCCTGGGTCGCCAGCCGCATCGGCGTCAGAAGGCGGCTTTGCAGGACGCTGTGCGGCAGGAACCGCAGGAACGGCATTTCCAGGGCGGTGGCGATGGCCGGCGGCGAGGTCGCCAGCGTGTCCAGATAGTCCTGGGTGTGCACCAGGCGCAGATCGCCGTCCGACACCGGCGCCGCGGGCGCCTCCCACAAATCGGCCGCCCGTGCGCCCAGGGCCGCCATGATCCGTCGCCGGGCCCGGCTGTATTTCCGGCCATCGAACGGATGCAGCCGTTCCAGGCCGTACAGGGTCAGATCGTATCCCGGGGAGTGGATCAGACGTGTGGTCATGGCGGTCGAAGTCGATCATCACCCTCCCCAGGGCGGTCCCGTCGGGAGGATGAGAGGGTCGATCGCCATGTCGCCGACGTGAGCCTACTCCGCCGCCGCCGGAACCGCCCGTGCCGCAGCGTCCAGCGCCTGGTCGATATCGGCGATGATGTCGTCGGCAGTCTCGATACCGATCGACAGCCGGATCACGTCCGGGCCGGCCCCGCACGCCTCCTGTTCCTCGAGGGAGAGTTGCCGGTGGGTGGTCGAGGCCGGGTGGACGATCAGCGAGCGGGCGTCACCGAGATTGGCCAGATGGCTCAGCATCTCCACGCTCTCCACCATCTTCACACCGGCGTCATAGCCGCCCTTCAGCCCGATCGTGAAGACCGAACCGCTGCCCTTGGGCACGTATTTCTGTGCCAGGGCATTATAGGGCGAGGAGGGCAGGCCGGCATATTCGACCCAGGCGATCTGCGGGTGGCCTTCCAGGTGCTGGGCCACCTTCAGGGCGTTCTCGCAATGGCGCTCCATGCGTAGCGAAAGGGTCTCGATACCGAGCAGGGTGAGGAACGCGTTCATCGGCTGCTGATTGGCGCCCAGATCGCGCAGGCCCACCGCATGGCCGTGGAAGGTGTAGGCCAGTTCGCCGAATGTCTCGAAGAACTTCAGCCCGTGATAGCCGGGATTCTCGGCGGTCAGTCCGGAGAATTTTTCGCTCTGGGCCCAGTTGAACTTGCCGCTGTCGACCACGATGCCGCCGATCGAGGTGCCATTGCCCGAGAGGAACTTGGACGTCGAGTGCACCACGATGTCGGCGCCATGCTCGAAGGGCCGGCACAGATAGGGCGTCGCCATGGTGTTGTCGACGATCAGCGGGATGCCGGCCTCTCTCGCGATCGCCGAGACCGCCTCCAGATCGGTGACCACGCCGCCGGGATTGGCCAGGCTCTCCACGAAGATGGCACGGGTGTTCTCGTTCAGCGCGGCGCGGAAGTTCTCCGGTTCGTCGCTGTCCACGAACGTCGTCTTCCAGCCAAATGCGCGCTTGAAGCTGTTGCCCATCTGGTTGATCGAGCCGCCATAGAGCTTGCGCGCGGCGACGATTTCCGCCCCCGGCTCCATGAACGGGAACAGGGCCATGAGTTGCGCTGCGTGACCGGAGGACGTAGCGATGGCGCCGATGCCGCCTTCCAGGCTGGCCACGCGCTCCTCCAGCACCGACACCGTCGGGTTGGTCAGCCGCGAATAGATGAAGCCGAGCTTCTGCAGGTTGAACAACGATGCGGCGTGGTCGGCATCGTCAAACACATAGGACGTGGTCTGATAAATCGGCGTCTGCCTTGCGCCGGTCGCCGGGTCCGGCGCGGCGCCGGCATGGATGGCAAGGGTATCGAAACCCGGTGTCCTGTTGTCGGTCATTTTGTAAGTTTCCTTTTCTTCGAAGAGATCACGCCCGAACGGAACCCTGTCCAGCCCAACTCCCCATTGAGCCGGGCCCATTCGATCTTCGGGCATCGGTTCATGACGACCGCACACCCCGCCGCCTCGGCCCGTTCGGCCGCGGCGTCGTTGCGCACGCCCAACTGCATCCAGACAACCGGCGGCGACGGCAGCGCAAGCGCCTCGTCGACGATCGGCCCGGCGGCCTCGGAATTCCGGAAAACCTGTACCATGTCGATCGGGTCCGGAACATCGGCAAGTCCGGCATGCACGGTCTCGCCCAGGATCTCCTGGCCGGCGGCGCGCGGATTGACCGGGATCACCCGATAGCCCTTGGCCTGCAGGTATTTCATCGCGAAATAGCTCGGCCGGTTCCAATGCGGGCTGGCTCCGACCATGGCGATGGTCTTAACCCGGTCCAGGATGCCGCGCAGGAAGGTGTCGTCGTAGGACTCGTGGTCGGGCATGGGATCTAACGGGCGGCGTGCAAGCCGGCGTCGCCGGCCTCGCCCTTCGACAGGCCGAGGATGAGGGTGCAGGTGGCAATGTAGGCCCGAGACGCTCTCATGCTGAGCCTGTCGAAGCATGCGGTCGCATCTGCGCAATACCGGGTTGCCCGCATTGCTACCGCCCGGTCCATTCCGGCGGACGCTTGCCCAGGAAGGCGTCGATGCCCTCCTCGGCGTCCCGGGCCAGCATGTTTCGGGTCATCACCTCGCTGGCGTGGTCGTAGGCGTCCTTCAGCTCCATCTCCGCCTGCCGATAGAACGCCTCCTTGCCGATCGCCAGGACCAGCGGTGATTTGTCGGCGATCTGCCGCGCCAGGCCATCGGTTTCGCCGTCCAGCGCGTCGGCTGCGACGACCCGGTTGATCAACCCCAGCCGCCGCGCCTCGGAGGCCGACACCATGTCTCCGGTCAGCAGCATCTCCATCGCCGCCTTGCGCCCGACGGCACGGCTCAGCGCGACCATCGGGGTCGAGCAGAACAGGCCGATATTGACGCCCGGCGTGGCAAACCGCGCCTGATCCGACGCGACCGCCAGGTCGCAGCTGGCGACCAGCTGGCAGCCGGCGGCCGTCGCGATGCCGTGCACCTTGGCGATGACCGGCTTGGGCAGGTTGACGATCGCCAGCATCAGGCGCGAGCATTGGCGGAACAGCCGCTGATAGAATTCGCGCCCGGGATTGGCCCGCAGTTCCTTCAGATCGTGGCCGGCGCAGAGGGCCGGTCCGTTGCCGGCGATGATGACCACCTTGACGCTGCGGTCTTCGGCCAGCTCTTCCAGCTGTTCGTGAAGCTGCGCCATCAGTGCGCTGGAAAGCGCGTTGCGGGCGGCCGGCCGGTTCAGAGTCAGGGTGGCGACGCCGTCGGCATCGTCGCGCAGCAGCATAGGTCCCGCGTCGGCTCCCTTGGCGGTTGCCGCCTTGGCCCGGTCCCTTGCCGATCGCACGCTTGGAAGATCTGCCGCGCTCATGATGATACTCCCTACCCTCCGGGCCCCGGCGGCAAGTCTACTCCCGCCAGTCCGCCCGGAAAACGGTGCGGTTGCCGCCGCCGCCGCAGGGCCGCACACTGGACAGGATTGGGCCGCGAGTTTCAACAGATTTTCCGATGCCGCTTGGCCGGAAAACGGGGCAATGTCGTAGGAGGAGGGGCGGTGATCGAGGCGGCGGAATTCGAGGCGCTGGTCCGCGATGAGGTGCCCTTGGTCGGCGGCTTCAACGTCCGGGTCGATGCCATCGGCGACGGCAGGATCGACCTGTTCATGCCCTATCGCGAGGATTTCATCCGCCCTGGCGGCACCATCACCGGCCCGGCGTTGTTCGGCCTCGCCGATGTGGCGCTGTACGGCGCCGTGCTCAGCCGCATCGGCCGCATCGAGCTGGCGGTGACCACGAGCATGACGATCAACTTCCTGCGCCGACCGGCCCCGGTCGGCGTGTTCGCGGAAGGCCGCCTCCTGAAACTCGGCCGCCGGCTCGCCTACGGCGAAGTCCTGCTGCGCTCGGACGGCGAGCACGACCCGGTGGCGCATGCGACCGGGACGTATTCGATTCCGCCTCGGTGAGGAGCCTGGTGGATCGACCTCGTGGTTGGATGCGGTAATTTAGTACCGCACTCATAAAACACTGTTTTCATGCCGGTTTTCCGGTTGACAGCGCTGCCGACCTCCCCTAGAACACGCCGCTTCCGATGCCTTGGGCATCGGTCCGTCCAGGATGTGAGATCAATGAAGACCTATTCCGCGAAAGCCTCCGAGGTGGAGAAGAAGTGGTACGTGGTCGACGCTGAGGGCGTGGTGCTGGGCCGGCTGGCCAGTGCGATTGCGCTCAGGCTGCGCGGCAAGCACAAGCCCATCTTCACCCCGAATGTCGATACCGGCGACAACATCATCGTCATCAATGCCGACAAGGTTCGGCTGACCGGCCGCAAGCGCGACCAGGACGTGTTCCATTGGCACACCGGCTATCCGGGGGGCGTCAAGGGCCGCACCAAGGGCCAGATCCTCGAAGGCCGGCATCCCGAGCGGGTGGTGCACAAGGCGGTCGAACGGATGATGCCGCGCGGTCCGTTGGGCCGCCAGGTGATGGGCAATCTGAAGGTCTATGGCGGCGCCGAGCATCCCCACGGCGCGCAGCAGCCGGAGGTGCTGGACATCGCCGCCATGAACCCGAAGAACAAGAGGTAGGCCCATGGCCGAGACACAGACACTGTCCGACCTGCAGGATCTGGCGGCGGTCGCCGAGCCGGAAGGTCCGAAATATGAACAGAAGCTGGACGCACAGGGCCGCGCCTACGCCACGGGCCGCCGCAAGGATGCGGTATCGCGGGTGTGGGTCAAGCCCGGCACCGGCAAGATCACCGTCAATGGCCGCGACCAGGAGGTCTATTTCGCGCGCCCGGTGCTGCGGATGATCATCAGCCAGCCCTTCGATGTCACCGAGCGGCGCGACCAGTACGATGTGGTCGCCACCGTGAAGGGCGGCGGGCTGTCCGGCCAGGCCGGCGCGGTGCGGCACGGCATCAGCCGGGCGTTGCTGAATTACGAGCCCGAACTGCACGGTTCCCTGAGGTCCGGCGGCTTCCTGACCCGCGACAGCCGAACCGTCGAGCGCAAGAAGTACGGCAAGGCCAAGGCCCGCCGAAGCTTCCAGTTCTCCAAGCGGTAAACCGCGTCGACAGGATTTCGATCCCGCAAGAGGGGCCTGCCGGACGCCGGCGGGCCCCTTTCGCGTTTCGGGACCGGGGCGCTTTTGTATAGAATTGCAAGCCGGCATCGCCGGCAGGGAATAGAGGAAAGAGTGCGATGACAGCGACCGTGTTCATAGACGGGGAGGCCGGAACCACCGGCCTGCAGATCGCCGAACGGCTGGCCGGCCGGCGGGATTTGGACCTGTTGCGGCTCGGCGAGGCCGAGCGCAAGGATGCCGCCCGCCGCCGCGAGGCGCTGAACGCCGCCGATGTGGCGATCCTCTGCCTGCCCGACGCGGCGGCGCGGGAAGCTGTTGCGCTGATCGACAACCCGGCTGTCAGGGTGATCGACGCGTCGACCGCGCACCGGACCCAGGCGGGCTGGGCATACGGCTTCCCGGAATACGGCCCCGGTCACCGCGAGACGATCCTGGCCTCGACCCGGGTCGCCAATCCGGGCTGCTATGCCATCACCGCGGTGGCGATGCTCAACCCGCTGGTGCGGGCCGGGCTGCTGCCGGCGGAGTTCCCGGCCACTTTGTCCGGCGTGTCCGGCTACTCCGGCGGCGGCAAGGCGCTGATCGCCGCGTTCGAGGATCCGGACGCGCCCGACACGATCGACGCGACCGTGCACTTCTACGGCCTGTGGCTGAAGCACAAGCACCTGCCCGAAGTCACCCGCTGGAGCGGCCTCTCGCACGCGCCGGTGTTCCTGCCCAGTGTCGGCCGCTATCGCCAGGGCATGGCGGTGCACCTGCCGCTGCCGCTCTGGTCGGTACCCGGCACGCCGACGCCGCAGGATGTGCAGGCCGCGCTGGCCGCCCACTACGCGGGCGAGCGCTTCGTGACCGTCGCGCCGCTGGAGGAGACCGCCGACATGGAGCGGCTCGACCCGGAGGCGCTGAACGGCACCAACGAGTTGCGCCTGCACGTCTTCCATAACGAAGAGGCCGGTCAGGCGGTCGTGTCGGGCGTCCTCGACAATCTCGGCAAGGGCGCGTCCGGCCAGGCGGTGCAGACCCTGAACCTGCTGCTCGGCGTCGACGAGGCGACCGGTCTGGCGCCCGCCACCCCGTCGGCTGCCTGA
>CAJIAA010000215.1_pt1 | contig 15167 bp, 12 predicted proteins | sample 9199011 | NCBI WGS metagenome assembly CAJIAA01 (sample SAMEA7708266, study PRJEB35096) | sediment metagenome | biome: marine neritic benthic zone biome [ENVO:01000025]; feature: sediment [ENVO:00002007]; material: shallow marine sediment [ENVO:03000034] sea grass bed [ENVO_01000059] ...
AGGACATGAACTCTTCCAGGGACAGATTGTAGCGCTGGCACGCCTCTTCGACGGTCAGCAGCCCGGCACGGACGCCGGACACCACCTGCGCCTTGCGCCGAACAACCCAGCGGGTCGTATCCGGCGGCGGCAGATCGTCGATGGATGCAGGCTGCGACACCTGTATCGGGCTTCCAAAGCCCCCTGCGTTATGCATCCCCACCATTACAGCGTCGCCTCTTTGGTACTTGGAAATCGCTCACAATCTTGGTTTCGACACTACGCGGGATCGCTTAAAAAATGGCTAAACGGAGGAGGGGGGGTGCACGGTAAAAAGTACTAATGATATCAAAAAGATACGCGGCCGGCGTGAAGCCGGCCGCGACCTGTTTCGAAGGTTCTTCAGAGCGTTGCTAAGAGGTTACCGTTTGACCCGGATAAGCTCTTCCAGCATCTCGTCTGCAGTGGTGATGATCTTGGTGCTGGCCGAGTAGGCCCGCTGGGTGATGATCATGTTCGTGAATTCGTCCGCCAGGTCGACCGTGGAGGCCTCCAACGAGCCCGGCGAGATCAGGCCGGCGCCGCCGGTGTTGGGCGCCAGTGCCACCGGACTGCCTGAAAAGTCGGTTTCGATAAAGACGTTGCCGCTTTTCGGCTCCAGGCCGTTGGCGTTGTTGAAGGTGACGACGGGCACTTGGTAGATCGTACGAGTCTCGCCGTTGTCGAACAGGGCGGTCACTTCGCCGCTTTCGTTCACCGTGACGCCCGTCAGAGAGCCGAACTGCTTGCCGTTCTGGTTGATGAAGTTCGGCGTGAACGAGCCCTCGAACTGGGTGATGCCGTCGGCCTGGTTGAGCGTGCCGAGATCCAGCGTTGCTGCCACCTGGTCGTTCGTCGTGACGATCGTGCCGTCATAATCCAAAGTGAAGGCGAACTGGTTCGACGCGTTGACCGTTGCGACGTCGCCGACCAGAGGGTTGGCGGCCAGGCCAGCCAAGGTGCCGTCTGCGTTGAAGGTGACCGTGCCGATGCGCACCGGACCCGGCAAGCCCGCCTCGAACCCGGCCGGGCCGCCGGCGTCGGTGGAGTCAGGGTCCTCGAAGCCGGCGCCAGTGCCGGTCAGCGTCGCGGACAGGTCCCAGGTATTGGCGGCGGTCTTGGTATAGGTCAGGGTCATGGTGTGGCTGCCGCCCTGTCGATCGAAGATCTGAACGGCGAGGTCATAGGTCGTTGCAACTGCGGCGGAGGCCTGCAGATTGGCGCCGATATCGATTGACGAGCTTGGAACCGGATTGGAGGTCAGGCCGGCGACGTTGATGCCGCTGAACGCAGACAGGACGTTTGTGCTGGTGAACTGCCCCAAGGCCTGGTCGTAAGGCCATCCCGTCAGATAAAAGCCCTGGGAATTGACCAGGTTGCCGTCCTTGTCGGTGCGGAACTCGCCGGCCCGGGTAAACAGGACGTCGCCGTTCGGAACCACGTTCCCGGTGGCGTCGGTGGTCACGCTGTCGGAGACGACGAAGAATCCCTTGCCGGAAACCGCGATGTCGGTCGAGAAGGGGGAGGCCTGCAACAGGCCCTGGGCGTCAATCTCGCGGCCGATCGTCGACTTGACGCCGCCGGAGGAATACAGCGTCGGCGAGGACTGACTGGTCACCAGGGTCGAGAACCGGGGACGAGCGGTCTTGTATCCGATGGTGTTCACGTTCGCGATGTTGTCGGACAGCATCGCCATCGACTGGCTTTGAACGAACAGGCCCGAAACACCGGACCGTAGTGCGCCATAGATACTCATATCTGTCGTCCTTCCTGCAAATCTTCAACCTGGTCCGTCCTTGATCCCAACCGGCGGCCGCTGGGGCCGGCGGCGTTGTCTGGACGGCCGCTTATGGGGCTGCCGCGCTTGCTGCGCGAACCGAAACGATCTGGTCCAGCGGCACCTGTCGGCCGCCGATATCCAGGACTGTCTTGCCGTCGGCAAAGGCGACGCCGGTTACCGTGCCGTTCGAGTAATGGGCGATGTCCATGGTGGCGTCACTGCCTTCCACCGCCGAGACAGTGAACGAATAGGCGCCCGGCAAGACCGGATTGCCGTTCAAGTCCGTGCCGTCCCATTGGATGCTGTGCTTGCCCGACGTGGTCGGGACGTTCTCCATGTGGACCAGCGCGTTCTGCTCGTCGAAGATCTGGACGACGGCGGTTGTCGCCGTGGCGGGCAATTCGTAGGACAACGTGTTGCCGCCGGTTTCCAGCATGAAGTCATCGCCGGCCGTCTCGACCGTGTTGCCCAGATAGGATACCGCGCCGACCGTCTGATTGGCGTTCTGGAGTGCGATCAGGTTCTCCAGAAGGTCGCTTTGGTTGACCTGCTGTTCCACGCCGGCAAACATCACCAGCTGGTTGGTGAATTCATGGGTGTCCAGCGGCGACAGTGGATCCTGGTTCTGAAGCTGCGTCGTCAGGATCGTCAGAAACGTGTCGAAATCCTCGGTCAACCGGCTTAGGGCGCTGTTCGGTTCGGCCGGTGCCGGTGTCGCAGCAGGATCGTTCGTAACTTCCATCGTTCAGTGCCTCCGTCGACGTCACAACAGGACGTCGATCTTGTCCTCGGTAATCACGTCCACATGGCCGGATGCGGCAAGCGCTGAGGCGTCCGAGGTCGTCCTCTTCGGCGCCCGTCTTGGAACCGTCACCGTCGTCGCCGGCAGCGGTCTGGCCGTCATCGTGGCCATTCAGGTTGAAGCTCAGCGAATTGCTGTCCAGGTCCAGCCCGGCATTGCTGAGCGCGTCCTGGAGCGAGCGCTGGTCGCGCTGCAGCAGGTCAAGGGTCTCCGGCTTGTCGGCCGAGATCACCGCCAGCAGCTTGCCGTCGTGTCCCACTTCCATCTTGACCTCGACCCGGCCCAGCTCCTGCGGTCGAAGCTGGATGGTGATCCGGTCGGTGCCGGTCCCGATTGCCCGCTGGATCTGAATGGCAATCTGCTCGGCGGTCGGCGCCGACTGGGCGGCGCTGCGCATGTGTCCGGTGAACCCGGTCGGTCGGGTGCGGGCAGGCGCCTGATTCTGGTTCGGGCTTCCACTGGTTGCCATTGCGGTGTCTGCGACCTGTCCCGGGGAGGGAGGCCCGGCCTGACCCAGACTGCCCTGCGATGTTGCCGCATTTGCAGCCTGCGTCTGCATGGCGGGCGCCGCCTGCATGGCCGCCGACAGAGGTGCCTGCTGGCCGGCTTTGGATCGGCCTGCGGCGTCACCCGCAGCCGCGTCCGGAGAGGCTGCCTTGACCGCGCCCGGCGTTGTTGGCTTGACCGTGCCTGGGACCGACCGGAGATCGCCACGCAGGCTCCTTCCGTCGTCAAGCGACAGTCCGCCGTCGTTCAGCCCGGTCGAATTCGGTTTGTTGCCGCGGCCAAGCTGGGCGTTGACGGTCGCGCTGGCGGCCAGACTGGCGTTCGGCTGCGAAGCCAATCCAGGCCCCTGATCGACGACAGCTGCCCTGATCTGGTTGCCGCCGGCACCAGCGGTGGGCTTGTAGGCGCCGGACTGATTCGGCGCGGTCGCCTGCCGGGCGGCGGCCAGAGCCTTGAACTCTTCTGCGATGGCCTGAGGCGTGCCGGCCTGCCCCGTCGGCAGTTGCGCCGCAGCACCATTTCGCGAACCAGGTGCGGCGTGCTGTTCTGCGCCACGGGCATTGGCCGCCACGATCGGCCTTGTGCCGTCAGCCGTCTCGCCGGCGCCGTCGTCAGACACCTGTGCGCTGCGCGCACCGTCGTCGGCTGGGCCGGGCCTGTCATTGGATCGCGCATCGCGGTCAATTTGGTCTTCCGAGCCTTCGGACCTGGACCGGCCGCGGCTCTCTGCGGACCTGAGTCCGGCGGCCGGGTCGTTCCCGCGGTCGGCATCGTCCTGACCGCTGCCGTGATCGATATCCGGCTCCGCATTGCGCGGCAGGTAGTCATCCGAAGTATTGGCGGGCTTGGCCGCGCCGGTCGGCAGCGCCATTTCCGGACTGACGCCCGAGAAAGTGCGCAGTTCCGCACTCAATGTCGCCAGCAGGGCGGCAAAGCCCTCGCCGTTTGCGGCCTTGGGCCTTTCGGCCTTTTCGATACGCGCCGCCTGGCCGGTTTCGATCTGTTCAACGTTCAAAGACATCTGTCCAATCACCGCGCAAGGATATGGACCCAATGAAGCAATCCTCGGGCCAAGCGCGGACAGGCGAAAAAGTGCGAAGAATCAATGTTATAGGGTTTCTCGAGGGTAGCAGGATTTGCCCATTCCGGGTGGTCCGGAACAATCTGCAGGCCGGTCCGGGCACTATTTGCCGCCGGTGCCGCCAAGCCCTCGCCGCGTCGGGCAAGCACACCAAAAGCGCCGGCCAATGCCGGCGCTTCCGCCCATGGAAAACGCCCTATCGCTCAGATCGTCTGGTCGAAAGACGAAACGCTCGAAGCCCGCGGCTGAACGCTCTTGTCAGAGAGGTACTCCAGCAGGCCTTCCGATGGAATGCGCTGCAGGATCTCTTCCGTCTTCGGCTCGATGATCTCCAGGAAGACCCGCTCGCGTTCGTTGTCGTAGTCGATACGGGTCTTGAATCCGCTCACACGCAGACTGTCGATGGTCGCCAAACCACCGCCGCCCGCCTTGGGATCGCGTCTCAGGGCATCGTCTTCACGTGCAGTAAGGGCCTCCGGATCGGTCAGTGCGGTGACCACGTTATCCGGAGCTGTCTGTTCTGTTTTTGTTGCGCCAGCTTCTACTGTTTGGCTGAGCGAGGGTTGCGATTGTTGACTCGTCAGCGAAGTCGCCGGCGCCGCAGCTGGGATTTCCATCTCTCTCTCCAGTCAGCTTCTGCTAACCATAACCAGTGCGACACACTTCTCTCCACTGAAGAATACTATCAGATCGAACAATAAAAATCAAGCAATCGCAATGATTTAGCTGTTAACCTTAAGTCATGAGACGTCTACACTGAAATCACGGTTAATATGATGTTAAGTTAATTGTTGAAATATTTTATTCAGGTGAGTCTGAGAGACAGAGAGAGATTGGTGGTTCCATGCCCTTGCGCATCAAACTTCCGACGAAAGAACGGATTATCATCAATGGCGCCGTCATCGAGAATGCCGGCGAGGCAACGACCCTGGTGCTTCTGAATCCGGCGGATGTGCTGCGTCGCAAGGAAGTGCTTCAGGAGAAGGATGCGGTGACGCCGGCACGGCGGGTCTACTACGCCCTGCAATGCGCCTACGCTTTCTTTCAGGAACGAGAGCAGTTCCTGGAGTCGTTTAAGAAGCTGTTGGACGAATACGAGGAAGCCGCGCCAAGCGCTGCGTCGCTGTGTACCGACATCAGGCAGCTTGTGGCCGAGCTCAAGTTCTACAACGCGTTGCGGATCACGCAGCAACTGATCGAACACGAGACAGAACGGCTCGAACATATCGGTGTGCTGCCCGGCGACGACCCATCGGTCGAGGCCGACGCCCCGAACTGAGCAATCCGATTGCCTGTGTGAGAAGCCGCAGATCAGCGCTCTGATCTGCGGGTCTTGCGTGTGCTAGCGGGCCTCGTCCCCGGGCGCGGCCAGGACCGCCTCTACGGCGGTGGCGACGTTGGCCGGCTGGTTCTCTGGCGCCAGCGCCTCTTCGGACGGATTGCCCAAAAGGCCGGCACCGATTTGGCGATTGATGTTGACGAGAACCTTGATCTTGTCCGGATGAGGCTTGGAAATCAACTCCACCGAGCGCTTATCGATGAAATTGGAAAGGTTCAAAAGATTTTGCCTGATCTCCTGAGGGACCTGGCACTCCGGCTCCAGCAGTTCGGCCTGAATGATCGTCCACAGGCGCCAGTTGAGCCGTACGGCGTTCATCAAAGCCTCCGGTTCCTGTTCCCAGGTCTGGATGGCGCTGTCCATGCGGCGGGCCATTTCGATCAGTGCCCAGCCCTCGCTGTTCTGCGCTGGGGCGGACTGCAGTGCAGCTTTTTGCTGGGCTGCGTAAGGATTACTCATGGGCGGCTGGGCCTCCAACCCGGTTGAAAGGAAATGTTAATGGCCAATCGTAAAGGCGTTCTTAAGTGCAAGGGTTCGCCTCGTTTCTCAGGATTGGCCGCGGCTTCTGCTTGCGCCGGAAAGGTCATTCTTCGTCGCCTCCTAGCGCAGGAAATTCACCAGTGAGAGTTCGGCCTTCCGCGAAATCGTCGCGTAAGAAACCTCGATCTGTGCGGTCAGCGTCGACAATTTGGTGGCGGCCGCTGCGGTGTCCGCAACCTCGATGCCGTCCAGCGCGATATTGGCGATCCCGATGAACTCCGAATGGAGATCCTTGGTACGGGCGAATTTGCTCATCACCGCGCCGTTCGACGACTGCAGCTGCCGGATGGCGTCCTGGGCCAGCTGTGCCTGCTGGCGTGCGATCCCCAGATATGCGTCGCGGTCGGCCTGGGTCAGCACGCCTGAGATCGGCTGGGCGGCGGACTTCAGGACCCTGAGGCCGTGAACCAGCCGCTGGAAGGCATCGTCGTCGGCGCTGATCCCGTACTGGATCCGCAGCCCCACGTCGATCGTTACCTCGGCAAGATCGTAGGCGGTCGCATCCGGCGTGGGGCCCGGCCCCACAAAGGACGTGTCGTATTCCGGAACGTTCGGGTTCGCGACCAGGAAAGCGCCCGGCGGCGGGGTGACATTGTCGAACACCGTCAGGGTCCTGAGATCGATGGTCGGCGCCGTGCTGTAGCGCGAACCCGCATAGATGTAGCGGTCGCCGATCTGCGAGTTCAGGATCGACTCGACTTCCAGCATCATATTGTCGGTCAGTGTCAGGGTATCGGATTCCCAGTTTGGATCCGACGTGCCGAGGGTGTCTGCGGCCTTGGCCAGGTCCTGGGCGACGTCGACCAGCCTGTCCAACGTCGCGTTGTAGGCCTCGACGTTCAGATTGGCCAGGTCGATGCTCTGCTGGTAGGCCGAACGTGCCTCGATCTCCTGGTTGAGATCGATGATCCGGGGAGCATTTGCCTGATAGTCCTTCAGTTCCCGGTATTTTTTGCCGGTCGAGACCTGATAGGACAGATCCTGGTACAGCCGCTGGCCGTTCCGAATGATCGAAAGGTCCTGCCCCAGGATACCCAAGGTGCTGACCGATCCCAGCATCGTCCTACTCCCGTTGTTTCGGGTCTTTGCCAGCGCGCTTGCGCCGTCGTCGACCGTGTCCGTTCCCGGTTGGGCGGCTGTGTGGCTTTTGCCTTCGCCCGATCCGGCGGTGAACAGCGGTGCAAGCCATGTGCCACACCGAACAGCCCCTCCATGGCCTTGTCACAGGGTGTTTTTGTGCCCGGTGGCTTGCGCTGCCGGAACCGCATCGTGGGCGGTCGGCAACGGATTGGCACACAACCTGCAAGCGGGTCTATCGCAGAACCGATAGCGCCGTGTTCGGGCCCAGGTCCAACGGTATGGCAGAAAAAAGAGGGTCAGCGGGCAAGCGCTGTAGAACGACTTGTCCGGTTGATGCGGAAGGAGATTGGCGATGGCACGCGACATCGCTCTGACATCGGCACAGCGCAGCGCGCTGTTGACGTTGCAGAACGTACAGTCACTGAGCGACCGTACTCAGACTCGCCTGACGACCGGCAAGAAGATCAATTCGGTCATCGACGATGCCGTGAATTTCTTCAAGTCCAAGTCGCTGTCCGACAGGGCGGAGGACTTTGCCCTGAAGAAGGACGGCATCGACCAGGGTATTTCCTCGATCACCGCCGCGCTGGATGCGTTGGACGGGATCGACAAGCTGTTGAAGCAGATGAAGGGCCTGGTCGAGGCCGCACGCTCCCAGTCACAGACCGAACGCAAGACCGCGACGCTGCAGTTCGACGAGCTGGGCCAGCAGGTCTTCCAGCTTGTCGAAGACGGCAGTTATCAGGGACTGAACCTGCTGAACAACTCCAATTCCAAGCTGGAGGTTTCGTTCTCGCCGCGCACAGCGTCGGAACTGGAGATCGCCGGCTTCAACCTGAATGCCACCAATGTGACCGCGGCAACTGTCGATACCCGAATCTTCTCGGTCGTCGGTTTCAGCGGCAACGGTGCCTTCCTGTTTTCGAACTTCGGCGCGTCGAACGGCTTTTCGGTGTTCTCGCTGAACAACTCCATGATCAGCCTTGCGGCCGGCGTGCTGCGTGTTCTGGATCTTTCGATTAGCCGGGTGCGCGCGCACGCGTCCAAGCTGGGCACGAACGTGTCGATCCTGGAAACCCGGCTCGATTTTACCGGCAAATACACCACCACGCTGGACATCGGCGCCGACAAGCTGACCCTGGCCGACCTCAACGAGGAGGGCGCCAACCTGGTGGCCCTGCAGACACGACAGCAGCTGGGCATCCAGGCGCTGTCGATCGCCGGCCAGCAGCAGCAGGCGATCCTGTCGCTGCTGCAGTAGGCGCTACAAAATGCACGCTCATCCGCAACGCTCAGACCAGACGCGGCCGCAATGCCGGCCAAGCCCGCGGCTTTCACGCGGGACGGCCGAGGCCGCCGTCGGGACTGGCACGGTATGTGCGAAAGAGACGATAGACGGTCGCGTTGTCGGCGGAGATCGCCGCCCATGCGAATGGAATTTCCCAATGTTGGGATCTTTTGCCGGCAGAAGTTGCCGGGCGGCGGAACCCGCCGCAGCGTTAGAAGTAGGTCGGGGCCCGAAGGCCGCCTGACCGCCTGATAAGGAGACGACGTCATGGGACGCGACATTGCCCTGACCCAAAGCCAGCGCAACGCGCTGTTGACATTGCAGAGAGTTGATGTGCTTAGCGGCAGGACCCAGACACGCCTGACGACCGGCAAACGGGTCAACTCGGTCACCGACGATGCGGTGAACTTCTTCCGTGCGAAGGCGCTCGCCGATCGGGCCGAGGATTTCAACCTGAAGAAAGACGGCATCGACCAGGGCATTTCGTCGATCACGGCAGCGCTGGACGCCTTGGATGGCATCGACAATCTCATCAAGCAGATGAAGGGTATCGCCGAGGCCTCCCGGTCCCAGTCCCAGACCGAACGCAAGACCGCGACCCTGCAGTTCGACGAACTGGGCAAGCAGATCTTCAATATGGTCGAGGACGCGACCTACCAGGGCCTGAACCTGTTGAACAACACGAACTCCAAGCTGGAGGTGTCGTTCTCCACACGCACGGCCTCGAAACTGGATGTTTCCGGCATCCACCTTAATGCGACGGCGGTCGCGGCGGCTACGGTGGACTCGCGCATCTTCTCTGTCGTCGCCTTCAGCGGCGCCGGCGGGTTCCTGTTCTCGACTTTCGGGGCGTCGAACGGCTTCACGGTCTACGCGCTGAACAACTCGAACCTCAGCCTCGCCAACGTCGTCATCCGGCGGCTCGACCTCGCGATCAGCCGGGTGCGCTCGCAGGCGGCCAAGTTGGGCACGAACGTGGCGATCCTGGAAACGCGCCTCAATTTCACCGGTTCCTACGTCAACACGCTGGAAACCGGTTCCGACAAGCTGACGCTTGCGGATCTGAACGAAGAAGGCGCCAACCTGGTCGCTCTGCAGACCCGTCAGCAGCTTGGCATCCAGTCGCTGGCGATTGCCGGTCAGCAGCAGCAGGCGATCCTGGGCCTCCTCCAGTAATTCCCGGCGGCAGACGAGGGAAGGGGAAGGCTCAAAGGGCCTTTCCCTTCTCTTGTTTCCATGGCGAGGCGGCACCGCCTGGACGGCATTCGGCCGTTTTGTCAACGCACTGTTAACCAATAAAAACGCCTCTTCGCATTTACTTTTCTTCACCGTTTACCAATTCAAGCCGAACCTATGACTTGAATTGAATGGTTAATTGTACATTAGGGGTTAACTATACTTCTGAATTGACCCCGTTTTACTTGGTGTGAGATCCTCCTCTGGCCTGCAAGAAGCAGGCAATGGCGAGCAGAACGGCTCGCTCACATGATCCAGAAGGAGAACGTCTCATGGCACAGGCTATTGCCTTGACCGCTGGGCAGCGTAACGCCCTGCTCACCCTGCAAAATGTGCAAGATCTCAGTGAACGGACGCAGACGCGTCTGTCCACGGGCCGCAAGATCAACAGCGTCGTTGACGATGCGGTGAACTTCTTCAAGGCGAAGTCCCTGACCGACCGGGCCGAGGACTTCAATCTGAAGAAGGACGGCATTGACCAGGGCATTTCCTCGATCACCGCGGCGCTTGATGCCGTCGAGGCGGTCGACAATCTTGTCAAGCAGATGAAGGGTATCGTCGAGGCGGCGCGCTCTCAGTCCCAGACCGAGCGTGGCACCGCGACAACCCAGTTGGAAGAGCTTGGCAAGCAGATCTATCAGTTGGTTGAGGACGCCTCGTACCAGGGCCTGAACCTGCTGAACAACACCAGCTCCAAGCTGGAAGTGTCGTTCTCGACACGGACCGCCTCCGAGCTGGAAGTCGCCGGCTTTGCCCTCAATGCGACGGCTGTCGCCGCGGGCACGCTGGACACGCGGATCTTCTCGGTTGTCGCCTTCAGCGGCTCCGGCGGATTTGCGTTCTCGACCTTCGGTGCCTCGAACGGCTTCACGGCGTTTGCGGCGAACAACTCGTTGGTCAGTCTGGCGGCCGGGATGCTCACCATCCTGGACAATGCCGTGTCTCGGCTTCGGTCGCAGGCGGCGAAGTTGGGTACCAACGTCGCCATCCTGGAGACCCGCCTGGACTTCACCAAGACCTACGTGAACACCCTGGAAGGCGGCTCCGACAAACTGACGTTGGCCGACCTCAACGAGGAGGGTGCAAACCTGATCGCGTTGCAGACCAGGCAGCAGCTGGGCATCCAGTCGCTGTCAATCGCCGGTCAGCAGCAGCAGGCGATCCTGGCGCTGATCCAGTAAACCACCGGCGCCACGGCGTAGTCGACTGGGCCCCCGCCACGCGGGGGCCCTTTTATTTACGCCATCTTAACCAAAAGCGTTAACGATTTGCCCGGTAGAAACCAGCAGCGGCCCGGCAGCGCGGGCGAGTTCGGTATGCCGTGCAGCGGCCATGGGGCCGGTCGGTCGTCTCGTGAGGGATAACCGTTTGTCATGGCACGATAAATGCAGATTTGAAGATGGTGACGGCCGGACAATGCCGGTCGATCCCAGGAAGGGCGAGGACGTGTCGAAGGCGATGCAAGGACAGCATTCATCCCGCACGAACAGGGATGATCCGGTCGTCAGGGAAAAGCTACTCGGCGCGCTGAAGGCGATCGAGGCCGACGATTTCGCGGCGGCGATCGAGGTTGCCGAAACGGTCCTGGAGGAAACGCCCGACCATGCGGTGGGGCTGCATCTGCTTGGCCTGCTTGCCGTGCGCTTGAACGAGCCGGGCCGCGCGATCGAGCTCTTCAAGGCTGCGCACGAAAGTGATCCCGACTGCCGGGAACATTGCGACGCGCTTGCCATCATATACGCCAAGGTCGGCAATCTGCGCGACAGTCTTTACCATGGCAAGCTGGCGACCGTCCTGGTCGCGAGCCCGACCTATCCCGGGCTTTTGCCCGAGTGGTTGGGCAGTTTCGAGTCCAACTTCATGGACATCGAGGAATCGCCGCTGTTGTCGGCGGGCGATGCGTTGACCAAGGCCGGGCGTTTCTTGGACGCAGCGCATCATTACCGCAATGCGGCCGAACTGGATGCCAAGGACGCCCAAGCCTGGCGCGGCCTTGCCAATGCCCTGCGCAGGGGCGGGCGGCCGATCGAGGCGGATGTCGCATTTCAGGCTTTGATTTCCCTGTGCCCCGACAACCCGGACGACCTCACCGCGATGGCGCAAAACCTGACCGGCATGGGCGCCTTCGAGGAGGCCCAGGCAGCCCATGGCCAGGCGATCGCGCTGGACGAACTGCGGTCGGAACCCTATTCCGCGATGCTGTACGACCGCCGGTTCGACCCGGCCTACGCCGCCGCCTCCGTTGCCGCGGCGGAGGCCGCCTGGGGCCAGGTATTCGCGTTTGATCCAATGCCGCGTGTCGAGCGACCACCGGAATCCGCGCCGCGCAAGCTTCGACTGGGCATCGTCTCCGGCCGGTTTCGGGCCGACACCCCCCTGGAGTTGTTCTGGTCGATGCTGTCGCACTGCGCAAGCTCCAGCGTCAGCGTCTATTGCTACAACAACAATCCCTTCAACGATGTCGCCACACGCCGTCTCCAAGGATATGTGGAAGGCTGGGTGGACATCCGCGAAGTCGATGACGAAACCGTCGCGACCATCATTCGCAACGACGGCATCGATGTTCTGTTGGACATGGACGGCCATTGCGAGGATGGCCGACCCCAGGTCTTTACCTTGCGTCCGGCGGTTACCGCGCTGCGCTGCTGGGGCCTGCCGGATGCCGCGTTGCCACAGGGATTCGATGGCGTGCTGGGCGACGGTGTCGTTTACGGCGAAACGGCGGAGCACGTGTTGCGCGTGGATGGCGGATTGTTGCCGCTGCCGCAGACCCAGGAACCGCATGCCGACGAACCGCAGGCGCGAGATGCCTTCTGTTTCGGAACGCTCGCCCTGCGCGCGCAGATGACCGGCAACGTCATCGACGCCTGGGTGGAAATCCTGTCCCGGTGCTCTGCGACCCTGCTGATCAATCCAGACTGGTTGGGGGGTGTCGAGATCGCAAACGAGATCAAACGCGCGTTCGACGCCCGCGGGTGCGGCGAGCGGGTGATGCTTCACAGCCTCACCAAAGAGCAGAGCACCGACGCCAGGCGTTACATCGAGGCGGTGGACGCCATGTTGGAACCGTTTCCGATGCCCAGCCTGGAGCGGATCTGGGACGCGCTGCGCCATTGCCGACCGGTTGTCTGCATGAAGTCCGATTTCCCGGAATCCCGGATCGTGCCAAGTTTGCTGACGCAGATGGGATTGAGCGAACTGGTCGCCGACGATGCGGACGGCTATGTCGCGACGGCGGTTGCGCTTGCCGAGGATCCGGCCCGGCTGCGAGCCCAACGGGACCGGATCGCGCGCGGGTTGTCGGGCGAGATCAAACACCTGTCTCCCAAGGCGCGGCTTGACGCGCTGGCCAATTCGCTTATCGCCCACTACAGGAGCGTCGTATGACCGACCAGCTCTCCCTGTCGCCGTCGCCGGACGCGGCCGACGAGTCCGGCCTGGACACGGCGCTGTTCGATCAGAATCTACGGGCCTTTGAGGAGCATTTGCCGGCATACGCCGAGATCATGCGCGACCTGAAGGCGCGCGGGACGGTTTCGCGCGTGTTCGGATCGGAGGCCGACGGCGACCTGAACATCGATCTGGGACACGACCTGCTTTACGCCGAGGACGCGCAGAGTTTTGCCCGCAAGCAGGTCGACCTGTTCCTGGAGGCGCCGAGTCGCTTCAAGAGCGCGAAATACACACCGATCACGAACCCCACCCTGGCCACGGAGAAGATGATCGATGCCGTCGTCAGCAAGGTCGGCATCGATCTTGCCAGGCTGCCGAACGAACCGGATGCCGGCGGCGGCTACCTGATCGTATTCGGCGTCGGCCTGGGATATCACATCGACAGACTGATCGACGAACTGGACTTCAGAAGTCTGGTTCTTTTGGAGCAGTACGAGGAGTTCGTCTACCACTCCATGTATTTCCAGGACTGGGCCCGCTGGTTCGACGAGATCCATGACCGCGAAGGCGAGGTCATCCTGCTGTTGGGCAGCGAGCCCGACACCATGGCCAACACGCTGTACAGCACCTTGCGGAAAAAGCAGTTCGGCCTGGTCGACGGCAGTTATCTGTTGAAGCACTACAAGTCCTATTTCGTCAGCGAGACGGACGCATTGTTCAAGGAGAAGACGCCCGTTCTCGGAGCCAGTCCCGGCTTCTACGAGGACGAGCGGACGATGTTCACCAACTGCTTCTGGAACCTGAACAAGTACGACTCCCTCCTTTTCGCAGACCGGCCGAGACTGGTCAAAAGCTGTCCGGTGTTTGTGATCGGGTCCGGTCCGTCGGCCGACCAGGCGATCGACCTGATCGAGAAACACAAGGACAACGTGGTGCTGATCTCCTGCGGCACGGCGCTGGAGGTGTTGCTGCGCAACGGTATCAAGCCGGACTTTCATGCCGAGCTGGAGAATACGCCGGGACCGCGGGACATCATTTCGCGGATCGGCAAGCAACACGATCTCAGCGGAATCACGCTGTTCGCATCGACCACGGTTCATCCGGATCTGCCGGCGCTGTTCGATCGCCGGATCTTCTTCTTCAGGGACACGACCTGTTCGACCCAGTTCTTCGGCGGCCCCGGCGAGGAGATATTCCTTGCCACGACCACGGTCACGAACACAGGCTGCCGCCTGGGGCTTGGGCTCGGGTTCCGGGAACTCTACATGTTCGGAACCGACCTCGGCGCGCGCCAGCGCGACAACCACCACTCCAGGAAGTCGATCTACTACACCGACGAGACGTTCCTGGAGACCCATCCCGACCACCTGATTCAGACGAAATTCCCCCTTCAGGTGCCCGGAAATCTGGGTGGAAAGGTCTGGACGCACCATTCGTTCCTGTTGAGCCGGACGTTCTTCACGATGCTGCTTCCAGCCTATCCGCAATCGAAGGTCTACAACTGCAGTGATGGCGCGATCATCCCTGGGGCCATTCCGAAACTGACGCACAAGGTCGAGATAACGGCGACACCGCAGGACAAGCAAAAGGCATTGGAGAAGGCCTTCTCCGAACTGACACCGCTTGAGCCGGGTTATGCGATCGATGCCGGTGCGATTTCCCTGCTGCGCAATGAGACCCGTGCCTGGTACGCGCTGCTCAAGGACGCTGTCGACCGTTACAGCGACGGCGAGGCCGATATCTACGACCTCTACGACACGATCGTCAGCCTGATACCAGAGCGCGATTCCGACCGGGTTCCCAGGACGCTGTACCAGATGAACGTGGGCAGCGTGATGATCGGCTTTCAGTTCTTGTGGAACGTGATCAGGCGGCTGCCGGAAGACCGGCGTGACGGTTTCAAGCAGGCGTTCTGTGCGCAGTATCGCGATTGCCTGGAAGGCATCGAGAAAGATGCGGTGGCCTTTATGGATACGCTGATCGACGCGGCATGACGGTGATAACGGGATAGGCGAACATGCGGATATTCGGAAAAGACCTGGACCGGGACGTCGTCGTCGTCGCGGAGATCGGAGTCAACCACGAAGGCGACCCCCAAGCGGC
>CAJIAA010000054.1_pt1 | contig 15155 bp, 11 predicted proteins | sample 9199011 | NCBI WGS metagenome assembly CAJIAA01 (sample SAMEA7708266, study PRJEB35096) | sediment metagenome | biome: marine neritic benthic zone biome [ENVO:01000025]; feature: sediment [ENVO:00002007]; material: shallow marine sediment [ENVO:03000034] sea grass bed [ENVO_01000059] ...
ATCTGGCCGGGGCGCGAAAGCCTGGACGGCGTCAATCTGGGCGACGTCTGGCGTCACCCCGAAGCCCGGGCCGACGACATGACCGACGGCCTGGTGCCGTTTCACAAGCTGTCCCAATGGCTGACCTACTCGCTGTTCGAACCGCTGGAAGAAGCGGGCATCCGGGTAACGGGTGTCGACGACCTGACCGGATTGGCGGAATATCGAAACGGCGGTCTGCTGGTGGACACCGGCGTCCTGGTCCCCAAGCACGACGAGGTGACCAGGCGCGCCCATGCGCCCGGCGATCCCGTCATCGTCGAATGGCGGGCACTGACCGTTGCCGGGCTGGACCGGGTTGCCGAAGCCGTCCGCGCCAAGCTTGGTCTGGACGCGACCGACCTGCCGCTTACCAAAGTGCTGGAAGGCGGCACCTGGCAGGCGGGTCGCCGCATCGCTGCGCGGCTCAGACCCGGCGGGCCGCCGCCAATCCGATTGGAGAGCGACGGGACGGTCTTTTAGAATGCCGGTAACGGCTCAATCGCAACGGGAAGGCACGCCATGACACATACGGTCACCGTCGTCGACCATCCGCTGGTCCAACACAAGCTGACATTGATGCGCGACCGGAACACCCCGACCGCAGTCTTCCGCCAACTGTTACGGGAGATCAGCCTGCTGCTGGCCTACGAGGTGCTGCGCGACCTGAAAACGACGCTGCATTCGATCGAGACGCCGCTTGCGGAGATGGAAGCGCCGATCCTGAAGGGCAAGAAACTGTGCTTCGTCTCGATCCTGCGCGCCGGTAACGGTCTGCTGGACGGGATGCTGGACCTGGTGCCGTCTGCGCGTGTCGGCCATATCGGGCTTTACCGCGACCCCGACACGCTGGCCGCAGTCGAGTATTACCTCAAGCTGCCGGAGGGGATGGAGGATCGTGAGGTCGTTGCCGTCGATCCCATGCTGGCCACCGGCAACTCGTCCGCCGCGGCGATCCAACGGCTGAAGGAAAACGGCGCCCGCCACATCCGGTTGGCCTGTCTGCTGGCGGCGCCCGAAGGCATCGAGGCGTTCCATGCGGCGCATCCCGACGTGCCGGTTTTCACAGCGGCAATCGACAGTCACCTGAACGACCACGGCTATATCGTTCCGGGCCTGGGCGATGCCGGCGACCGCATGTACGGGACGAAATAGCCCCTCCCGTTATGGATGGTGCGAGTTGGCCCAACGCATCGTGAAGATGGCTATGCCGCAACAAACCGCAAACCCGCCGACCAGCGGCAAAACGGTCCCGTTATAGGCCTGCCCCACCGCCGTTCCCAGAACCGCCGACATGAACGTGGTCAGCGACCCCACCATGGCCGCAGCCACGCCGGCGATATGTCCCAGCGGTTCCATTGCCAGCGCATTCAGATTTCCGAACAGGATCCCCATGCCGAAAAACGCCGCCATGCAGTAAATCATCAATGTCCACAGTGGCGGGTGTCCGCCCATAAGGGCGGCCAGCAGAAAATAAGCCACCGACAGCGCCGTTACGCCGACCAGGGCGCGGCCGGTCAGGAACCGCATCCCGAAACGCATCACCAGGCGGGCATTGACAATCGACGCGGCCCCGATGGCCAGCGATAGAACGGCGAACGAAACGGGAAACAGCGGACCCAGGCCGTATTGCACCTGAAAAATCTGTTGGGCCGAGTTCAGATAGCCGACGAAGGCGCCGAAAACGAATCCCGCCGTCACCATATAGCCGAATGCCGCACGCGCCCGAAACGTCTGCATGACCGCCGATCCGACACGACTGAACGACAAGGGCGTGCGGCGGTCCTTCAACAGGGTCTCGGGCTGACGCACTGCGAACCAGGCGGCCGCCACTGCCGCCAACAAAAAGAACATCCAAAAGATCGCGTCCCATCCCGCAAAGAACAGGATGCCCTGTCCCAACGCCGGCGCGACGACCGGGACAAGGATGAACACGGCCATGATGAAGGACATGATCCGGGCCATCGCACGTCCTTCGAACCGGTCGCGGATCAGTGCGATCGTCGCGGTGCGCGGCCCGGCCGCGCCGATGCCCTGCAGCGCGCGGCCTGCCAGCAGCGTGCCGAAGTCGGACGCGAAGATGGAAAGCAGGCAACCCGCCAGAAACAACGACAGGCCCGCATAGATCACAGGCTTGCGCCCGACACTGTCGGAAACGGGTCCATAGAAAAGCTGCCCCCCGGCGAAACCCAAAAAGAACGCAGAGATCACAAGCTGGTTGCTGTTGCTTTCAACCACGCCGAGGTCGCGCCCGATCAGCGGCAACGCCGGAAGCATGGCATCGATCGACAGCGCCACCATCGACGTCAGCAGCGCCATCAGGGCAACGAACTCGACAACCGAAGGCGTTTGGTCGCTTGGCTGTGACACGCGGATCGATCCTTGAAGACAAACGGCCGAGCCCAGGAAACCCGTTCGGACGGAAACGGCCGGCCGGACGGTCCTAACTCGCCCTTTCCCGCATTGAAATCAAGCGCGGCTTGCGCGCGTCGGCATCTTAGTCCAGCAGTTCGATCTGCTGGGGATAGGTGGCTTCGATCATCGGGCCGTTGAAGCGGCGCATCCAACCGCGCACCCGCACCCGGCGGCCGGCAAGCGCCGCCAGCTCGCCCAGTCCGGCCTGCATGCGGCGCCGGTCGCGCCGATGGACGCTGATCGTAAAGTCGGTGCGCCAGTCCTCGCCGAAATTCATGTAAGTCCAGGCTCCCACGGTCGTCACTTCTCTGACGGTGCCTTCAATCAGATGAAAACCCTCGGGCGCCTTGGCGACGGATTGAAGATCCATCACCCGGTAGCGCCAGTCCGCCCATAAACCGCGCGCAGCGGAACGGGCCGCGCTCTCGACGGCTAGGAGGTCCTCCAACCCGTCGACATGGTCCTCGTCGCTGGCGACCCGGGCCAAGCCCTGTTCGACAAGCCGGGCCTGAACCCACGTCCCGTCGGGCAGTTCGACCCGCGCCACAAGACGGCCATAGCGGTCGAAACGCGGACCCAAAAACCGCAGCACGACCTCGCGGTCCAGGACCAGCGCCGCCAGTGCGTCGAGTGCCCGGTCGGCGATGACCGTATCGCCGCGCCGCGCTTCGGGAGGACGAACCTGGGCAAGGCGCACCTGCCGGTCGTCCGACAGTTCCAGGGTGCCCGCATCCAGAACCGCACGGACATGCGCCCGCGCGGCGTCGGGCGATGCCGCAGCGACCCCGTCCTGGACAGCCGCAACGGACACAGCAATCGCCAATGCCGTCATCATGCGCATTGCCTAATGATGCAGCGGCCGGCGTGGCGGAAACAACGGAAATCAACTTTGCCGCACCACCCCTCTCGGGCATACTCCGGCCATGAAAGAGGGGACGTCGGATCAAGATACCCGCAGCGATCTCTACCCCGAGATCGAGGCCTATGCCACCGGGCGGCTGAGCGTCGGCGCGCCGCATGTGCTTTACTGGGAACAGTCGGGCAACCCGAACGGCAGACCGATCCTGTTCCTGCATGGCGGACCCGGGGCCGGCGCAACGCCGGGGCATCGCCGCTTTTTCGATCCGGACCATTACCGTGTCGTTATCTTCGACCAGCGCGGTGCGGGGCGTTCGACGCCGTTGGGGGAACTGACGGACAACACCACCGCGCATCTGATAGACGATATCGAGATGCTGCGGCAAACGTTGGACATCGACGGCTGGTCCGTGTTCGGCGGCTCTTGGGGCTCCAGCCTGGCGCTGGCCTACGCCCAGGCGCATCCGTCACGGGTCACCAGCCTGATTCTGCGCGGGGTTTTCCTGTGCAGGTCAGACGAGGTGGACTGGTTCTTGCACGGCATGGGCCGTTTCTTTCCCGAGGCAGCCGCCAGTTTTCGAAGTCATCTTCCGGCCGACGAACGTGGCGCGCTTCTGGACAACTATTACCGGCGCCTGACCGACCCAAACCCTGCGGTGCATATGCCCGCGGCCGCGGCGTGGAGCCGCTACGAAGCCGAGTGTTCGACGCTGATGCCCAGTCCCGACACGGTGTCGGCCTTGACCGAGCCGTCGGTGGCGCTGGGTCTGGCCCGCATCGAGGCGCACTACTTCGCCAACGATCTGTTTCTGGAAGAAGGACAGCTGTTGGACCGGGCGGACCGGCTGGCGGGGATTCCCGGCATCGTGGTGCAGGGACGGTACGATGTTGTGTGCCCGCCCACATCCGCATTCGAATTGGGCCGGGCATGGCCGCAGGGCGAGCTGATCATGGTTCCCGACGCGGGCCACTCGGCCACCGAAGCCAGTATCAGTTCGGCCCTGGTCCGCGCGACGGAGCGTTTCAAAACGCATTGAAGAAGAAATGCGCGCGGCAGCGGGCGAGACGAATCTGTTGCACGGCCTCGCTGCATCCCTATGATGTGCGCAGGGTACGGAGGCATAAGCCCTTGCAACGGTTATTCGGCATCTTGGTGTTGACTGCCGCGCTGGTATTTGCGCGCGCGGATGCCCATGCGGATACCGACCCCGCCTTTATCACGTTCGGCGCCGGCTGGTTCGACGTGAACAAGCGCGACGACCAAGCTGGCGAGTTCCGGCTGGAATACTGGTCCAACACGAAATGGTGGGTGTTCAAACCGTTCGCCGGTGTGATGGCAACAACGGACGCGGCGCTTTACGGTCATGCCGGCGTTCGCATGGATCTGTTCTTCGGCAATCGGTTCGTCCTCAGCGGCAGCTTTGCGCCGGGCCTTTACCACGACGGCGACGGCAAGGATCTCGGGCATGTGGTTCAGTTCCGCTCCAACGTGGAAGGGGCATACCGCTTCGACAACCGGGCGCGGGTCGGGGTGGCCTTCTACCATCTGTCCAACGCCAGCCTCGGCAATGACAATCCGGGCGTCGAGGTGCTGAGCCTTTTCTACGCCCATCCCTTCAAGGATATCTTCGGGGACTGACCCGGGGCCTGCACGCCGCACTTGTCCTGGATCAAGGTCACGGTCCCGGAAGCGGACAACAGTGAGCCGTCAACCGGTAAGAGACGGTTCGCAATGCAACAGGCGCACAAACAGGCACTTCCGCCGGCCTTGCAGGCTTGGGCGCTGAGCAAGTCCTATGGGACGGGCGCGGTCACGGTGCATGCGCTGCAGGACGTGGACCTTGAGATCGGCGAAGGCGAACTGCTGGTCCTGCTGGGCCCCTCGGGCAGCGGCAAGTCCACGCTTCTCAACATCCTCGGCGGGCTCGACCGGCCCACCGGTGGCCGGATCGCCTTTCGCGGCCAGGACCTGACGGCGCTGGACGAGGCCGCGCTGACTCGCTACCGCAGGGACCATGTCGGGTTCGTGTTCCAGTTCTACAACCTGATTCCCAGCCTGACGGCGCGCGAGAACGTCGCACTGGTGACCGAGATCGCGCGCGACCCGATGCCGCCCGAAGACGCGCTGGCTCTGGTCGGGCTGGCCGCAAGGCTGGATCACTTCCCGGCGCAGCTTTCCGGCGGCGAACAACAGCGGGTTGCCATCGCACGGGCAATCGCGAAACGGCCCGACCTGTTGTTGTGCGACGAACCCACCGGGGCGCTGGACAGCAAGACCGGAATCCTGGTCCTGCAGGCGATCGAACGCGTCAATGCGGAAATCGGCACAACCACCGCCCTGATTACTCACAACGCGCCGATTGCGGCGCTGGCCGACCGCGTCATCGCGCTGGCCGACGGACGCATCAGCGATGTGCGCCACAATGCCGTACGCGCGCAAGCGGCGTCGATCGCCTGGTAGGCGCGGGCATGCATCCGCTCGACCGAAAGCTGATGCGCGACCTTTGGCGCATGAAAGGCATGGCGCTGGCGATCGCGCTGGTCATCGGGGCCGGACTGGCGACCTTCGTCATGTCCATCGGCGCTTTGCGGTCGTTGGACGAAACCCGCGCCGCCTATTACGAGCGGTACCGTTTCGCCGACATCTTCGCCACCGTCAAACGGGCGCCGCAATCGCTGGCCACGCCGATCAGCCGCCTGCCGCACGTCAAGTCGGCGCAGACCCGCATCGTCAAGGACGTCATCCTGGACGTGCCGGGCCTGGCGGAGCCGGCGACGGGCCGGCTGATCTCGATCCCCGAAACACGCGCGCCCAGTTCAAACGACATCGTGATCCGGACCGGTCGGCGCGTCCTGCCGGGCAGGCCCGACGAAGTCGTCGTAAGCGAAGCCTTCGCCGAAGCGCACGGTTTCGTGCCGGGCGACAGCGTTGCCGCGATCATCAACGGCCGTAAGCGCGACCTTGACATCGTCGGCACCGCCCTGTCGCCGGAGTATGTGTATTCCATCGCGCCCGGCGCGCTGATGCCCGACGATGCACGGTTTGGCGTCATGTGGATGGGCGAAGAAGCACTGGCCGCGGCCTTCGACCTTGAGGAAGCCTTCAACGACGTCGCAGTGACGATCACGCACGGCATCGCGCCGGACGAGACGCTGCGCCGCATCGATCTGATGCTGGAACCCTACGGCGGAACCGGCGCCATCACCCGCAAGGACCAGACCTCCAACTGGTTCCTGGCCGGCGAGCTGGAACAGCTCCGGACGATGGCGACAATCATGCCGACGATCTTCCTTGCGGTGTCGATGTTCCTCCTGAACCTGGTCGTTGCCCGACTGGTCGAAACGGAACGCGAGCAGATCGGCCTTTTGAAGGCGTTCGGGTATTCCAACCTTTCGGTGGGCTGGCACTACCTGAAGTTCGTTCTGGCGGTGGTCGCGGCGGGTATCGTGGCGGGGTCGTTGAGCGGCGCCTGGCTGGCGCATGCAATCACCGAGATCTATTCCCGCACCTACCGGTTTCCGTTCCTCTATTTCGAGATTGGACCCGACGTCTTCGCGACCGGCGCAGGCATTGCCATCCTGGCCGCCGCGCTGGGCACTGTACGCGTGATTCGCCGCGCCGCCGCGATCCCGCCGGCGGTCGCGATGGCGCCGCCGACGCCGCCCCTGTACCGAGTTGGTCTGTTGAGCGCCAGCGGCCTTTCAGGTGCCCTGGATCAGCCAAGCCTGATGATCCTACGCCATGTGATGCGGTGGCCGGCCCGTTCGGGCCTGACCATGCTGGGCATTGCGTTTGCCGTTGCGGTGCTGGTCAGCTCGTTGCATTGGCTGGATGCGATCGAGTACATGCTGGAGTTCAATTTCTTCAGAGCGCAGCGTCAGGACGTAACCTTAACCACGGTCGAGCCCCAGTCAGCTTCCGCGGTGTACGCATACGGCAAGCTGCCCGGTGTGCTGTCGGTCGAACCGTACCGCACCGTCCCCGCACGGTTTCGCGCCGGCCCGCGGGTACAGCTGCAGGCGATCACCGGCATCACGCCGAACGCCGCATTGAGCCGCTCTTTGGACATGGACGGGCGGGTGGTCGAACCGCCGCCCGGTGGTTTGGTCCTGTCGAAGAAGCTTGCCGAACTGCTGGCCGTTGCGCCGGGCGACAGCGTCACGGTGGAAGTCCTGGAAGGTCGTCGGCCCACAGTGACGATGACCTTGCATGCGACGGTGGACACCTATCTGGGCAAGCCGGCCTATATGCACATCGACACGCTGAACCGACTGATGAAAGAGGCGCCGGCAATCTCGGGCGCCTACCTTCTGGTCGATACGCATGCGCGCGACGCGTTCTACCGGACCCTGAAGGAGACGCCGCAGATCGCCGGTGTCGGCCTGCGCACAGCGATGATCCAGTCCTTCCGCGAGACGCTGGCCGAAACCATCAATTTCATCGTCTTCTTCTATGTCTTGTTCGCCTCCCTGCTGGCCACCGGGGTGGTCTATAACGCGATGCGGATCTCGCTTTCGGAGCGTGGCCGCGACCTGGCCAGCTTGCGGGTGCTTGGTTTCACGCGGGGCGAGGTCTCGTACATCCTGCTGGGCGAAATTGCGCTGTTGACGGTGTTTGCGCTGCCGCTGGGCTGTCTTATCGGCTATGGCTTGTCGCTGTTGATGACGGATCTGTTCGAAACCGAACTCTACCGCATCCCCATGGTGGTCGAGCATGCGACCTACGGGTATTCGATTGCCGTGGTGATGGTCGCTTCCGCCTTATGCGGATATCTGGTCCGCCGTCGAATCGACCGTCTCGATCTCGTCGCCGCGCTCAGGACCCGGGAATGACCGTCATGAAGCCCATGGCCCGCCGCATCGCGATTTGGGGAACCGTCACCGTCCTGGTGGCGGCCGGCCTGGTCTACGCCTTCTGGCCACAGCCGGTGCCGGTCGACCTTGGCACGGTGAGCCGCGGGCCGATGCGCGTCACCATCGACGAGGAAGGCGAGACCCGCGTGCGCGATGTCTATGTCCTTTCCGCGCCGTTGTCTGGCCGGCTGATGCGAATCGAAAACGAGGTTGGCGATGACGTCGTGTCCGGCGAGACGGTGTTGGTGACGATTCAGCCGCGGGACCCCAGTCTGTTGGACGTGCGAACCTTGAGCGAGACGCAGGCCGCGGTCAAAGCTGCGGAGGCGGCAAGAGCCCTGGCCGAGGCGGAGCTGGACAGAGAAAAGGCAGCGCTTACCTTCGCGATCAGCGATCTGGAACGGGCCCAACGGCTGCACGAACGAGGAAACATCTCGGAACGTTCGCTGGATGCGGCGCACCTGGAGGTGCGCACGCGCCGGGCCGCCGTCAAGTCGGCCAAAGCCGCCCTGGAGGTCAAGAGCTTCGAGTTGGAGAACGCGCGCGCCTCCCTGATCACGCCGCGCAGCGACAGGACGCTGGCAACCGGCGGTGAAGGCTGCTGCATCGACGTCTCGGCGCCGGTCAGTGGCAAGGTTCTCCGGATCATTCGCGAAAGCGAAAGCGTCGTCCTGGCGGCGGATCCGATCCTGGAGATCGGCGACCCGCGCGACCTGGAGATTGTCGTGGACCTGCTGTCGACCGACGCGGTGCGGGTCGAGGCAGGCAACCCGGTCCTGGTCGATGACTGGGGCGGGCCGACGCTTCAGGGCCGGGTCAGGCGGGTCGAGCCCTACGGGTTCACCAAGGTGTCGGCCCTGGGGATCGAGGAACAACGGGTCAACATCATCATCGATCTGACGGATCCGCCCGACCGGTGGCAAAGGCTGGGTCACGGCTTCAGGGTGGAATCGTCGATCGTCATCTGGGAGGCTGACGACGTCGTGACGGTTCCAGTCGGGGCGCTGTTCCGCGGCGACGACGGCTGGGCGGTATTCGGGGTCCAGAACGGCCGTGCCAACCTGCGCCCCGTTGAGATCGGGCACATGAACGGAATGATTGCCGAGGTGCTGGGCGGTCTGGCGGCCGGCGACACCGTCGTGCTTCACCCCAGCGATCGGGTTCTCGACGGTATCCGCATTGTCGCCCGACGAGCTGGTTCGCTGTAAGTCCGAAGTTGACGAGATCACTGGTCGGTTCGTTCCTGCCAAAGCACAAAAAAACCAGTTGCATTGACCTGCCGCGCGGGGCGGTCCGACGTTACACTGACCGGATTGACAGTATCGACTTCCCGCGAGGCGGCGATGGCGTGGCGGATATTGAAGGCTGTTCTGATCTTGCCCGGGACGGCGCTTGTGCTGATTCCCGGGCTGGTCCTGTGGCTGTCGCAAGACAGCCGGTTTGCGGCCTCCGTCGCCTCCTGGACGGCGCCGTGGTTCTGGCTGGGCATCGCCGCAATTGCGGCCGGGCTGGCCCTGGCGGTATCCACCGTCCGCCTGTTCATCACCGTCGGTCAGGGCACGCCAGCGCCCTGGGACCCGCCCCGGGCGTTCGTGGTGCGCGGTCCCTATTGCCATGTCCGCAACCCAATGATCACCGGCGCCACCCTGATCATTGCCGGCGAGGCTCTGCTGCTGCGGTCCTGGCCGCTTGGATTGTGGGCCGTCGCCTTCCTCCTGATCAATTGCATCTATTTTCCCGTGTTCGAGGAACCGGTGCTGGAACGGCGGTTCGGCGACGCCTACCGGCATTACAAACGCCATGTTCCGCGCTGGCTCCCTCGGCTCACGCCCTACAGGGCAGATTTGCCATGACCCGCGCCGCACTTTGCGGTGGCGCGGCCAGGCTGTAGTATCCACGCCGCACCGCCGACGTGCGGTGCCTCCAGATCGACGACAGCGTGATGGGGTGCAAGGCGGCCATCGCCGTCCGCGGCACACGCGGGATCGGACGGGAGAACGAGAACTCTGTTGGGGGAAACGAGAATGTCCCATCTGAAATGGGCAGGACGGGTTGCCTGCCTCGGCGCCGGCCTGTTGGTTCTGGCCGCCGCTCCGGCATACGCCCAGGAAAGCGGGCTTGACGGAGCAAACACGGCCTGGATTCTGACGGCGACGGCGCTGGTCCTGTTCATGACCCTGCCGGGCCTGGCGATCTTCTATGGCGGGTTGGTGCAGTCCAAGAACGTGTTGTCGGTGCTGATGCACTGTTTCGCGATCGCCTGCATGGCGTCGATCCTGTGGCTGGTCGCCGCCTACAGCCTCGCCTTTACCGACGGCGGGCCCGCCAACGCGGTCGTCGGCGGCCTTGGCAAGATGTTCCTGGCCGGGGTCGGCTGGGACGCGTTGTCGGGCGACATTCCGGAAACCGTTTTCTTCATGTTCCAGATGACCTTCGCCATCATCACCCCGGCGCTGATCGTCGGCGCCTATCCCGAGCGGATCAAGTTCGGCGCGGTAATGCTGTTCAGTGGCCTGTGGCTGCTGATCGTCTACGCGCCGGTTTGCCACTGGGTCTGGGGCGGCGGTTTCCTGGGCGCGATGGGCGTTCTGGACTTTGCCGGCGGCCTGGTCGTGCACGCCACGGCGGGTGTTTCTGCGTTGGTCATCGCCAAGGCGTTGGGGCCGCGCCACGGCTTCCCGCGCGACCTGGAGCCGCCGCACAATCCGGGGCTGACCGTGATCGGCGCGGCGATGCTGTGGGTCGGCTGGTTCGGTTTCAATGCCGGCAGCGCGCTGTCGGCCGGCGGCAGCGCCGGCATGGCCATGACGGTCACCCACATTTCCGCGGCGACCGCCTCCTTGACCTGGATGACGATCGAATGGGTCAAGTTCGGTAAGCCCAGTCTGATCGGCATCGTTACCGGCATGGTCGCGGGTTTGGCGACGATCACGCCGGCATCCGGGTCGGTCGGGCCGGTCGGCGGGCTGTGCATCGGTCTGCTGGCCGGAATCGTCTGTTTCTGGGCCGTCGGTGCGGTGAAACAACGTCTGAAGATCGACGACTCGCTGGACGTTTTCGCGGTGCACGGCGTCGGCGGCATCATGGGTATCCTGCTGGTGGCGGTGTTCGTCTCGCCGACGTTCGGCGGCGCCGGCTATGCCGAAGGCATGGCGCTGGGCAGCCAGTTGGGTGTCCAGTTCGTCGGTGTCATCGCGACCGTCGCCTGGTCGGCCATCGCCTCTTTCGTTCTGGTCAAGATCGTGGCGGGAACCGTTGGCCTGCGGATAGACGGCGATTCGATGACCGAAGGGTTGGATCTGTCCAGCCATGGCGAACGCAGCTACACGCTGTAGTCACTCAGGCAGGCCGGGAGCGGAAACATGAAACTGGTAATGGCCATCATTCAGCCCTTCAAGTTGGACGCCGTGCGCGAGGCCCTGTCCGAGCGCGGCGTCCAGGGACTGACCATTTCTGAAGTCAGGGGTTACGGACGCCAGAAAGGACAGCCGGAGATCTACCGCGGTGCGGAATACAAGGTCGATTTCGTGCCGAAGGTGCGGATCGAAGTCGTTGTCGACGACGGCGACGTCGAACAGATCGTCGAAGCGGTGCGCAACGCCGCGCACACCGGCAAGATCGGCGATGGCAAGATCTTCGTCTTGAACGTGGGCGAGACGGTCAGGATAAGAACCGGCGAAACCGGGCCGGACGCCGTCTAGCGGGTCGCACAACAAGACCGTTCACGCGACGGGACCCGCGCTGTGTTGCGCGGGTCCCGGCACGCTAACCGATCGCCGTCTGCGGCGATTTGTGAACGGACAATTGTGCTGCGGATGCTTATCTTTACGCCATGGCGAAACGGGGTTTCAAAAGCACGGCCGGGATCGTTCTCGGCGCTATCATAGCTGTCCCACTTGTCGCGGCTCTTGCCATCTGGCTGTGGCGCGACACCGTGGCGGAATGGGTTGTGGTCAATTACATCATTCCGGAAACCGGCTTCGACGCGGCGTTCGACGGACCCTTCGACGTCGAAATCACTGACACGCTGGATGTCGCAGCCAGCGACATTCGTTTTACCGCCAGATCGGCTGGGCAAACGATCAAGCGGGCCGAAATTGCGCGCTTCGTTGTCGCCCTTGACCTTGCCCGCCTGCTGCGCGGCGCCCCGCTGCTGAAGCGGCTTGAGATCAGCGACGCCACCATCGTGCTGCAGCAAGACGACGAGGGGCAGGCGCCGGCGCCGGCGACGGCGACGCGTTCCAGGGGTATACGGCTGCCCTTTATTGAATCCGCCGAACTGAACGACATTCGCATCGTCCAGTATGGCGCCGATCTCGACGCGCCGCCGTTGCACGAAATCCAGCTTGTGAAGCTTCTTGAAACGACCAAGGGCGGAAAGGTCGAAATCGACGGGTCGATCCTGTGGGACGGCTCGCAGCTTGCGATCGAAGGGAAGCTCGGCGGACCGGACAACGCGCTCGATGCCTCCACTCCGTATCCCGTGGACCTGGTCGTCCGCGCGCCGGAATTCACGTTCGACCTCGACGGCACGGTCGCCGATGTCCTGACAGGGCGCGGCCTGGACCTTCAACTCGCGGTGGATGCTCCGGCGACGAGCAGTCTCGCGCACTATGTGCAAACGGCGATTCCCGACGTTGGCCCCCTGAAAGTCACGGCGCGTCTAGTCGGCGACCTGCCGGATCCTGGCCTCGCCGACCTCACCGCCGTCGTCGGGGGCACCGAGGGTTTCCTCGCCCAGGCGGAAGGTGCAATTGAACGGATCGACGACCTCGAGGGCGCCGATCTCGCGCTTTCCTTGTGGGTTGCGGACGACGCATTGTTCAGGTCCCTGATGCCGGAAGGCAAACCGCTGCCGCAATCGGTCGAGGCGACGGCGCAGCTGGTCACGACCGCCGACGGGGCCAGACTGGAAGACATCGCAGCCAAGGCGTTTTTTCCCGATAGTGTGACGCTGAGTGCCGCAGGGTCGGTCGGCGCCGCCGACTTGCCTGGCCTTGCGGCGCCCGAAGATATCGCCGTCACCTTTGAATTGGACTCGCCCACAACGGTTGGGGCGAACCCGTGGCTTGACACCGAAATGCCCGAAATCGGCCCCGTTGAAGCCTCCGGACGGCTCAGCGGCAGTGCCCGGGATCTGTCGCTGTTGGGGCTGGAACTGCGTGTAGGCCGAAAACCGGGTATGCTTGCGATCGCCACCGCGGACCTGCCGAGTATCGACTTGGGCAACCCGTTCGGCAGCTACCCGTTGCAGATAGTGCTGACTGCTGACGACACGTCCGACCTTTCGGCGCTGTTCCAGACCGAGGTACCTTCGCTGGGACCGGCGGAATTCCAGTTCGTTTCGTTCGGTATTGCAGAAGATGGCGAGGTTGTCGCCGACCGATGGGAAGATCTGACCCTCAAGATCGGGACGGCCGATACATTCCTGATCTCCGGGTCCGGACGTATCGCCGACTTGGATACGCACCGGACACCTGCGGCCCGGGGCATGGCGCTGGACCTTGAAGTGACTGCGGTGGACTACGCGGCTGTTTCTCAGTTTATCGATTTTGAGCTGCCGGACGGCGGCAGGGCGCGGGGCCGGATTGGGGTCGAAGGCGATTCCGATGCACTGGCGATTTCCCTGAAGTCCTTCGAGCTCGAGTTCCCGGAGGACCTGACGGTTGCCGTCTCGGGCGAGATCGGCGCGTTCAACGCGGCTGACGGCAGCTATCAGAATGTCGATCTGGCCTTCGATGCCGAGGCGCCGGAAACCGGTGCTGCGCTTGCCGGGCTGGGCATCGATCTTCCGATCAGCGGACCGCTTGCCGCCACCCTCGTCCTGACCGGCGAGGGAGAGTCGCTGTCGCTCACCCGGACAGCAATCGAGGCCGGCCCCCGCACGGAACCGACACTGGCCCTGGACGGCGCGGTGCAGAACGTGGACGACCCGGTGGCCCTCAGTGCCAACGGCGCCTTCCGCATCAACATGACACGGCTGACAAGCGACCTCGCGGAGGGCGAGGGCATCGATCTCGGTCTTGCCAGCGGCGCCTTCGCGATCTCTGGCCGGGACAAGGGTTATTCGATTGACCGCCTGAATGTCGCCTTCGACCGGGTTGGTGCCCTGGCGGCGAGTGCGACCGGCAAGATCAACCCCGCAAACGAGGCAACGCCGGTTGAACTCGACATCGAGATCGGCGCGGCAAGCCTTGCCCAACTCGCGGCTGATCCTGACGACACGGCCCTGCCGGACAGCACGCTCGCTGCCACTGGCCGTCTGGCGGCAGGCGCAACGCGGTACGACTACGATGGATCCGTCAAACTGGGTACATCCGTCTTCTCCACGAACCTGCTGGTTGACCTGACACAGCCGACGGAGGTGACGGCCCGAATTCGGGGAGAGGAGGTCCATCTCGCGGATCTCGGCCTGCAACTGGACCCGTCGCCTGTCGACGATGGCGAGGTAGCGGCGGTCAGCGAACAGATGGCGACCACGCCGCTTCTGTTCGGTGCGGTGCCAATTCCGATCGAACGGCTTGGCGATATCGACCTGGCGCTTTCCATCGAGACCGGCGAAGTTGTCGGGCGAGACTTTTCGATGACCCGATTGACCGGGCAATACGACCTGCTGGATGGTCGGCTGACCGCAAAGACACGCGCAGAGTACGCACGCGGACAGTTGGAACTCAATGCTAAGGTCGACAGCAGCCAGGATCCGCCGACCATGTCCATCACCGCCGTGGGCGACGATCTGCGCGTCGACCATGTGCTGGCACAGTTCGGTCTGTCGCCGGTGCTGGAAGGGGACCTGCACCTCAACATCGATGTGGCGAGTACGGGGCGCGCGCCGCGCGAGGTCGCCGAAGGCCTGAACGGCACGGCGACGCTGGCGGTCGACCGGGGCCGGGTCCAGATCGGAGATTTGGAACGGATCTCGTCGAACCGGTTCCAGGCCAAGGCCGCCCATGCGCGGCGCAGCGGATGGACTGATTTGAATTGCGGCGTGGTCCGGCTGAACATCGAGG